>Ga0209554_1002490_pt1 | contig 12633 bp, 10 predicted proteins | sample MarorgKNORR_S2LV_5_FD_188221 | JGI IMG/M metagenome (GOLD analysis project Ga0209554, IMG submission 188221) | Marine microbial communities from the Southern Atlantic Ocean, analyzing organic carbon cycling - Bottom_A/KNORR_S2/LV (SPAdes) (version 2) | ecosystem: Environmental > Aquatic > Marine... | reverse complement strand
CCACCATCTCCCGGTGCAGCGCGTTGGGCGACGTGATCGACACCACCTCGACCGTCGGGTCGGCGGCCACCTCGCGCCAGTCCGTGGTCCAGCGGGCGAAGCCGAATTCTTCCGCCATGCGGCGCGCCGCCTCCTGGTCGCGATCGCAGAGAAATTCCAATCGCGGTGTCGGTACGTCGCCGTATGTGGCCTTGACGGCGCCGAAGGCCATGGCGTGGCATCTGCCCATGAAGCCGGTTCCGATCAGTCCGATTCCCACAGCTTTCATTGGTTATTTTCTCCACTGACGAGACCGGCATGGCCATGCTGCATTGCAATAATGTCGGTTCAGACTTGCAAAAAACGCGGCTTCTCGCGCCGCGCATATGGACTACATATCAAACGCAAGCATCCTATATCTCACCTTGATCTGCGAGAGAAATCAGACGACAGATCAATAAAAGGAGTAGCGGCCATGTGGTTCCATGAACTCATCGCCAGATACCGCCGTTGGCAGTCCATCCGCGAGACCATTGCGGCCCTCGAATGCCTGCCCACAACTGAACTCGACGACCTCGGATTCGGTCGCTGGCGGATTCCCGATATCGCAGAGAGTCACGCCGGCTACCAGCGCGGAGCGTCCGGGCCCAGGCCCGCGACGCCCCGGTCGGAGAGCCGCGGGACGATCAAACGGTTCCCCCGAGGGAGCCTTCTAGCGTGGCCATTTCCTGACCGCCGGCCATCATGTTCTGTAGTTCCTCGGGCGTGATTTCGCCGCGTACCGCCGTGCCCAGCGTCTTGCCGCGATCGAGCACGGTAAAGCGGTCCCCGACGGCCATGGCGTGGCGTACGTTATGGGTGATGAAAACCACGGCAATGCCTTCATTGCGAACACGGTCCACCGTGGTCAGAACATTCGCGGTTTGCCGAACACCAAGCGCCGAGGTAGGCTCGTCGAGGATCAGGATCTTGGCGCCGAAGTGAACGGCGCGCGCAATGGCCACGGTTTGGCGCTCGCCGCCCGACAGCGTGCCGACGGCTTGATCGGGGCCGCGCAGGTTGATCCCCATTTTCTTCATTTCCGCCATGGTCACCTCGTTGGCGAATTTGTGATCGAAGAAGGAAATACCGGCGATCTTCTTCAGGGGTTCGTTGCCCATGAAGAAATTGCGCGAAACCGACATCAGCGGGATCATGGCGAGGTCTTGATAGACCGTGGCGATGCCGGCCGTTATGGCATCCCGGGGGCGCTCGAATTGCATCGGCTTGCCCTCGAAAAAGATCTCGCCCTTGGTCGGCTTGTGGACCCCCGACATGGTCTTGATGAAGGTCGATTTCCCGGCCCCGTTGTCGCCGAGAAGGCAGTGACATTCGCCGGCGACAACATCCAGCGAAACGCCCGCCAGGGCGATAACCGCGCCGAAGTGCTTTTCGATGTTTTTCATCTGAATGATGGGTTCGGTCATTTTACTTCTCACCCGTGATCATTCGGCGGATGTAGGTATTGAGGATCACCGCCAACAGCAGGATGATGCCCAGGAAGACCCTGAACAGCGAGCTCTCGACGCCGGCGAAGAACAGGCCCTGCTGGACCACGCCGAAGATCAGGGCGCCGAGCGCCGCGCCGATCACCGAGCCGTAACCGCCGGTCAGCAGGGCGCCGCCGATGACCACCGAGATGATTGCCTCGAATTCCTTCAACAGCCCCCGGTCGGCGGCCGCCGAGCCGAATTCCATCACTTGGGCAGTGGCGAAGACGGTGGCGCAGAAAGCGGTGAACATGAACATCAGGATCTTCACCCGGTTAACCGGCACACCCGCGTAGCGGGCCGCCTGGGCATCGCCGCCAGAGGCGTATATCCAGTTTCCGAACCTGGTCCGGGTCAGCAGGATATGGCCGAATACGATCAGTCCCACGGCCCAGACGATGAGCATCGGTATGCCGTCGACGATGGGCTGCCCCTCCCGGCTGCCCCGGGAGAAGGTATCAAGCAGGCCGATATCGGCCAGCCACTGGAACGATCCGGTCAAGATCGTACCGCCGAACAAGGGCGCCAGCCAGTCGCCCTCGGCGGCTTCGCGCACGCCGCCGATGATAGTCCTGCGGGTCGTGGCTATGGCGCCGAAGATGGTCAATCCGCGCAGGATGTAGAGGAAAGCCAGGGAAACGATGAACGAGGGCAGTCCCGTCTTGATGACTATGTAGCCGTTCAGCGCGCCGATGGACATGGCCAGGAAAAAAGCCGTCATGATGCTCAGCCAGACCGGCCAGCCCCAACTCACCGAGGTGATGGCGATGACAATGCCGGCAAAGCCGATCATCGAGCCGACGGACAGATCGAACTCGCCGGCGATCATCAACAGGCAGGCGCCGACGGCGATAATGATGAATTGGGCGGAAACCGTGGACCAGGTCATCGCCCCTTCGGGCGAGAACATTCCGGTATCGCGCGCCACGGCCAGAAAAAACATGAAAACAAGGATCGCACCGGTTATCGCCCCCAGCTCCGGGCGGATCAGCGCCTTGCTGAAGCGAGACATTTCCTTCACGCGTTCGTCTTCGGGGGGCGCAGCGGATTTTTTCACATCGCTGGCCATGGGATCCTCTTGATAAATAAAAGGAGAAGGCGGAAACGGTTCTGTAAAACCGATTCCGCCTCATGTGTGTGATTTACCGGTATTCGCCGGCGTATTTTTCGACCAGAGCGATGTTGTCCTTGACCACGAAGCCGGGGCCGGAATTGATGTGACCGGACGGAAGAACACCGTAACGGGCCAGATTGGTCAGGATCACCACCGGCAGATAGCCCTGCAGGTAGGGCTGTTGGTCGATGGCGAAGGCAATCACGCCCGATTTGACGGCCTTGGCGATTTCACCCGACAAATCGAAGGTGCCGTAGTGGATGTCGCCGGCGCGGCCGATTTCCTCGAGCGCCGCCAGGGTCGCGTGGGCCGAGGTCGGGCCCAGGGTCAGAATGCCGTTGGTGTCGGGATTGGCCCGCAGGAAGGCAATGACCTTGTTCTTGATTTCAGTCGGATCCGTCCCCGAATCAATCATCTGGGTGCCGAGATCCACACCCAGGGCGTCGGCATAGCCCTGGCAGCGTTCAATCGAAGCCGGGTTGGTGATGTAGTGGTTGACGCAAACGAACGATGTGACTCCCTTTGACTTGGCCCGCTTGCCGGCGCCGAAACCGGCGTCGTATTCAGGCTGGCCGACATGCAACAGGGCGCCCAGTTTTTCCGACTGCTCGTGGGTGCCGGAATTGATGGTGATCACCGGAATGCCCTTGTCCACCGCGTCGGTAATCGGGCCGGAAAGAACGTCGTAATCGGCGATGGTGACGAAGATGCCGTCGGGGTTGGAGGCCGTCGCCTGCTGAACGATGCGCGCCATATCCGCCAGATCGCCGGTCGTCGGATTGCGGATATCGACCGTCACGTTCATCTGTTCGGCGGCGACATTGACCCCGTTCTTGACGGTGTTCCACCAGGAATCCGAATCCGGGGAATGGTAGATCATGACGAAACGCTCGCCCTGGGCCATCGCCGGGGTGGTCACTGCGCTTAAAATACCGAGAGCCGTCACGACTCCCAGCGAAATTTTCGAAACTTTTTTGAAAAGTGATGTCATCTTTTCCTCCTGTTTTGGGTTATTAGTCTAGCGGGCCCTTGTCGGGCTTTTCGTCGATCGATGGTAGGCGTCGCGAAATGGATTAGAGTAGTCTAAAAATATTATTGAAAAATTTCAACAGAAAATTTATTCTATTATAAAATTGGGCAGGATATCCGCGGACCATGGCGAATCCCAACACGAAGGCCACTAAAACCACACCCCTCATAGACGCCGAGACGCCGTTGCCGGCAACCTACGAGGAGATGGTTCACGAAATATCGGCGGGCTATGACGGCCTGAGTAAGCGTCTGAAGCAGATCGCCGGCTATTCCCTGGACCATCCCAACGCTTTCGCCATCGACACCATCGCCGAGACCGCGCGAAAGGCCGAGGTTCAGCCTTCGGCCCTCATCCGGTTTGCCCAGGCCTTCGGGTTCGATGGTTTTTCCGATGTGCAGAGACTGTTTCAGAAGCGCCTTCTGGAGGCCCGTCCGAGCTATAAATCACGCCTCGAGTCGGTGCGTCACAGCGCCGACAACACACCATCGGCGCTGCTCAACCGGTTCGTCGAAGGCAATATGGCCGCCCTCGAGCACCTGCGCGAGGAAATCTCGCCGAGCAAACTGGATCAGGCGGTCCGCATTCTCGCCCGGGCCGAGGTCATCCATATCATCGCCATGCGCCGGGCCTTCCCGCTCGCCGCCTACTTCTTCTATTCGGTCACCACCATGGGGCGACGGGCGCAGTTGATCGACAGCGTCGGGGGATTGGGCAGCGAGCAGCAGGTCCTGATCGGACCCGACGATGCGCTTTTCGTGGCCAGCTTCTCGAGTTACACCGTGGAGGTCGTTCAGGCCGCCGAGAAAATTCTGCAACGCGGCATCCCGGTGGTCGCCCTGACCGACCATCCCTTGAGCCCGCTGACCACCACCTCCACCGTCTGCTTCCATGTCGAGGATGCCGCGGTGCATGATTTCCGTTCGCTCGGCGCTTCCATGTGCCTGGTGCAGACCCTGGTCGTCGGCCTGGCCGCCGGCGATTAGGGAATTACTACCGGCAAGCCGCTGGCCAGGGATTGTTTGGCGGCGAGCGCCAGGACCAGGGCGACGCGGCCCTCTTCCATGCCGACCAGCGGGGTCGCCTTGCCTTCGAGGCAATCGAGGAAATGCGCCATCTCGTTGCGGTAGGCCTCTTGGTAGCGCTCCAGGAAGAAGTACAGGGGGGGCTCCCGGCTGACCGCCTCCCGGGTCCAGGTCTCGAGGCTGCTCGCGGACCGGTTTTCCGCCCTCAGCATACCTTCCGAGCCGAACGCCTCGATCCGTTGATCGTAGCCGTAGACCGCCCGGCGGCTGTTGGATATCTGGCATAGTTTTCCGCTCCGGGTGGTCATGGTGACGACCGCCGTATCGACGTCCCCGAGCCCGCCGATTCCCGCATCGACCAGGGACGAGCCCCTGGCGAAGACCTCATTGGGCACTTCGCCGAGCATCCAATGGGCGAGATCGAAATCATGGATCATCATATCGAGGAACAGGCCGCCGGAGACGGCAATGTAGTCGAGCGGCGGCGGGGCCGGATCGCGGCTGGTGATGATGACGGTCTCGACCGCGCCGATATCGCCCCGGCCGACCGCCCGGCCGAGGCCGCCGAGCGTCGGGTCGAAGCGGCGATTGAAGGCGATCAGGGCGACCACCCCGGCGTCGGCGACGGCTTGCGCCGCCCGGTCCACGCGGGCCGGATCGAGGGCGATCGGTTTCTCGCAGAAAATCGCCTTGCCGGCCCGCGCCGCCGCCTCGATGAGATCGGCATGGGTGTCGGTCGGGCTGGCGATCAGCACCGCATCGACGGCGGGGTCGGCAAGCGCCTCTTCCCTGGAGGCGGGACGCCCGCCGTGCTGGGCGGTCAAATCCGCCGCCGCCCGCTGATCGATGTCGACCACATAGCGCAGGCTGGCCCTGTCGCTGGCGGCGATGTTGCCGGCATGGATCGCGCCGATCCGGCCGGCCCCGAATTGACAGAATTCAAATTTGTTCTCACTCATGGCGCGCCCCTGCGTTGCCCGGAATCCGGTGACTCCCGGCGATCGATCGGCAAATCATATTCCTGTTCCAATCGCCTTGCCATTCCAGATATTATATTCTAATTATTTTTAGTAGCGAAAATTCTATTCGATTACTGTTGTATGATTAAGGTATGGAAAATCTCGACCTCGATGTCATCACCATAGGTCGTTCTTCCGTCGATCTGTACGGTAATCAGGTCGGCGGACGGCTGGAGGACATGGCCTCGTTCGCCAAGTATCTCGGCGGCAGTCCGACCAATACGGCCGCCGGGGCATCGCGCCTCGGCCTCAAATCCGCCGTCATAACTGCGGTCGGCGACGAGCATATGGGCCGTTTCATCATCGAGCAACTCGAGCGCGAGGGGGTCGATACCCGGGGCGTCAAGATCGACCCGCAGCGCCTGACCGCCCTGGTCATCCTGGGGATTCGCGATCACCAGACCTTCCCGCTCATCTTCTACCGGGAGAACTGCGCCGACCTGGCCCTGAGCGTCGACGACATCGACCCCGGTTTCATCCGCCGCGCCAGATCGGTGGTCCTCTCGGGCACCCATTTCTCGACCGCGCGCGTCGCCGCCATGTCGCGCAAGGCGGCGGAGATCTGCCGTGACAATGGTGGGCGGATCGCCTTCGACGTCGATTACCGGCCCGTGCTCTGGGGAATCGGCGGTCACGGCAGCGGCGAGGAGCGCTACGTCAAGGACGGCGCGGTGACCGAACACCTGCAGGCGATCCTGCCGCTCTGCGACCTGATCGTCGGCACCGAGGAGGAGCTGCACATCGCCGGCGGAGCCGCGGACACCCTGGAGGCCCTGCGCGCCATTCGCGCGAAGACCGACGCGGCCATCGTCTGCAAGCGCGGCCCCATGGGCTGCGTGGTGTTTCCCGGCGATATCCCCGACCATATGGAGCAGGGTATCTTGGGCCCCGGCTTTCCCGTCGAGGTGTTCAACGTGCTCGGCGCCGGGGACGCCTTCATGAGCGGCTTCCTGCGCGGCTGGCTGTTCGATGAGAGCTGGCGGACCTGCGCCGAATTCGCCAATGCCTGTGGCGCCTTCGCCGTGTCGCGCCACGGCTGCACGCCGGCCATGCCGAGCTGGACCGAGTTGAGCTATTTCCTCGAGCACGGCAGCCGTGAGCGCGCCCTGCGCAAGGACGAAACCCTGAACCACATTCACTGGGCGACCACGCGGCGCCGCGAGTGGCCGGCGCTGGTCGCCCTGGCCATCGACCACCGGGTGCAGTTCGAGGACATGGTGGCCGACATCGGCGGCGATCCGGGCCGGATCGGCGGTTTCAAGAAGCTGGCGATCCTCGCCCTCGACCGGGTGGCCGACGGCCGTCCCGGATTCGGCACCCTGCTCGACGGCCGCCACGGCAAGCAGGCGCTGCACGGCTGCATGGACGGCCGCTATTGGGTCGGCCGGCCGGTGGAACGGCCCGGCTCGCGTCCCCTGCGGTTCGAGGCCGGCCCCGACATCACCGGAGAGCTTCTCGAATGGCCGGCCGATCAGGTGGCCAAATGCCTGGTTTTCTATCATCCGGACGATCCGCGGGCGTTGCGGCGGGAGCAGGAACAGACCGTCCTCGCCCTGTTCGAGGCGTGCCGCCTGACCGGCCACGAGATGCTGTTGGAGATCATCCCCAGCAAGGCGGGTCCGGTCGATGCCCGGACCACGGCCCGCGCCATGCAGAACTTCTACGACCTCGGCATCAAGCCCGACTGGTGGAAGCTCGAGCCGGCCACCGAGGATGCCGCCTGGCGCGCCATCGGCGCCTGCATCGAGCGCAACGATCCCCATTGCCGGGGAATTCTGGTGCTCGGCCTGGATGCGCCCATGGAAGAGCTGATCGCCTCGTTCGAATTGATGGCGCCCCATGCGTGGGTGAAAGGCTTCGCCATCGGTCGTACAGTGTTCGGCGACGCCGCCCGCGCCTGGCTGGCCGGAGACATCGACGATGGCGCGGCGGTCGATCAGATGGCGGCCCGCTTCGGCGAGCTGGTGGAGGCCTGGGACCGCCTGCGAGAGGATAAGGACGATGCCCACAGTTAGGCTGACCACCGCCCAGGCCCTGGTGCGGTTCATGATCAATCAGAAGACCCGCATGGACGGCGAGCTTGTTCCCCTGTTCGCCGGTGTCTGGGCGATCTTCGGCCATGGCAATGTGGCCGGCCTGGGCGAGGCGCTCTATTCGGTGCGCGATGTATTGCCCACCTATCGCGGCCATAACGAGCAATCCATGGCCCATGCCGCCATCGCCTTCGCCAAGGCGACCAACCGCAAGCGGGTCATGGCGGTGACCTCGTCGATCGGCCCCGGGGCCACCAACATGGTGACCGCCGCCGCCCTCGCCCATGTCAACCGATTGCCGGTGCTGCTGCTGCCCGGCGACGTGTTCGCCTCGCGCCGGCCCGACCCGGTGCTGCAGCAGATCGAGGACTTCGGCGACCCGACGGTCACCGCCAACGACGCCTTCCGCCCGGTATCGCGCTATTGGGACCGCATCACCCGGCCCGAGCAGCTCCTCGACAGCCTGCCGCGCGCCATGGCGGTGTTGACCGATGCCGCCGACTGCGGCCCGGCGACCCTGGCGCTGTGTCAGGACGTGCAGGCGGAAGCCTTCGATTTCCCGGTGGCATTCTTCGCCGAGACGGTCTGGGAGCAGCGCCGCATGGGCCCGGACGAGGGCGAGCTGGGGCGCGCCGCCGGGTTGCTCGGCAAGGCGCGGAAACCGTTGATCGTGGCCGGCGGCGGGGTGCTTTACAGCGGCGCCGCCGAGGCCTTGCGCCGCTTCGCCGAGGCCCACGGCATCCCGGTTTGCGAGACCCAGGGCGGCAAGGGAACGCTCGCCTGGGACCATCCGCTCAACCTGGGATCGATCGGCGTGACCGGATCGAGCGCCGCCAATGCCATGGCCGCCGAGGCCGACGTGGTGCTCGGCGTCGGCACCCGGCTGCAGGATTTCACCAGCGGCTCGCGGGCGCTTTTTTCCGCGCGGCTGATTCAGCTCAACGTGACGGTCTTCGACGGCCGCAAGCATCTCGCCCAGCCGCTGGTCGCAGACGCCCTGGCGGGATTGGCGGCCCTGGAGTCGGCCCTCGGCGGCTACACGGCGCCGGCCGGCTGGCGGCAGCTCGCCTCCCGCCTGATCCATGACTGGAACCAGTCCGCCGACGCGGCCCTGGCGCCGACCGACGCGAGGCTGCCCAGCGACGCCCAGGTGATCGGCTCGGTCAACCGGCGCCTCGACGCCGACGCCATCGTGGTCTGCGCCGCCGGCGGCCTGCCCGGCGAACTGCACAAGCTGTGGCGCACCCCGGGGGCTGGCGGCTATCACGTGGAATACGGTTATTCCTGCATGGGCTACGAGATCGCCGGCGGCCTCGGCGTCAAGATGGCGCAGCCCGACCGCGAGGTCGTGGTCATGGTCGGCGACGGCTCCTACATGATGATGAATTCCGAGCTCGCCACATCGGTCATGCTGGGCTTGAAAATCATCCTGGTGATCCTCGACAACCGGGGTTTCGCCTGCATCAACCGGTTGCAGATGGGCACCGGCGGCGAACCCTTCAACAACCTGCTGGACGACGCCCGCCACGACTCGCCCTCGGCCATCGACTTCCGCCAGCACGCCGAATCCATGGGCGCCACGAGCGAGAAGGTGGCCTCGCTGGATGAGCTTGAAGCGGCCCTGGAGCGCGCCAAGGCCTCGAACACCAGCTACGCCATCGTCATCGACACCGATCCGCTGATCGTCACCGAGGCCGGCGGCGCCTGGTGGGATGTGGCGGTCGCCGAGGTCTCGGAAAGCGAGCGCGTGCGCGCCGCGCGCGCCGCCTACGAGACCAAGCTGAGCCGGGGAGAGTGACCGCCGTGACCGTTCGACTGGGCGTCAATCCCATCGGCTGGTCGAACGACGACATGCGCGAACTCGGCGGCGATATCCCGCTAGAGACCTGCCTCGCCGAGGCCCGCGGCGCCGGCTTCAGCGGCATCGAGCTGGGCCACAAGTTCCCACGCGACGCGGCCCGGCTCCGCCCCCTCCTCGAGGCCCACCACATCGGCCTGGTCGGCGGCTGGTATTCCACCGGGCTGCTGGTTCGCGACGCCCGGGCGGAGATCGATGCGGCGCGGGATCACCTCGGCCTGCTGAGCGAATTGGGCTGCGCCGTGTTCATCATCGCCGAGACCACCGGCGCCGTCCACGGCGAGCCATCCGCCGCCCCGTCGAGCCGCCCGCGCCTGGACGATGGAGATTGGCTGGGCTTCGCCGCGCGCATGACCGAATTCTGCAAATTCCTCCGCGACCAGGGCATCGCACCCGCCTATCACCACCACATGGGCACGGTGGTCGAGACCGCCGACGAGATCGCCCGTTTCATGGATGCCGTGGGCGAGGAAGTCGGCCTGCTGCTCGATACCGGCCACGCCGTGTACGCCGAGGCCGACCCGGTGGCCCTGGCCAGGGCTTACGGCCCGCGCATCACCCATGTGCATTGCAAGGATGTGCGGTTGAGCGTTCGCGACGAAGCCCTGGCCCGCGACTCAAGCTTCCTCCATGCGGTGGTCGACGGGGTGTTCACCGTGCCGGGCGACGGCGATGTCGATTTCCCCGCCGTGCTTGCCGAGATGTCGGCGGTGGGTTACGCGGGCTGGTTGGTCGTCGAAGCCGAACAGGACCCCGCCAAGGCGGACCCCAAGACCTATGCCGAGATGGGTTACGCCAACCTCGACCGGATGGCCGCCGAGGCCGGACTCTATCAATAAGGAGCATTTCGCATATGGCCGATCTTCTGGTGCGACCCAGCGACCCCGATGAGGCGGGACGGGTGACCCATATCACGCCCCAATCCGCCGGCTGGGGTCATGTGGGTTTCGATCTCTACAGGCTGAAGGCCGGGCAGACCCTGTCGCGCGATACCGGGCAGGAGGAGCATTGCCTGGTCATGGTGGCCGGTTCCGGCGACGTGACCGTGGGCGGCCGGACCTTCGCCGGCCTGGGCGGCCGCGCCACGCCGTTCGAGGACCGGGCGCCGGGCGCCGTCTACATCCCGGCGGGCACCGATTATACGGTGGCGGCGGCCAGCGATCTGGAACTCGCCGTCTGCGCGGCGCCCGGCGGCGGCGGCCATGCGGCGCGGGTCATTGAGGCGGCGGAGATGAGCCAGGAGACGCGCGGCGAGGGCGCCAATACCCGCCATATCCGCAACATCCTGCCCGACAGCGACGGCCGGGCGGCCAGCCTGCTGGTGGTCGAGGTGATCACCCCCCAGGGCAACTGGTCCTCCTATCCCCCGCACAAGCACGACACCGACGCCCTGCCGGAGGAGAGCCTGCTGGAGGAGACCTACTATCACCGGCTCAATCCGGCCCAGGGCTTCGCCTTCCAGCGGGTCTACACCGACGATCTCTCCCTCGACGAGACCCTGTGCGTCCAGGACGGCGATGTGGTGATGGTGCCCAGGGGCTACCATCCGGTGGGCGCACCCTACGGCTACGAGCTCTATTACCTCAACGTCATGGCCGGGCCGAGCCGCAAATGGGTGTTCCACAACGACCCCAAGCATGAATGGATGCTGCAGGGCCGGAAACCGGGATAATCCGCCGGAGTCATTGACCCGCGACTGCCAATCGTCACTCCACGCCGGGGTTTGTCGCTGGCATGCTCCGGCCAGTGAAAATGTCGTACCCATGTATTGACCTTGCGGGCGTCCTGCACTATCTCTTCGTCAAGCGCCGATTTGAAACATCAGCTTGCGGGCGCTCAATAAATACGGCTAAAGCGGAGGCGGAGTCCGCCCCGGTTAGCTGGGTGGGCCTTTTTTTGGCCTGCCCCATTCAACTTCGCTTGACGGGAGGGATACCATGAGCCAGGCCAAAGTCTACGTCATCCACGAGAATTCCGGTTGGTTCGAGCCCTTGCGCGCCGCGTTCACCGAGCGCCGCCTGCCGTACGAGGAGTGGTTCCTCGACCAAGGCACATTGAACCTCGCCGAGGCGCCGCCCGAGGGCGTCTTCTACAACCGCATGAGCGCCTCGTCGCACACGCGCAACCATCGCTTCGCTCCGGAGTACACCGGCTGCGTCCTCGCCTGGCTCGAACGCCACGGCCGCCGCCTGGTTAATTCGGGCCGTGCGCTCCAGCTTGAGGTCAGCAAGGTCGCCCAGTATTCGGCGCTCGAGGCCCACGGCATCCGCACGCCGCGGACCGTCGCCGCGGTCGGCCGCGAAGCGGTCATCGACGCGGCGCTGGATTTCGACGGCCCATTTATTACCAAACACAACCGCGCCGGCAAGGGTCTCGGCGTACACCTGTTCTCCAACCCCGAGGACCTCGCCGACTACGCCGCAGGGTCCGATTACGAGCCGTCGATCGACGGCGTTACGCTGATCCAGGAATACATCCAGGCGCCCGAGCCGTTCATCACCCGTGTCGAGTTCGTCGGCGGCCGATTGGTCTATGCGGTGCGTGTCGATACCTCGGAGGGTTTTGAGCTATGCCCGGCGGAAGCCTGCCGCGGCGACGCCAATGCCCGCACGGCCGACAACAAGCCGGCCAACCTGTTCACCGTGCTGCCCGATTTCCACCACCCCTTGGTTGAGCGTTACATCACGTTTCTGGCGGCCAACGACATTGAGGTCGCCGGCATCGAATTCATCGTCGATGCCAAGGGTGAGGCATATACCTACGACATCAACACCAATACCAACTACAACGCCAAGGCCGAGGCCGAGGCGGGGCTGTCCGGCGGCGGCATGGGCGCGATTGCCGACTTCCTGTGCGCGGAGCTGGCGCGCCAGACCGGCGATGCATTCGCCTGTGTCCAGGCGGCGGAATAGGCCGGTCGCCCACGGCTCCCTCACACGACGCCCGCTTATACCAACCTGCGGTGATAAAGACCCATAGAGATCGTGTCCGCTTATTCCCGGGAAGGAAGGGAGCCGCGAGCGATGCCTTCGCATCAGTTAGGCTT
>Ga0209554_1002488_pt1 | contig 12641 bp, 22 predicted proteins | sample MarorgKNORR_S2LV_5_FD_188221 | JGI IMG/M metagenome (GOLD analysis project Ga0209554, IMG submission 188221) | Marine microbial communities from the Southern Atlantic Ocean, analyzing organic carbon cycling - Bottom_A/KNORR_S2/LV (SPAdes) (version 2) | ecosystem: Environmental > Aquatic > Marine... | reverse complement strand
ACGCTCCTAAAAGAAAAAAAAGTTATAGGCCAAGAGGTTCACAGAAAAAGGGTCATGCAAAATAGTCTACGTTAACCGTAAACTAACACAGGAGAAAAAGCATGAAAGAACTTTTTTCTACGTTCAAAAGTTGGTTAGTTGATATTACAGACATCATGATGCATTTACTTGCTCTTGGTGTAGTAGTAGAAATTGCATATGGTCAAGGCATCTTTGGTGCTGGAATCGTTGGCAATATTACAGCGTTAGTCAACTCTATAGGCGAAAGTGGATTCGCAGGGCTAGTTGCTCTGTTAATTCTTGTTGGCTTATATAGAAAGTAAGCAAAAGGAGATAAGCTATGCAGAATAAAAAATGGTACAAGTCAAAAACTATTTGGACAGCTATAGTTGTTTGTGTAGTCAGCGTTGCTGGTGAATTTGGAGTTGTTATTCCAGAATCAGTATTCGGTGTACTCGCAGCATTAGGTCTTTATGGTGTACGTGACGCCGTTGATAAAGCATAACATAGGTTCGTGATAATACGGGCCGGTATTGGTTTATCGGCCCTTTTAAAAAAAGAGAGTTATATGGCCAATTCAGATATTTTCACTCGAAAAGATATCGAAAAACCCAATATAGAATTCTATTCAAATGATAAGATATCAGGAGCAGACGGTTGGCAAACTGTTGAAGCTCAAAGTTCTAATTATGAGATCTTATTAAGTATAGCTGAAAGAATAGAACCACAGCAAAGAATATTAGATGTTGGTTGTGGTTCAGGACATTTGTATAGATCATTAGACGCACGTGCAGGAATAGATTATGTTGGTATAGATATTAGATCAGACGGTATTAAATCCCTCAAAACAGAATTCAAGGATCAGAAAAATAGATTCTTGGATCACACTCTAGATTCATATATAGATAAAGAAAAACCCCCAATATTTGATTATGTATTTGCTTCAGGTACGTACAATATTAAGATAGACGATAACGATATGCAAGAATATCTTGAGGATCAAATTAATAAATTATGGGGTCTAGCACAAATTGGGGTTGCATTTAATTGTACCAGCATATATGCATATAGCCAGAATGATTTAATTCAATATTATCATCCAGTATCTGTATTCAGTCACTGTATGACCAAGTGTGATAGAGTAGCCCTATTGCATGATTACGATATTAGTGAATTTACTATTTATATGTATAGGTAAGAGTAACTGTTCTGCGAAAAAACTTGAAATACTTGTTTCATTTGTCATTTATTATGGTTATATTCTAATATAACAAATGAACACTTTATTTAGAATTGGCAAAACAAAACTGAAAATAGTTGAAATAGTTGTTTCATTTGTCATTTATTATGGTTATATTCTAATATAACAAATGAACAATTTATTTACAACTGGAGAGAGAATGTTTGATAAATTTAGAGGCTATAAGTCTGGATCGTCTTTTTGGATGGACGATGATTATTTCACTAAGGATAAATTTGATCCTTTTACTGGTGAAGAAATTATTCCAGAGAAACGGGTAGATTTTATTAAATTAGCTGCGTATCGTCGTACAATGGCCAATTTTGTTAATATCGTTACAGGTGACAATATCCCTGTAAAATTTAATAGTAGTAATGATTCCTACACAGATGGGAAAACCGTTACTATTGCAGCTAAGATTGACAATAAATATAATGATAGTAATGTTGGTTTAGCTTTACATGAAGGATCACATATTAAGCTTTCAGATTTTGATTTGCTAAAAGAGCTATATAATACTATTCCAATCAGCATCAAGGAAAAAATTACTAAAAAGTATTTCTCACATATCGATGATCAGTGGACACGCGATCAAGAAGTTAAGGAGCATATTCATCCACGGATAAAAAATATTCTTAATTATATTGAAGATCGTCGGATTGATTTTTTCATTTTCACGAATAGCCCAGGCTATCGAGACTATTACAAAGCCATGTATAATAGATATTTCTATTCTCGGGCAATTGATAAGGGTCTTAAATCCAATGAATACCGCGAGGAAACTTGGGAAAGTTATGAATTCCGTTTGATTAACCTCCACAATAAAAATACTGATTTAAAAGCTTTGAATTCTCTGACAGATATTTATAAACTTATTGATCTTAAAAATATCAGTCGTTTAGAATCCACTGAAGATGCAGTTGTTATTGCAATTAAAGTGTTCTTATTAATTGAGAAAAATATTACACCAACAAAAATGAACAATTCAGGCGAAAGTGATGAAAGCACAGAGTCTGAGGCTAATAAATCTCTAGAAGACGGAAGCAATAGAAGCAATGGAAATAGTGAAGGTACAACAATTAAAACTGGTGATGCTAAAATGAAATCAGACGGAGAGGGTAGCGAGTTCGTTTCAGATTTAACGCCATCAGCCAAGCGCTCATTAGAAAATTCAATAAAGAAGCAGAAGAAATTTATGAATGGCGAAATCAACAAGAAAAAACTTTCTAAAAAAGATGCTACGGCATTAAATGCTATTGAGGAATCTGGCGCTAGCTATGAAAATGCTGGTAAAGGTATGAATGACTGGAGAAATGGTGGGAATGGAACAGATGTTATTGTTATTCGAGATGTTACCCAAAAACTTATTGAATCTAATGAATTTAGAATGCTTTCCGAGAATCGATACTATCGTGATGAAAATGAACCCGCTATTGCAGATGGTATTCGTCTGGGAACTATGTTAGGTAAAAAGTTACAAGTTAGAAATGATGAAAAATCTACTAAATTCAATCGACTATATACCGGAAAAATTGATAAGCGATTAATTGCAGAATTAGGTTTTGGAAACGAAAGTGTTTTTCATAAGATGATGGTTGACAGATATTCTCCAGCTATTCTTCATATTTCTATTGATGCTAGTGGTTCTATGGGTGGAGATAAATGGAAAAACACCATGACTTCAGTTGTAGCAATTGCAAAAGCAGCGTCTATGATTTCTAATTTAGATGTAGTAATTAGTTTCAGATCTACTCACGAGGCTGGTAGAGGTTATCGCAGCAGTGTAAGTTATCCTTTGATTGCTATTGCTTATGATTCTCGTAAGGATAAATTTAGTAAAATTCCTAGAATTTTTAACAACATTCATGTTAGTGGAACCACACCAGAAGGATTAACTTTTGAAGCAATCATGAAAGAATTAGTACCAGGCGGAATCGATAAAGATTCATATTTTCTGAATTTTTCAGATGGAATGCCAATGTTTAGTAATGACAAAATTTATTACACTGGTGACGAAGCAGTGAAGCACACTAAGAAAATGACAAATAAAATCAGAAACATGGGTGTGAAAGTTTTAAGTTATTATATCGGTGGAGAGTATGAGAGAGAATCAAATATGATTGATTTCAAAACAATGTATGGAAAAGACGCTTGTTTCATTAATGTCACAAACGTGTTTGAAGTAGCTAAAACAATGAATAAATTATTTTTAGACAAATGAGTCTAATACTTATTAATACGGGGCTGATCGGTATCGACAGCTGTTATTTGACAATTAGGTGCAGCGGAGTTTGAACAAGACTCGCTACAAAAGGTTCAAAAACCAAAATAGCGATAATTCGCTAGACGGGTTGGCAATAGACTGGCATTTGGCTGGTACTGAACAGGTTTCCAACGCTCTCGAGCTGTTGGCAGTACCTGATCTGGCATGCCAACCAACTTACGCTTACGCATAAGTTCTTGGGTTGTCTAACGCCCGAGTATAAAATAAGTTAGACGATCAACTCACGTGATAGAGTATAATGGTCACCAGTTACAGGATATGTTCTGAGCAAAAGAAATCCACATGGTTGTTTGGCAGTTACTACCAATGGAAACTGCCTAAGCTGTAAATGACCTATTGTAAAAGATAGACTGGACTGGGGTTCGATTCCCCACAGCTCCACAGATGAAAGGACAACATAATAATATATGAATGACCTAGAGCGGTTACAAATATTATTGCGAAATATGCACGTACCAACTTATCGGAAGACTAGTTTGGATAAGCATGGCTTACTATGGCTGGCTAGAAATATGGGTATGCAAAATAAAGAACACCCAAAATATCCAGATGCAGTAGAACTACTTAAGAAGCTATTGAAAGAGAAATCATATAAAAGTTGATCTTTTTAGAACAAAAAATATATTTATTAATGAAAGAATTAATGTCGCTCAAAAGAGGACGTTAATGTTTGACTAAATAGTAAACAAAATAGGAGAATAATCATGACTAAAGTCATAGTAAATCGTAATCTTCCCTACTTCGATAGGGATCTTTTCTTAACCCCCTTTGATAGAATGTTTGATCAAATGATCGAATCATCTTTTCCAGATGTTGTTCGAACAGTTGGTGTAAAACCATTTCAAGGAACAGCATATCCAAAAGTAAATGTATATGAATACGATGATAGAATCGGTATCGTTGCAGAAATACCTGGATTAGATAAGAAACAACTCAAAGTTGAAGTTGAAGAAAATGTTCTAACTATCAGCGGTGACAAACACGGTGTTGCTGAGGATGCAGGAGCTAAAGTTCTTCGCAGAGAGTTGAAGGCTTCTTCATTTAAGCGTTCATTTGAATTAGGTGAACTCTTAGCTGGGGATGAAATTTCAGCAAAATTCAAAGATGGAATATTGACTATTTCAATTCCTAAAACCGAACCAGAAAAACCAGAGAAGAAATACGTTAAAATTTCTTAATTAAATAGGTTATAGAAAAACAAATAAAAAGGGTTCAACCGATTTTTAGTTTTCACTACGATACAACTTAAAAAACAACCGAGCCCTTTTTATTTAACTTTAAAGTTTAGTGAATAAAATAATTCATATTAAAGATTCTCTATATGAAGTACTAGGTACTCAAACGGTTAAAACCACAGATGAGAAAGGAACTGATTATTGGAAAGAAAAATGGGGTGCAGATACCGTTCTTAGGAACGATGATTTGTACTACTTTTGTAGAAATGTCTTAGAAGCCGAGTGGACTGAATAAAAATTTAAATAATAACTATTTATATATGAGAGGTTATACTATCAAATTGGTTAATGCGTAACAAAAAACAGCAGGAGAATATACATGACTAGTAGTAAATTTTTTGCATTTCTAGTTGGATTATCAGCGTTATGTATTGCAGGTAGTGCTGCATTCTTTAGTGTTTTTGGCTTATCTAAACTATTTGCTGGAGCAACTACAGAAGTAATTATTATGGCCGGATCTTTAGAATTTGGTAAGCTGGTTGCAGCTTCATTTCTATATAGGTATTGGTTAAAGGTAAATAAAGCGATGAGAACATATATGCTGGTTGGTGTTATAATGTTAGTTGTGATAACAAGCGCTGGTATTTTTGGTTTCTTATCTAATGCTTATCAAGGTGCCACAATTGAGTTTGAAAAACAATCAGCAACATTGATGTATGAGGAAGATAGATTAGAACAATTAAAAGAAGATAAAATTTATCTTAAAGATGAATTAGAACAAGCTATTGCTATATTGCCAGACAATTATCCTACAGCAAAAAGACAACTTCGTGAAGAATATAGCCCAATGGTGTTAGAGATCAATGATCAAATATTAGATATTAAACAAAAGATTGGTAATTTAAAAGTATTGCTAATAGAAACAGGAGTTGATGTTGGACCAGCTATATATTTAGCAAGAATTTTTGGTACAGATATTGATACTGTTGTAAAATTCTTTATATTTATGTTAATCTTTGTATTTGATCCAATGGCTGTAGCTTTAGTTATTGGTTATAATATTGTAGTATTAGATAGAAAGGGTGAATATAAGCCAAAGATTGAGTTGAGTGGTAGAAAATGGTGGCAGCTTTATGGAGAAAAGAAACCAATAAAAGAAAAAATTAAAGAAATAATATTAAAAAAAGAAGAGCCGGCCCCCACAATTAAAACTATTGTTACTACTACCGGAGGAAAAGCCGATGCAAGAATTATTACAGAAGTTAAAGATGACTAATACTTATATAAAAACAGGAGATGTGTTATGAATGTACACGAGCAATTCGAAAAAATGAGAGAGTTATGGGAATCATTTGATGAAAATCATACTAAGTTTACGGACAAAGGAACAAAGGCTGCAGCCAGCAGAGCCAGAAAATCTATAGGTGAATTAAAGAAACTAATCACTGAGTATAGAAAGATTTCAGTAGAGGAATCAAAATGATATGGGGCTGTAGCTCAGTTGGGAGAGCACCACACTTGCACTGTGGGGGTCGCAGGTTCGATTCCTGTCAGCTCCACATGGAGATATAATATGTCTTTTATTGCTCAAATGTTGTCAGATAATGATAAAATTTCAAGTAAAAGACTTATTGGATTTTCATCGTTCATTATGTTAATCGCGAGTTGGATAGCGAATACATTCTTTGAATTTCAAGTGAAAGACCAAATAGTTGAATGCTTTATGTATATTACAGTGGTTGGACTTGGCGTAACAGTGGCAGAGAAATTTAGTAAGAAATAGTTGAAATACTTGTTTCATTTGTCAATTATTCGTATTATATTAGCTATATGAATTAACCTCATAAATTATCATTAGGAGAATTATGCCAAATAAACAAACATACACAACACTGTGGTGTCAACGATGTGGAAAAGCTGTTGACAAAGTAGATCTAAACACACATGAAGTTATCTGCCATATTTGTGTATATAAGAGATGTATGTCATTTTGGAACCCATTAGATATTCCAGCAAGAAAAGCATCAGGTAAACCACCAGGTTGGCACTGGCGCACGGTCTTTGTAGCAAAGGATGGTACAGTGTATCATAAAGGTAAAGAGCAACCAAAATTAAAAGGCACACTTAAGCCAACTAAGTTTGAACCACCAAAAAAACAAAAAAAGAAACTATCTAAGATAGAACGATGGGAAGCCGATACCAATAGGTTAGCAACCAGACATAAAGAGAAAAAGAAGGAACAGCGAAAGAAGCTACAGCAAGATATTCAGAAACAAAAGGATTTCTTATCTCACAATATAGATAAAGGTTAGTATGAAAAGAATAAGTGGTAATAGAAGCCGAGGAAGAATTAATCAGAGGCGAACAGAAGCTAAAGAACGAGAGGCATCTAGAAGTGTTCGTTCAAATGAGGAACAAGTAAAGCTTTTAGAAACTCGTCCTGGTAATTCTAAAAAAGAAAAGCAGCGATTAGCTGTCTTAATTGAAAAGGCGCATAAGAACACTAAGAGGAAAAAGTGACGCAATCGCGTAGATTTTCATATCATCAGCATACGATAATAGATTGTCTAAAAGAAAATAATCCAGTTATTAATAAAAAACTAAGAAAGGTATCTATAGATGAAGGATTACATATCGCAAAAGATTTATTCAATATCCTCGCCAACCGGAAAGATGGCATTGGTCTTGCGGCTAATCAAGTTGGTATTGATGCTGCTGTTGCTGTGGTTAATATTAGGGAGCCCCGTATTTTAATCAATCCAGTTATAAAGGAACAGTGGGATGAAGTACCATATTATGAGGGATGTTTAAGTTATCCTAAAAAGGGTGTCAAAACTAAACGATATAGAAACGTGATTATACACACAGAACAAGAAGAAGGTGATTGGTATTTTAGTGGAGTAGAAACTCCTGGAGAAGGTAAAGGAAGTTGGGAAAATCCTACTAAAAACAAGGATGATGAATTACGATTGCTTGAGTCAATATGTGTTCAGCATGAAATTGATCATTTATATGGTAAGACTATGATGGACAGAGAAGATAAAACTGAACCAATACGAGCAAAAAATAAAATTGGTAGAAATGATCCTTGCTATTGTGGTAGTAAAAAGAAATATAAAAAGTGTTGTATTAATAAATGAGAATAGGTATAGATATAGATGGAGTACTAAGAGACTTCTGTAAAAGTTTTATGGAAGTAATGAAGAAACATTATCCAGAAACTATGTTGGTAGATAAGTTAACTGATTGGCAACTTGAAAAACATTTTACTTTATCTAAAAAAGAATTACAAGAAATATATTTGGATAAATATTGTGATGCAGTATTTCTTGAAGCACCACCAATCTATGGAGCAATTCAGCAGATGCAAGATTTATTTGATTGGGCAGATGAACATGGACACAACTTAATTTGTATTTCTTCACAGCGACCATCGGGTAGACATAATTCATTACAATGGTTAGGTAGACATGGATTAGGGTTTGAAGAGGTTCATTTTACAATGGGTAGATATAAATGGAAGAAAGATGTTGATTGGTTAGTAGATGATTCTCCAGAGAATTGGCACAATTGGAAAAAGGGTAGAGGGAATGATAAAGGTTTTATTCTAAAGGATGCGGTATACAATAAACATATCCCAGCAGAAAATAGAATTTTTAAGTTAACAGAAATACAGGAGATAATAGGATGAGCAATTTTTGGAGTATAGTTTTAGCAATACCATTATTTATTGGAGCGTTTTTATTATTATCAACACTCACAGCGATTTTATATTCTGTTCCTTTAGTTTATTTGTGGAATTACGCAATGACAAGTATGTTTGGATTATCAGAAATAACGATATATCAAATGGCAGCGTTTTTAGTTTTCATTTTAATACTTAGATACTGGATGCACATTGGACATATTGAATCGTCAAATGATTTATCAAATCCAACCAGTAAAATTGATTGGAATAAGTTTGTAGATAAAATGAATAATAAGAAACGATATGAGGCATAGAATGGGTTTATATGATGATACAATAATGCGTAATGATAAAACAACTAAAGTTCAAGGTAACCCAGTGTTATTAGAATTAGAATATAATCTTGAGCTTGATGAAGGTGTTGTATACATAATTGATGAGATTGAAATAGACACACTATATAAAGTTGTTAAATATTCTAGAGCAATTATGAAACATAGAGGTGGTCCAAGTACAGAGCCTCTTACATATTTTATTTCTTCTTATGGTGGAGATTTATATGCAACATTTGGAATTATAGATTTTATGAAAAGTTTTCAGACACCAGTAAACACGTTGGTTAGAGGAACAGCAATGTCAGCAGGCGCATTACTTGCAGCCTCTGGTACAGGGGTCAGACAGATCAGTAGAAATTCTGTTATGATGTTTCACGAGTTTACAACAGAAATGGTTGGTAAGTCTGGAGATATTGTTGCAACATCTGATCACATTAAAGATTTACAAAAACAATCCAATAAATGGTTAGCTTCAGTAACAAATAAGAGTGAGAAATGGTGGGCTACAAGCACAGTTAAGGATTTATATTTGTCACCAAACGACTGTTTAAAAATGGGAATTGTGGACAAAATAGTTGATTAATTAACTATTTATAAGTATATGGAGAATATTAATGGCTACTAATTTTGAAATGACTGAAATACAAACTAGGTTAGATAGATTAAATAAAGATGTATTTTATCTACAAGCAGTAGTTGCAGATTCAATAAAAGAAATTAATACGCTAGTCTCCATGGGAAAAGCAATGGTTACGATATTTGAAAAGGCACATATCATCGATTCTGAAGCATTCGAAAAAATAGTTATGTCATTCCATTCAAAGTTTCTTACAAATGTGGCCTCGGATATAGAAAAAACTAGTGAAACCTTAGCAGAATTTCAGCAAGAGTTTGACCAGTTTATGGATATGGAAGTGGGCCCCATTAAGGCAGAAGCATAAAAAGGTTTTTATTTTAGTTGAAAGTTATTATATCAATAACAGTTAATTAAGGAGATTATAATGAACAGACATGTGTACTATTTGTCTATAGTGTTGTTGACGCTAGTGTATTCAGTAATAACAACATCATTAATAGACTATAAATCAGACACCCACAAAAGAGTGATAGATAAATTAGTAATAGAAAACGATTCTTTGAAAATAAGATTAGATAGTATTTTTGAATATGGAATCGAAGTAGATGTAACTATGTACAGGCCAACTAGAGAAGAAACAGACTCAACGCCAAATATTACGGCAGACGGAACAAAAATAAAAATAAACGAGGCTTCTAGATATAGATTTGTAGCAGTTAGTAGAAATCTATTAGAGCGGTGGGGAGGCTTTTTAAACTATGGAGATTTTGTTTTACTTAAAGACGCAGGCCATAAGGATGGAATCTATAGGGTTAAAGACACAATGAATGCTAGATGGGTTAATGTTGTAGATATTTTAGAATCGCCAGGAACTGACCCATATAAATTTACAAACGCAAGTCTAACTTTGTTAGATTGGACTAAATAATAAACAATAAAAAATAAAGGAAAAGGTTATGAATCTATCAGCAGATCAAATAAAAACAAATTGGGATAAATTAATCTCAACAATAAAAGATACATTTGAGGAAGGAAGTGAGCGAAGAGAAAAACTTCTTAAAATGTATCATTACTTTGAAGAACGAATGATGTTCGCTCCAGGCTCTGGTAAAATACATTATCACAATGCATTCCCAGGTGGATATGTAGATCATATTTTAAATGTAATACGAACATGCTTAAGAATACATCAAGTGTATAAAGACATGGGAATGAAAATGGATTATACAGAAAAGGAAGTTATTTTCTGTGCAATGCACCACGATTTAGGAAAGATCGGTGATTTAAAAAATGAGTATTATATCCCAAATGAATCTGAATGGCATAGAAAGAATCAAGGTAAAATATACAATCACAATGACAAGTTGCATTATATGAATGTTACAGATAGAACGTTCTGGTTGCTCCAGCATTTTGGTGTAACTATTAGTGAACATGAGTTTCTTGGAATAAAATTAGCAGACGGATTGTATGAAGAAGGAAACGAGCGGTATTATAAAACATATATAGAAGGAAATGAATTAAAATCTAATCTTCCATATTTAATTCATAATGGTGATTTATTAGCAACTAGAATGGAACATGAGAGATACATGTACAGTAAGGAATCATCTATAGACTATCAGAAGCTGTTGTTTCCAGATGAGGTTACTGAAGAGGAAGAAGAAGTAAAGAAAGATTCAGCAGCATTGTTTGATGATCTTTTTAGTAAAGTTTCAAGGGGAGGCTAATATGATTATAGAAATAGGATTAGTACTTTTTATTATAGTAGATATAGTTGGCTGTTATGTAATTTGGAATCTAACAAGAAAAATAGAGAAGTTAGAAGATTGGGGTGAAGGGCTTGCAACTAGAGTTGTTTGGATACAGGATAGATTTAATGAAATAGATTCAAAAGGAATCTTTGAATCGGACGATGAAGTTGGAACTATTTTTTCTGCATTAAAAGAAGTTTCACAAGTATTAAACGAAGTTATAGAAGAGGACCAGAATGGCTAAGAAAAAAAATTATTATTTTACACAAGAGACAGAAGATGCAATTATACTTTACAATAAGGAAGAAAATCCAACAATTAGAAATGTAATTTATAATAAGCATATAGATTATCCATTTGATAAATTAGCAGAAAATATTATTCATACATTTAAATTTTACTATTTTGATGTATCTCCTAATGAAGTTAAACATGAAGTGGTTTCTTTTCTCGTAATGAATATGCATAAATTTAAGGAAGGTAAAGGAAAGGCCTTTTCATATTTTAGTGTGGTTGCAAAGAACTATTTGATTCTAAACAATAATGCTAATTATAAGAAATATAAAACCCATCACGATCTAATAGTTTTGGATTCTAAAAAGAACGCAAAAAAAGCTATGGCAGAAAGAGAAGCCAAAGCAGATAATAAGTTATTTGTTGAACTGCTAGTTAAATATTGGGAAGAACATATATTTAAAGTTTTTTCAAAACCTAGAGAAATAGCCGTAGCAGATGCTATTGTTGAATTATTTAGAAGAAGTAATACTATAGAAAATTTTAATAAAAAAGCTCTATATATTCTTATTCGTGAAATGACAGGCATAAGAACTCAATATATCACTAAAGTTATAAACGTAATGAAAAAATATAATGTTAAGTTGATAAATGAATTTCAAACAACAGGAACAGTTGGGGTGTCTTCTATATACAAGTGGACTACAAAATAACAGTTTAACATAATATAATCAACAAATGGGTTCAGCTTTGCTTGGCCCATTTTTTGTATCTAGAGATATTTATATATGAATGTTGTTCTATTTCATTAAATTTATAGGAAAATATCATGAATTTAGATAAAGACACTGTGTTTTTTAAAGACAAGAGCTTTTCTGACTTGTTGGAGGACGTATATGATAACGTCAAGACAAAAAGAAGTCAGATAGATATATTAATACAAGAATTACAGCCCTTTATGAGAAGCATAGGAGATGCTGCTGTAATAGTTCCACTCATTAAGGAATATATGGAAGTTGCTGTTAAAAACGATGAACATATAGTTAAGATTGTAGCAGTATTACAGAGACTTATTTCTGCTGGAATGCGAGGTACAGACGATGGAGATATTCTGACAGAAGCAGAAAAAGAGCAATTATTGCACGAATTAGACGACGCAGCCGAGCACTTACAAACTAGATTAGATGAGACACAAAAAGTCTCAAAAATCACAAAAACCGCGTTGGGATAGATTATGGCTTGGTCAGAATTATCTAAAAAGAGCGTATTAAATATCAAAAGAACTTCAGTGTTGGCTGGGTTGTCAGATATTGTAGGGAGTTTAGGTAAAGAGGATTCTAGATTTTATGAATTA
>Ga0209554_1002485_pt1 | contig 12656 bp, 12 predicted proteins | sample MarorgKNORR_S2LV_5_FD_188221 | JGI IMG/M metagenome (GOLD analysis project Ga0209554, IMG submission 188221) | Marine microbial communities from the Southern Atlantic Ocean, analyzing organic carbon cycling - Bottom_A/KNORR_S2/LV (SPAdes) (version 2) | ecosystem: Environmental > Aquatic > Marine... | reverse complement strand
TAGCGGCTGCAAAGATACACCCTCTTTTAAATCCTACAAGCCTTTTTTTAAACTATTTGTAAACTATTTTTTAACATCCTGAAAACAACATACATAACAGCCCAAAAAAAATCAAGGAAATTAGTTACACGAAGAAATAGATAAAAGTATAAGCTGCTACTAAGAGCTGTGTTAGGGATAGCAACGGCATCCTTTACAATATTAAAGAAACTTTAATATTGTAAAGATATAGAGAATAGCCCGACTTTTCTTGTTTTTTACCAAGCAAGACAACAATTAAAGAGCAAGAAAAGGAACATTAAAAGACGTAAAAACAAATTACTATATATCTATTGTAGGAAATAGAGTTTTCTAATATCTTTGCAGCTCATTAAAATGATTTAGATGATTCATATTACATTGCCTGACGGAAGCGTTAGAGAGTACAACCAAAACAGCACTCCTATGGATGTTGCTAAAAGTATTAGTGAAGGGTTTGCAAGAAACGTTATTTCTGCAAATTTTAATGGCACCACAGTTGAGACCTCTACGCCATTAACCACAGATGGTAGTTTGATTCTATATACCTTTAATGATGCCAGTGGAAAAAAAGCGTTTTGGCATTCTTCTGCCCATGTATTGGCACAGGCTATTTTAACGTTTCACCCAACAGCAAAACTAACGATTGGCCCCGCTATTGATACGGGGTTTTATTATGATATTGACTTAGGTGATGACGTGATTTCTGAAAAAGACTTTCCGCTGATAGAAAAGAAATTTTTAGAATTGGCGAGAGAAAAACACGAATTCAAATTGCGTTCGGTTTCTAAAGCAGCTGCGCTTACCTATTATAAGGAAGAAAATAACGAGTATAAAGTTGAGCTGATTGAAAACTTAACGGACGGAGAGATTACGTTTTGTGATCATAGTGATTTTACAGATCTATGTCGTGGTGGACACATTCCGAATACTGGAATTATCAAAGCGATAAAAATTATGAATACTGCTGGTGCTTATTGGCGCGGCGATGAAAAAAACAACCAGCTAACTCGTGTGTACGGAATTTCTTTTCCAAAGCAAAAAATGCTTACTGAGCATTTAGAGCTGTTGGAAGAAGCTAAAAAACGTGACCATCGAAAATTAGGAAGAGAATTAGAATTGTTTACTTTTTCTGCCAAAGTTGGTGCTGGCTTACCGTTATGGTTGCCAAAAGGCGCTGCCTTACGTGGTAGATTGGAAGATTTTTTAAAGGATGCTCAAAAGAAAGCAGGCTACGAAATGGTGATGACACCACATATTGGTCAGAAAGAATTGTATGTGACTTCTGGTCATTACGAGAAATATGGTGAAAATAGTTTTCAGTCAATCAAAACTCCGAAAATGGATGAAGAGTTTTTATTAAAGCCGATGAACTGCCCACATCACTGTGAAATTTACAATTTCAAACCTCATTCTTATAAAGATTTACCTAAACGGTTTGCAGAATTTGGCACCGTGTATCGATATGAGCAAAGTGGCGAATTGCATGGCTTGACTCGTGTTAGAGGTTTTACTCAAGATGATGCACATATTTTTTGTACGCCAGAACAATTAGATCAAGAGTTTAAAGACGTGATCGATTTGGTATTGTATGTATTTAATGCCTTAGGTTTTAAAGATTTTAAAACACAGGTTTCTATTCGAGACATGAGCAATCCTGACAAATATATAGGCGATGTTGCAACTTGGGAAATTGCTGAAAAAGCAATTATAGATGCTGCAACAGATAAAGGGTTGGATTTTACGATTGAAGAAGGTGAAGCCGCCTTTTATGGTCCGAAATTAGACTTTATCGTAAAAGACGTTTTAGGCAGAAGTTGGCAGCTAGGAACCATTCAAGTAGATTATAATTTACCTAAACGTTTCGATTTAACCTATAAAGGAGCCGATAATCAACTGCACAGACCTGTGATGATTCATAGAGCACCGTTCGGTTCTATGGAGCGATTTATTGCTGTATTACTAGAGCACACAGGGGGTAACTTCCCTCTTTGGCTAACTCCAGATCAAGTTATCTTATTACCAATCAGTGATAAATATCAGAAATATTCAGAAAAAGTTTTAGAAGTGCTAGAAAATTCCGAAATTCGCGCCCTCGTAGACGACCGAAGTGAGAAGACAGGTAGAAAGATTAGAGATGCGGAGATGCGTAAAATCCCATTTATGATTATTGTGGGAGAAAAAGAAGAGTCTGAAGGAACCATTTCTGTGCGTAAGCATGGTGGAGAAGACCTCGGAACCCTTACCATTGAAGCGTTTATCTCTTTGATACAACAGGAGATTGATACAACATTAGTGAAATTTAAGGCATAGCCTTTTTATATAAAATGTAGCGTATATGCTACCATTGTTTAATTTAAATTGATACGTCATAGCAATTAGAAGAAACAGGTCAAGAAGACCTTTAAGAGTCATCAAAGAGGATCAACACAGAATTAATCATAAGATTAGGTTTGTGGAAGAAGTACGTTTAGTTGGAGATAATGTTGAAGTTGGAGTATATCCAATTGAAAAAGCTAGACAACTAGCTGAAGAATTAGAATTGGATTTGGTAGAGATTTCTCCAAAGGCAATTCCTCCTGTTTGTAAAATTATCGATTATAAGAAATTTTTATACGAACAAAAGAAACGAGACAAAGCGTTAAAATCTAAAGCTACCAAAGTTACTGTTAAAGAAATCCGTTTTGGACCTCAGACAGATGACCATGATTATGAATTTAAAAAGAAACATGCGATTAAGTTCTTAAAAGATGGATCTAAATTAAAAGCATTTGTTTTCTTTAAAGGGAGGTCAATTATTTTTAAAGAACAAGGGCAAATTTTATTATTAAAATTAGCGCAAGAATTAGAAGAATATGGTAAAGTTGAGCAGTTACCAAAATTAGAAGGTAAACGTATGATTATGTTTATCGCTCCAAAAAAAGTAAAATAAATATACCTAGTAAGGTTTTAACACCTTACAGGATGACAATAATAAGCAAGATAAAAACGAAGGAGAGATGCCTAAAATGAAAACCAAATCTAGTGCCAAGAAACGTTTTAAGTTGACAGGTTCTGGAAAAATCAAAAGAAAGCATGCGTTTAAGAGTCATATCTTAACAAAGAAGTCTAAGAAACGTAAGCTTAAATTGACGCACGCAACATTAGTCCACAAGTCTGATACTGCGAACATCAGAAAACAATTAGCTTTAAAATAGTTAATTAAAGGGAATTTAATTATTAACCATGGAGTTGGGCCAACACTAGCGGTTGTAGATTTTTGATTTACAATTTTAAAATGATAAAGTGTCGATTATCGACCGCCCACTACAAAAAACAATTTGAATTATGCCAAGATCAGTAAATTCAGTAGCCTCAAGAAAAAGAAGAAAAAAAATCTTGAAGGCAGCAAAAGGTTACTTCGGACGTAGAAAAAACGTTTATACAGTAGCAAAAAATGCGGTAGAAAAAGCGATGACATATGCGTATCGTGACCGCAAAAACAATAAGAGAAACTTTCGTTCATTATGGATTCTGCGTATCAACGCTGGAGCTCGTCTTCACGGAATGTCTTACTCACAGTTTATGGGAAAAGTAAAAGCGAACAACATCGAATTAAACCGTAAGGTTTTAGCCGATTTAGCAATGAACAACCCAGAAGCTTTTAAGGCAGTTGTAGAAAAAGTAAAATAAATTAATAATTCTTGCTTATAAAAAAAACCCAAACGTTTGTTTGGGTTTTTTTTTGTTTCTTTATCATCTAAAATTCCCCTAACTAATTTTATGAAACTCTATACCCTATTTTATGAAACCTTATCTCTTATTAATCACTCTAATGATTGCCTTTCAAGGTATCGCACAACAATCAGAAAACACTTCTGAAACCATCAATGAGCAATTCAACACGCTTTATAAAAAATCTGGAAGCTATCAGGTATACAAAGTAATTTACAAAGAGAAGTATAGACTCTTACAAAAGAGTGTTTCAGATTCTGTTAATGAGCTACATAAAGAATTATCAACTAAAAACACACTCATCAACAGTCAAAAAAGTGCCATTACTACACTTGAGAAAACAGCAAAAGAAACAACTATACGCTTAGAAGAAGCGCTTTCTAAAGAGAACTCTATTTCTCTATTTGGTAAGCAATTAACAAAACCGTGGTATGCTTTTATACTTTTTAGTGTCATTGCCACACTAATGGTGTTATTAGGCTATTTTGTATTTAGGTTTAAAAACAGCAATGTATTGACTGTGAAAGCAATATCTAACTTAGAGGCTGCAGAAAATGAGCTAATACTCTTTCGAAAAAAATCGATTGAAAGAGAGCAAAAACTGCGAAGAGAACTTATTAATAAAATCGACAAAAACAGAAATACCTAACGGTTTTCCGTAGGTGTTGATCTATTTTCATCAAACAACTAGTTAAAAAAAATATAAAATCACTCAATAAAGATACTGGAAGGATATCAGGAATTGCGGTGGCAATTATTTTTCTGGGGCTTTTAATTCTTACCAATTTAACAACATAAAACCTAAATCGCCTCTCCCAATTCTTTTAGCTTTTCTGTATTTTCAGCAAGCTTTAACTCTTCTATGATTTTATGGATATCACCGTTGATAATGTTTGATAGATCGTACAAGGTCAACCCAATTCTATGGTCTGTTACACGTCCCTGTGGATAGTTATAGGTTCTAATTTTTGCAGATCGATCTCCAGAAGTCACCATAGAACCGCGCCTCAACGAATCTTCTGCTTGTTTCTTTGCCAGCTCCATATCATACAAACGAGAACGCAATACTTTAAATGCTTTCTCTTTGTTTTTATGCTGTGATTTCTGATCTTGACACTGCGCTACCAAACCTGTTGGAATGTGCGTTAAACGCACTGCAGAATACGTAGTATTTACAGATTGACCTCCTGGTCCTGAAGAACAGAAAAAATCGATGCGCACATCTTTCGGATTGATTACAACATCAAACTCTTCTGCTTCTGGAAAAACCATTACCGTTGCAGCAGATGTATGCACTCTTCCTTGAGTTTCTGTTTGTGGCACACGTTGTACACGATGCACACCCGCTTCAAATTTTAAAGTTCCATATACATCAGTACCTGAAATTTCAAACTGAATTTCTTTAAAGCCTCCATTGGTACCTTCACTAAAATCTACCGTACTCACTTTCCATCCTCTATCAGAACAATATTTCGAATACATTCTAAACAAATCTCCAGCAAAAATACTCGCTTCATCTCCACCTGTACCTGCACGTAATTCCATGATGGCATTTTTAGCATCTTCTGGATCTTTCGGAATTAGCAAAAACTTGATTTCTTCTTCCAACTCTGGAATTCGAGTATTGGCTTCTTCAATTTCCATTTTTGCCATTTCGTTCATTTCGGCATCACTTCCATCTGCAAGAATCTCTTTGGCTTCTTCAATATTATTCAACAAAGATTCGTATTCTTTTATTTTGGCAACAACATCTCCTAAGTCTTTATATTCTTTGCTTAATCGAACATATCGCTTCTGATCAGAAATAATATCTGGTTGAATAATTAAATCTGAAACTTCATCAAAACGTTGCTTTACAATTTGCAATTTATCTAACATCTTCTTGTCTTTTCTTGGAATGCGAATTTACACTTTTTTATTGACTTTTTTTTTCTAGGTTTGAGTTGATGTATCTTTGAAATAAATCTAATTTTCAAAAGACAAACTTAATACTCAAACAATCCAAATTCACTTTTAATTGTAAGTTTTTTGGTAGATGAGGCTTCTACCCTACCTACAATTTTCGCATTCACATGGTACGATTTTGAAATGGCAATAATGTCTTCTGCAATTTCTGGAGATACATATAGTTCCATACGATGTCCGCAGTTAAATACTTGATACATTTCTTTCCAATCTGTTTTTGATTGTTCCTGTATCAATTTAAACAAAGGCGGAATCGGAAATAGGTTGTCTTTTACAATATGCAACGCATCTATAAAGTGTAAGATTTTTGTTTGCGCTCCACCGGAACAATGAATCATTCCGTGAAGTGTATCTGACGTATATTTTGTGATAATTTCTTTGATAATTGGCGCATAGGTTCTTGTTGGCGACAAGACCAATTTACCTGCATCAATTGGAGAGTTTTCTACTGCATCTGTCAACTTTGCATTTCCAGAATACACCAAGTCAGCAGGTACTGAAGCATCAAAACTTTCAGGATATTTACTCGCTAAATACTTATGAAACACATCGTGGCGTGCAGACGTCAATCCGTTGCTTCCCATACCTCCATTGTATCCTGTTTCATAAGTTGCTTGCCCGAATGATTCCAAACCAACAATTACATCGCCTGCTCTGATATTTGCATTGTCAATAATATCTGTACGTTTCATTCTTGCTGTCACTGTAGAATCAACAATAATGGTCCGTACCAAATCACCCACATCAGCAGTTTCGCCACCTGTAGAATGAATCGTTACTCCAAATTTTTTCAAGTCAGCAATCAATTCTTCCGTTCCGTTGATAATTGCAGAAAGCACTTCTCCCGGAATCTTACTTTTGTTTCTCCCGATTGTTGATGACAACATGATATTATCGGTTGCTCCCACACACAACAAATCATCAATATTCATGATCAATGCATCTTGAGCAATTCCTTTCCACACAGAAACGTCTCCTGTTTCTTTCCAATACATGTATGCCAACGAACTTTTTGTTCCAGCACCATCTGCATGCATGATCAAACAATAGTCTTCATCACCCGTTAAATAATCTGGAACGATTTTACAGAATGCTTTTGGAAACAATCCTTTATCTATATTCTTGATGGCATTGTGCACATCTTCTTTAGATGCAGAAACACCTCGTTGTGCATAGCGCTTAGAAACTTCTTCACTCATTTGTTGTGTTGTTGTGGCGGTAAATTTAAGAGAATTCAAATCAGTTTCCTACTTTTTCACTTCTTCTTTCAAATAAAAAAGCATCTCGCCACCACCCTCTTTTTATGGTATTATCTTCTCTCGTTTATCAATACAACAAAAGCAAGTCCTCGGAATTGATTTTGTCATTCATTACCTCGTATACAATAGCTCTCTGTATTTTGCCAAAGGCCACAATTCATCATCCACCATCATTTCTAATTTATCACAGTGGTATCGAATTTCATCAAAATACGGTCGTACTTTATTGCAATAAGCATCGGCCGCTTTTTGTCCTTTTAATTTATTTGCCTTTTTGCGTCCTTGGGTCATCTCTTCCACTTTCGAGTTGATTCCAGCAATATGCAACGAGATTTTTTCAATCAAATCTATCTGTTCGTTGGCATGCTTTTTAAAATCAGTTCCAAAGATATTTTTCAAGCCACTTACATTTTCAATCAAGGTGTTTTGATATTTTACAGCGGTCGGAATTACATGGTTCCTAGCCACATCTCCCAATACTCTTCCTTCTATTTGAATTCGCAAGATATATTCTTCCAATTCTATTTCATGACGCGCTACTACCTCTACCTTACTCATCACTCCCATTTCTTCAAACAGCTCGATCGATTTTTTAGAAATTTTTGCCTTCAACGCTTCTGGCGTTGTTTTATGATTGCTCAACCCACGTTTTGCCGCTTCTTTTTCCCATTCCGTTCCATATCCATTTCCTTCAAAACGAATTTTCTTTGACGCTTTGATGTATTCTCTTAGCACATTAAAAACCGCTTCGTCTTTCTTCAATCCTTTTGATGCAATCAACGCGTCTACTTCTTTTTTAAATTCTTTTAGCTGTTTTGCTACAATGGTATTCAATACCGTCATCGGCCCTGCACAATTCGCCCAAGAACCAACCGCTCTTAATTCAAATTTATTTCCTGTAAAAGCAAACGGCGATGTTCTATTTCGATCAGTATTGTCTAACAACACATCTGGAATTTTACCAACAACATTTAATTTTAGATCTGTTTTTTCTTCTGGTGATAATTTTCCTTTTGTCACATGTTCTAACTCATCTAACACTGCTGACAACTGCGAACCAATAAACACAGAGATGATTGCAGGCGGTGCTTCATTGGCTCCCAAACGATGATCGTTTCCTGCACTAGCAATAGAAGACCTTATTAGTTCTTCATAATCATGAACCGCTTTAATGGTATTGACAAAAAAGGTTAAGAATTGTAAATTTTTCATCGGGGTTTTCCCCGGACTCAATAAATTAACACCTGTATCTGTTGACAACGACCAATTGTTATGTTTTCCAGAACCATTGATGCCTGCAAATGGTTTTTCGTGAAATAGCACTTTAAAATGATGACGTTGTGATACTTTCTCCATCACATCCATCAGCAATGAATTATGATCAACCGCTAAATTTGCTTCTTCAAAAATAGGTGCCAATTCATATTGATTTGGAGCGACTTCATTGTGACGTGTTTTTACTGGAATTCCAAGCAACATACACTCATGTTCCAAGTCTCGCATATAGCTCATTACTCTACTGGGAATCGACCCAAAATAATGGTCATCTAATTGTTGTCCTTTTGCTGGAGAGTGTCCTAATAAGGTTCGTCCTGTTAATGTAATATCTGGTCTTGAAGCTGCCAAAGCCGTATCGATTAAAAAATATTCTTGTTCCCACCCTAAAGAAGCATTCACCTTAGAAACGTTTTTATCAAAGTATTTACAAATTGCTGTAGCGGCAGTATCTACTGCTTGCAACGCCTTTAACAAAGGTGCTTTATTGTCTAATGCCTCACCTGTATAGGCTACAAAAATAGTAGGAATACACAATGTTGTACCATAAATAAACGCCGGAGATGTTGGATCCCAAGCGGTATAGCCACGAGCTTCAAAGGTATTTCTAATTCCTCCACTAGGAAAACTTGACGCATCTGGCTCTTGTTGCACCAATTGCCCTCCATCAAATTTCTCCATGGCTCTTCCATCTTCTATCGTTTCAAAAAACGCATCGTGTTTTTCTGCTGTGGCACCTGTTAATGGCTGAAACCAGTGTGTATAATGAGTAGCGCCTTTAGACAATGCCCAGTCTTTCATTCCTGCGGCTACTTGATCTGCAATTTTTCGTTCTATTTTTACCCCATCAACAATCGCGCTCTGCACACTCACAAAAGCTTCTTTGGTCATAAACTGTCGCATAGCATGCTTGTTAAAAACATTGGCGCCAAACATTTCTGAGCGTCTTCCTTGTTCTTTTATTTCAACAGCTTTTCTATGTAACGTCTCTTTCAACGCATTAAACCTAATTGTAGACATGTTTTTTAGTTTTTATCAAAAATAGACATAATATTTAGATAAATAAACAAATAACCCTACTTCTAAATACCAATACCACAAATAACTCAAATGTTAACAAGTTTACCCCTAAAAAATTAGGGGTCTTTGAAGAAAAATTATACTTTTGCCTCGTATTTATTAAAAACCATATCATGAGCAAGATTAAATTAGAATACATTTGGCTAGATGGCTACACGCCAACTCAAAATTTAAGAAGTAAAACCAAAGTTGAAGAACACGAAAATTTTCAAGGAACTTTAGAAGAAATTCAAAATTGGAGTTTTGACGGATCGTCAACACAACAAGCTTCAGGATCTTCTTCTGACTGTATACTAAAGCCAGTTGCGATCTACAAAGATCCAACTCGAATCAATGGGTACCTTGTAATGACCGAAGTATTGAATGTTGATGGAACTCCGCACGTATCAAATGCTCGTGCTACTATTGATGACGGAGACAATGACTTTTGGTTTGGTTTTGAACAAGAATATTTTATCATGGACACTGCAACCGGACTTCCTTTAGGGTTTCCTGTAGGCGGATACCCTGGACCACAAGGAATGTACTACTGCTCTGTTGGCGGAAGAAATACACATGGAAGAGATTTTGTTGAAGAACATGCAGACATTTGTATCGAAGCCGGATTGAACTTTGAAGGGATCAATCAAGAAGTAGCTTCTGGTCAATGGGAATTCCAATTATTTGCAATAGGTGCAAAAAAAGCAGGTGACGAAATCTGGATCGCACGATATTTATTAGACCGATTAACAGAACAATACGGATATTATATTGAGTACCACCCAAAACCGGTAAAAGGAGATTGGAACGGTTCTGGAATGCACGCTAATTTCTCTAATGAAATACTAAGAACTTGTGGATCTAAAGAAGTTTTCATGGCAGTTTGTGAAGCTTTTAGACCAGTTACCAAAGAACATATTGATATCTACGGAGAACATAACGACCAACGTTTAACAGGCTTACACGAAACAGCATCTATTACAGACTTTAGTTATGGTGTTTCTGATAGAGGCGCATCAATTCGTATTCCTATTATTACTGTAGAAAAAGGATGGAAAGGATATTTAGAAGACAGAAGACCTGCTTCTAATGGAGATCCATATAAGATTGCTTCTAGAATTATCAAAACAGTAAAACCTGTTTGTGAAACCATAGAAGTTTAATTTAACTTCGCTTAACATAAAAAAACCTCCAGAATATTCTGGAGGTTTTTTAGTATATATAAATCTTTATAAAAACATGATATAAATAAAGAGACCATAGCCGAAAAACAAAAACATCCCTTTATACCTACTTAACACATATTTCTTCGGAATAAAAACCAATGGAAGTATTACAAATGCAATGCCTAACATCCAATAAATATCTCTGGTTAGTATTTGAGACTCAGTGACTGGAATTTCTTTAATGATGGCTGTTACCCCCAAAACAGAAGCAATATTAAAAATATTTGAACCGATAAGGTTTCCTAATGAAAGTGCTTTTTCCCCTTTTACAACAGCAACGATAGAAGCTACCAATTCTGGCACACTGGTTCCAATCGCAATCATTGTAATTGAAATCACTCCTTCAGTTACACCTACCTGAACCGCCAATTCTTTTGCCCCATCTACCAATAAATCAGATCCATAATACAACGCAATACTTCCTATCAAAAACCAAAAAGAAAGTTTACCATACCCTACGGCAGCCAATCCATCATCTACTGTATCTGTATTTCCATTTTTTCTAGCGGATCGAATAAGTACAAACAAAAAGACACACAATGCCACCAACAATACAATACCTTCTGTTCTTGTCAATAGATTGTCATTCCATAAAAAATAAAAGAGCAACAAAGAGAACAGCATCATAACAGGCCAATTCAATTTGTAAAAATCTTTGCTCACCATAATTGGACTAATAATGGCTGTGATTCCCAACACTAACGCTATGTTTGCAATATTTGATCCAATCACATTGTTAATTGCGATGGCTGGAGATCCATCTAAAGCGGCTTGCAAACTCACCAATAATTCAGGAACAGAGGTTGCAAATGAAACCACTGTCATTCCAATAACCATTTTAGAAATGTTCAATTTAAAAGAAAGACCTATGGAAGAACGTACCAAAAATTCACCTCCAAAAACCAACAACATCAGACCAATAATTATATATGCAACACTCATAAAATATCTTTTTGCGAAGATAGTATAAAATCGGTTTTAATGAGAATCTAATAAACAATGTATTGAAAGTAAAAAAAGAATAATACCTTTAGGTCTGAAACCGTCATTCCTTTAAAAATGTTTCAAGAAAACAGACACAACATTAAAATCCTACAGAAATACAACGTACTACTTCTGATGCTTATTGGTTTTATATTTTTGCTTCAGATAGAAGTCATTGCTCAAGAAAAAATAGAACACCTACAACATCGTTACGATGGGACTACAGAAATCATTACCAAAAATTTCACAAGAAAACAACTCAACACGCTGAAAGACAAACTTGCTAGAGGGGGCGTTATTTTTAGTTTTAGTAATTTGAAATACAATGCCAATAATGAGATTGTTAAAATTACGCTGAAATTAAAAAACAAGAAGAGTACTTATGTAGCTACTTGGAGTACTAAAAACAAGCCCATACCAAGTATCAAAACTGGCGAATCTTACGGAGTTGTTTTTGCAATTGCTGTTTCTAAACACCTTGAACTAAAAACCTCAATTCACAATTAAAAAAGCACATCTCAAGTGTGTTTTTTTAGTATTTTTGACGTATATTGAACTACATATGAAAAAATCATTTTTTAAAACTCTAGCCAAACTCAACAAAGCAGTCTTACCTTCTTTCACCAAAAGGGAGTTAGACATTACAAAAGCAAGCAAATTTCAATTGCTTATTATTGGATGGAGGGCTTTTGTAACGATGCATTCATTAGACTAAAATATAGCTTATGACACAAGGACGCGTTAAAGTATTTACAGGAAATTCAATTTTCGCCAACAGGCTAGGTAACTTATTACGCGAAGCCAACATTCCAACTATTATTAAAGATCAAGTAGCATCTGGCGTACTTGCAGGATTTGGCACATTAGACAGAGCAATCGAATTATATGTTCAAGATACTGATCTTGAAAAGGCTAATGAAATCATTAATGCTTTTCAAAAAGAAATCTCCGAATAGGCTTTTAAATTTAAAAAAAGCTACTATATTTGCACCCGCTTACGGCCTCGTGGCGCAACTGAATAGCGCACTTGATTACGGCTCAAGAGGTTACTGGTTTGAATCCAGTCGAGGTCACGAATACATCACAAAAAATGTGAATTACAAAGCGAGTTTCAGAAATGAAGCTCGCTTTTTTTTTGGAAAATTGCGAAGTGATT
>Ga0209554_1002483_pt1 | contig 12659 bp, 9 predicted proteins | sample MarorgKNORR_S2LV_5_FD_188221 | JGI IMG/M metagenome (GOLD analysis project Ga0209554, IMG submission 188221) | Marine microbial communities from the Southern Atlantic Ocean, analyzing organic carbon cycling - Bottom_A/KNORR_S2/LV (SPAdes) (version 2) | ecosystem: Environmental > Aquatic > Marine... | reverse complement strand
CATGCCGATGCCCATGTTGAAAACTTGATGCATCTCGGCGGTGGAAACTTTGCCGTGTTTTTGGATGAGCTCGAAAACCGGCAGCACGGGCCACGTGCCGCGGCGAATTGTGACGCCGCAATTTTTTGGCAGCACGCGCGGGATGTTGTCGATGAAGCCGCCGCCGGTGATGTGGGCCAAACCTTTGATGGCGCGGGCGCGGCGGGGTTTGTTGAAACTTTTCAGCAACGCCTGCACGAGCGGGCCGTAGCTCACGTGGATTTTCAGCAGCTCATCGCCGACGCTGCAGCCGAGCTCGGGCACGCGGCTGCGCGGCTTGAGTTTCATGGTTTCGAAAAATACTTTACGCGCGAGCGAGTAGCCGTTGGTGTGCAGGCCGCTGCTGGCGATGCCGATGATGGCGTCGCCGGGCTTGATGCCGTGTCCGTCGATCATCGCGCTTTTCTCGACCACGCCGACGATGGTGCCGCTCACTTCGTACTCGCCTTTTTTGTAAAAGGTGGACATTTGCGCCGTCTCGCCGCCGATGAGTGCGCAGTTATTTTCCGCGCAACCGAGCGCGAAGCCGGCGATGATTTGCTCGAACACGTTTGGCTTCAAAACGCCGGTGCCGAGGTAATCGAGAAAAAATAATGGCTCGGCACCAAGCACCGCGATGTCGTCCACGCAGTGGTTTACGAGGTCCTGCCCGATGGTGTGGTGGCGGTTCATCGCGAAGGCGACCTTGAGCTTGGTGCCCACGCCGTCGACGCTGGACACAAGGACGGGGTTTTTGTATTTGCCCGGCTTGAACGCGAAGAGGCCGCCGAAGCCGCCGACCTTGCCGAGCACTTCGGGGCGCGATGCAGATTTGAGCAACCGGGACAAACCGGCCTTCACTTGATTGCCCAAGGCAAGATCGACGCCGGCTTTTGCGTAAGCGGTCTTGGCCATTACAAAAGCTTGGGCTGGGAGTCATCCGCCACAAGGCTCTTGGCGCGGTCGCGTTGGCGTTCCATGATGTGCTTGTCCACGGCGGGATCGTATTCCACCGGATAATTTCCATCGTAACACGCCATGCAAAAAGATTCCTTCGGGTGACCGGTTGCGCGCACCACGCCTTCCTGCGAAAGATAATTCAGCGAGTCGGCATTCAGATACGTGCAAATTTCTTTTATCGTGTTATTGGCGGCCATCAGTTTGCTGCGATCGGGGAAATCAATTCCGTACACGCACGGATTTTTGTGCGGCGGGCAGCTCACTAAAACGTGCACCTCTTTGGCGCCGGCTTCTTTGAGACCATTCACGCGCTTTTGGCAGGTCGTGCCGCGCACGATGGAATCGTCCACGATAATGACGCGCTTGTCCTTCACAAGATCGGTGATGAGGTTGAGCTTCACGCGCACATTAAAGTCTCGGATGAGCTGGCTCGGCTGCAAAAAGCTGCGACCCACGTAGTGATTGCGCACGAAAGCCATCTCGAAGGGGATGCCGCTTTCCAGCGCGTAGCCCAGCGCGGCGCAGTTGCCGCTGTCGGGAATGGGCACGACGATGTCGGCTTCGATGGGGTTTTCGCGCGCCAACTCGCGTCCCATATCCACGCGCACTTTGTAAACATTGCGGCCGTTGAGGTTGCTGTCCGGCCGCGCAAAGTAGACGTACTCGAAAATACAAAACGACCGTTTCTCCTGTTCGGGAAAGGCCTCGATACTGCGCAATCCGTCGTCGTTGATAATGACAATTTCGCCCGGCTCCACATCGCGCACGAACTTGGCCTCAATCAAATCCAACGCGCAGGTTTCGCTGCTGAGCACGTACGCGCCGCTTGGAAGTTGGCCGATGCAGAGCGGCCGGAAGCCATGCGGATCGCGCACGCCGATCATTTCGTTTTCGGTGAGGATGATGAGCGAATACGCGCCCTCGAGTTTGCGGATAGTGGTGATGAGCGTATTCTCGCCATTGCTGGTGGGCTGGGCGAGCCAATGCAAAACGATTTCGCTGTCGACGGTGGTTTGGAAAATGGAGCCGCGCTCTTCGAGTTCCTCGCGCAACGCGGCGGCGTTGGTGAGGTTGCCGTTGTGGGCGATGGAAATTTGACCGCGCGAACAATTCACCGTAAGCGGCTGAGCGTTGACGATGTGGGAACTGCCGGTGGTGGAATAGCGCGAGTGGCCAATGGCGGTGTGGCCGACCAACTCGTGCAGCACCTTGCCCTTGAACACCTGCGACACCAGCCCCATTCCTTTGTGCTCTCGGAACTTCGCGCCATCGTTGGAAACAATGCCGGCGCTTTCCTGCCCGCGATGTTGCAACGCGTACAGCCCGTAGTAGGTCAGCTCGGCGGCGTTGGGATGGCCGTGCACACCGAACACGCCACAGTAATGTTTGGGGTAATCCTGTTCGTCGTTCATCCCGCGTTCATCTGCTAAGCCATTGCGTTGTCGATTGAGTTCCACCAAAGATCGTGCAAGCCGGCAACCTCCCATGACCACTCGCCAGTCGTCGACTTAATTTTCAATGCCGCGCCCTTCACCGCGCCCACCGTGCCAATACGGCGCGCGGGCACGCCCATCAATTTGGCGCGCTCGATGGCTTTCACGGAGTCCAATTCCGTGGTGGTGATGATAACGCGCCCGAGGGTTTCGCCAAACAACAGCGCGTCGAGGCGCTCGCATTCAATTCCCTCCAAATCAATTTTCGCGCCGATGAAGCGCGGCGTGTTGCGGCCTTCCAGTTCGGAGAAACATCCCTCCGCCAAGGCCACCGCGAGGCCGCCCTCGGCGCAATCGTGCGCGCTCTTTATAATACCGGTTTGGATGAGGCCGAGCAGAGTGGTGCCGAGCGTGCGTTCAGTTTCCAAATTGCAGCGCGACGGCGTGCCGGTTTTTTGCTCATGCAACACCTGCAAAAACGCCGAGCCGCCGAGGCCGTGCAAGGGATCTTCGGCATCGACCGGTTCGCCCAATAAAATAACCGCGTCGCCTTCGTCCTTGAACCACTGCGTCGTCACGTGGGCCGCGTCTTCGATGAGGCCAACCATCGCAATCGTGGGCGTGGGGTCGATGGCGCCTTCGGGGTTTTGGTTGTAGAGGCTGACGTTGCCGCCGGTGACCGGCGCGTCAAATGCCGCGCAGCCCTCGGCCAAGCCGCGCACGGATTCCTTGAGTTGCCAAAAGAGTTCGGGGTTGTGCGGATTGCCGAAGTTGAGATTATCGGTGGAGCCAATCGGCGTGGCGCCGCTGCACGCTAGGTTGCGCGCGCATTCCGCGACGGCTGCTTTGGCTCCCTCGAACGGATCGAGATAAACGTGTGTGGCATTGCAATCCACCGCAAGGGCGAGCAGCTTTTCGGGGAAGCTACCGTTGCGATCATCGCCGCCGGGGACGCTGTCGGCCTTGATGCGAATGACGGCGGCGTCGCTGCCGGGGTTCACCATCGTATTGGCGCGCACCATGTGGTCGTACTGGCGGTACACCCAATTCTTGGAGGCGATGGTTGGCCACTTGAGCAGTTTGCCGAGCGCGGCGGTGGGGTCGTCCAAATCGTCGATGCCTTCCAGCGTGAAGGCGCGCACAGCGGCGAGGTATTCCGGCTCCTTCGCTTCGCGATGATAAAGGGGCGCGTCATCGGCGAGCTTTTTGGCGGGGAGATCAACCACAATTTCGCCGTGATTTTTTACGACCATTTGGCCGGTGTCCGTGACGTGGCCGATTTCCGCCCACGGCAAATCCCATTTATCGAAGATGCGCTTCACCTCCTCCTCGCGGCCTTGCTCGATAATGATGAGCATTCGCTCCTGCGATTCGCTGAGCAAAATTTCGTAGGGCGTCATACCCGGACTGCGCTGGGGCACCTTCGCCAAATCAATCTCAATGCCCGTGCCGCCGCGCGCCGCCGTTTCGCAAGTGGAACACGTGAGCCCCGCCGCGCCCATATCCTGAATGCCCGCCACCGCGCCGGTAGCCAGCAATTCGAGACAGGCCTCCATGCAAAGTTTTTCCATGAATGGATCGCCCACTTGCACCGCGCCACGTTGAATCTCGGCCGATTCCTCGGTGAGATCCTGCGAAGCAAACGCCGCGCCCGCGAGCCCATCGCGTCCCGTGGCGGGGCCGACATAAAAAACAGGATTGCCGACACCCTTCGCCGCGCCACGCGCAATTTGGTCGTGGCGGAGCACGCCCAGCGCGAACGCATTCACCAGCGGATTGCCCTCGTAACTTTTATCAAAATAAACCTCGCCGCCGACAGTTGGAATGCCAAAGCAATTTCCGTAATGCGCGATGCCGCTGACCACGCCGCGAAAGAGCCGCCGCACATTGGCATTGCCCAGCTCGCCGAAGCGCAGCGAATTGATGGCGCAAACCGGCCGCGCGCCCATCGTAAAAATATCGCGAATGATCCCGCCCACGCCGGTGGCCGCGCCTTGGAATGGCTCGACGGCGCTGGGATGATTGTGGCTTTCAATCTTGAACGAAATGGCGAGACCGTCGCCGATGTCAAGAATGCCGGCATTCTCCTCACCCGCCGCCACGAGCACGCGCGGCGATTGCGTGGGAAAGCCCTTTAATAAAGCGCGTGTGTTTTTGTACGAACAATGCTCGCTCCACATCACGCTGAAGATGCCCAGCTCGGTGTAGTTGGGCGCGCGCCCGAGCAATTCCAAAATGCTCTCATACTCCTCCGGCGTGAGGTTATGCTCGGCAACCAACTCCGGCGTGATGGCGGGTTCGGTGGGCATCAAGCGGGAGCGAGGGTGGATTGGGTTTTGAGGGCGGCGATGAGGCTTTCGAAAATGAGGCGGCCGTCGGTGCCGCCGAGGGCCGGTTCGGCGGCGCGTTCGGGGTGGGGCATCATGCCGGCCACGTTGCGTTTTTCGTTGCAGATGCCGGCGATGTTGGCCAGCGATCCGTTGGGGTTGGCGTGGTCGGTGAGGTCGCCTTCGGCATCGACATATTGGAAAAGGATTCGGTCGTTGTCCTCGAGGGACTGCAAGGTTTTGTCGTCACAAAAATAATTACCTTCGCCGTGGGCAATGGGGAGGCGAAGGTTTTTGCCTTCGGGGATTTGGCCGGTGAAGGGCGAATCGCGCGTGGCGGTTTGGAGGTAAACATGCTCGCAGCGAAATTGCAGAGAGCGGTTGCGAATCAGCGCGCCGGGGAGCATGCCCGCTTCGCAGAGGATTTGGAACCCGTTGCAGATGCCGAACACGTGGCCGCCGTTGTCGGCAAATTCCTTCACCGCGCCCATCACGGGGCTGAAGCGCGCGATGGATCCGGTGCGCAGATAATCGCCATAGCTGAAGCCGCCGGGAATGAACACCGCATCGGCGTCGCCCACCGAGTATTCCTTGTGCCACAGCAACTCCGTGGGGCAGCCGAACACGGAGCGCAGCACATGCACGCAATCCTGGTCGCAATTGGAGCCGGGGAACTGAAGGACGGCAAACTTCATCAGTCCTCGAAAACCAACCGGTAGTCTTCGATGTTTGGGTTGGCGAGAAATTTATCGGCGTATTCGCTGAGCTTGGCCTCGACGGTTTCGCGGTCGCCGTCCATTTCGATCTCGATGTATTTGCCAATGCGCACCTCGCGCACGCCGGCGCAGCCCATGTGTTCGAGGGCGGCCTGCACGGTCTTGCCCTGCGGATCGAGCACCGCGCGCTTGGGGGTGATGATGACTTTGGCTTTCATTCGTTTGCGAAAAAGCTGCGCTCCCAAAGAGCCCATTTGCCCGCCTGCGGTCAAGGGGCAGTTGTTGGGATTATTGACGGGAAAACAAGCGGCGGCGTTCAGTCCCTTATTTGGAGCTGAAAGGTTTTGGACATTTTACTGTTGGCTTCGGGCACCGGGATGGCATTGAATTTCCAGTCCACCCGAACACGATAGGTCACGCCGGCGGCATCGGCCGCAACGGGCACGAGGGCTTCCCAGCGATTGGAAACAAGCGCTGTGCGCTGCATGGGAAAGACGTTGGTGCCCACCAACAGCACCGGCTGCACCGTCTCGTGGCGAACGCTGTTGGCGTCGTTTTCCCAAATGATCTCCACGCGATAAAGGCCGTTGGCGTCGCGCGGCTGTTGGCCCACGGTGAGGTTAGTGAGCGTGGCGCGGGCGCAACCGCCCAGCAGCAGCGCGGCGAGAAAAATGATGAGGATACCCGATTGCCGTGTCATGATGCGCCGGAGCCTTGCACCAGCGCGGCGGCTTGTAAAGCGATTTGGCTGGGAAATTGGTTTGACCCACCCGAGCCGGTGCGCTATGCGTTCGCGTCCGATTTTACAAACCCATGTTTGGCACCTTACGTAAACACTCCCAACCGATGTGGATCGTGATCATTATCATGATCGTCATCAGCTTTGTCATCTATTTCGGGCCCACTGACCCCTTCGACACCGGCCCCGGCACCCTCACTGCCGATGCCGCTGCGGTAAAGGAGGCGCGGAATCAGGTTCTTCTCGAAGAAGTCATCGAACTGCGCCAGCGCCAGGTGTTGGTGCAAATGCTCGCCCGCGGCGGACGCATGCAGGAAGCCATCCAAATATCCGGCGGAAATTTTCAGGAAGCCTTTCGATTGATGCAATCTCCGGACATCCTGGCCAACGCCAACGCCAGCCGCATGGCCGGGAATTCGCGCCACATCGATCTCAACGGCGATGACTACAACGACATCAATAGCTTGGAATACCGCGCCCGCGTTCGGTTGCGAAAACTGACTTTGGCCGCCGAGCTGGGCATTGTCATCAGCGACAGCGCCGTAATCGCCGCGCGGAATTACATGGTGCAAAACCTCACCGGCACTCGGGAATTCAGCGCCGACCAATTTGATCAACTGCTGAAACAACTGGCCAACGGCGGCTTCATCGCCTCCAGCCATACGGGGCAGGAGCAGTTCGATAACTACCTACGCCACCGGCTCACCCTTCAGCAGCTCAATATCGTCATGACCCGCAGCGCCGGGTTTTGGCCCGATACGGATATGGCCGAAACACTCGCGCGACAAAACCGCAAGTACGCCGCGGAAGCCGCCTTCATTTCACTCACCAACCACACCGCCAGCGCCACCAATTACACCGACCTCACGAAGACCGAAGGCTTCACCAACCATTTCAACCAAGTCGCCAATCAATACCAAGTGCCCGTGCGCCGCACCATCGCCTTCGTGAAAATCGCCCTCGCCAATTTCGAGGGCGACATCCGGAAGGAATTAAAATTTGATGACGAAGTGCAAAAACTCATCGAGCAGCACAACACCACCACCAACCGAATTACTGAAACCAACGGCACCGCACTGCCCATCAACGCCACCAACCTCCTCGCCCGCGCCGAGGAAGAAGTGCGCAAAACGCCCTTGGGCGACCGGATTTTTGACGCCTCCAACGCCGCCGCACGCGTCCAAGCGCTGGCCTTCCGCAAAACCCTCTTCAGCCTGCGCCCCTTCGCCACCGCCAATCTGGCGGCGACTGCAAAACAATTCAATTTGCAGCTCCACACCGCCACCTTTAGCCGGGAAGAACCCCCCGAAGATTTTCCCGGCGGTCTTATCAACGCCGCATTCACCCCTTCACTCAAGGAGGGCAAACTTCTCGAGAGCGCCGTGTTCACCACAAACCCGGATCACATTTACATTCTCGGCCTGCAAACCATCATCCCCCTCGAACTGCGAAAATTTGCCGAGCTCACTGCGGCTGAGAAAAAAGAAGTCCACGAAGGATTTCTCAAATCCGAAACCCACCGATTGGCGCGCGAAGCCGGCGAAAATTTTCAGGCCGCCGCCGTGGCCAGCCTCAAGGAAGGCCTCACCTTCGCCCACGCCGCAACCAATGCCGGTCTCAGTGTCGTGACGCTTCCGCCCTTTTCCCTGTACGCCAATGCCGACACCAACCACATCGATTTGCTGAAAGACCTCGTTCCCTTAAGCACCCTGCAAAATGCCTTGGGCACTCACGAGCAAAATCAAAACAGCAAGGCCGACAACGAAAAGGAAAACCTCACCGCCTATCTCGAGAACACCGCCGGCGGCGTTTCCTTTAATGACACCATCGCCGGCTACGTGCTGCACATAACCGGGCGCATCAACCCCGCTACGCCTGATGCCTCCGAACTGCGCACATTCGCCGCGAATGTCCGGCAAAACACCCGCACTCAAGCCGCTGGTAACGACTGGTTTGCCCCCCATCAACGCCAACTCGATGCCGCCATCATCATCAGCTCACTCGAAGGCCGCCGCGCCGGGTTGCTCGCGGAAATTAATGAGGTAAAGGAAAACATCCTTTATAAAGAACAAACACTCGCCCAACAACTCGCCGCCAGTTTGAAACAATCGGGCATCACCGAAACGAAATCCATCGCCCCCCTTGAAAATTGGTCCAAAGCCCAAACGGGCACCTTGAAAAAATTCGTGCGCGAAAATTATTTTGCCGAACCCCCCAAGCACCCCGAAGCCGCGAAAATCATCGTCCCCCTGCTCAGCGCCGGACTCCGCCAACCGTGGGCTGATTTGGATGAAGCAATGGCCGAGCTCAACAAACTCAAGACCCTCCAATCCACCGGCATCGACCAAGCAATCGCCGAAGCCACCGAAGCCAAAAAATCCGGGCAATAACTTACCCGCCGTTTTCCTCCGGCAAATCCTCCTCAATCTCACGCCGCGTGCGATGCGGCATCCACGGCCGCACAAAGCCGTACAAGAGATACACAATAAAAATCAACGGCGCCCCCAGCGGCAGCGCATACTTCCGCCCCACCGTGGCCACCAGCCCGATCCCCACCGCCGCCACCACCATAAAGAAAAATGACCGTGACCCTCGCAGGTTTACTTTCTTAAAGGTCGGATAAGCCACCTTGCTCACCATCATCGCCGAGAGAAACAGCAGCAACAACGGCAGCGCAAATTTCCAGTCGCCCTGCGTAAACCCTTTATCCTCAAACCAAATCAAAAAATAAGTGATGCTCGCCACCATCCCCGCCGCCGCCGGAATAGGGAACCCCATAAACTCCCGCGAATGCCTCCCCGCCGCCTCGCCCCGCGCCTTGCGCTCATCCTCGATTGCCGCATAACAATTGAACCGCGCCAACCGCAGCGCCCCGCAAATCACATAAATCGAGGCAATCCCCCACCCCACCTCCGGCGATTTCTGAAACACATCGCCCAACACCACCCGATGCACCAAAAACGCCGGTACAATCCCGAAGGACACCACGTCCGCCAGCGAATCAAACTCCCGCCCGAACGGACTGTCATACCCCCCCAACCGCGCCACCCGCCCATCCAGCACATCAAACACACACGCCAACAAAATCAATTCCAACGCCCAATAGATCGCCTGTTTCGCCGCGACAAATTGATCGCCAAACGCCGAGTACTTCGTTGGATCCCACTCGTACAACGACGGCGCCCCCACAATAATCGTCAACGCCAGAAACCCGCAAAATAAATTCCCCGCCGTCAACAAATTCGGCAGAAAATAAATCTTCAGCTCCCCATTGTCATCAAAACCATTGGAGCCATTGGAGCCATCAGAGCCCTCGTGGTTGGGTGCGGATTCAGACATCATACCCCGGTGCCCAGCACCGGAAAACGCCCGGACGCTACCCCATCCCCCCCAAAAACTAAAGCCGATAATGGGGTGTCAATCGTGAGTAGTGAATAGGAAATAGTGAGTAGTGTCCGAATACGCACCCCTATTCACTATTTCCTATTCACTACTCACTCCAAAAATTCTTTGTTTGCCTCCGGCCGCTTCGTCGCTAGATTGCGCGCGTGAGTGATTCGAGTTATGACCTCGCCATCGTCGGCGCCGGCCCCGGTGGGTATGTGTCCGCCATTCGCGCGGCGCATCACGGGCTGCGGGTGGCGTTGGTAGACCCCAATCCGCCCGGCGGCGTGTGCCTGCACACCGGCTGTATCCCCACCAAAACGATGGTCGCCAGCGTGGATCTGTTGCGCCAAGCACAGCAGTCCAGCCAATGGGCTGTGAGCATTGCCCAAGCCGAGGCGCAGCTGGCCAGCATTGTGGAGCGACGGCAGAAGGTGGTGACCAAGCTCGCAGCGGGCGTCCAAAATCTCATCGATAAAAACGGCGTGGATTTCATCAAAGGCCGCGGTCGATTGAAAAGCGCCACCGAGATTGAAGTGACCGATGGCGAAGGCAACGTCACCCACTCGCTCGCCAACCCGCGCGCCATTATCCTCGCCACCGGTTCGCGCCCCACGGAATTGCCAATCGCCCTGCGCGATGGCTCGCGCATTTTGGATAGCGACGATTTGCTGACGCTCACCGATTTGCCGCCGCGCCTGCTCATCCTCGGCGGCGGCTACATCGGCTGTGAGTTTGCGAGCATCTTCGCCGCGCTCGGCAGCGAAGTCACCGTGCTCGAGGCCGAACCGCGCTTGCTCCCCGGGATGGATCCCGATCTCTGCGATTTTTTACGACGCGGATTCAAACGCCAAAACATCACCGTCCGCCTAAACGAAACCGTCCAATTAGCCACCGCCACCGCCGAAGGCATTACCGTCCAATTAGCCGATGAAACCCTCGAAGGCACGCACCTCCTCGTCGCCGTCGGCCGCACGCCCAACACCGAAGACCTCGGCCTCGAAGCCGCCGGCGTGGCGCTCGATGGCCGCGCGATTGGCGTCAATGAATTCCTGCAAACCAACGTGCCGAACATTTTTGCCATCGGTGATGTCACCGACAAAATGCAACTCGCCCACGTCGCCACCGCCCAGGGCCGCGTGGTGGTGGATAACCTCATCGCCAACGAAACCAAAGCGGCGATGATGCAAATGAATTACGATGAAATCCCCGCCGCCGTGTTCACGCATCCGGAGATCGCCACCATCGGCCTCACCGAAGCGGAGGCCGAAGCGCGCGGCATCCCCATCCGAATGGGCCGCTTCCCCTTCGCCGCTATTGGCAAAGCCCTCGCGCAGGGGGAGACCGATGGATTCGTCAAACTCATCGCCCACGCCGAAACCGGCAAGCTCCTTGGCGGCCACATCCTTGGCGGCCACGCCGCCGAACTCATCGGCCAAATCACCCTCGCCATTAAGTTAAACGCCACCGCCGAGCAACTCACCGAAACCATCTTCGCCCACCCCACCCTCAGCGAAGCCATCCTCGAAGCCGCCGAATCCCTCTTCGGCCAAGCCACCCATCTGCCCAAAGCGCGCGAACGCAAATGAGCCAAAACATTGTCTACTTTGATTTGGAAACCAAGCACTCGGCCGATGATGTGGGCGGGTGGAGTCATATCGACAAAATGGGGATGAGCATCGGCGTCACGTACAGCACCGCTCGCGGGGATTACAAAGTGTACGGCGAACCGGAGGTGGAGGACTTAATCAAGGAAATCCAGCGCGCTGATCTCGTGGTGGGGTTCAATCACATACGGTTCGATTACCGCGTGCTGGAGGGCTACTCGATTTTTGATTTCAGCCAGGTGCCCTCGCTGGATATGTTGATTGTGCTCAACGAAAAACTTGGCCATCGGCTCAAGCTCGATTCCATCGCCCAAGCCACGCTCGGCTGTGAGAAATCCGCCGAAGGCCTGCAAGCACTCGAGTGGTACAAGCAAGGAAAGATGGCCGAGATCGCCGAGTACTGCTGCTTCGATGTGAAGATCACCAAGCTCGTCCACGAATACGGCGCGGCCCACGGGCATTTGTTTTACAACAATCGGTTTGGAAACAAACTGAAGGTGGAAGTAGAGTGGTGAGACTTACAACGCCGCCGCCACGCCTTCGGCCAGCTTCTGCCGGTACGCTGCCGTATCCACTTTCCTCGATTCGGTGGGGTTGGATAGATAACCGCCTTCCACCAATATCGCGGGGCGTTTCTGGCCTTTGATGACGGACATGAAACGCACGCGCCGCACGCCGCGATCGGGCATTCGGCAGGTGAGCAGCAATTGATTGTGCACGCGGGCGGCGAGTTGAAAGCTGCTGGCGTCCCACGGGTTGTTGGGCAGTTTGCTGGAAACCGGATCGGGATTGCCGCGCGTAAAATGCGAGGGCATTCCGGTGGGCGAGATGCAATAGGTCTCCAACCCGCTCACGTTCGCGGCGGAGGCGTTGAAGTGCAGGCTAATGAATACCGACGCGTGCACGCGGTCGGCGAACTTCACGCGATCGGTCAGCGAGAGGCTGTCATCCGTGGCACGCGTGAGATACACCCGCCAGCCTTTGCGTTCCAAGAGCGGCTTGAGCCGCATCGCCCAATCGAGCGTGTATTCCTTTTCATATTTCTTGTTGAAAATGCTACGCGTGCCTTTATTGTCCTTGCCGTGGCCGGCATCGATCACCGCCACGCGACCGAGCGTCGGCATGCCGGAAATCAGCGGCGCGAGATGTTTCTGCACATCCAGCGCGTGTACATAAAGATGGCCTTTAACAAGGCGCGGCCCGAAGCCCAGCCAGATTTGCATACCTTGACAGGTGATGAGGCGCTGGCGCGGCGTGAAATCAAACCGCATATTCGCCGCCACCAAACGATGCACCGTGCCGCTGCGCTGCTGGATGCGGCCAAACCAGCCTTCGTAAAGCTTGCCCCAGCGCTCGAGGGAAATCCATTCCGCGCCGGCAACCTTCACCGTGTAATCCTTGGGCGACGCCTGAGCGGGCATCAATTTTTCGCCACGCAAAACAACCGGCTGAGCCGGCTGCGGACGCTGGCGCGC
>Ga0209554_1002477_pt1 | contig 12690 bp, 10 predicted proteins | sample MarorgKNORR_S2LV_5_FD_188221 | JGI IMG/M metagenome (GOLD analysis project Ga0209554, IMG submission 188221) | Marine microbial communities from the Southern Atlantic Ocean, analyzing organic carbon cycling - Bottom_A/KNORR_S2/LV (SPAdes) (version 2) | ecosystem: Environmental > Aquatic > Marine... | reverse complement strand
ATCGCAAACAGGTACCCACCGATTACGACAAGCCACTCCTGTGGCTGCCGCATCAATTGGATAGCTCCAGCGGCGGCCAAGTTTGGGTCACCAGTGACAAGTGGGGGCCTTTCAAGGGCGACTTGCTCCATCTCTCCTACGGAAAGAGCAGTCTTTTCAAAGTGATGAAGGAGGAAATCAACGGCCAATGGCAGGGCGGCGCGGTGCGGTTTCCGTTACGGTTTGATTCGGGCATCATGCGCGGCCGCTTCAATAACCGCGATGGCCAACTTTATGTGGTTGGCTTGCGCGTGTGGCAGAGCAATGGTGCGCGCTTCGGCGCTTTCCATCGCGTGCGTTACACCGGCAAACCGGTCCACATGCCCACTAAAATCAATGTGAAGAAGAACGGCCTCGCCGTCACCTTCACTAATCCGCTCGATGCGGTGAGTGCCGTAGATGACCAAAACTGGGCCATCGACCAATGGAATTATCAGTGGACCAAGAATTACGGATCCAAAATGTATTCCATCATAGATCCCGCCAAAGTGGTGGGTGATAAAAAACAAGGTGAATTCGGCGGTGACGTTATTGCAATTCAAAGCATCAAACTTTCCGCCGACAAGAAAACCGTCTTCATCGAAATCGCTGGGCTCAAGCCCGTGATGCAGTCGCGCATTCGCTTCAACATCAAGGCGGCCGACGGCACGGTTTTGAAACAGGAACTTTTCCACACCATCAACCGCGTCCCCGCCCAGTGATGAGCGAACCCACCCCGCGCACCGGCAGGGAAATCCGGCAGGATTTTTTGGATTTCTTTGAGGCCAAACAGCACACCCTCGTGCCCTCCGCCAGCCTTATGCCCGATGCACCGAACCTGCTCTTCACCAACGCCGGGATGAATCAATTCGTGCCCATTTTTCTCGGCGAACAAAAATGCCCGTACACCCCGGGTCGCGCCGCCGACACCCAGAAATGCATCCGCGCCGGCGGCAAACACAACGACCTCGAAGACGTGGGGATGGACACCTATCACCACACGTTTTTCGAAATGCTCGGCAACTGGTCCTTCGGCGATTACTTCAAAAAAGAAGCCATCCAATGGTCGTGGGAATTACTGACCGAAGTGTGGGGCTTTCCGAAAGAGCGACTCTACGCCACCGTTTACCAACCCGCCAAAGGCGAGCCCGGCGAATTCGACCAAGAGGCTCACCACTATTGGGCGGAGATTTTCACCGCCGCCGGCCTCGACCCCGCCGTGCACATTGTCATCGGTAACAAAAAAGATAACTTTTGGATGATGGGCGACACCGGTCCATGCGGACCGTGCAGCGAATTGCACATCGACCTCACGCCCGATGGCGACACAAAAGGCAGCCTTGTCAATGCTCACAGCGGCCAGTGCATTGAAATTTGGAACCTCGTTTTTATCCAATACAACGCCAATCCGGACGGCACATTCCCGCCGCTCACCGCTCAACATGTGGACACCGGCATGGGCTTCGAGCGCGTCGCTGCCGTCATCCAAACTACCAACAACTTCACCAATTTCAGCAAGCCGGTTTCCAATTACAACACCGACATCTTCAGCCCCATCTTCTCTGAACTTGAAAAACTCAGCGGTCGTAAATACACCGCCACCCTCCCGGGCACTCAGCAAACCGAGCAGGAAAAAATCGACATCGCCTTCCGTGTCATCGGCGACCATATTCGCACGCTCAGTTTTTCCATCGCCGACGGCATTCTTCCCGGCAACAACGATCGCAACTACGTCCTCCGCCGCATCCTTCGCCGCGCCGTTCGCTACGGCCGCACTCTTGGTTTCCAAAAACCATTTTTTTACAAACTCGTCGATGTACTCGTCGATTCCATGGGCGATGTTTTCCCAGAATTAAAAACACGCCGCGAAACCATTCAGAAAACCATCCGCGCCGAAGAAGAATCCTTCAACAAAACCCTCGACCGAGGCATCGAGTTGTTTCGAGATGAAGCGAGAAATCTTGAAGGGGAAAATGAATTCAGCGGCGAATTCGCTTTCAAGTTGTACGACACTTACGGCTTCCCGCTGGACCTCACCGAGCTAATGGCCCGCGAGGCCGGGCTCACGGTGGACACAGCCGGGTTTAACGTGTTGATGGAGCAACAGCGCGAACGCGCACGGGCTTCGCGGAAAACAGAAGTCATCAGTGTCAGCAGCATTTCATCGGATGCGTGTACGGAGTTTGTTGGCTTTGAGGAACTTGCCGCCACCGCAAAAGTTTTGGAGGTGGTGGAGGAGAAGAAACGAACCGGCATCGTCTTGGATCGCTCGCCCTTTTACGCCGAGATGGGCGGCCAAGTTGGCGACACCGGCACGCTCACCATCGGCGATCAATCTTGGGCCATCACCGGCACTCAAAAAGTGGGCGATGCGTTTCTGCATTTCATCAAAGGCGAAGGCGCGCCGGGGCAGGGGAGTGATGCACAACTCCAAGTTGATACTGATCGCCGCGCCGCCATTCAACGCCATCACACCGTCACTCACCTTTTCCATTGGGCATTGCACGAGGTCGCCACCCCCGACGCCTCGCAAAAAGGGTCGTACGTTGGATGGGAAAAATTAACCTTTGATTTCAACAGCCAAGCGCTCAGCCCGCAACAAGTGGCCGACATCGAGCAACTCGTCAACGAGCGCATCCTCGAAAACTCAACCGTGAGCTGGACCGAAACACCGCACAGCGAAATCACGCAACGCACCGACATCCTCCAATTCTTCGGCGACAAATACGGTGACACCGTGCGAGTAGTGCAAATCGGTGGTGACGCCAATGTCCTTAATGGATTTTCCATGGAACTCTGCGGCGGCACGCACACCCGCGCCACGGGCGAAATCGGCCTCTTCCGCATCACTGGCGAATCCGCCATCGCTGCCGGTGTGCGCCGCGTGGAAGCTGTGGCTGGGCTCGTGGCGGCGGAGCAAGCGCGCACAGATGCGGGGCGCATACTCGCCTTGGCGGAATCCCTTAACTCACCCGTCAATGACATTGAGAAAAAACTCGAGCAAGCCTTGGGCCAATCCAAACGGCTCGAGAAGCAAATGAAATCCATCCAACAATCCCGCGCGGCCGACACCGCAAAGGGGCTTGTTGGGCAGGCGACCAGCGTGGGTGGTTTGCAATGCATCACCGCCAATCTCGGCGAGTCCGATGGCAATTTTACGCAAGCCGTGGCAGATGCGCTCAAAGGCCAGTTTGAGGGCGTGGTGGTGCTGGGCGCGACGGGCAATGGCAGCGTGGTGTTGGTCGCCAGCGTTTCTAATTCGCTCACCAATAAAATCCAAGCTGGAAAACTCATCCAAACCATCGCCCCTATTGTGGGCGGCAAAGGCGGCGGTAAACCCACTCAAGCGCGCGGCGGCGGCAAAGACGCCAGCAAGCTCGATGAAGCGCTCGCGGAAGTGCAAAAGATTTTGTCCAACTAAAATGCCTGCAAAAAAATCCAACGCAAAAAAGAAACGCGCGTCGAAGTCGCCCTTCGATTCCATTGAATCGGTCATCGCTGATATTCGGCGCGGCAAGATGGTCATCGTCGTGGACGATGAAGACCGCGAAAACGAGGGCGACCTCATCATGGCCGGCGAACACGCCACAGCCAAGTCCATCAACTTCATGGCCAAGCACGGGCGCGGACTCATCTGCGTGCCCACCTCCAGCAGCCGCCTGCGCCAGCTCGGCATCGAGCGGATGGTTCCCACCAATAAAGAGACTTTCAAAACCGATTTTCAGGTGAGCGTTGATGCGGTTGACGGCGTCACCACCGGCATCAGCGCCAAGGACCGCGCGCACACCATTCAAGTGATGGCCGATCCCACCGCGCTGCCCGAAGCGCTTGCGCAGCCGGGTCATATTTTTCCACTACGCGCCTGCCCCGGCGGCGTGCTCCAGCGTGCCGGCCATACCGAGGCGGCGGTGGATCTCGCCACGCTCGCCGAATGCCGCCCCATCGGCGTCATCTGCGAAATTATGAATGACGACGGCACGATGGCGCGGTTGCCGCAGCTCAAGCGATTTGCCAAAAAACACGCACTCAAAATTTGCAGCATCGAGACCCTCATCAAATATCGCCGCGAGCGGGAGAAGTTGGTGGAGAAGGTGGAGGTCGTCAATATGCCCACGGAATACGGCGATTTCAAACTGCACCTGTATCGCAGTGCGCTCGACGGGCAACATCATTTGGCGTTGGTGTTGGGCGAGGTGGAGTCCGTGCAAAACGTGATGGTCCGCGTCCATAGCGAATGCCTAACCGGCGATGTGTTTGGCAGTTTGCGCTGCGATTGCGGTTCGCAGCTCGACCACGCAATGCAACAAGTCGCCGATGCCGGTGCGGGGGTGATTGTTTACATGCGGCAGGAAGGCCGCGGCATTGGGCTTGCGCCGAAAATGCACGCCTACAAATTACAGGAAAAGGGCCTCGACACCGTGGAGGCCAATCAACAACTCGGCTACGCGATGGATCTGCGCGAGTACGGCTTGGGCGCGCAGATTTTGGTGGACCTCGGTGTGAAGCACATTCGCCTGCTCACCAACAATCCAAAAAAAGTTATCGGCCTTGAGGGCTACGGATTGGACATCGTGGAGCAACTCCCCATCCGCGTGCCGCCCAACAAGCACAACCAAAAATACCTCGCCACCAAGCGCGACAAAATGGGCCACAAAATTTAGCGATGCTGAAATCCACCCAACGCAAAACACCCAAAAAGCAAAACGCGCGAATCGCCATCGTGGCCTCGGCGTACAACGCGGAGTATGTGGACGGGATGATTGAAGGCGCGCTGGAAGTGTTGACGGGTAAAGTGGAGTTGGTTCGCGTGCCGGGCGCATTCGAGATTCCGGTAGCCGCCGCCGCTTTGGCGCGCCGCAAAAAGCTGCATCCGGCGGCGGTGATTTGCCTCGGTGTGATTTTTCGCGGACAAACAACGCATGCCGAAATTGTGGGACAATCGGTGACTCAACAACTCGCCGCGCTGGCTGTGGAGACGGGAATTCCGATGGTGCACGAAGTGCTTTTGCTGGAAAACAAAGCCCAAGCCAAAGCCCGGTGCCTCCAGGCAAAAACCAATCGCGGAACGGAAGCCGCGCACACCGCTTTGGCGATGACCAGATTATTGACAGAGATTGCCTAAAAACCGGCGTTTTTCTCTATTTTCAGCCGAAACATTGCCTTGTGAAATAATTCACAAAGAACTTGCGCGAGCCTCAGACCGGTGCTATTTTCCCGCGCGAAGGGAGTGAGGTCAGCGTTTCCGGGGTTCCCAACCACTATTCCGGCGCGTTTCCTTTTCACTTTCCGCTAATGGCTACCGAAAAACACAATCCTTGGCTGCATCGTTTGGCAATGTTTGCCGTGCTTTGCACGCTCATCCTCATCGGCTTGGGCGGCTTGGTGACCAGTCGCGAAGCGGGCTTGGCGGTGCCGGATTGGCCCACGAGTTTTGGCTACAATATGTTCCTTTTTCCGCTCGACCAATGGCTCGGAAAGTTCGGAATTTTTGAAGAACACTCGCATCGCCTGATGGCGTCTCTGGTGGGATTACTCACTGCGGCTTTGGCGGGGTGGCTTTGGGTGCGCGAAAGCACCGGCCGCGCGCGCACCTTCGCCTTCGGGGGCATCATCATTACGCTCGGCTTGATGGGGGTGCGCACACAAGCCATGTTTGTAGGGATGGCTTTTTTGGCGGCGATGGTGGCAGCCGTTTCCATTTTCAAGATTTGCAAAGACCGGCGCGCCTTGCGTTGGTGGGGCACGCTGGCTTACAGCCTGCTGATTGTGCAGGGTGTGCTGGGTGGATTGCGCGTGACCAAGCTCGCGGATCAAATCGGAATTTTCCACGGCACCTTGGCGCAGGTGTTTTTGCTGGTGCTCGCTAGTCTCGCACTGTTCAACAGCCGCTGGTGGAAACGGATCCGCGCTGCCGCCACCCAGAAGGAATTGGTGCCGCGCGTGGTGCGTTCACATTTCTTTTACGCCACGCTCCTGATTTTTTTGCAGCTCATCATCGGGGCCACCATGCGGCATCAACACGCAGGCCTTCCGGTGTGGGATTTCCCCAAGGCCCACGGACAATGGTGGCCGGCCACCGATGAGGCCTCCATCGCCAACTACAATGCCAACCGCACTACGCTGCAAACCTCACTGCACGCGGATAATCGTATTTTCGATGCAGAAGGCAATCCGACTGTTTTTCTTTCCACCGGCAATCCCATTTCCAAACAGCATATTTCGATGCACATGGTTCACCGCGTGATGGCGGTATTAATTTTGGGAATGGTGCTGGGCACGGTCATTTTGGCACATCGAAAGCTCGGGGCAGGGCACGTCTTGAGCCGCTTGTCGCTGGGTTGGCTCGGGTTGATTCTGGCGCAAGCCACCTTGGGTGCGTTCACCGTTTTGAAATATAAACCGGCGGACATCGCCACGCTGCATGTGGTGTGCGGCGCGCTGGCATTGGGCACGGGCGTAATGGGGGCATTGATTTCCCGCAACAAAGTACTGCCCTCACTGCTGGGGACTTCCGTGAGCAAAACAGAACACAGCATGGAGGCTGCAGCCTAAAATGAAGGGCAACGAATCCATGGCAACCACTGAGCACGGCGTGTTGCGCGAGCAATGGGCGGTGTGGAGCGAGTTGGTCAAGCTGCGGCTCACCACGATGGTGCTGATCACCACCACGATGGGTTTTTATCTCGCCTCGGCGACAATGGATTGGGCGTTGTTGTTTCACGCACTGTTGGGCACGGGCTTGGTGGCTTGCGGCGCGGCGGTGTTGAACCAGTATCTCGAAAAAGAATTTGACGCCAAGATGCCACGCACGGCCAACCGGCCAATTCCCGCCGGACGCATTCGGCCGGAGACAGCGCTGCTCGCCGGCGGAGCGATGGGCGCGGGCGGCTTGGTGTATCTCGCCGCGCAGGTCAACTTGCTGACAAGCGTTATCGGCGCAGTGACGTTGGTAACGTACATCGCGATTTACACGCCCCTCAAGCGCGTGACTTCGCTGAACACACTCATCGGCGCAATCCCCGGCGCGTTACCGCCACTTATGGGCTGGACCGCTGCGCACGCTGAACCCACAGGCATCGCCCCCGAAGCGTGGTCCTTAGTGGCGATTTTGTTTTTCTGGCAACTGCCGCACTTCCTGGCCATCGCTTGGATGTACCGCGAAGACTACGAGGGCGCGGGTTTCCGCATGATTTCCGAGGGCAAACAAGGCCGCGAACACACTGGCCGCTTCGCGGTAATCAGCTGCGTGGCGTTGTTGCCGGCGGCGTTATCGCCGTTTTTCCTGCATATTTCCGGAGTAATGTACCTCGGGGGCGCGCTGGCGTTGAGCTTGAGCTTCGCGTGGCTGAGCCTCCGGTTTTCTCGCGAAATGACATTGGAATCCGCCAGACGTTTGTTTTACTATTCGCTCCTTTACCTGCCGCTGTTACTGGGGCTAATGGTTTGCGACCGCGCGGCTTGAATGAATTTTAAGTTTTAAATAATGGAAACGACGACCCAACCCGAGGCCGAACACGGCGAGCACAATGACGACCACAGTCATGGCCACGCCGAGCAGAGCTTTTTCACCAAGTACATTTTCTCGACCGACCACAAGGTGATCGGCATCCAATACGGTGTTGGGGCACTGGTCTTTTTGCTGATGGGCTTCATCCTCATCATGGGCATGCGCTGGCAAATGGCAAAACCCGACACACCGGTGCCGGTGCTCGGGCCGATTCTTGAAAAAGTGTACGCGCACGAAATCGCGCTGGATGGCCAGGGAAAGACTGTCCCGATTTTCAAGGACGGCAAAATCACCGCGAGCGGGTACAATCAATTTGGCGCGATGCACGGAACGATCATGGTGTTTCTCGCGATCGTGCCGCTCGGCTTTGCCGCCTTTGGCAACTATGTCGTGCCCCTGCAAATCGGCGCGCCGGATATGTGTTTTCCGCGCGTGAACATGGCCAGCTTCTGGGCGTTCTTCGCGGGTTGCACGGTGATGACGGTCAGTTTCTTTATCCCGGGCGGAGCTGCGCAGGCGGGGTGGACGTCGTATTCGCCATTGGCCTCGGTGATCCCCACCGACGGCCAAACGTATTGGCTAGTGGGCATGGTGCTTTTGATTACCTCTTCCCTGTTGGGCGCGGTCAATTTCATCGCCACCATCATTCAATTGCGCGCACCGGGGATGACTTGGTTTCGGATGCCGTTTTTTGTGTGGGCGCAGTTCGTGACGGCATTCCTGCTTCTGCTCGCCTTCCCGCCACTGGAAGCTGCGGGCATTATGCAGTTGATGGATCGCGTTTGTGACACGAGCTTCTTCCTGCCCTCGGGCGTGTTTGCCTCCGGCACCGAGCCGATGAATGTAAGCGGCGGCGGCAGCCCACTGTTGTGGCAGCACCTGTTTTGGTTCCTCGGGCACCCGGAAGTGTATGTGCTCATCCTGCCGGCGATCGGCATTGTGACGGAGATTATCTCCAACAACACGCGCCGCCCGATTTGGGGTTACCGGTTAATGGTGGGCAGCCTGCTGGTTTTGGGTTTCCTCTCCTTCATCGTGTGGGCGCATCATATGTACCTCACAGGCATGAGTAGCAAAGTGGCGACGTTTTTCCAAACCACCACAATGATTATTTCGATACCATCGGTAATTCTATTGACGTGTCTGTTTATGAGTTTGTGGCGAGGGTCAATCCGATTTAACACGCCCTCAATGTTCGCCTTGGCATTCCTGCCAATGTTCGGCATTGGCGGGCTTACCGGTTTGCCGTTGGGATTCAATTTCACCGATCTGCACTTGCATGATTCGTACTATGTGATCGCCCACTTCCATTATGTGGTGGCACCGGGATCAATTTTCGCGCTGTTTGCCGGCATTTATTATTGGTTCCCAAAAATGACCGGTCGGCGCATGAGCGAATACTGGGGCAAAGTGCATTTCTGGGGTTCATTAATTTTTATGAACATCATTTTCATGCCCATGTTCATCCAGGGTTTTGCCGGAATGAGCCGGCGCATGAGCGATGGCGGCGCAACTTATTCCATGATAAATAACCCGGACGTCACCTCGGGCGCGCTGACTGATCAAGTAATGAGCTTGAACTCACTAATCACCATGGGCGCGTTTGGAATGGGGCTGGTGCAGATTGTGTTTATCGTGAATTTCTTTTGGAGTATTCGCAATGGCGAGAAAACCAATAGCGACAACCCGTGGAAAGCCACCACGCTCGAGTGGCAAACTCCCACGCCTCCGCCCCACGGGAACTTTCTCGAACAACCGAAGACCTACCACGGGCCCTACGAGTACAGCAATCCGGACGTGGATAATGGCAAGGGTTTCCTGGCCCAAAACGACCCGCATAAATCCGTGAGCGAAGAACAAAAAGAGGCTGAAGCCTAACCCAATTTACAGACTGAAATGGAAATCCCGTATTACGACAAAGAACGTCCCGACACCGGCCTGTATAATGGCAAGGCGGGCATCTGGCTTTTTCTGGCCTCGGAAGTGATGCTCTTCGGCGCACTATTTTCCGCTTACGTGCTGCTGCGCGTGGGCGCCGAGCCCGGCACCTGGAGCATGGGGCTGATGAACCAATGGGTGGGCGCCTTCAACACGCTCATCCTCATCGCCTCCTCCGCCACTATTGTGATGGCGTGGGTGTGCCTCAAGCTCAACGACTGGAAAGGATTCCGCAAATGGAAATGGGCCACCGTTATTTTTGCCTTCACTTTTCTCGTCGTAAAATGGAGCTACGAATGGCCGGCCAAGTTTACTCATTATGATGTGACATTCGTCACTGAAGAATCCGCCAGCAAAGTCTACACGGATGTTTTGGGCCCGGAATTTTCTGAAACCCAATCTAAAATTTGGCAGGAGCGATTTGACCCACTCAAAAAAGATCAGGAAAAGAGCCCGCTGGCACAGGTGAAACTGAAAGACAAACCTCTGGACGGCCACATCGTGGGCTACATTGATTCCGATGGTGTGGAACATGAAGTGGGCGCCGCGTGGGGCATCCCTTTTTGGAGCCATGCATTTGCCTGGCGGCACGACCGAAAGAACATCGAAAAAGAAAAAGACAAGAGCATCCGATACGGTGAGGATGGTCGGCCGGTTTACAAAGAGGGCCACTTCAGGGACACCTTTCGCGATAAGGATATTAAAGCGATCATCTTCGTTCCCGCTCACGGCACTTGGGATCGCGAGGAAAAACACGCCGGGAGTGGTGCAATAAAATACGCGGAAGCCAAGCACGATGCCGGTCATGCACACAGCGAAGGACACGGTCACACCATCACCATCGCGCGCGAAGACATCAGCCGCTTGTCCAGCTACGAGCCGGCGCACAGCACTTTCTTTGCCACTTACTACACCCTCACCGGCTTGCACGCATTGCACGTGTTGGGCGGCATCCTTGTGATGCTGTACCATTTACTGCCCGTGAGCCGTCGGGTGTACGAAAAAAACCCCGTGCAATTCACCAACCGCATTGAGATCACCGGCCTGTTTTGGCATTTTGTCGACTTGGTCTGGATCTTCCTGTTTCCAATCCTGTATCTTTTGTAAAACCGGCTTATGTCAGACGAACATTCACCCGAATATTATAAGAAAAAATTCATCCCACTAATTTATTTAGTGGGCGGAATCCTTATCGTGGGGACAATCATTACCTTCGCGGCGGACAAGATGGGTATTGCGGAAAGATGGGGGTTCGTGAATGCCATCATTTTTGCCATGTCTGTGGCAGTGGTGAAAGCCAGCGCGGTGATTTACATTTTCATGCACTTGAAATGGGACATCAAATTGAAAACCATTTCATTGACGCTCGGTTGCACGGTCATTTTCTTTATCGGCATGATGTGGCTTACGGTGGGCAGTGAAATTGATTCCAATAAACCGGGGCACTCCGACAATACGTGGAACCACGTCACGGAACCCGAACCGGAAACCGCACCCGAAACCAAATAATGTCACTAAAAGCATTCCATTTTTTGTTCGTGATCGCCTCCATCCTGCTGGGCTTGGGAGTGGGGGGGTGGGGGGTGCAAGAATATCGCGCTCATGGCGAGGTCGGGTCCTTGGTGATCGGCATTGTGTTTTTCGCCATGGGTATCGGCCTTTTCTTTTATGGGCGGCGGATGTTGAAAAAAACCAAGGACATCGGTTACCTCGGCCTGGCCTGTGTTTTTTTACTCGAACAAAACGCTAGCGCTTGTGCCGCATGCTTTGGTGAATCCGATTCGCCAATGGCGGATGGTATGAATGCGGGAATTTTCACACTGCTCATTGTGGTGGGCGGCACGCTGGCGGGAATCGCTGGATTTTTTATTTATATCATCCGCCGCGGAGCGCGGATGTCGAGCTTGGAACTCGAAGGGGAATCTCCAACCATTTAATTTTTCATGAATAAAAAGTACATTGGACTTATTTTCGGCGCAATCGTCGGCGTGGTGGTGGCTGTGATCCTCGTCAACGGGGCCAAAGTCGAAAATACTCACACTTTCACTGGATTTGACAAAACAGTGGAATACACAATGACCGAGCTCTTCAAATCACCTCCCCCAATCACCGAGCACGGCTGGAATGTTGATCGTGTGGTGGTGTTTGTGCATTTACTAATGGCTGCTTTGTTCGTGGGTTGGACATTGTATTTTCTCTTTTGCATGTATAAATTCCGCGAATCGAATCACCCCAAGGCGGATTACCACGGAGCGCGGTCAAAATTTTGGACCAATTTAGTCGAGTACGGAGTGATCGCTGCTGAAGTGATTTTGATTTTTTGTTTCGCAATACCTCTTTGGGCGGAAGTGATGAACGACGAGAAGCTTGCTGAAATCAAAGCGCAAGCGAGAACCGAGGGAGGCGATGGCCTGGAAATCCATATTCTTGCAAAACAATTTGATTGGAGTGCCCGCTACGCAGGAAACGACAATATATTTGCTCAACAGGACATTCGCTTTGCGGATAAATCAAACAACCCTTACGGCCTTGATCCCAACGATGCCTCAATTGATGATGTTTTGGTGCTGGCTGCCAAAGACCGCAAAGGAGCGATCGTCGTTCCGGCCGATACTGCTGTGGCATTGAAAATCACTTCGATGGATGTGATCCATTCCTTCAAAGTGCTGCCCTTACGGGTTTGCAAAGATGCAATTCCAGGGTTGCAACTACCCATCCACTTCAAAGTTAAAACTGAATATCTTGATCCAGATCAAGCCAACAAGGATGGCGAACACGTTTTCCTAATCACGTGCGCGCAGCTCTGCGGCGACGGTCACGGCTCGATGAACGGCTATCTCAAGGTGGTTAGCAAAGAAAAGTTTGAGCAATGGCTCGAAGCCAAGAGTAATGCAGCAAAACAAGCGCGCAGGGAAAACCTTGCAGCGGCGAAATAACTATTCATCCCGGGTCAGCGATGGCGGATCGCGACACTAAACAAATTATCAAATGGAGCCTGCTCGGCTTCATCGTTGCTCTGATTGTCGCCAATTTGGTGATTGGCAAGCGCGAGCATCGGACGCCTTCAGCTCAGCCTGTGTTGCCTGAGATCAGCACGATTCACTCATTCAACCTAACGAATCAGTTTGGCGCAACAATCACACTCGAGGATTTGATTGGGCGGCCGTGGTTGGCCGACATTATTTTTACCCGTTGCCCCACCGTATGCCCGCGCATGACGCAAACGC
>Ga0209554_1002475_pt1 | contig 12693 bp, 10 predicted proteins | sample MarorgKNORR_S2LV_5_FD_188221 | JGI IMG/M metagenome (GOLD analysis project Ga0209554, IMG submission 188221) | Marine microbial communities from the Southern Atlantic Ocean, analyzing organic carbon cycling - Bottom_A/KNORR_S2/LV (SPAdes) (version 2) | ecosystem: Environmental > Aquatic > Marine... | reverse complement strand
ATGCGGCGGATGCGCTCGTCGAAGGCGCGCAGTGCGTCAGCGTCCATGGCGTTGTCGAGCGAGAGCATCGGGGCGAGGTGTGCGCGGCTCTCGAAACCGGCCGCGGGGGGGGCGCCCACCCGCTGCGTGGGAGAGTCGGAGCGGGCGAACTCGGGAAACCGGGTTTCGAGCTCGCCCAACTGGCGCAGCAGGCCGTCGTAGTCTGCGTCGCTGATCACAGGGCGATCTTCGAGGTAGTAGAGCCGACCGTGGCGGTCGAGCTCCCGGCACAGCCGCGCGATCTGCTCGCGTGCGTCTTTTTTGCCCGAGGGCGCCAAGACCCATCTGCTCCAGCGTAGAGGGGCGTTAAAGGGAAACGCGAGTCGCGACGATAGAGACTCCGAGAGCGCCGCCAGGCGCCTCTCGCCAGTTGAAGGAGCTTACCACGCCCGCCCGGGAGCCGTTCTCCGGGCTGGGATTCGGAGGGTCCGCCCTGAGGAGTGGATTCGCTTCCCGAGTCCAGTTCGCAGAGCCAGAAAGAAGGGGTTCGAAGGGGGTTCGAGCTGTCAATCGCAATTCGGTCCATAGGCGAGATTCCCCAAGGGGATTTCGTGGCACTCGCCGAGACGGTGCACGAGGGCGTCGCGCTGTGTCGGAATGGCTGCGTGGCGTGGGCCAATTCGCGGCTTGCCAAGAGCAGCGGCCACACTTCTGCAAAGGCCCTGGTGGGCTTGCACTTTGCCGAGCTGTTTCGCGACACCGGCTCGGGTCTGCCTCGGTCCGAGAGCTGGCATGAGCTCGACTGCGCCCTGCGCACTTCGAATGGCCGGGATCATGCGGTGCGGCTGCAGCGGGTCGAATTCGCGGACGAAGGCCGCAGCGAACTCTGGGTGGTATCCGATGCGGACGCCTCGAAGCCTCGGCCGCTCGAATCGGAACTCGACGAATTGAAGCGCCGCCTCAAGTACCAGGCGAACCGCCACGAAGAACTCCTGGGATTCGTGGCCCACGAGCTGCGAAGTCCGCTCACCTTGATCGCCGGCTACAACCAGCTGCTGCTCTCGAGCGACGAAGTCGAACTCGGTGCCGAGCAGCGTCGCTTTCTCGATGAGAGTTCGCGCAGCTGCCGCAAGATCGGTGCGATCCTCGAGCGCCTGTCGGAGGAAGCGCAGACCGGCGCTTCTCCGTGCGAGAGCGTTCGTTTCGAAGTGGCGTCTCTCGAAGACACCCTCACGTCGGCCCTTCTGCGGGTCGATCCGCTGCTCACGCGCTGCGGCGTGGAGGTCCTGCGCTGCCTCGACCCGCGCACGGATCGTTTTCGATTCGATTCGTCTCGAATCGAGCAGGTCTTCGTGAACCTGCTCGAGAATGCGGCGAAATACGCGGGTAATCCCGGGTTCGTCGAGATCTCGAGTTGCACGCTCGAGCGAGGCGGCAAGCGGTTCGTCGAAATCTCGCTGTTGGACAAAGGCCCCGGAATCGCAGAAATCGATCGCGAACGCGTGTTCGAATCGGGTGTTCGGCTGATTTTCGGGAACTCCGAGCCCGGTTCCGGCCTCGGTCTTCATATCAGTCGACGCATCGCGCGCGCGCATGGAGGGGATCTGAGAGTGATCGGCCACACAGGTCGAAATGCCGGGACCGTCGCTACCGGAAGCGTCTTCGTGATGAGCCTTCCGCTCGAGACGAATTGCGCGAACAACGGGAGTGGGGGGTGAGGATGCCCTGCGAATCCGCGACGCGCGGGGAAGAGGGTGCCACCCGCGACGCGCGGGTGCTCGTCGTCGACGACAGCCAGGGGGTGCGTTCCTATCTCGCCGAGTTGCTCGAGAAGGACGGCTGGTCGGTGGATACGGCGGAGAGCGGCCGCTGTGCCCTTCACCTGCTTGACGCCGGAGCGAACCCCGATTTGGTGCTCCTGGGCCTCTCCTCCGAGGGGCGCAAGACACTGGCAGCGCTGCGCCGGCTGCATGCCGACGTGCCCGTGGTGGTGATGTCCGTTGAAGCCGATGCTGGCACTATCGTCGAGGTGATGCGGCTCGGTGCATCCGATTACCTGACCAAGCCCTTCGACGAAGGCGCACTGGCCGGGATCCTTGCGCGGCTGTTCGAACGCCGGCGCGGCGATCGCCCGAGTGCGCCGCCGGCAGAGGCGACCGACGGCCCTATCGTCTGGCGAGGTGCGGCGATGCAGCGAATCCGCGCAATGATCGACCAGGTCTCCGACACCGACGTGACGGTGCTGATCCAGGGCGAGAGCGGCGTGGGCAAGGAGATTGTGGCGCGCCGGGTGCACGACCGGTCCCGCCGGACAGCGAAGCCCTTCGTCAAGGTGAATTGCGCGGCGCTACCGAGCGACCTCCTCGAGAGCGAACTTTTCGGGTATGAGACCGGTGCCTTCACGGGTGCGAACGCGCGAAAGCCCGGGCGCTTCGAACGGGCCGACAAGGGGACGATCTTTCTCGACGAAATCGGCGAGATGTCCCCGAAGCTCCAGGCAAAGCTGTTGCAGGTGCTCCAGGACGGCGAATTCACCAGGCTTGGCGGAAATCGCGAAGTGCGGGTCGACGTTCGGGTGGTCTGCGCCACGAACCGGGCACTCAAGGAGATGGTGGCGGCGGGGGAGTTTCGCGAGGACCTCTACTTCCGGCTCAACGTCGTTGCCATCGATATTCCGCCGCTGCGCGAACGCCGCGACGAAATCCTCCCGCTCGTCGAAACCTTCCTGCAGCGCTACAGCACGAAATACGGAAAGGCCTGGAAACCGATCTCCCCGGAATTGAGTTCCGCCTTCGAGGGCCACGGCTTCCCCGGAAACGTTCGGGAACTCGAGAACCTGGTGAAGCGCCTGGTGATTCTCCAGAGCGAAAACCTCGTCTTCGCCGATCTCGGTGTTCTCACGGGCACTTCGAGCGGGTCCTACCGCCTGATGCAGGTGATCAAATCGGTCGAAGAGAGCGCGGGCGAGATCTCGCTCCGTGAGGTCGCGCGCAAGGTGTCGCTCGAAGCCGAGCGCGACGCGATCGACCGAGTGCTTCGGCGTACCGGCTGGAATCGGAAGCAGGCGGCCAAATTCCTCAACGTGAGCTACAAAACACTCCTCCAGAAAATCCGGGAGTGTGGCCTCCAGCCCGACGCATAAAGCAGTCGAGCCCCCGGCCCGAAGCCCTCGTCGATGATCTACACCGCGACGCGTTGGATTCTCGCCTTCGTCGGGGTTTCCCTGGCTCTGACCGAAGTCGTCGCGTTCGACCTCGGCTTTCTGGTCTTCAGCCTCAACAAGGTCGCCACGGCCGTGCTGCTCGGCTGGGCTGCGTTCTTCTGGCTGGCTACGCGTCGCGGTTACCCGCGCGACCGCAAGGCGCCGTGGGTCGTGGCCCTGGGCACAGCCTTCCTGCTCTCGGTGATCCTGACCTGGTTCAAGGGGACGGGCCTTGAACAAGTGATCGTCTCGCTGATCGCGCTGGGTTCGGTGATCCTTTTCTACTTCCTGTTGGTCTACGTGACGATCGATTTCCGGTCGGTCGATTCGCTCCTCGTCGGTTTCCTGGTCGGCGTTTCCATCGGCTCGCTCTCGGTTCTGCTCGGCTACCAGGGGGGCGCAGAAGATCGACTCTCGGTTCTGCTCGGCTACCAGGGGGGCGCAGAAGATCGAACCGGGGGCCTCGCGGGTGATCCCAACCATTTTTCCTACGAGGCGGCCGTGGGGATCGCGGTCGCATTGATGTACTTCACCCGGACGCACTCCAAGTGGATTCGGGCCCTGCTCGCGGGCTTTTCTCTCCTCGCATTGATGGGGATCATGGCGAGTCTCTCGCGCTCGGGTGCACTTGTGACGGGGCTGGTCATCGCCTTGTGGATGATCCGTTTCCGTGCCTACCGGTTCCTCCCCGCGCTCGTTGCTGCCGGTGTACTCGGCGGCTTCGTGATGTTCTTTGCGACCCCGCAGTGGAGTGAGCGCATGGAGACGCTTGCGAATGTCGGCAGTGCAGATGCTGATAACTCGATCCAGAGTCGGATGGCGGTCAACGAGTACGCCGCTCGTGCCTTCGTGAATAACCCGATCTTCGGCGTGGGATACCTCTATTTCGGGCGCTGGGGCGTTGATCGGATCCGGGAGCTTCGCCAGACGGGACAGGCAGATGTTCTCGCGGGCACCGAAACGGTCTTCGTTCGTTCACGCGTTGCGATCCACAACTCGTATCTCCACGTCGCAGCGGAGATGGGCCTGCTCGGCCTGATTCCCTACCTCATTTTCCTGGGACTGGCGTGGTCGGACTATTCACGGACCTGGAAGACCGCGAAACGATTTCCAGCCGATCCATTGATCTCGAAAATCTACCTGGCTGCGACCTTCCTGCAGATCGGCCTGGCTGTCGGGCTGGTCGACAATCTCTTCCTGTCATCCCTGCGCTTCAAATCGCTGTGGGTGCTTCTCGCCCTGTCGACGGTTCTGCAGCACCTGCTCCGAGCGCGATTGGCGGAACTCTCTCGTGATCCGGCCGCGCCTGGCCGGGGGACTTCCGGACCGACCTTCGGGGCCGACCCCGCCGCCGGCCTACCGCTGGGGCCACCGCTGCGGCGCTGATTTCGCTTGCGGCGGCTCGTTGCTACGGCCGGCTCATCGCTGCGCGCTGCTGGGCGTCGGCCGCCCTTTCAAACCAGCCGAGGTCACCGAGCGACGAACGGAGCTTCTCCGCGAAGGCCCGGTGGACGGCCGCATTCGGGTGAACTTCGCCGGGGTAGATGACCATGGCTTCGCGGTTGGGAAAGGCACCCAGAAGGTGCGGGGTGGGCAGGACCACTTCGCCGAGTTCGCGTAGCTCGGTTTCGAGAATTTCGCCGTGCCGACTCGGCTGGTACCAGAGTACGACCCAGGCGAGGTCGATTCCCTCGCGCTCGGCGATCTCGTGGAGGCGGGCTGCGCAGGCCCGGAAGAGGGCGGTTGCGCGGGCTTCGATGGCGAGGCTGCGCTCGCGGGACTTCTCGTCGGTGCGAAGCGAGAGCGCGATTCGGCGCGCGGCGTCCTGGGGGACGCGGAAGGCCCATAGGCCGGTCTTCGCTTCCAGCCAGTGGAGCGCGTTCGAGATCGGATTGAGACCGCGCACGGCTCGTTCGTGGAAACGAAGGTCGGCGTCGCCGATTGCTGGCTGCCCGGCTGCGTCCTGGCAGGCGCTGGCGTCGCGGAGATTGCCCCAGAGGCTTCCCGGGGTGAGTGCGATGAGGGCGGCGTCGACCGGCCCCATTCGCAGCGCAGCTTCGAGATCGGAGATCTGTTGGGCCGTGGTTCGCCCCCCGCGAGCGAAATTTTCGAACTCGACGAAACCCGGGGCGCCGAGGTCGGTGTTCACGCGCTTCTCGAGAACCGCGTGGTAGGTCTCGTCTCGCTCCACGCCCGCGGCCATCGAAACCGAGTCGCCCAGTACGACGATTCGGTAGTGGGGTGCCGTCGTGTCAAATTCGCGGTCGTGCAGGCCGCGGCCGTTCGTCGCGATAAAGGCGCCCTTGTACCGCATGCGGCAGTCGGGCGTCATCAATTCGCCGGACGGGCCCGGGCGAAAGCAATCGACGTCGCGCCAGGCGGGCGCCATGTAGTCGAAGGGCTGGGTGAGCGCGTCGCCCCCAAAGCGGTTCCAGCGGAGCCAGGCTTCGGCGGCCGAAAGAAAGAAGAGTGAGAGGAGCAGCGGCGGGAGCAGAGCCGCTGCGATGCGAGCGCTGCGCCGGGCCGACCCGGCTCTCACGGACGCGCCTCGGAGCGGACGCGATCGAGGTTTTCGGCAATGTCGGCGTTCTCGGGCGCGAGGTCGCGCGCCCTCTCGTAGAGCGCCGCGGCTCTTTCGTGTCCGTCCACTTCGAAGTAGTGCGCATTTCCGCGATACACGAGGGCGTCGAGGTCCTGGGGATTGGCCTCGAGTCGTTGATCGAGGTCCTTCACCATCCGGTCGTACTTCCAGAGATCGCGATCGGAGAGGTTCGCCGAATCGAAGCCAATTCCCAGCCAGGCGTCGAGGCCGAAGGCGTCGGCGCCGCTGGCGGCGATCCGCGCCGCTTCGCCCTGAAGGTAGGCCTGGGGGGCAAAGTCAGTCTCCTCGGGGAGCCAGCCGGCATCGCGGAGGGCCTCGAAGACGAGCACACCGGCCCGGGTGGCGCCCCTGGGTGTAAAGTGCACGTAATCGTAGAACTCTTCGAAACCGACGATGCCGTTCGGGGTGGTCTGCGAGAATTCTGCAGTGATGTCGATGGCGCGCGCCGCTCCGGCCTTCGCGACCGCCACCACACGATCGCCCATGCGATCGAGGGCCCTGCGCAGGTGCGGGTCTTCGTTCATGTGGGCGCGGTAGTCGGCGCGGGCCGCACCCCAGTCACCGAGTTGGGCGGAGAGTTCGGCACGCTTGTAGAGCCACTCGTAGCGCTCGTTTGCCGGTGCCTTTTCGAGTTCTTCGGAAACGCGACGGCGGGCTTCGAGCAGGCGTTCGGGTGTGGCCGGGGCTACGGAGCCGAGGAGGTCGTCAATCCAGCTTTCCGGGAGATCCGAGCGGCCGCGCCATTCCCAGTTGGAGGCGACCGTCATGAGCAGAAGCGGGACGTCGTTCGCTTCGGCCGACGTCTGCATGGCGGCGATGTTCGCGGCATAGCGATCGACGACCGCGTCGATCTCGGCCGGTTCCATCTTGACGTCTTCGATGATGGCGGCCTGGGTGAGGCGCAGATCCTCCTGCGAAAAATCCTGCTCGGCCAGCGAGGGCGTGTCGGGTCCGCCGCGAATCGCTTGATTGACGAAGCGGTAGAGGTGCGTCTCCGCGAGGAGTTCGCGTGCGCGACTGATCGGCGTGGCATGCGCGTCGGCGTATTTCTGGGCGTGGACCTCGAGGAACTCGTTGTTACCCGAGTAGACCACCAGGGCATCGGCATCGAAATGCGTGGCCGCTTCGTCCACCAGAAGGGCGACCTGCTTCGAGGCGAGGGCGACGATGCCGAGGTTTACGACCTCGACGTGGCTCTCGGGGAGCGCCGCTTCGAGCATCTGGCGCAGGTGGTGGGCGAAGGAGACCGTGGGTGCGTAACCAAGGCCTGCGGTCGCGGAGCCGCCAAAGGTAAAGACGCGGTATCCATTTGCGGGTTTCTCCCGCAGGATCTCCTGGAAGGGGAGACGTTTGTCGTCGGTCCGAAGCACCTCTGTTCCGTCGGGTCGCGCGTCGGGGATGAGCGTCGGGAAGTAGATCTGCTGGTACTTGAGCCTCGAGGTGCGCGACGCGTCCGGCTCACCGAGGCCGGCGAGGCGCAGCACTCCCTCGAGGGTTCCGAAGAGAAGCGCCGTGACGACGATGCTCGCTCCGAGGAGGATCCCATTCGAAATCAGCGACGAACGGCGCTTTCCGGCCACGGATCAATCGAATCCTTCGTACTCGAAGGGAAGATCTTCCTGGCCACCGGAGATCCAGGCGGTGAGGGCGATGCCGCCGACGGCGATGGCAAAGAGCAGGCCCGCGATCTTCAGCGAGCGCATGAAGACGCTGGAGGGGGGCTTCGCCCCGTCCTCCTCAGCGGCCGTCGGCTCGTCGCGCGCGTCGCTTCCGCTCATCGGCGGCTGAGTATAGGCGTCCGTCGTGGATGCGCCCCGCGCCGCCGAAGATCGGCTACTTCCGGGGCGCGGCATCGATCAACCCGCGCTCGCGGAGCACGTCGCGAAGGGGTGCGAAGCGAAATTCGCGAAGCAGGCGGGTCAGCTTCGGCACCGTGGAAGCCAGGTTCACGTAGGACCGAAAGCGCCGGCCGAGGGGCATCTCGACTCTCGGGTGGCCGGGATCGACTTCGCGGGGGTGCAGGTAGACGCAGCCCGGGTGCCCCGCTCGGTTCATGCGGCGGATCCCCCAGCGCACCACGGGGTAGGGGAAGAGCCGCAGGTACCCACCGCCGGCCACCGCGAAGCGAAGCGGCCCCCAGCCCGCGACCGTCATCGGAAACTCGGCCAACTGGCTGCCATCGGAGAGCGAGATCGCGTGTGGGTGGACGGGGGCTCCGGTGTCACCCCCGTGCTGCCGCTGCGCTGGAAAGATCGAGGAGTCGTAGACGAAACCCTGGCGCGCGATCGCCTCGAAGGCCCACGGGGTCTCGGCGAGGATCGAGAACCCGGGTGCGCGGTACCCTTCGATCGGTGCTCCCACCAGATCGCCGAGGCTGCCACGGGCGCGCCGAAGGTCTTCTTCGAAGCGCAGGGGTCCCTGCTCGTAGCAGAGTTCGTGCATGTCTCCGTGGCACGCGATCTCATGCCCGGCATCGGCGATGCGTCGCACCAGGAGCGGGTGTTGCCGCGCGATCCAGCCGAGCACGAAGAAGGTCGCGTGCACCGAATTCGCCTCGAGAATCTCGAGAAGGCGGTCGGTGTTCCGCACCACGGTCACGCGGAGCGACGACCACGAGTCCGGGGCCGGACTCGTCGGCAGGTTCAAAATATGGAACCACTCCTCGATGTCGAAGCTGAGTCCGTTGCGGATTTCACTCGGGGGTGCCATCGGGAGTCCTGTAGGGGGCGGTCTCAATTGGGGATGTAACCATCGAGCTTGGGAACGAATTCGCTGGCGAAGCGGTCGAGCTCGGCTTCGGCGCCGGCTTCATCTTCCTGCCAGATCGGCACCGTGAGTCGAACCAGCGATCCGTCGGTTCGCCGTCGCATTGCGCGATCCAGGAATCGATAGAGGATGACGTCATGGTTGCGGGCGATGGCTCGGCCGCGCGATTGGTACCAGAAATAGACGAGCTGCCGCGCGTTTCCCTTTGCGATCACGAAGCGCTTCGCCTCGCCCGTGCCTCCCGGAAGACCTTCGAAATCGATGGGGATTACGTCGGCCTCGATCACATCCCAACCCGACCCGGGGAGACAGTGCTCGGGCGGGTGGATCGAGTTTTCCTTACTGCCGCCGCCCTCCTTGCGGACCTGGGTCTCGTGGTAGCCGATGTAGACGTTCACGACTTCTTTGGGGTCATCCCCTCGGAAGTTGCACATGAGGTAGTCGGTGGCCCCCAGGTTCTCGAGGATCTCGGGAGTCATCTGCTGCGGGTCGCGACACTTCCAGTCTTCGATTTCCATGGGGAAGCTCTCGAAGGACGTGCGTTCGGGGATGACCTCGTCGGTCGCGAGGTAGCGATAGATGTAGAAGTTCAGCGCCACGAAGAGAAGTGCGACGACGATTCGGCTCACGAAGCGGCCCTCCGTGCTGCCAGCCAGCTGCGTAAACGCGGGAGAGCATGCAATAGCTTCGTCTCGCCCAGGAGCAGCAGAAAGGCGAAGCCGAACATGATCAGCCCCTGGTAGTCGTGGATGACTCCCGTGGCCGCGCTCGATCCATAGTGGTGCGCGAGGACCGCGGTCAATGCGACGCGCAGCGCGTTGACGACGATGGCGATGGGAATCGTGGAGGCCACGATCAAGAGGCGCCGCCAGATCCCTCGTTCGAGGAAGTAGGCGAACACCACGCCCAGCGTGATCAGGGCCATCAGCGAGCGAAGTCCGCTGCAGGCCTGGGCGACGAAGAGTTCGGAGTTCGCGAGGTGGATGATGTTGCCTTCGAGGAGTGCAGGAATGCCGACGGCATGCAGCACGGCGACGCCCATTTCGGCCGCCAGCAGCTGCAGCGGGAAGGCGACCTGATTCACCAGCGCCTGAGGAAGGGGCACCATCAAGAAGAGAAAGAGCAGCGGAAACGCGAGGATGCGAAAGATCCGTCGACCGAAGATCAGGATCACCAGCCCGACCAGGGTCAGGATCACCCCGGCGCGCATGGTCATCAGCTCGACGCCGAGGCGCCCGATGGCCAGGGAGAGCGAGCCGAGCATCAGCGGGACGAGGCCCCACCAGCTCGGCTGGACCGGCGTGCCGCGGAGGGCGCCGCGGCGTTCCCACCCGAAGTAGAGCGCCAGCGGAACGATCATCACGCCGTGGGTGTAGTCGCCGCCCGAGGAGAGCCAATGCAGCGCCATGTAGTGGAGGATCGGTGCCGACAACGCGAGCGAAAGCGCGATCACCGCGAGGCCGAGGATCGTGACTGCGTTCGAGGACTTCGACGGTTCGAGGCCGGGAGAGGAGTGCGGCCGATCAGCGGAAGTCATCGCGCACCTTTCAGGTCGTGGAGCAGGATGTCGAGGATACGCTCGGCGGCCCGGCCATCCCAGCCCTTCGGGACGGACGGCGTTTCTCGTGGATGCGTCCCGATTTCGCGAAAGGCGCTTCGCAGGGCCTCGGGGTCGGTGCCCACGAGTCGATTCGTGCCCTGCTCGATCGTGATGGGACGTTCGGTGGAATCGCGGAGGGTCAGGCAGTCGACGCCGAGTGCGGTGGTCTCCTCCTGGATGCCGCCCGAGTCGGTGAGAACCACGCGCGCCTTCGACATCAATTCGAGGAAGTCGAGGTAGCCGAGGGGCAAGGTGGTGTGGAGGTCGGGAAGTTTTCCGCCGAGTCCGGCTTCGATCGATGCCCGGGTCCGCGGGTGGACGGGAAACACGACCGGGAGGGTCGCGTGAATTTCTTCGAGGACCGCGAAGAGCGCGGCGAGGTGCGCGGCGTCGTCGACGTTGCTCGGGCGGTGCAGGGTGAGGACCGCGTAGCCACCCGCCTCTAGGCCGAGACGCTCGAGGGTGTCCTGCTGGTGGGCTCTTTCGAGGTTCGCCCGCAGCGTGTCGATCATCACGTTGCCAACGAAGTGGATCCGCTCGGGCGCGACGCCCTCGCGCAAGAGGTTCGCTTCGGCAGCTTCCTCGGTGGTAAAGAGCCAGTCCGAGATCGAGTCAGTCAGGATCCGGTTGATTTCCTCGGGCATGCGGCGATCGAAGGAGCGGAGCCCGGCCTCGACGTGGGCCACCGGGATTTTGAGTTTGACGGCGGCGAGTGAGGCCGCCAGGGTCGAGTTGACGTCGCCCACTACCAGCACGGCATCCGGCGGGGCGGCTTCGAGGATTTCCTCGATGCGGGTCAGCACCTCGGCCGTCTGGCGTCCATGAGAGCCCGAGCCGACGCCGAGGTTGAAATCGGGTAGGGGGATGCCGAGGTCCGCGAAGAACGTCGCGGACATCTGCTCGTCGTAGTGCTGCCCGGTATGCACGAGCGTGGCCTCGATGCAATCCGATCCGCGACGCTCGCACTCGGCCAGAATCGGCGCGATCTTCATGAAATTGGGTCGCGCGCCGGCGACCGTCAGCAGGCGAATCGGAGCGTCCGGCATCGAGTCATCTCCTCCCCCGTGGGGAGTGTCGCGATTTTTGGCGGATTCTGCCACCCGCACGCCCCTTGGCTTGCGGAGGGGCCCCAGATCACGATTCGGGGTAATTTCCCCTCGAACCGAAAGGTGCGACCCGGTGCCTCAAGGTGCATTCAGGTTAGGAAATTGTCTTCCTTTCGACATTCGGACGGAAAAACTGTTCCTCCTGCGTTAGACTTTTTCCCAATTCGGGAATAATTTTTCTCCGAACATCCTACCGCGGGGTGAGTTCGACCGCGGGGTGAGTTCGACCGCGGGGTGAGTTCGAATCGGCCCAGAACCACGTTCTGTATCGCCTTCGGAAACAGGTTCGCGAAAACTGCGGGATCACCAGGCGGCGAATTCGAGCGAATCGAGCCACGCCGGCTGAGGAGGAACGAGGTCATGGCCAAGCAGCTGAAGGTCCTCGTGATCGACGATGACCCCAGCATTCGCGACTACCTCGAATCGCTTGCGACCCGTCAGGGCTACGACGTGGTGACCGCCGGCAGCGGAGAGGACGGGCTGAAGGCGGTCGAGAAGTCGGTCCCTGACATCGTCACCCTCGACGTGGTGCTGCCCGGGATCGATGGCATCGAAACCCTGGTGGCGCTCAAGAAGCGCGTCCCCGACGTGCCCGTCGTGATGCTCTCGGGCCACGGTCAGGCTGCGACGATCGTCGAGGCAATGCGCCAGGGCGCCTCGGACTTCCTGCGCAAGCCCTTCGAGGTCGAAGAGCTCGAACTCGCCTTCCAGAAGGCGCTGGAGACCAACGCCCTCAAGGAGGAGGTCGAACAGCTGCGCGGTCGCGTACGGGCCGAGAGCAATATGCTCGGTCTCTTTGGGGACAATCCGAAGATGATGGCGGTCCGCGAGATCATCGAGCAGGTGGCGGACACCGACATCACCGTCCTGATTCGCGGTGAAAGCGGGACGGGGAAGGAGCTGGTTGCGCGCAGCCTCTACCAGCTCTCGAGTCGTCGTGATCGGCCCTTTGTCAAGGTGAACTGCGCGGCGTTGCCCTCGGAACTTCTTGAGAGTGAACTCTTTGGCTTCGAGAAGGGGGCTTTCACCGGCGCCCTGAAGCGAAAGCTCGGGCGCTTCGAGTACGCCGACAACGGCACCATCTTCCTCGATGAGATCAGCGAAATGGCGCCCGGTCTCCAGGCGAAGCTTCTCCAGGTGTTGCAGGACGGCGAGTTTTCGCGCCTCGGAGGCGAGGCCGACATCCACGTCGATACGCGGATCCTCGCCGCAACGAACCGGAACCTCGAGGAAGCGGTTCGCGACGGCAGTTTCCGAGAGGATCTCTATTACCGACTCAACGTGGTGACGGTGCAGCTGCCGGCACTGCGCGAGCGAATGGATTCGGTTCCGCTCCTCGTGGACCACTTTCTGCAGATGTATTGCGAACAGTACGAGAAGCCCCTGACGCCCGTGACGCCCGAGACGATGAGGGCCATGGAGCGCTACCACTGGCCGG
>Ga0209554_1002474_pt1 | contig 12699 bp, 16 predicted proteins | sample MarorgKNORR_S2LV_5_FD_188221 | JGI IMG/M metagenome (GOLD analysis project Ga0209554, IMG submission 188221) | Marine microbial communities from the Southern Atlantic Ocean, analyzing organic carbon cycling - Bottom_A/KNORR_S2/LV (SPAdes) (version 2) | ecosystem: Environmental > Aquatic > Marine... | reverse complement strand
TCACTTTCTTTAATATCTTGTCCTTTAAATTCATGTGAATTAAAGTCACAGTAAGGACATTTATGAATACACCAAGGAATATGGATATAAATTGATAGTGGGGGAGAGATATGCGAGCCACCTATTGAGTAATTGGCCACCATAAATTTATTCTTTCTTTAAATTATTTTGAAGCTCATTGACAAGCTTGTAAAGTGTTTCACGCATTTGATTATCTGATACCTCCATTAATAATCCATCTTCAAATGCGTCTTGTACAAGTTGTTTTAATTCATCAAAGTTTTCAGACATAACTTTAATTTTTTCTGTGCATGACACAACTGATTGATCATCTTTAATCCAGATAGGCCAATTTTTATTTTTCATAAAGTATTTTAAGTTTTTGTTTTAATTTTTGCAAAGCATGCCCGCGATGACTAATTCTATTTTTGAGTTCTGGATTTAATTCCGCGGCTGATAAATCTGTTTTGTAATCTAAAAAGATAGGGTCATAACCAAAGCCATTTTTACCTCGTGGACTTATTAAAATCTCTCCTTGCCATATACCCTCAGCTATAATCGGTTGAGGATCCAATGGTGATGTTATAAAAACGATGGCACAATAGTAATGAGCTTTTCTATTTTTTTTGCCGTCAAGTAACTGAAGTAATTTGAGATTATTTTTATAATCATTACTTGGGTCCCCTGCAAATCTTGCAGAAAAAATACCTGGCAAACCATTCAGCGCATCCACGCAGAGTCCTGAGTCATCTGCAATGGCAGGCAGATTAGTGGCTTTTGATACAAATCGTACTTTCGCCAAAGCATTTTCAATAAATGTATCATAGGGTTCTTCTGCAACACCAATACCCAATGATGACTGTGGAATTGCTTCAATAGGAAGATCATTTAATAATAACTGCATCTCAGCTAATTTTTTTTCATTATTTGTTGAGAGAATGATTTTTTGCATTTTTATTTATTGTTTAAGTGCGTCTAGTTGTTTTGTTGTTATGGATTTTATTCCGTACTCAGCTAAATCTATTAATTGGTTCATTTCATCTCGAGTAAATGCTTCTCCTTCAGCAGTACCTTGAATTTCAACAAATTTACCCAGACCGGTCATAACGATATTTATGTCTGTGTCACAATTTGAATCTTCTATGTAGTCAAGATCAAGCAGAATCTCTTTCCCTTTTATGCCTAATGAAACTGCTGCAATTGAATCTTTTATAGGTGATTTTTTTAAGATATCTTTATTAATTAATACTTCTATAGCATCACAAAGGGCCACGTACGCACCAGTAATACTTGCAGTTCTGGTCCCACCATCCGCCTGAATTACATCACAGTCAATATGTATTGTTCTTTCACCTAATTTATTCAAATCAATAATAGCTCTTAAGCTTCTGCCAATTAATCTTTGGATTTCTTGTGTTCTGCCTGATTGTTTACCTCTTGAGGCTTCTCTAGACATTCGTGTCGAGGTAGACCTTGGGAGCATTCCGTATTCCGCTGTTAACCAGCCTTGGCGCTTACCTTTTAAAAATGAAGGAACATTATCTTCGACACTGGCATTACAAAGCACATGAGTATCTCCATATTTAATGAGTACCGATCCTTCTGCATGTTTTGTATAATTTCTAGTAATTTCAATAGGTCTAATTTCTTTATTAGCTCTTTGAAATGCTCTCATCGAGGTTTCCTTTCTATTTGTTATAGTCATAATTATAGTCTATTTAAATATTAAGTTGTTTTGTATGTTTGTCCCCAGTATACAAAATAGATTGTTAAAATAACCTTTAATTATTTTTTAAAGAGTTTATTATGATTTCAAGCATGACTAGTTTCTTTGTTGGAACTAAGGAAACAAAACTAGGAAGTTTGGTGATTGAAATTAAAACACTAAATAGTCGATATTTTGAATTGCAACTTAAATTAAATGATGATTTAAGGGTTTTTGAATCAAATTTACGAAAAAGAATTTCTAAGGTCATACATCGTGGCAAGGTAGATTGTAAGGTTTATATTAAAATTGATGATCAAGATACAAATTTGAGTAAAATTGATTTAAATCATGTTAAGAAATTAATCAATACTACAGAACGGGTTTCATCTTTAATTAAAGCACCTCAGCCCATTAATCCTCTTGAGTTATTACGTTTGGCTTCGGAAAAAAGAAATACAATTAATGTCAAAGCCATAGATAAAGCACTAATAAAGTTTATGGATCATTCACTTGGTGAGCTATTAATTGACCGTCAGCGTGAAGGGATAAAAATTCGCAAAACTATTTTAGTTAAATTAAATATGATTGAAGGTGTTGTTAAGCAAATTAAAAAATTGTTACCACGCGTTATTAAATCTCATCAGAAGAAAATTGAAGATAAATTTAAAAATGCCCTGATTAATATAGAGGAAGATAGATTAAAACAGGAATTGCTAATTTTTATTCAAAAAGGTGATGTTGAAGAGGAGATTGATAGATTGGAATCTCATATTGTTGAGTTAAGAAGATTATTGGATTTATCAGAACCAGTAGGTAAAAAAATTGATTTTTTGATGCAAGAGTTTAATAGAGAAGCTAATACATTGGGTTCAAAATCTATTTCAGTAGAAATATCACAAGCCTCAGTCAATTTAAAGGTTTTAATTGAACAAATCAGAGAACAAATACAAAATATTGAATAATGCAGACTTCTTTTAAAGGGAATTTATTTATTATAACTGCTGCTTCCGGGGCAGGTAAAAGTTCATTGATTAAATCATTAATTAATGATTATTCCAATCTTATGGTTTCGATATCTCATACTACAAGACCACCTCGCTCAGGAGAGAAAGATGGGGTTGATTATTTTTTTGTTGATGAAGTTGAATTTCATGAGATGGTTCGTTCAGGAGATTTTTTAGAGTATGCTGAAGTGCACGGGGCTTTTTATGGTACATCGAAGTCTGCCGTATTTGCAGCCATGGAGAAAGGTCAGGACCTTATTTTGGAGATAGACTATCAAGGGGCCTTGAGTGTTAGAGAAATTTTTGAGGAAGCGATTAGTATTTTTATATTGCCACCCTCTATGAGAGCTCTTGAGGATAGATTAAATTTTCGAGGGAAAGATTCAAAGTCTAATATAAAGAAACGTTTGGCTGTTGCTAAGCATGAAATGAGTCATTTAGATAAATTTGATTATGTTATAATTAACGACGATTTTGAGAAAGCTTTAACTGATTTAGAGGCAATTATAACTTCGAAACCCGAAGCTTTTTTTTTAAAAACTAAAAATCAAATAACAAACTTTCAAAGTTTAATAGATACACTAAAAGAATAATTTTTAATGGAGTAGATATGGCGCGAATTACAGTAGATGATTGTTTAGAAAAAATCCCAAATAGGTTTCAGCTGACTTTAGTTGCTTCTCTACGCTCTAGGCAGTTAGTTAATGGGGCAGAGCCTTTAATTGATGTAACTGGGACAAGAAATAAGTCATCAGTAATTGCATTAAAAGAAATTGCAGCTGGACTAATTGGTGAAGATATTCTTCAGAAAAGTATTGCCTAGGGATAGTTAAACCTAAAATGGGTAAATAAATGATAAAGCCCACTCATCAAACTCAAGCAGAGGGAGTTAGCAAGCCACCACCTCCTCTCTTGCCTGCTGATCAAGAAGATTCAAGACTAACTCAATTATTAAAAATTTATTTAGCCGATAAAGATATTCATAAAGCTTGGCAAGCTTATCGTTTTAGTTATAAAGCACATAATGGTCAAATAAGAAAGAGTGGTGAAGATTACATAACTCATCCAGTATCAGTGGCCTGCACTGTAGCTCAGTTTCATTTAGACGTTCCCTCAATTCAAGCGGCGTTATTGCATGATGTGATTGAGGATACGCCATATACTATAAAAGACATTGAGGCTGAATTTGGGGAGCAAGTTGGAGCTTTGGTCGACGGCTTGTCAAAGCTCGATAAGATTCATTTTGAAGATGCTAATGAAGCTCAAGTTGAAAATTTTAGAAAAATGCTCTTAGCAATGTCTAAGGATGTAAGAGTTATGTTAATTAAACTTGCAGACCGACTTCATAATATGCGAACTCTTGGTGCATTAGATCGACCAAAGAGATTAAGAATTGCTCAAGAAACTTCAGATATTTACGCGCCCATTGCTAATCGATTAGGTATGAATGGTCTTTATCAGGAATTAGAAAATTTAAGTTTCGAAGTACTTCATCCTGTTAGACATAAAACAATTGAAAAGGCAGTTAAAGCTGGTCGAGGGAATAGAAAAGAGATTATTGGAAAAATTTTATCGGCTATAAAAGAAAAATTAACTTTAAATAAAATAAAAGTTCAAATTTCTGGACGTGAAAAGAACCCAGCGAGCATTCATAGAAAAATGATTGAAGATCACTCGGGATTCTCACAAATTAATGATATTTATGCTTTTAGAATAATTGTGAGTAATTTTAATGAATGTTATTTAACATTAGGAGTTCTTCATTCATTATACAAACCTATGCCTAGTAGAATTAAAGATTATATTGCTTTTCCTAAAACGAATGGTTACCAGTCATTGCATACAACTTTATTTGGCCCATTTGGAATGCCAGTTGAAGTTCAGATTAGAACCAGAGCTATGCATCATATAGCGGAGGTCGGAGTTGCGGCACATTGGCTTTATAAGTCTAAAGACACTCATGTCACTAAGTTGCAGCAAAAAACTGATCAATGGTTAAAGAATATACTTGAGATTCAAAATGAAGGTCGGGATTCACTTGAATTTTTAGAACATTTAAAAATAGATTTATTTCCTGACGAGGTGTATGTTTTTTCGCCTGAGGGGAAAATATTCGTACTTCCAAAGGGCTCAACAACTATTGATTATGCATATGCAGTTCATTCTGACATTGGAAATAAATCAGTAGCAGCAAAAATCAATCAAATGGTAGTTCCTCTTAGAACTGAATTAATTACTGGGGATCATATAGAAATAGTTACAGCAACTGTGGCTAAGCCAAATCCAACATGGTTAAATTTTGTTATTACTGGAAAGGCTCGTTCCCAGATTAAGACTTATTTAAAGTCAGCAAAATCAAGTGATCTTGTTATATTGGGTTACGGTATGCTTAATAATGCACTTAAAGCATTTCATATTCATCCTGATGTTATTCAAAACAAACATTGGAATAAATTAGTGATGGATTATCATGTCATCTCAAAAGATGAAATTTTAAGAGATATTGCATTAGGAAAAAAAGTGAATGTTATGGTTGCTCATCAACTAGCTAACATTTTGGATACTGGAGGCACAACTAAAAAAAGAAGAAAATCTCTGGATGTCATTACAATTAAAGGGTCTGATGGGATGGCCATTAATCTAGCAGATTGCTGTCATCCTATCCCTGGCGATCCAATTTTAGGATTTATATCTAAAGATAAAGGGCTATTAATTCATACGCATGATTGTAAAGTGATTAGTCATTTGAGATTGGAACATGATCGTTGGGTTGATGTGGAGTGGGAGCCAAGTCCGGATTCATTATTCAATGTAAGCTTAACTGTTTTAGTAATGAATGAAAGGGGCATGTTAGGAAAAATTGCCTCTGTTATAGCAGATGCAGGGTCGAATATTGATAATGTTTCTTTACAGGAGCCTGATGGAAGCGCGTTAGCTGCACTTAACTTTGTTGTTCAAGTTAAGAATAAAGTTCATTTGGCTGAGGTGATAATGAGTTTAAGAAAAATTACTAAAATTAATAAAATCGAACGTGTAAAATCTTCGATATAAAAAATAGGAATTATTATGATAAAAGTTGCTATAAAAACAAAAAAAGCACCACAAGCAATAGGCACATATTCTCAAGCGATTCAGAAAAATAATATAGTTTTTCTTTCAGGCCAAATTGGCCTAGATCCTGATAGCATGAATTTAGTTGATGGTATCGAAGCTCAAATCCATCAAGTATTCAAAAATTTAATTCAGGTTATTAGAGCAGCTAATGCATCTGTAAATGATCTTACTAAGCTTAATGTTTATTTAACCGATTTAGGGCATTTTGGATTAGTTAATGAAATTATGAAAGAATATTTTACAGAGCCATTCCCTGCAAGGGCGGCAGTTGGTGTAGGGGCACTTCCTAAAGATGCACTTATTGAGGCTGATGGGTTTTTAGTATTAGATTAAAATAATCTGTTAATTAAAACTTTGCCTTCTTCAATCTTTACAGATTCACAATTTACTAAATTAAAAAAGCTAGGTATTCGAACTGAGCTAGATCTTCTTTTACATTTGCCTTCGCGATATCTTGATGAAACTAAACTAAAATCAATTAATGAAATCCGTCCGGGAGAGTTATCTCAAATTCAGGGGTGGATTATTAAGTCTGAAGTTACTTACGGATCAAGAAAGAGCTTAGTTGTTTATATTAAAGATAAAACAGGGGGGCTAAGAATAAGATTCTTGAATTTTTATCCAAGTCAAGTCAAGCAATTTGTAAATGGAAAATTTATTAGAGTAATCGGAGAGGTTAAAACATATTCATTATTTTATGAGATGGTTCATCCTTTATATAAAATAATTGAAGAAGGAACTCCTCTCCCAGATTCGTACAGTCCGATATATCCAATTACTGCTGGCCTGTCACAAAAAATGATTACAAAATTAATTCAAAATCATATTGAACTAGCAAAAAAAACTAAGCAATATGAGGATTTATTCCCTACTACTTATCAAGAAAAACATTTCCCAACATTTATGGAGGCTTTGGAGAATATTCATCGCCCTCCTAAAAAATTTAGTAAAAAAATATTTGATGATAGAAGTAGTATTTATCATCAAAGGTTAATTTACGATGAGTTTTTAGCGCAGCAATTATTTTTTAGAGGAAAGTATTTTGAGATAAAAAAACATAAAGCTCCTCATATTACTTTCGAAAAAACAAAACATGAATTATTTCTAAATCAACTAAATTTTGATCTGACCATTCAACAGCAACAAGCTTTTTCAGACCTTCAAAAAGATTTTACCTTGGGTTATCCAATGAATAGATTGCTTCAAGGAGATGTAGGAAGTGGTAAAACTGTTGTTGCTGTTATGGCTGCAATTCAAGTAATAACAGATGGTTACCAAGTTGCTTTTATGGCGCCTACTGAAATTTTAGCTGAACAGCATTATGAAAAAATAAAAGAATGGTTATCAGTTTTGTCAATTAATGTTGTATTGTTGATTGGTGGTATGAAGGAAAAATTAAAATTAATTACTTATGAGAAAATAAAAAAGGGAGAAGCGGAGCTGGTTATAGGGACTCATGCTTTATTTCAAGAGTCAGTGGAGTTTGATAGGCTCGGGTTTTATATCATTGATGAACAACATCGCTTTGGTGTTGAGCAACGAATACTTCTCAGAAAAAATAATTTAAAAAAAAAAGGATATGAAGCGCATCAATTAATGATGAGCGCAACCCCAATTCCAAGAACATTATCAATGAGTTATTTTGCGGATATGGAAATATCTACTATTAATGAACTCCCTCCAGGTAGACGACCTATTATAACAAAACTATTTTCTGACGAAAAAAGGGAGAAAATTTTAGAAAATATTAATCGGTTATGTTTGCAAGGTAGTCAGGTTTACTGGGTGTGTCCATTGATAGAAGAAAGTGAAACTTTGCAATTAGAGACGGCAAAGAAAACCTATGAAGATTTAACTGCTGTTTTTTCAGAGCATTCTGTGGGCTTAATACATGGGCGAATGAGATCAAATGATAAAAAAGAGATTATGAAAAAATTTCAGGAGAATAAAATACAAATTTTAGTTGCAACAACAGTTATTGAGGTGGGGGTTGATGTTCCAAATGCAACATTAATGGTCATTGAGAATTCAGAAAGAATGGGACTTTCACAACTTCATCAGCTCAGAGGTAGAATTGGACGTGGAGGCAAAGGAGGAGTATGTATTTTACTTTATCAGAAGAAGTTATCAGAGATTGCTAAGCAAAGATTAAAAATAATTTATGAAAATATTGATGGTTTTAAAATTGCAGAAGAAGATTTGAGGCTCAGAGGCCCTGGTGAATTTTTGGGATTAAAACAAAGCGGGTTGCCACTATTGAAAATAGGTGATTTAGATAGGGATGAGTATTTATTAGATATGGCAAAAAAAGATGCAGATACTTTATTAAATAAACACAAGAATGTTTCAATACATATTGACAGATGGCTGAAAGATTATGAATCTTTATCGAGAACTTAGATAACAATGAGATGGCAAAAAAATATTCAAATGAGAAATGGTCTTAATGATTGGGTAAAAGATAAAGGGTCATTAAGTAATAGAATAAAAAGTATCGCTTTATTTGAGATTACTGAATTAAAAACTTCTCCTATTAAAATTTTTAATAATGAAAAAGCATTTTTTGGTAAAAAAAAAGAAAGTGATTTATATCTAAGGGAAGTATTAATATTTGCTAATAAAATACCTGTCATTTATGCAAGAACAGTTATCCCCAAAAAATATTTAAGAGGGTTTTGGAGGGAAATTAAAAGATTAAGAAATAGCCCTTTATCTGAAATTGTTTTTGATAAAAAAGATATTGTGAGATCAGATTTTGTTTTTAATGAACTATCAATAAATGATAATTTAACCAAAAGACTAAATTTACTTTCGATTAACTATCAATCTATTTTGGTGGAGAGGCAATCTTATTTTATGCATGGAAGGGAAAATGTTTTATTAACCGAAGTTTTTTTAAACAACATAGAGACAGTAAATTATACTTAAGTGAGTAAATTTATAGCTTTTTTTAGATTAGTTCGGCTTAATAAGCCTGTTGGTATTTTTTTATTGCTTTGGCCAACGTTATGGGGGATATGGTTGGCATCGCATGGGTTTCCTAATTTTAAGATTTTAGGTATTTTTATAGTTGGGACTATTTTGATGCGCTCAGCAGGCTGTGCGGTAAATGATTTGGTTGATAGAAAAGTTGACCCATTAGTTGCTAGAACTAAATATAGACCAGTTGCCTCAGGAACGATAACTCCCAAGGAAGCATTGCTATTAATTTTTATTTTGTTATCGCTGTCTTTTTGTTTGGTTCTTCAACTTAATGCACTTGCAGTACAAATTGCATTTTTAGCTTTATTTTTTGTAGTCACCTATCCATTTACGAAGCGTTTTTTTATTATGCCTCAGTTGTATCTTGGAATTACTTTTGGTTTTGGAATATTAATGGCTTTTGCTGCAATCCAAAATCAAATTCCAGTCGAGGCTTTAATGCTATTCGTGGCGAATATATTTTGGGGTATTGCTTATGACTCACATTACGCTATTAGTGATATGAATGACGATAAGAAATTGAAAATTCATTCAGCGCCTTTAACTTTTGGTCATATGACTGTAAAAATGATTTTTGGAAGCTATTGTTTCATGTTTTTTATATTATTTTTAATTGGTTTTTTAAGTAAATTTAGCTTGTATTATTATATTTTCTTGATTATTTCTATAATCATTGCATTATATGGTTGTTGGAGAGGTAGAAATTTGAATCCAAATGAAAATTTCCATGCTTTTTTATTGAATAATTACGTTGGTTTTTTTGTATTTCTTGGATTTTTCTCTCAATAATTAAGAAATATTTTAACAAACAGTTAAAAAATTGACAATTAGGTTATAAATAGACTAAAATTCGCGTCTTAATTTTTTTTATGTAGGTTGAATTAAAATGAAAACAGTTTCCGCTAAATCACATGAAGTCAAAAGAGATTGGCTGTTAGTTGATGCAACTGATGCTACTCTTGGTAGGCTTGCTAGTGCGATAGCTCTTCGTCTTAGAGGAAAGCATAAGGCAATTTATACTCCGCATGTAGATACTGGAGATTATATTGTTGTGATCAATGTTGACAAGATAAAAGTTACAGGAAATAAAGCAGAAGATAAGATTTATCATCGTCATTCAGGGTTCCCGGGTGGTTTATATTCAACTAATTTTAAAAATTTACAGGAGAGATTTCCTGGTAGGGCTTTAGAGAAGGCTGTTAAGGGTATGTTGCCCAAGGGTCCGCTTGGCTACGCAATGGTAAAAAAAATGAAGGTTTATGCTGGTGGTAATCATCAACACTCTGCTCAGCAACCTCAACCAATAACTTTATAATTTCAGGATACATATGATAGGTAAATATTATTACGGTACAGGACGAAGAAAAAGTTCAGTTGCAAGAGTATTCATTCAACCAGGCAAAGGCAGTATTGTTGTTAACAATAAACCTGTAGAAGAATATTTTTCAAGATATACCTCACAAATTATCTTGAAACAACCTTTAGAATTAACAAATAATCAAACGAGCTTCGATATTAAAATTAACGTGTTCGGAGGTGGTGAGTCAGGTCAGGCAGGAGCAGTAAGACACGGCATAACTCGTGCATTAATGGATTATGATATTGCGCTTAAGGGTGATTTATCAAAAGCTGGTTTTGTAACACGAGACTCTCGTGAAGTTGAGCGTAAAAAAGTTGGATTACGAAAAGCAAGGCGACGTAAACAATTCTCGAAACGATAATTTTTCGATTAAAAAAAAGCCGCTAAAAGCGGCTTTTTTTATTAATAGTAATATTAATTTAAATAAAAGACTAAAATAAAACTATGAGTGAAAAAATAAAAGTAAGTATTGTAGGGGGGACTGGTTATACTGGTATTGAGTTATTAAGATTATTAGCTCTTCATCCTAATGTATCCATAGATCAGATAACCTCTAGAGGGGATGCTGGTAAGAAGGTAAAAGAAGTATATCCATCTTTAAGGGGGATATTAGAGCATTGTTTTGTTGATTCTGAAAAAGCTGATCTTTCAGCCTCTGATTTAGTGTTTTTTGCTACTCCAAATGGTATTGCTATGAATTACGCTAAAAATCTTTTAGCTAAAGGGATAAAAATTATAGATTTAGCAGCCGATTTTAGAATTCAGGATCTTAAAGTTTGGCAGAGATGGTACGGTATGACGCATAGCTGCCCTGATGTACTTAAAAAAGCAGTATATGGCTTACCTGAATTTAATAGAGAAAAAATCAAACAAGCTGAGTTAGTTGCAAATCCAGGATGTTATTCAACTGCTGTTCAATTAGGATTAATACCTTTATTAAAGAAAGGGCTGATTGATCCTATGACTATTATTGCGGATGTTAAGTCAGGAGTCAGTGGGGCGGGTAAGAAAAGTGAAACACAATTATTAATGTCTGAAGTTGATGGTAATTTTAGGGCTTACGGTTTGACTGGGCATAGGCATCTTCCGGAGATTGAGGAGAATCTTTCCGTTCTTTCTTCGACAGATCAGGTAAAATTAATATTTGTTCCGCACCTTGTCCCAATGGTGAGGGGTATTCATGCAACCATGTATGTAGATTGTCTTGATATATTTGATCCTTTAAAAGTTTTTGATGAGTTTTATAAAAATGAGCTATTTATCGATGTTATGGAAAAAGATGCTTGTCCACAAACAAAATCTGTAACAGCATCTAATATTTGTAGAATATCTGTTCATAAAGTTCCTAATTCGAATAAATTGGTGATACTGTCTGTTATTGATAACTTGATTAAAGGTGCGTCTGGGCAAGCTGTGCAGAATATGAATATTATGATGAGATGGCCTGAGAAATTGGGATTGAATTTAATTCCACTAACTCCTTAGGTTAGAGGAAAGTAGATCACATTATGAAAGTTACAAAAAATAATCGCTTATTAAGAAAAAACATTAAAGTGCAGACGGGACCTCTGTGGCCATATTATATGGGTATTGCTGTAATTTTTTTCTTGTCAGGATCGGGGGCGGCTTATTATTTATTGAATGGAGGAAAAGTATCCAGTTTTTATATAAAAATTTATGAGATGGAGAAATTAAATCGAGCGCAGGAAATTGATTTTCTGGCAATAAAGCTAAGATTAGAAACATTACGAATTGCAAGTGATGCCGCTTCACTAGACAATAAAGTGTTTCAAGAGAAGAATAGTAAATTAAAAGAAGATATTCTTTTTTATGAAAAAATTGTTGGAAAAAGGAAATAAGTATGTTTTTTAAGAAAAAAATAAAAATGGGAGCAGTAACTACTCTAATTGATAAGGATATTACTATTAGAGGCGATACCACTTATTCAGGAGGGCTAAGATTAGACGGAAAAATTTTTGGTAATCTAACTTTATTAAGAGATGAGAGGAATACTATCCTTATTATGGGGGAAGGAAGTAAGGTTACGGGGAATATAATTGTTGAAACTGCTATAATTAACGGTGAAATTAGAGGGAACATAAAATGTACGGATTATTTGGAATTAAATGCTAATGCTATTATTATAGGGGATATTGAATATGGGGTCCTTGAGATTCATGCAGGGGCAAAAGTAAATGGTAATCTTTCTTTAATAAAGAAAGAGGTCGTTAGAAAGCGGCCTAAAGAAAAACCAATCTTGAAACAAAGGGTTATGAAAAAAGTATTTGGAGAAAAAGATGTTAACTGAAACTGAAACTGAAACTGAAACTGAAATTGAAATACCCGTTCCTATTAACTTTACTGATAATGCAGTAAATAAAGTTAAAGATTTAATTGCCGAAGAGGGAACGCCGGACCTTAAATTAAGAGTTTTTGTAAGCGGTGGTGGGTGTTCAGGTTTTCAATATGGTTTTACATTTGAGGAAGCTGTTAATGAAGATGATACTCAGGTTGTAAAAGATTCCGTAACA
>Ga0209554_1002473_pt1 | contig 12700 bp, 10 predicted proteins | sample MarorgKNORR_S2LV_5_FD_188221 | JGI IMG/M metagenome (GOLD analysis project Ga0209554, IMG submission 188221) | Marine microbial communities from the Southern Atlantic Ocean, analyzing organic carbon cycling - Bottom_A/KNORR_S2/LV (SPAdes) (version 2) | ecosystem: Environmental > Aquatic > Marine... | reverse complement strand
GATCTGAAGCAGATCGGCGGTCTCTTCCGCCGCTGCCGGTGGCTCGATCTGAAGCAGATCGGCGGTCTCTTCCGCCGCTGCCGGTGGCTCGATCTGAAGCAGATCGGCGGTCTCTTCCGCCGCTGCGGGGCTCCCACACTTTCGGCAGATCTGCGCCACGCTGGCAGCAAACGGGCGGGCGACGTAGCGCACCATCCACGCGGTGCAAACCAGGGCGATGCCGATAGCGACGAGGCTCTGCCAGTCAGCCATCACTCACTCAACTCTCAACTCTCAACTCTCAACATCACCCTCCCCAGCCCAGAAAGGTCGCCCCCTGATAGGTGACCAGGGCGCCGACGTAGGCCAGCAGGGTCATGTAGGCGAAGGCGAGAGCCGCCCATTTCCAAGAACCGGTCTCTCGTTGGATGACGGCGAGGGTGGACATGCACTGGGCGCAAAGGGCGAAAAAGATCATCACCGAGAGGGCAACCGGTACGGTGATGACCCTGTTGCCGTTACCGTCGGTGGCGGCGCCCAGGGCATTGCGCAGGTCGGTGGAGGTCTCGTCATGATCTCCACCCATGCTGTAGATGGTGCCCAGAACGGAGATCACGACTTCCCTCGCTGGAAAAGAGGCTATGGCGGCCATGCCGATACGCCAGTCCCAGCCCAGGGGCTTGACCACGGGTTCGATCAGGTGTCCCGCCCGCCCGAGAATGCTGCTTTCCAGCAATTGGGCGGCCTCGGCGCGGTCGATCTCGTGGAGGGCGTCGCCGTAGGCCTCACCCGCAAGGTCTTGACGCTCCAGTTGGGAGCGGGCCTCCTGGTGGAGGTCGATAACGGCCTGCGATCTGGGGAAATAGGCCAATGCCCACATGACGATGGTCGCCGCCAGGATGATGCTGCCGGCGCGCACGATGAATGCCCGGCCACTGTGGTAGACCCTGAGCGCCACTGTGGCTGGGTCCGGCCACTTGTAGGAGGGCAGCTCGAGCAGAAAGGACGGGGTGTCGCCTCTCAGAAGGGTGCTCTTCAGAATCCAGGCAATCGGCACAGCGAGGACGGTGCCGACGCTGTACATGGCCAGAAGAGTCAGCCCCTGCAGCCCCAGCCACCCGCCGATAACGGGGCGGTCGGGTATGAAGGCGCCGATGAAGAGCACGTATACCGGCAGGCGCGCCGAGCAACTCATCAGGGGGGCCACCAGTATGGTGGCGATGCGGTCCCGCCGGTCGCCGATGGTGCGAGCGGCCATGATTCCGGGGACCGCGCAGGCGAAGCTCGACAGCAGAGGAATGAAGGATGTGCCGGAGAGACCGCACCGACTGAGCAGCCGGTCCATGAGCAAGGCGGCGCGCGACATATAGCCGCAGTCTTCCAATATGGCGATGAACAGGAAGAGGATGGCGATCTGAGGGAGGAACAGGATCACCCCACCAACGCCGCCGATGATGCCGTCGACGATAAGAGATCGCAGGGCGCCCGCGGGCAGGATGTCGGTGACCAGCGAGGACAGCCCGGAAAACAGGGAATTGATACCACCCAGGAAGGGCTCTGACCACTGGTAGATCCCCTGGAAGACAAAGGCTGATACGGCGATGAAGATGACCATGCCGGCGAGGCGGTGGGTCAGCAGCAGGTCGATCTTGTCGGACACCGTCTGGTGCTGCCCCGTCGTCTGGCTCAGACACCCTTCCAGAATCCGGTTGATCCAGCTGTATCTGACCTCGGTCTCTATCGACGACAGCGGGGCGGATACGCCGACTTCGCCACGCCGGCGGGCGAGTTCTTTGCTGAGCCCGTTTCCCCTCTCCGCCACCAGGCGTTCCTCGCCGTACCCCCCCTCATCGATGAGCGCGCGGAAGGCCTCCACCCGAGACAGCGGCCGATCGCCAGCCGCGCCGGCTGATGTAGTGCTTGCGCGCAGGATTTCCACCTGGCGTTCGAGCGACTCGGGAAAGGTGGGAACAGCCCGGTTCTGCTCGCTGTCTCGCCCGAGCGCATCCAGGATGGCACCGCGGAGTTCGCCCATTCCCTCCCGCCGATGGGCGCACATAGGTATCACGGATACACCGAGGCGCTCCGAAAGGGCGGCGGCATCGATGTCGATCCCCCGCGAACTGGCGATGTCCGTCATGTTCAGCGCCACTACGAGGGGCACGTCGAGTTCCATCAGTTGCGATACCAGATAGAGGTTGCGTCTCAAGTTGCTGGCATCGACGATGGCGACCACGACATCGATGGGAGGAGCGCCCGGCTGCTGGCGCAGAAGCACGTCTGCGGCGATCATCTGGTCCGGCGAGGAGGCCGCCAGGCTGTAGGCTCCGGGGAGATCCACCAGCTCGACGTTGCGACCCGGGGCGAGCTCCAGTTTTCCCGTCTTGCGCTCGACCGTGACACCCGGGTAGTTACCGACGCGTTGCGAGAGGCCGGTGAGGGCGTTGAAGAGAGTCGTCTTGCCGGTATTGGGGTTGCCGATCAGGGCGACGGATTCAACCGACGCAACCGTATCGGGAGATGAGGGCATGAGACTAGGGCTGGAGGGGGGGGTGGACCCAGCGGCTCAGGCTTGCGCCGGCGCTGGCTGACCAGCCAGACGGGCCTGGGACACGGCCGGTGGGGAACTCACGCGAATGGCGGCGGCATCGCGCCGGCGAATGGCGAAGCGCCCCTCGTCAATCTGGATGATGAGGTTCGCGCCGGCGTGCAGGACTCGCAGCTGTGCACCCGGAATGACACCGAGTTCTCGCAGCTTATTGGCCAGGAGGTCCGACCCGACGACCTCGACGACGACCGCGACAGCATGGCGGGCCCAATCGGACAGGGGCCGCTCTGATACAGCTGGATTATTCAGGAGATGAACTGTCTCACCCATTCAGAAGTTCTCCTCAAGAGGAGCCCGAACCCGACAACCCCTCACCCTCAAAGTGGCCACTCCGATCCATTGCCGGACGTCTCTCCCGGCTAGTTGCATCTGCGGAGTTCCAACCGGGTGTTTGGTTAACCAAACACCCGGTTGACCAAGTAAATATACCGGGTTTCTCTCAGTCGTCAACGACTTATTCGAATTCATTGAGAATGGGTAATTCTTTACAGTAGGCAGAGTTACGCTGAGATACCTTGACGGTACCCGACGTCGGGTATAGATTACCAACCGAATGTTTGGCATGTCAAACATTGTTCTTTATCGGAGGGGTGACGGGAGGGGAACATGGAAAAATCCGACAGTGCGATCTCAACGACAAGCGGACCCCGTACCAATGGCGGGGGATTCAGTGGGCGACCCAACGCGACGTGGTCATTTCTGGCGCGGCCGGTCCTGCTCTTCGTTTTCCTGTGTGCTCAGTCCAGCGCCTGCCAGGTGTGGGCCGAAGGATCGCAGAGGCCGGCTTCTCCGGGGGGGATCTACGACAAACCGTACATAACCAAGTCCGGTCGCGGTACGGCAATCGGCGGGTACATAGACCACGAGCTCATCTGGAACGACAAGAAGAAGACCTTCGACCAGCACCGTTTTATCCCCTTCATCCACGCGAGCGTCAGCGACCGCATCCACGTCACGGCGGAAATCGAGTTCGAACACGGCGGGCTCGTCAAAGGCACAGGGGAGAGCGACGGAGAGGTGAAGCTCGAGTTCGCCACCATCGATATCAGCTTTGCCGAATATCTCAATTATCGCGCCGGAGTCATCCTGTCGCCATTGGGTCGATTCAACCTCATTCACGACAGCCCGCTCAACGATTTGACCAATCGACCCCTCGTCAACCGCCAGATCATTCCCACGACCTTGAGTGAGGCCGGCATGGGGTTTTTCGGAACCATATATCCCACCCAGGCCGCCCTCGTGGGGTATGAGATTTATCTGGTCAACGGGTTTGGCGAGGCCACGGCGGCGAGCATCCGCTCGGGCAGAGGGAGTCAGAAACAGGATAACAACGAGGAGAAGTCAGTCGTGGGGCGCCTCAACTACAGCCCTCTCATCGGCGTGGATCTGGGCGCGTCGCTTCACTGGGGAGCCTACGACGACGACGGCGACGACAATCTGACCATCGCGGCGCTTGACGGTTCGGTGAACCGCGGACCGTGGGAGGTCAGAGGTGAATTCGCCCGGGCGTCCGTCGACGGAGCGGCAGCTGAGGATCGCTTTGGTTACTATGCTCAGGCAGCCTACCATTTTCTACCAGGCCTGCTGCCTCAGTTTCCCAACTCCATCTTCACCGCCACCTTTCGCTACGATTTCATCGACCTGGATGTAAGCGAAGAAACCCGTTACACCTTGGGGATCAATCTGCGGCCAGAAGAGGACACGGTAATAAAACTCGACTACGAACTATACGACCGGGACGACGACAGCAGTGGCATCATTTTCTCCGTGGCCTCCTACTTCTGAATCCCTTCCCTCGGATAGGGGGCGAAGTGGCCGGCTGGAGGTCGTCTTGAAGCTGATGATGGTCGTCCTCGCCCTGTGCGCGGCGGAGCCGGGGCAGGCGGAACAGGTACAGTCGGCGTCCGCCGATTCGCCCCCCGCCGATGACATCGGATCCATTCAGGTGTACCTCACGCCCGGGCAGGCGCGACTCGAGCTGTTCCCCAAGGCAGATTTCTTCGAGCGCGAAGTCAGACTCATACCCGGCAGCTTCAAGGAAGAACTCGAACGGGGATTGGGTCGGCGCTTTGATGAGGACAGTCTGGAGGTTTATATTGGCTATGACCGGGACCGGACCCGCCTCGGATACAGCGTCGTCACCGAGGAGATTGGGAAGTACCGACCCATCACTTTCATGGTGGCCATCGGTACCGATTTCCGGGTTCGCGGAACAGCCGTACTGATCTACCGCGAGAGCCGCGGCGGCGAGGTGAGGCGCGGTCGCTTTTTGCGTCAGTACCGCGGGAAGTCAGCGCGGGATCCCATTCGCATCAACCGCGACATCATCAATATCACCGGAGCGACCATGTCGGTGCGAGCGCTGAACTTCGGCCTGAAGAAAGTGCTGGCCGTGACCGAGTTTCTCTATGGTCATCCGGGGCGGGATCAGGGACCGCGGGCGGGCCTGGAGGCGAATTCCGACACGACTTCGGGTTCGTGACCGCGCCCCGAGCACGGACGTCCAGGAGCTGATACCACCAGATGCGGTACTTCACCAACAAGTCACAGCTGGCGCGGCTGGATTTCAACAACAAGCTTCTGGCTACCTATTTCCTCCTCTTCATGCTTCTGGCTACCGGGTTTTCCATCGTCATGTCATATCAGCGGAGCCGTCTGGACGCGACGGCAGCAGCTGACTACTACCGGGGAAACGACGAGCGCATGATGTTTCCAAAAGAGGCGACGGAGCTGATGGAGACCACGCACTTTCACTCGTTTATCACGCCCCTCATCTTCCTGACCACCGCTCACCTCTTTCTGCTGGGTGCGTGGAGCCGCAGGTGGAAGACCTTCGTCATAAGCTCCTGCTTTGTCTACGTCATCTTCGACATCGCCAAACCCTGGCTCATCCGCTACGTCGCGGGTGAGTTTGGCTTCCTGGCGCCGCTGAACTCCGCCCTCCTCGGCATGACCATGCTGGTGTGCATCTCCGTACCGCTGTATGAAATGTGGTTCCTGAAAGTCGACGTCCCGACTCGACCCCACTAGCGACGACCGCCGCTCAGCGACCGGCGCTTAGCGGTGGTGACGACCGGCGCTTAGCGGTGGTACTGACTCCTTCGGTGGGTCATGCGCCGGATGCGAGAAAGACTTCGTCTTTCTCGCTCGGGGGATCGGGAATTTCTTCTGTGTCGACCCGGTGAATGTCCTTTTTTCCTGTGATGCGGACCCGGTGAGGGGACCGGATCCGCATAGAGGATGGAGCGCGCGAGCGGTCGGCGTCCTTTCTTACGATTGATTCATGAGTTTCCGCAGGTAGGTTACCGCCTTGGGGACGGCGGTGCCTTCCTCCTCTACATCCTGTCCCTCGTAGACGATCGACAGCCAGCCGTTGAAGTTGACGCCGCGCAGGATTTCGAAGATCCGCGGGTAGTCGAGCCACTCCTCCACGCCGCTCTGTATCCGGTAGATTTTGCAGCGCACGTGGACGGCCAGCGGCGCGGTTTCGGCGATGCTGCCGTAGAAGTCCAGGGAGGGATCTTCCACGCCGCGAGCTCCGGAAGCGCCAGGAGAACCGACGTATTGACCGGTGTCGAGGATGTGGGAGAAGTAGGGATTATCGACCTCGTCGATTATGCGGCGCACGTCTTTTCCGGTGCGTGTGACGCAGCCGTGATTGTGGTTGTGCAGACCGAGGACGACACCCTTCTGCTGGCCGTACTCGGCCACCTCTGCAAGGCAGGGGATCATCCGCGCCCACACGTCCTCCTCCGATTCGCCTTCCGGGACCCAGGCGGCGAAGACCCGCACCAGGGGGATGCCCAGAAAGGCGGCTACGTCGATCCACTCTTTGGCCGTAGCTACCTGTTCCACGAGCTCATCGGGCGGTTTGCCGAAGTTGCTGCTTACGCCGATGTAGGAAAGCGCCACTCCCTTTTTGAGGGCCCGCATGCGGATGCTGCGCAGATAGTCTGGTTCGGTAGAGGCGAAGGCGCGGGTGTGGATATCGATACCGTCGAGGCGCAACTCGTGAGCCCGATCAATGAACCCCTCGAGGGTCAGCTCTCCGGCGCCGAATTGCTTCTGGTAGCTCAGGGACATGCAGCCCAGCTTCATCATGGGTGAAACTCCCCTTCCATAAGGTTGTGTTGAGACTCAAGCGCCAGGAAGCCAGGCGACCTGTTGGCCAGGACGACTTGCTGACGCAGTCCGGAGGTCCAGCAGCGGCACAAGATAACCAGCTCTGGCCAGCTGATCCAGACCGGCGTATGGATGCCGCTCGCAGTGAGTGGTAGTACGGGCGCCGGAGCGCCTCTCGGGCAAGGGCAGATCGGCGATCGCCGTCGGCCTGCTCGTGAGGTCGGTGCCACGGGGCACGACAGTGGGGCCACCGCAGCAACTCGCGGTGCGGTGATGTCGCTTGCGGCGGCGGCCTGATTGGGCGTAACTGCACGGTGGCTGTCATGGGCTCACTTATCAGGGGTTCATTTATCAGGGGTTCATTTATCAGGGGTTCATTTATCAGGGGTTCACTAATTAGGGCGAGGCGATCGGACCCCGAATGGGCCGCCTGTCCACCGCCACACAGGATGCAACGATCATGCCGGAGCTCCCCGACGTCGTCGTCTACATTGAGGCACTCCAGAGGAAGATAGGGGGGTCCCCCATCGAGGGGATCGAGCTGCGCAGTCCCTTCCTGGTGCGGACCGTGGAACCCCCCTTGCCGGAGGCGGTGGGAAGGGAGATCATCGGTTTTCGCCGCCTCGGCAAGCGCATTGTGTGGGAACTGGAGGACGGGCTGTTCCTGGTCTTTCACCTGATGATCGCCGGCCGTTTTCACTGGAAGAAGATCGGAACGAGGCCGACCCGCAAGGTCGACCTGGCGGCCTTTCACTTTTCCTCCGGCACTCTTATGCTGACCGAAGCTGGTTCCAGGAAGCGGGCGTCCCTGCACGTGGTCGACACCGTGCAGGGGTTGGCGGAGCACGACCCGGGCGGTCTGGAAGTCATTGAGTGCGACCTGCCAGCATTTCGAGAGGCGCTTCAGCGCGAGAATCACACGCTGAAGCGGGCCCCTCGCCGATCCAGGCTTGTTCAGCGGCATCGGCAATGCCTACTCCGACGAGATTCTACACGCGGCGCAGTTGTCGCCGGTGAAGTGGACGAGCCGGCTCAGCGAGGTGGAGATCGAAAGACTGCACGCGGCGACGCAGACGACTCTGCTGTCATGGATCGAGCGTCTGCGGCTGGAAGCGGCGGATGCTTTCCCCGAGAAGGTGACCGCCTTCCGCCAGGAGATGGCGGCGCATGGGCGCTACGGAAAGCCCTGTCCGGAGTGCCAGACGGCGATACAACGCATCGAGTACGCCGACCGCGAGACCAACTACTGCCCTTGCTGCCAGACCGGTGGCAAGATCCTCGCCGATCGCCAGCTGTCCCGTCTCCTCAGGGCGGACTGGCCACGCACCGTTGAGGAGCTGGAAGCTGCCGGCGCTGCCGGCGTTGCCGGCGTTCGACGAGGCTCCCCGCAATGATTGGCGTGTGTGACGCCGGAGTGCAGTTACGGGCTGAATGGGGTGCAGCTTGGTGCCTGCTCGACCGCGTTTGAATCGGCGGCACCGGTTCGCGTCGGTGGCTCCGGTGCCCGGAATTGCTCGGTGGCCGCTCAAGTGGGGCTCAACGAACTGACTGGTGGTGTAGTATGGCGCTTTTCCGCAAGGGATAATTGTGCTATTTTCAACCCCTTACGGTCGTTGTGCCCCAATAAACCAGAACTCGAGGAATCGCCCTGATAGATGCTGGAAATCGGAGACTACAAGATTGAGGACCCCGATGGGCTCGAGACACCGGCGATGGTCGTTTTCGAGGCCAAGCTGGACGGCAACATCGCCGCTGTTTGCGAGCTGGTTGGGGGCGGTCAGAATCTGGTTGTTCACGTAAAGACCCACAAGTCGGACGCGGTGACGCGCAAGCAAGTCGAGGCCGGCGTGGCCGGGTTCAAGTGCGCCACCCTGAAGGAGCTCGAGATGGTGCTGGATGCCGGCGCCGGCTTGGCCATCCTGTCCTATCCCCAGGTCCAGAAACTGAAGGTGGACCGGCTGAGCGAACTGGCGGCGGAGCATCCGGAGGACGCGGTATGCGCCCTGGCGAGCAATCGGCAGCATTTGAGTGTCCTGTCGGCGGTCGGGTCCGAGCGCTCGCGTCCGTTGTCGGTGATGATCGATCTGGACGTGGGTATGCACCGCACTGGTGTCGGGCTGCGAGAGGCCGAGGATCTCTACGCCGCCATCGACGCCGATGCTCACCTGGTGGCGGCTGGTCTTCACATTTACGACGGGCACGAGCACATGACCGATACGACCGCGCGGGCGGCGGCGGCGCAGCGACACATCGAAGACGTGCAGAAGCTCAAGGGGAGCCTCGAAGCCAAGGGAATGGACGTGCCTCGCGTGGTGGGCGGTGGGACCTTCTCCTTCGCGTATTACGCTCGCACCGACGGTATGATGGGCTCGCCGGGGACCTGCGTCTATTGGGATACGGGATACGCGAGTCAGATGCCGGACATGCCCTTCCAGTACGCGGCGCTCATCCTGACGCAGGTGGTGGACGCACATCCGGACCACAAGACGATCACCACCGATCTGGGGTACAAGGCGATCGCCGGCGACCCCCCTCTCAAAGGAAGGGCAACCCTCCTGGGTGCGGAGGAGGCGACGCTGTTGCTGCAGAACGAGGAACACGGCGTCTTCCACTGGACGGGAGAGGATCCCCCGGCGGTGGGCAGCTATTTTCTGGCCGTGCCCGGTCATGTCTGTCCCACGACGATTCGCTACCCGGGAAGCTTCGTTATTGACCCGGCTGGCGCGGTGGTCGATTACTACCCCCACACGGCGCGGGACCGCCAGTAGTCTATTTCGAGCGTATGGGCGACTCGGCGCCGTCCCCGCTAAGTGTGAACTGGCTGGTCCACCGCATCAACCGACAACAGATCGAGGCAGCCGCCCAGCTCCACTCGCGGGGAAGGCTGCTCGACATCGGCTGCGGGCAGGGACGTTACAATGATCTCCTGGACCGTCACGCGGACTCTCGCACGGGCATGGAGTTCGACCGCAGGCGCTACGCCAGCGCCTGCCGGCCAGGGGTATGGGGCAGCGGGCTGTCGTTGCCGTTCTCAGAGGCCTGCTTTGACACGGTGGTCTCCTTCCAGGTCCTCGAGCACGTTCCGGAGCCGGCGCAGATGGTTCGGGAGATCTCTCGCGTGCTGAAACCCGGTGGCTGTCTCATCCTCACCGCTCCTCATATCTGGGGAGTCCACGAAGAACCTGAAGACTACTTCCGCTTTACCGGTTTCGGGCTGTCGCACCTGTCGCGGGCGGCGGGATTGCGGGTCGTCAGCGTTCGGCCCATGGCCGGGTACTGGGTAACGGCGGGGGCCCGATTCTGCTACTACTTGCAGCAGTTTGAGAAGCTGCCGGGCATGGCCTTGCCGCTACGGCCCCTGTATGCCCTCGTTCAGCTGATGGCGCTGGTATTGGATCGCCTGCACCGGGTGGAAGGCGACGCCTGGAACTTCATCCTGGTAGCGACAAAAGCAGCGCCAGAAGCAACGACAAAGCCGCGGACCCGATCCGGGATACAGGAGTCGATGTGATGGGGGCCACCGCGGCGCCAGAGCTGCTTCGGCCTCGAGACCGACGTCTGATTGCGGTCGTGTGCGCCGCGCAGTGCCTGCTCATCGCCGTCCCAGCTCTGCGTGGCAGCCATTACATCTGGCTGGTCAGCGCGGCGCTGCTGACCGTGGGCGGGATGCTGTTTTCGGCGAATCGCGCCCTCCTGGTTCTATTGGCGACGACAATCGTCCTGCCGATGTCCCTCACCGTGAACGTGCGGCTTCCCGCCGGGCTCCGCCCGACGGAGATCCTGCTCATGGTGACTTTTGTCTTCCTGTTAGTCGAGGTCGTGTTCCGTCGGGGACTGAAGGTCCTGCCCAGCAGCTTGCACCTTCCAGTTCTGGTTTTTCTGGGTGCGGCTGTGCTTTCGGGTGTCGTCGGCATCTACTACGGCAATGACGGCTCGCTGATACAACGCAATTTGAGATACCCGCTGTACTATGTGGTCGTCTTCGCCGTCACCCAGGCCGTGGACCGGGACTCGGCCCTGAAGATATTCCTGCCTCTCCTCGGTCTGGCCGGGGTCGCGGTCAGCGCTCAGTACATCGTCGAGTTCATTCACCAGTCCAGTGGGGACACTTTTTTTCGGGTGGTCCGGTGGCAGGGACTCATCCTGCCCACCGCGCTTCTCCTTCTAGCCAACCAGTTCGTTCACGACCCACGACGCTACGGCAGACTCGTGCTGGCGGCGCTCTTTCTCCCAACCGGCCTGGCTTTTGCGCTTACCGTGGGACGCGGCATGTGGGTGGCCTTCATGGTGGGTCTGTCGGTCACGGTGTGGTTGCGGTACATCGCCCAGCCGCTTGCCGATCGGCGAGCCTGGCGGAGTATCCTGCTGGCTGTGGGCATGGTGTTCTCCCTGGTGGCGACCGTTCTCGTCTTCCAGCGGTTTACGGGAGCGGCCATTACCACGCAGGCGGTAGAGCGTTCGCGCACCTTCGTCGACTACCAGCGCGACGTCATGGTCCTCAGCCGTCTGCTGGGGTACGCCAGGGCTCTGGATGTCATCGCCGAACGCCCCATCCTGGGTAGTGGCCAGGGCAAAACGCTGACCTTCTACTCCTTCAATCCCGAAACCAATAAATTCGAGACCTGGACGTCGTGGACGATGGATAGTCTCTATCTGGCCCTCTGGCTCAAGATGGGTCTGCCCGGTCTGCTCGCTTTTGGGTGGCTTTGTATCCACGTTCTACGCACCGCGTGGAAGTCCTTTCGGGGTTCGGCGGACCCGCGCGTTCAGGCCTTCATGTCGGGGGCTATCGCCGTTCTGGTCGCCAATCTCGTGCTGGGCGTGGCCGACGGGTCGATGGTCACCGGACGATTCGCCGTGGTTTTTGGCGTCCTGTTCGGGATGGTGGAAGTCGTCGCCCGGCAGTCGGCGGCAAGGGTAGCGGCAGGGCCAGAGGCAGAGGCGAGGGGAGCCCCGGGTCGGGCGACGACCGACTGATGCGGGTACTGGAGCGGTTGGCGCGGCAGCGCTCGCGCACGATACTGGGGTTGATGACGGGCACGTCCGGCGATGGCATCGACACCGTTCTGGCCGAAATCGAGGGTTGTGGCGAGTCCACCCAATTCCGCCTGCTGGCATTCCGGACCTGTGAAATCGCCGACGAGTTGAGGGAGGACCTCTTCCGGCTGTTTCAACCCGACGCCCAGGTGGATGATCTGTGTCGCCTGAACTTCGCCCTGGGAGAGGCCCTCGCCGACGCCGCGCTCAGCGTCATAGAAGGGGCGGGAATGAAGCCGGCCCAGGTCGACCTGGTGGGCTCGCATGGCCAGACGGTCCGCCATCTGCCCGGCGGTCATCCGCCGTCCACTCTGCAGATCGGCGAGTCCGCGGTGATCGCGCAGCGCACGGGAATTACCACTATCGCGGACTTTCGTCCCGCAGATATAGCTGCGGGGGGAGAGGGAGCCCCCTTGGTCCCCCTGGTCGACCACATGCTCTTTACCAGCAAGCAGGGGAAGGGGCGGATCATGCTCAACATAGGTGGCATCGCCAATGTCACGGTGCTGCCAGCCGGGGGCGGTCCGGATGATGTGCTGGCCTTCGATACAGGGCCCGGGAACGTTCTGCTCGACGGCGCCGTCGTCTATCTGAGCGGCGGTCGGGAGCGCTTTGACAGGGACGGCGCGCGGGCGGCGGCGGGGCGGGCGGATGCAGGCTGTGTGGCGCGACTCATGGAGCACGAGTTCATCGGGCGGACCCCGCCCAAGTCCACCGGCAGGGAGGAGTTCGGCACCGCCTACCTCGCCCAGCTGTTCGCCCAGCTGTTCGACCCCCTGGAAGTGACGGGTGACGACCTACTGGCAACCCTGACGGCCTTCACCGCAACCGCGATCGCCGCGGGGATAGACCTCCACGCGCCGGATGCTGCCAGGGTGTCCGAAGTTTGGGTGAGCGGCGGCGGTGTCCACAACGGGCACCTCATGAAGCTGCTGACCCAGATGATGCCGACTA
>Ga0209554_1002469_pt1 | contig 12718 bp, 12 predicted proteins | sample MarorgKNORR_S2LV_5_FD_188221 | JGI IMG/M metagenome (GOLD analysis project Ga0209554, IMG submission 188221) | Marine microbial communities from the Southern Atlantic Ocean, analyzing organic carbon cycling - Bottom_A/KNORR_S2/LV (SPAdes) (version 2) | ecosystem: Environmental > Aquatic > Marine... | reverse complement strand
TCGCGGAACTGGAGGCCGACCGACGCAGTGGAGAGCTGGCAAGGGACATAACGCGGGCCGGTGTAATCTATGAAGCGAGCCCCTCGCATCCAGGGCTCCTGGACCGGATCGATGAACACGGCGTTCGAACGACGGGCACTTTCGAGAATGGAGAATTCGTACCGGGCGAACAAAAACGAACGCGAAATTCCTAGCCGAAATGAGCCCGTTGCTGTGGGTCCTGGCGGGCGGCAACGGCGCCGGAAAAACCACGTTCTACGAGAAATACCTCGCGCCACGGGGCTTGCAAATGCTCAGCGCCGACGATGTGGCGCGTGCCTTGGAACCGGCCGATCCGAACATTGCGATCTCGGAAGCGCAGGCTTGGGTCGAGAAGAAACGCGAACGACTTTTCTCAAACATGGAATCGTTCTGCTACGAAACCGTCTTTTCGCACCCCGGCAAGATCGACGCCATCGCAAGGGCCAAGGGCCACGGATACGCGATCACCCTGACATACTTTCACCTCGATACCGCGCAACTCAATCAGGCCCGCGTTTCCCAACGGGTGTCCCAAGGCGGGCACGACGTGCCTCCCGAAAAGATCGTCGCGCGAATACCCCGAACCATGAAGCATGTTGGCGTGGCCATAAAGCTGGTCGACCAGGCACATTTGCTCGACAACTCTTCCTACACCAACCCTTTCCGACTCGTAGCGGACGTAAAAGACGGCGTGGTAACGATTCACGCCGACCCACTTCCAACATGGGCCTCCGAGATGCTCAGTGGAATTTGAAACCGAGACACGACGGGTCCCCGGGGAGGTTTGCCCGCGGCGGGGCGTTCCGCCATAATCCGCCCCGCTTGGGGCCGCCGAAGGGGGATATCAGTCGGCGTTGATGGCGCCCACCGAGATACTCGCCGAGCAGCACGCGCGGGTGCTCGCCGAGATGGTGCAGCCGCTTGGCCTCGACGTCACCCTGCTCACGGGCAACCTGTCCGCGGCCGATCGTCGGGTCGCGCTGGAGGCCATCGTCTCGGGGACCGGTCGCCTCGTGGTGGGCACGCACGCCCTGATCCAGGACTCGGTGTCCTTCCACCGCCTGGGTCTGGTCGTCGTCGACGAGCAGCACCGTTTCGGTGTCCGTCAGCGCATGGCGCTTCTGGAGCGCCCAGACGGAAATCCGGACGTCCTCGTCATGTCCGCGACGCCCATCCCACGCTCCTTGGCGATGGCGCTCTATGGCGATCTCGATCTGAGCGTGCTGGACGAGCTGCCGCCAGGCCGAAAGCCGGTGACCACGACGCTCCGGATGCCGGACGAGCGGGCAGACGTGTACGCGTTCGTCGAGAGCCAGCTCGCCGAGGGGAGACAAGCCTACGTGGTCTATCCCTTGGTCACCGAGTCGGAGAAGGTCGACATGTTGGCCGCTACCGAGGAATTCGAGCGGCTGCGGCGGGATGTCTTTCCAGATCGAAGACTCGGGCTCCTTCACGGCCAGTTGAAGTCGTCCAAGAAGGACGAGGTCATGCGGGCGTTCGCTCGTGGAGACCTCGATCTGGTCGTCGCCACGACCGTGGTGGAAGTCGGCATCGACGTGGCGAACGCCTCCGTGATGGTCGTCGAACACGCCGAGCGATTCGGGCTGTCTCAGCTGCATCAACTCAGGGGTAGGGTCGGGCGTGGAGCCGCTGAGAGCCACTGCATCTTGATCGCCGAGCCCGGCGAGGGCGCCTTGGAGCGACTCAAGGTGTTCAGGGACACTTCCGACGGATTCGAGATCGCCCGGGCAGACCTCCGGATCCGCGGGCAAGGCGATCTGTTCGGCAGCCAACAACACGGTCGGGATCTAGTGCTCCGCTTCGCGGACTTGATGACCGACGAGGATCTTCTGGTGGACGCTCAGCGCAGCGCACGCGAAGTGATCGCAGCCGATCCGGACCTCGAACATCCGGATCACATCAGGCTCGCGGGGCTCCTCCACACGAGATACAGGGATCGGCTCTCGATGTTCGGGGTTGGCTAGCAGCCATAGCCTGAGGTACAGTGGGGCCGCTCTACACTACACGAGACAACTTCTGAGGGAGTGCATGGTCGATATCAAGCGGTTGGGTGAGCACGTTGGCGAAAACGTTTCTGTCCGGGGATGGGTCGAGACGACCCGCGGGCACGGGAAGGTCGCCTTCCTGGTCGTGCGCGATGGTACTGGCACCGTGCAGGGGGTCGTCGTCCGGGATCAGGTCGACGATACGACGTGGGCGTTGCACCAGGCTCTGACCCGGGAGTCGCTGATCTCCGTCGAGGGTGTGGTCAAGGAAGACTCCCGTGCGCCCGGCGGCTTCGAGCTCGGCATCACGGGCCTGACGCTACACGCTCCGGCCGCTGAGTACCCGATCCAGCCGAAGGAGCACGGTGTCGACTTCCTTCTCGACCAGCGCCATCTCTGGCTCCGCTCCTCGCTGCAACGCGCGGGGCTGAGGGTCAGGGCCGAGGTCGCGCAGGCGATCAATGACTTCCTGTACAACCGCGACTTCGTGCGCATCGACACGCCGATCCTTACCGGGGCGATCGGCGAGCACGCCGGAACGCTCTTCAGCACCGACTACTTCGGCGACACCGCCTATCTTGCTCAGACCGGGCAGCTCTATGTCGAGGCGGCTTGCCCCGCGTTCGGAAAGGTCTACTGCTTCGGGCCGACCTTCCGGGCAGAGAAGTCCAAGACGCGCCGGCACCTCACCGAGTTTTGGATGGTCGAGCCCGAGGTCGCCTTCGCGGACTCAGACGACAACATGCGCCTGCAAGAAGAGTTCGTGTCCTACATAGTCGGGCGGGCCCTCGAGGAGTGCGCGGACGAACTCGAGGTCCTCGAACGGGACACATCTGCGCTCGAGCGGATCCAGGCGCCGTTCCCCCGGATGAGCTACTCGGAGGCTGTGGAGTCCCTTCGAGCGCAGGGGTCGAACATCGAATGGGGCGCGGATCTGGGAGCGACGGATGAGGCCGCCCTCATGGAGGGTCTCGACCAGCCGCTCTTCGTGTACAACTACCCGACGGGGGCCAAGGCTTTCTACATGAAGGAGAATCCGGAGGACCCGCGAACGGTGTTGTGTAACGATCTCCTGGCGCCAGAGGGTTATGGCGAGATCATCGGCGGCAGCCAGCGCGAAGACGACCTCGATCGGCTTCAAGCTCGGATACGGGAAGAGAAGCTTCCGGAGGAAGCTTACGAGTGGTACCTCGACCTACGGCGGTACGGGACCTTCCCGCACTCCGGGTTCGGGCTCGGTCTCGAGCGCACCGTGGCGTGGATCACCGGTCGGCGTCACATCCGGGAGATGATTCCGTTCCCGCGCATGATGAACCGCCTCTACCCCTAGTGGTCTTGCGCGGACGCCTCAGCGCCCGCGTCGGAAGGGATTAGCGATGCCTCGAGCGGTGCTCGACATGATGGATCGGCGACCCATCTGGGCCATGCCCTCCTGGGTGCCCGATGATATCAGAAGCGCGCTCCCGACCGGATGGGAACTCCTCGTTGTCGATGAGGCCACGGATGGTTCGGGAGACGGCGCGGCCAGAGTGTCTCCCGCTGTCCTCGATGCGGCGTCGCGTGCCGAGATCTACTTCGGATACGGCATTCCCGCCGAGCTCCTCGATGCGGCACCGGGTCTCCGCTGGGTGCACTCGGGTGCCGCGGGGGTTGGAGCGTCGCTCTCCCCTATCATGCTCGCCCGTGACGTCGTCTTCACCAACTCAGCTGGGGTCCACGCCGCGCCGATGGCCGAGACCGTGCTCGCGATGGTGCTCTTTTTCGGAAGGGGGCTCGATCTGGCCGTCGCCAATCAGCGGGAGGCCAGGTGGGATACCGGTCCCTACTACGTCTCGGGCTCGCCGCTCACCGAGCTCTCGTCTCTCACGGTCGGAATTGTCGGGTTCGGTGGAATCGGGCGCGAGGTCGCTCGCCGAGTAGCGAGCCTGGGTGCCGAGGTCATCGCGGTTAAACGGACCCCGGCTCGGGCCACGGACGCAGATCTGACACCCGTATCCGGCGGCGAGTCCTTGCGTGAACAGATCGAAATTCTTCATGGCATATCAGGCTTCCATGAGGCACTGGCCAAGAGCGATGTACTCGTGCTGGCAGCGCCGGACACCTCCGAAACCCGCGGCATGCTCGATGCCGAGGCCCTCGGCCGCATGAAAGAAGGCGCGCTGCTCATCAACGTCGCTCGCGGCAAGCTCGTCGATGAAAAGGTGGTGCTGGATGCACTGGTCGCCGGACGGTTGAGGGGTGTGGGGCTGGACGTGGTCAGCAAGGAGCCGCTGGCTCTGGATCACCCGTTCTGGGCGCACCCTCGAGCCTTGATCACCCCACATGTATCGGCGGTCACACGCGGCTTTTGGAGACGGGAGACCGACCTGATCCTCCACAACCTCGATCGCTACCTGCAGGGCGCACCCGAGGCGGAATGGCGGAACGTGGTGAACAAGGCCGAGGGGTACTGAGCACACTAGTCCACTAGTAGCCCTTGATCTCCTCCCAGAGTCCGTCCAGCACTTCGAGGCCAGCGGTTGCGAGGTCGATGTCTCGAGCTCGAGCGAGCAGCTCCAGCTTCTCGAAACGCTGCGTGAACTTGCTGTTGGCTCTGGCGAGTGCCGTCGTTGGATGAGTGCCCGCGAGCCGCGACAGATTGACTGCGGCGAAGAGCAGGTCCCCGAGCTCTTCCGTGAGCGCGTCCGAATCGCCTGTCTCCACCGCTTCACGGACCTCACCCAGCTCTTCAGCGACCTTGTCCCACGCACCGCTGTAGTCCTCCCAGTCGAAACCGACCGCGGCAACGCGCTCTTGGATCCGGAAGGAGGCGGATAGGGGGTCGAGCCCCTTGGCCATGCCGGACAACACGCTCTCGTCGACGCCTCGCTCAGCCTTCTTGAGTTGCTCCCAGCCTGGGTGCTCACCGCCGCCGAACAGCTGTGGGTGGCGGCTGATCATTTTCTTCTCGAGGCAACTGTATACGCTGTCCGCGTCCATGCTCTGGGACTCCTCGGCCACTACGATCTGGAACGCCAGGTTGAGCAAAAGGTCTCCGAGCTCACCCTCGAGGTCGGCGGCGCTTCCACCACGGATCGCGTCCACCACCTCGTGTGTTTCCTCGAGCAGGTAGGGAATCAGACTCTCGGCGGTCTGCTCACGATCCCACGGGCAATGTATCCGTAGGTACCGCACCAGCTGCAGAGCCCGGTCCAGGCTGCCGGGGCCCGGGAAGTGGTGGTCGTCTGCGTCGTGGTCGGGCGTGGATCCAGTCATGGTTTGCGGCTCGGGGAGCGGATGTTCAGAGGCTCCGTTTCTTGGCATCTTTCTCGCCTCATGTCAACGAACCCCCGAGCGCGGGCCTGGGTCGAAGTCGAGACCAGCGCGTTGCTCCAGAACGCCGCGACCCTCGAGGCCTCGATCGGGCCCGCGTCGCGCCTCATTCCGATGGTCAAGGCCAACGCCTACGGCCTGGGCGTGGCGGGGGCTGTGCGGGCTCTCCAGCGGCGCGATCCGTGGGGTTTCGGAGTAGCGACGCTCTCAGAGGGCCTGGAACTGCTCGACCTGGGCGTTGAACGACCGATCCTCGTCGCGAGCCCACTCCCGCCGGGCAGCGTTGACGCCGCCGTCGAGGCGGGGCTTCATCTGGGCGTCTCGAACCTGGATGGGCTGGGGGCCGCGGAGGCCGCTGGATCCCGGCTCGGACGAGCACCCTCCATCCATCTCGAGATCGATACAGGAATCGGGCGCGCCGGCTTCGACTGGGCGCGGGCTGCTGAATGGGGGCCGAAGCTGGCCACGGCGGTCGACAACGGCGTTCGATGGGTCGGGACGTACACCCACTTCCATTCCGCGGACGAGAACATCACGTCGGTGCGGGAGCAGTGGTCACGTTTCCAGGAGGTGATCGCCGCGCTCGGCGCTCCTGAGGATGGCCTCGTACACGCCGTAAACTCGGCCGCGGCACTCCGTGCACCTGAGCTAGGGGCGTCGGCGGCTCGCACAGGGATCTTCCTCTTCGGTGGGTCCGCCGGTAAAGGGCTTCCGGCACCTCAGCCGGTCGTGTCGGTAAGGGCCCGCGTCGTCCACCTGCGCACCGCGGAGACCGGCGTCTCACTGGGGTACGGTGCCACACATCGCGCTAAGGGCGATGAGTCGTGGGCCACGCTCGCGATCGGCTACGGAGATGGCCTGCCCAGGGCGCTGGGTAATCGTGGATCGGCGCTCATCGACGGTCACCGGGTTCCCATCATCGGACGGATCTCCATGGACGTCACGGTGGTAGACATTTCGCACGGTCCGAACGTGTCGGTCGGTGACGTAGCGACGCTGATCGGATCAGATGGTGACCACCAGATCACCGTGGACGATGTTGCCGAGCAGGCAGGCACCATCAGCTACGAGGTTTTGACCGGTCTCACGCAACGTCTCCCGCGGATCTGGACGGATCTGGATGGACTTTGAGCGACTGCTCGAGGATGCCAACGAAGCGATGTCTCGTGCCTATGCGCCGTATTCGGGATTCCATGTAGGCGCGGCGTTGCTTGGTGAGGACGGGAGCGTTCATGTGGGATGCAACGTCGAAAACGCGTCATACGGTCTGACGATGTGCGCCGAGCGATCGGCGGTCGCTTCTGCCGTGGGCGCCGGTGTGCGAACGTATCGTGCCATCGCGATCGTCACAGATGGTGATCAGCCGGTGGCGCCGTGCGGAGCATGCCGGCAGGTCCTTGCCGAATTCAGTCCTGGACTGAGGATCGCATCCGCAGCTGGTGGAAAGCGACGAGAGTGGTCTTTGAACGAACTTCTACCCGAGCCCTTCGAGGGCATCCCCGGTTGGGGAAGCCCGTCCGACGACTAGGCGTGACGAATTGCGTAGATATCTGATCGGTCTTGTTGTCGGCCTTCCGGCGCTGACGATCGTCGCCTGCCAAGAGCAGAATCCGACTGCGGTGGACGATAGGCTTCTTCCGGCGGAACCCATCACGATCGAGATCGAGATTCCATGGGAGGACTTCGCGTCCAACCTGGCGGTCTATGGCGGATATGGGGTGCCGGCCGAGATCGGGACTGGTGTGCTCGCGAAGGACTTCGGTGGGACGCTGGACGCTCGCACCCTGGTTCGGTTCGCTGGCTATCCGGTGGTCGAGCAGGTACGGGATTCCACGGGTACGAGCCGCCCCGACTCGAGCCTGACGTTCATCGGGGGGCGCCTGGTGGCGTTCTTCGACACGATCGCAAGTACCAACGAGGGTCCGGTGACGCTGGGCCTCGGAGCGACCCAGGCCGCGTGGGACCTGCGCACGGTCAGCTGGACCAACGCGGTGGACACGCTCAACGATGAGCGACCGTGGGATGAGCCAGGCGCCGGGCCGGTCGCAGACTTCGGCACGACCATCTGGGATCCGGCGGCAGGCGATTCCGCGTGGTTCGTCCTCGATTCCGCACAGGTGGCGAGCTGGTCGGACACGACAGATGCTAGCCAAGGGGCGCGAATTGAGCTCCTCACGCCTGGGGAACGCATTCAAGTCTTGAACGTCGCGCTACGCCTCGACACTCGTCCGAGCGTCAACCCAGATACGCTCATCGTGGTCACTGCGGCGAGAGAAGGGATCACGTTCGTGTATGACCCGCTGCCGCTACCACCGCCGGATGGGATCCGGATCGGTGGTGTACCGGCTTGGCGTACGATCCTCGATCTGACGCTTCCTAACGAGCTGAACGGTCCTGCAGAACTCTGTGCAGTCGTGGACTGCCCGATCTCCCTTCAGCCGTTCCAGGTGAACTACGCTGCGATCGTGCTCAAGAGTCGAAAGGGGGAGGTCGCGTTCACCCCGACCGATACCGTCGCTCTCGATCTCCGGCCGGTACTCGCTCGGGAGGCTCTCCCCAAGTCGCCGCTGGGGGAGTCGCTCATTGGGCTCACGGGGAGGCGCGTCGGACCTGAGGCGTTCGACGAGCAGGCGGGCACCGACATCGAGATCCCGCTCACCGAGTTTGCGCGGAACCTGCTGGGAAGCACCGAGGACGGCGCCGCCCCGCCCATCAACACGCTGGCGCTCCTGTCGATCTTCGAGCCGGTCTCCATCGCGTTCGCTTCGTTTCACGGACCGGGAGATGAGAACGCTCCGGTCCTCAAGCTCATTATAACCATTGGCCGATCGGTGGAACTGCCATGAGGAACGTCGCCCGCTCCGTGGCCCTCGTCGTGGTCCTGGCCTTCGCCGCTGTCGAGGGGAGTGCTCAGTCGCTGTACAATGCGGCGGGCATCGGGTTGCCGGTCGAGCCGATCGACGGCAGGGCCAGAGCCCTGGGGAATCTCGGTATTGGCCTTCCGGGTAACGCCTTGCTGCCCGGTGACCCCGCGGCTGCCGGCATGCTCTTGGCGCCGAGTGCCGTCGTCGTGGGGCAGCCCTCGTGGGTCGACTACGAGCAGGGGGCCGCCTCATCGGGAAGCTTCCAGGGGAACCGGTTCCCGCTGCTCGGCATCGGGTATCCCGCGGCCACTGGCATGTTCACGTTCATGCTCAGTTCCTTCCTCGACCAGCACTACGAAGCTCGGCGGTCTGTGGATCTCAGTCTCCGGGATCAAGTTATTCCGGTCACCGACATCTTCGAGCAACAAGGCTCGGTAGGGAGCGTAATGCTCGGCTTCTCTCAGCCGATCGGGGAGACAGCCGGAGTAGGGATCAATGTGGGGCGATATGCGGGATCCGTCCTGCGCCGGCTCGAACGGGACTTCACTGACGTGCTGATACCGGGTGAGTTGGCCTCGTACGAAGCCGAAGGCAATTGGACGTATTCGGGTGCCTCGGTGACCGGCGGCGGCCTGGTCGACCTCGGGTCGATCGTCCGGCTCTCGGCCAGCGTCACGTGGTCCAGCGCGTTGGAGGCGACTCCGGACGAGGACACGGCAGGCGGTGTGCGGAGCTACAGCCTCCCCTTCCAGTACAGGGCAGGGGCGAGCGCGGTGCTGTCTCCCGGGCTGATGGTGACCACGAGCGTGGTCCGTGCGGACTGGGGGGGTATCGAGGACGACATCTTGACTCCCGCGACCGTCGGGAGCACGAGCGGTTTCGGCGTCGGCTTTGAACTCTCCCGGGCGCGCCTGCTCGGCATGGCCGCTCCGCTCCGGTTCGGTTATCGGCGGAGCGAGCTTCCCTTCACCCTGGCCGGTGACGTGGCGACTGAGCGAGTGTTCGCGGCGGGTCTAGGGGTGTCGTTCAGCGAGACGAACGGTATCGTTCTGGGTGGTGCCGACTTCGCGATCGAACGGGGTCGCCGCTCAGATTCTTCGCTCACGGAGAGCTTCTGGCGAGCCACCGTGTCTCTGCGGATCTCGGGCTACTAGTGGGCTGTATCTGATGTTTGGTAGACACCGAGAGTGCCGCGACTGACCCGTGCACGTTTTCTACAAGACGTTCGGTTGTAAGGCCAACCAATACGACACCGAGCGCATGCGTCAGGAGGGCGAGGCCCGCGGCGCCGAGACCACCGGGGACCGGTCGGCCGCCGACGTCATCGTGGTAAACACCTGCACGGTGACCAACCAAGCTGACGCCGATGCCCGTCGCTTCATCCGGCGTGTCCATCGCGAGTCGCCCGAGGCCGGGATCGTCGTCGCGGGCTGCTCCGCTGTGCTCAAGGCCGGGGACTATCGGGCCATGTCAGGTGTTACGCGGGTCGTCGAGGGTCACGATCCGGTCTCGGTCGCCACCGCAGCGTCACCACGTAGACTCGTGCAGATCGAGCTCCGGGCTTCACTCGACCGCATCGACACCGAGCCCATCGGCGGAGAGCTACTGCGCACGAGGGCTGGTGCCGCGAGAGGCTGGCTGAAGGTGCAAGACGGGTGCGATCGGAAGTGCGCCTTCTGCGCTACGCGGCTGGCGCGCGGAGCCTCGCGATCTCGGGCCCCGAAGGAGGTAGTCGCAGAGGCGAAGCTGCTGTCAGAAGCGCACGCTGAACTCGTCATTACGGGGATCCACATCGGCCAGTATGGACAGGACCTGGAACCAGAATGGACGCTGTCGTCGCTCGTGGCGCTCCTTCTCGAGCGGGTGCCGGACACCCGCTTCCGGCTGGGAAGCATCGAGGCGACCGAGGTCGATGACCTGCTTCTCGAACTGATGGCGACGTCCGGCGGCCGCCTGGCTCCGCACTTGCACATGCCGCTCCAGAGCGGGGCAGACCCGGTTTTGAAGCTCATGCGGCGATGGCACACGCGCGAGCAGTACCGGGTTCGTGCGTTGCAGATCGCCGACAGGATCGCCCCCCTTGGCCTCGGCGCCGACGTCATTACCGGTTTTCCGGGAGAGACCGCCGCCGACCAGGCCCAGACGCGGGCTCTCGTCGAGGAGCTGCCGTTCACGTACCTGCACGTGTTCCCTTTCTCGCCGCGAGACGGGACCATTGCCGCCGACCTCCCTAACGTGGTGCCTCAGCGAGTTGCCGGTGAGCGCAGCCGAGAGCTCCGTGAGTTGGCCCAGTCCAAGGGGCGGCGGCACCAGGCGGGGCGGGTGGGGCAGCGAGCCGCTGTCGTGTTGGAGGGTGCTGGAGGAACGGGGCTGACCGGGGACTACCTGCGGGTTCGTGTGGAAGGGGGGGAGGCGCTCACCCCCCAGGACCAGGCCGGTCCCGCGTTGCGGTACAGCTTGCTGCTGGGCGATGCAGAGCATCTTTATATTGCGCTGCCCCAACCCCTTGGTCTGATTCAAGCATGACAGACAGTGCCCGACCCAAGCGCGCCTACGTCGAGACGTACGGATGCCAGATGAACATCAGCGACGGCCAGCTGATGGAGGGCGTCCTTGCGGACGGGGGCTACGACATCGTCGGCACGCCGGAAGAAGCCGATGTGGTGCTGGTGAACACGTGCGCGATCCGCGAACACGCCGAGAAGCGCGTCCTGGGTCGGGTGTCCCAGCTCAACGGGTTGAAGCGGGCTAATCCGGATTTGGTCATCGGCGTCACTGGTTGCATGGCGCAGCGCATGGGTGAGACGCTTCTGGAGCAGGCCCCCTACGTCGACCTGGTCATGGGTCCCGACGGGTATCGAGGGCTGGCCGATGCGCTAGGACGCCTCGATGAGCGCAAGAACCGGGGGGCTGCGGACTCCGTGGTGCGTGGCCACCAACTAGCTGTTCTCGACCTAAGCCTCGGTGAGAACTATCAGGGCCTCGAGCAGCGCCGAAGCGATGGTCCGACGGCCTGGATCCCTATCCAACGCGGGTGTGACCACAGGTGCACGTTCTGCATCGTCCCGTACGTACGCGGACCGGAGAAGAACCGTGACGCTGAAGAGGTCCTGGCAGAGGTCCGGGGGTTGGCGGAGTCCGGTGTCACGGAGGTGACGCTTCTCGGCCAGACCGTGAACTCGTACGTGTCGGGCGATTGGAGCTTCCCGCGCCTGCTGGAATCGGTCGCGCGGGTGGACGGAATACGGCGCGTGCGGTTTACGTCTCCGCACCCGAACGACGTATCGGCTGAGCTCATCGAGGTCATGGCGACCGAGGAGGCTGTGTGCGAGCAACTTCACCTGCCCGCTCAGTCAGGTAATAACCGAACGCTCAAGCGGATGCTTCGCCGGTACACAGTCGAGGTCTTGCTCGACAGAGTCGAGCGTGTGCGATCGGCGATCCCGGACATCGCCCTTTCGACCGACATCATCGTCGCGTTCCCCGGCGAGAGTGCCGAGGAGTTCCAAGACACGCTCGATCTCATGCGGACCGTGCGATTCGACGATGCGTTCACGTACAAGTACTCGCCGAGAGAGGGAACGCCGGCTGCCCGCTTGCCGGCAGACCAGTTCGTCGAGGAGAGCGAGGCTCAGGATCGGCTGGAGCAGCTGATCGAGGTGAGTCGGGGCATCCGGGCGCAGATCAACGCCACCGAGGTCGGGCGCGTCGAGGAGGTGCTCATCGAGCGCGCCGGCCGCCACGAAGGCCAGATCCTCGGTCGGACGCGGCGCAACAAGGTCGTCGCCTTCGACGGGGATGTGGCCCGGGTCGGTGAGTACGCGCGCGTGGAGCTACAGACCACCACGGGAGCCACCTTCGGGGGTGGCGAAGTCGCCGAGTCGCATCTGGCGGGGCAGGCGTGAGCCGACTCGCCAGTGTCGCAGCGATTCTGATGATCCTCTCGTTGGCGATGGGCTTCGCATCACTGAACGGAAGCCAGCGGGTCACGGTTCGCCTGGGCTTCACGACCCTCTACGGTGTCCCGCTCACCGTGGTGGCGTTTGGGGGGCTACTCACCGGCATGGTCATCATGTTGGCGGCCGGGATCCGTTCCGATCTGAAGGTCCGACGGATCCTGCGGGACCGCCTCGCCGCGGAGGATCGCGACGAGAAGATCCGCTTCATCGATCGGCACCAGGCCGAGCTTTTCGCGGGGGGTGAAGAGGAGAACTGAGGAGCCTGAGGCCGCGGAGGCGACGGGAGTAGTTGAACGTCCTGCCCCCGGTCACGAGCGTCGCCCTGGCCTTCGCTGCCGGGGTGGCGCTCAGTCGGCTCGGCGCATCGCTCGCTCTGGCGCCGCTCGTCGGAGCCATCCTTCTGCTTGCGCCCATTCGACTATCCCGGAGTCCCACTAGGCGGTGGCTCTGGGCGGCAGCCATCATGGCCGGCCTGATCTCAGGGTCTGCGTCTCAGAAGGCCGGCGAGTGCACTCTCCCGGAAAACGGATCGATCACGGGTCGTTTCCTCGCTGCA
>Ga0209554_1002468_pt1 | contig 12723 bp, 9 predicted proteins | sample MarorgKNORR_S2LV_5_FD_188221 | JGI IMG/M metagenome (GOLD analysis project Ga0209554, IMG submission 188221) | Marine microbial communities from the Southern Atlantic Ocean, analyzing organic carbon cycling - Bottom_A/KNORR_S2/LV (SPAdes) (version 2) | ecosystem: Environmental > Aquatic > Marine... | reverse complement strand
ACACAAGGTCAGACACTTCCCGCTGGTCCTTTTCGGCTCGGACTATTGGGGTGGCATGCTGACCTGGATGCGCGAGACCATGGCCGCCGAGGGCAAGATCGCTATCGAAGACCTCGACCTCATTTTCGTTACCGATGACCCCCAGGCGGCGTGCGACCACATCGTGCATCGGTACGAGCGCCGCATCGCCATACGCGACGGTACCCTACCACCGGATTGGAACGAACCTGAGTAGCTGATGCTCCCGCCCTGTAAGGAAAGCCCGCCCAGAGCTACCTTTTCAGGCTCCCGTAGAAGCGTTTTGGGGCGGAATGAGGCCGCCGGCCGCCTCGCCGGGACCGAATCGTTCGTTCAGCAACGCCGCGTTCGCGCTCAAAAGCTGCCCGCCACAGCTATGGAGCGCCGGCCGGAGGTCGAATCGTGATCACAACCGCGACGAAAACACCCCGCGGCTACGCCCCCACCGGGAAGGACACCGGTGTCGTGAAGCCGAAAGGGTCGTCGAAGATTCGGGCCCAGGAGGGTCTGGAAACGATCGATATCCGGTCGCGCAAGCCCGAATGGCTCAAGGTTCGCTCGCCGGGCGGCCCCAACTACCTCCGGCTGCAGAAGATGATGCGGGCCGAGGGTCTCCACACCGTTTGTGAGGAGGCGAGCTGCCCGAACATCGGGGAGTGCTGGGAGGCCGGGACGGCGACGTTCATGATTCTCGGCGACGTGTGCACGCGTGCCTGCAAGTACTGTGGTGTCGCGCATGGCCTTCCGACGGAATTGGATCTCGACGAGCCACGGCGCGTAGCCGAGACGGTGGCCCGAATGGAGCTGGAGCACGTCGTGATCACGAGTGTGAACCGCGACGAGTTGGCCGACGGAGGGGCCGCCATCTACGCCGATACGATTCGACGCGTGTACGAGGCGGTTCCGGGTTGTTCGGTCGAGGTACTGATCCCCGACTTCAAGGGCGATGAAGACGCGCTCGAGACCGTCGTCGATGCGAAGCCTGCGATTCTGGGTCACAACCTGGAAACGGTGGAGCGGCTCCATCCTGACGTGCGCCCTGGTGGCCGTTACTGGCGCTCGATCTCGTACCTCGGTGCCGTGAAGCGGATCGACGCCGGCATGTTGACCAAGACAGGTATCATTCTCGGCATGGGCGAGGAGTTCCACGAGATTCGGCAGGCGATGTCCGACCTGCGCGAAGCCGCTGTCGACATTCTCACGCTCGGCCAGTACCTCCGTCCGTCACCGATGCATATCCCGGTGGCCCGCTGGGTCACCCCGGATGAGTTCGCCACGCTCAAGCGCATCGGTGAAGAGGAGTACGGCTTCAAGCACGTCGAGTCCGGGCCCCTGGTTCGGTCCAGCTACCATGCGAAGGAGCAGGCCCGGGAGGTCCAGGCTGGTGGGCCGGGCGCAATCCAGGAAATGATGGACGTGGACATTCCCGCCCCGGCCGAGATGCGTCTGGAGCTCGTGCAGCTAGAGCTCGGCCGGCCCGGTCGCATGGTCGGGGGCGTCTGATGGCTGAGACCAAGACCAAGCGGGCCAGGGGCTCCAAGAAGAAAGTGGACGCCTTGACCGAGCACGGCATCAGTGCAGAGCTCGCACTCAACCTGATGCGTGACATGCTTCTCTTCCGCCGCTTCGAGGAGAAGGCCGAAGAGGCTTATGCGATCGGCAAGATCGGCGGCTTCTGTCACCTGCACATTGGGCAGGAGGGCGGCGCTGCTGGGGCCATCAAGCCGCTACGCGTGGAAGACTACGTCATCAGCGGGTATCGGGAGCACACCCAGGCGATCTCGAAAGGCGTCGACCCGAAAGCGGTCATGGCCGAGCTGTATGGCCGAGCCGGCGGTTCATCCGGTGGTAAGGGCGGCTCGATGCACATCTTCGGGGCCGATGTGGGCTTTCTGGGAGGTCACGGCATCGTGGGCGGCCAGATCGGGCTCGCCATCGGCGCAGCGTGGAAGATCAGGTATCGCGACGAGGACAGCGTCTGTGTCTGCTTCATCGGCGACGCCGCCGTGAACCAAGGGGCTTTCCACGAATGCCTGAATATGGCGGCAGTGTGGGAGCTGCCAGTGATATATGTCGTCGAGAACAACGAATACGGGATGGGCACGGCGTTCAGTCGGGTGTCGAAGACGGACATGTCCACCAAATCTGCCGCGTACGGCATCCCTGACAGTTGTGTGAACGGGCAGGACGTGCTGGCCACGTACGCCCACTTCCGCGATCTGGTCGACGGGGTGCGCGGTGGTGGCGGCCCCCGCTTCGTAGATCTGCAGACCTACCGCTTCCGTGGACATTCGATGTCGGATCCGGTCTCGGGGACGTATCGGCCGACCGAGGAGGTCGACCGTCGCAAGGAACAAGACGATCCGATCGCGATCCTTCGGGATCATCTCTTCGCGGCGGACGTTCTCGGACAGGCAACGCTCGAGGAGATGGATGCCGAGGCGAAGCAGATCTCACAGGACGCGGCGGACTTTGCGGAGAACTCGCCCATTCCGGACGCCGAGGCGCTCTACACGAATGTGTGGGCGACCATGAATCCGAACGGGCGGCTCTTCTTCGACACCCGTGAGCGCCCGAAATGACCACGATGACGTATCGTGACGCGCTCAACGAGGCACTGCGCGAGGAGATGGAGCGAGACCCCGACGTCTTCCTGATGGGTGAGGAAGTCGCCGAGTACGATGGGGCCTATAAGGTCTCCAAGGGCCTGCTCGACATCTTCGGCGACAGGCGGGTCGTCGACTCACCCATCAGCGAGCTCGGTTTTGCCGGGCTCGGTGTCGGTGCTGCGATGACCGGCCTACGCCCGGTCATCGAGTTCATGACGTTCAACTTCGCGTTCCTGGCCATCGACCAGATCATCAACAACGCGTCGAAGATCCACTATATGTCGGACGGGCAGTTCAAGGCCCCGATCACCTTCCGGGGGCCGAGCGGGTCGGCGCTTCAACTGTCGGCTCAGCACTCGCAGGCGTGCGAGACATACTACTCACACGCCCCTGGGTGCAAAGTCGTGACGCCGGCCACTCCGGCAGACGCCAAGGGCCTGCTCAAGGCGTCGATTCGGGACGATGACCCGGTAGCGTTCATGGAAGGCGAGTTGCTGTACAACTTCAAGGGCGAGGTCCCGGACGACGACGACTTCGTGATCCCGCTCGGTGTGGCGGATCTGAAGCGTGAAGGATCCGACATCTCGATCATCACCCACGGCAGGATGGTGCACGTCGCCTTACAGGCCGCCGGGAATCTCGAGAAGGATGGGATCGAAGCCGACGTCCTCGACCTGCGGACGATCAAACCCCTCGACGTCGACGCGATTCTGGAGACCGTGGCGAAGACGAACCGCGTGGTCTACCTGGAAGAGGGGTGGCCTTATGCGGCGACCGGGGCCCAAGTCATCTCGATCATCCAGGAGGAGGCCTTCGACCACCTGGATGCGCCCATCCTGCGCGTGACGCAGGCCGACATTCCGATGCCGTATGCGAAGAACTTGGAAAACCTCGCCAAGCCGAACGCAGAGAGGGTAGTAGAAGCGTGCAACAAGGTGCTCTACCGATGATGGGCTGCCGACCGACCGCTGAAATGGGCGCAGGACTTCGTCGGGCCGCGTCGCGCCGCCTGCGAAGTACCATTGAGGTACGCCTCGGCGGCGCTCCTTGCCTTCCTACTCCTGCATCCCATTTGAGCGGGAGTCGTTAGATGGCCACTAAGGTCCACATGGAAGCGTTGAGCCCGACCATGGAGGAAGGTCAACTAGTCCAGTGGCTCAAGTCGGAAGGGGATGACATCACCGCCGGTGACATCCTCGCCGAGATCGAGACCGACAAGGCCACGATGGAGCTCATCGCCCGTGGCGATGGCACCCTGCGCAAAATCTTCCTGGGAGCAGGTGGAACCGCAGACGTCGGTGCGGTGATCGCGGTGATCGCGGCTGCGGACGAAGATATCTCGGGAATCGAGGGTGCCAGCGGAGGCAACGGAGCCACGCCAGCGGCCGCCGAGTTAGCGAAAGTCGAGGTGGAAGCCGCGGCCGCGCCGGCCCCAGCACCCGCGCCGACCGCACCCGCACCCGCAGCCCCATCAGCCGATGGCGGGCGCGTGAAGGCGTCCCCGCTCGCTCGTCGACTCGCCGAGGAGATGGGCGTCGACATCGGGACGGTGGCCGGTTCCGGCCCAGGCGGGCGCGTGGTGAAACGTGACATCGAGGCAGCCCGAGCGGCTGGCCCGAGTGCTCATGCAGCACCGACCTGGACGGCCGACGAGACCGAGTACGAGGACATCCCGACGTCCCAAATGCGGAAAACGATCGCCAAGCGGCTCATCACATCGATCGGGCCGGTGCCGACGTTCTATCTCACCAACGATGTCGATATGGGACGTGTCATCGAGGCACGTAAGAGCATCAACACGATGCTCGAGCGGGATGGCCTCAAGGTGTCGATCAACGACATCGTCCTGAAGGCGGTCGCCGCGGCCCTGAGGCAGCACCCCAACTGCAACGCACAGTGGCAGGACGGCTTCGTGCGGCGCTTCAACGCGGTCCACATCGGCGTTGCGGTCGCGATCGACGATGGCCTGATCACGCCTGTGGTGAGAAACGCCCACTTGAAGGGCATCAAACAGATCGGGGCCGAGGTGCGGGAACTCGCCGGCCGGGCACGCGAGAAGAAGCTCATGCCCGACGAGTACACGGGCGCGACGTTCTCCGTATCGAACCTGGGCATGTTCGGCATCCACGAGTTCACGGCGATCATCAACCCGCCCGAGGCTGGCATCCTGGCCGTGGGTGGCATCGAAGAGAAGCCAGTCGTGGTCGATGGCGAGATCGTCGTGCGGTCCCGCATGCGGATCACCATGAGCTGCGACCACCGGGTGATCGACGGCGCGCAAGGCGCCCGCTACCTCGCTACGCTCAAGGCGATGCTCGAGGAGCCCACGGCGATCCTGCTGTAGCCGGCCACGATCCTGGGTGACTGCCAGCGACTCCCGGTGACCCGACCCTCGCGATGCGGGGGCACCCCGCCGTAGCTTCACCGTCCGGCTGAAGCCGGATGGATCCACCCGTAGCACGAGGTTCGACGATGTACGCGCGCACCCTTCTCCGCCGTTCGGTGTGGCTGGCGGCTCTGCTGACAATCGGCGTAGCCGCGGCCGCGGCCGCCCAGGACACCGACACCAAGAAGATCTCACTCGAGATGTATCTCGACCTCGAGAGCGTGTCGGGACCACAGATCTCCCCGGATGGGGAGCGGATCGTGTACACCCGCGGTTGGGTCGACAAGATGAACGACTCCCGCGAGTCCTCGATCTGGATCATGAACTCGGACGGTAGCCGCAACCACTTCCTGGTGGATGGCTCCGGACCCGTTTGGTCTCCAGACGGCACGCGGATCGTTTTCACGGCTTCGGGCGAGCCCGAAGGTTCTCAGATCTTCGTCCGCTGGATGGACGCCGAAGGTGCGACCACACAGATCACCCGTCTCGAGAAGGGTCCCGGCGGCATGGCGTGGTCCCCGGATGGCGAGACGATCTCCTTCTCGATGAGCGTCGACGCCGAGCCGGCATGGACGGTGAACCCTCCAGGTCGCCCGGAAGGCGCGAACTGGACCGAGGGGCCCAAGGTCGTCACGCGGGCCGACTATCGTCAGGATCGTCAGGGCTTCGTGGACGAGGGATGGCGGCACATCTTCGTCGTTCCGGCGGAGGGCGGCACGCCTCGTCAGCTCACCGATGGCGAGTGGAACCACTCCACGGGTCAGTGGACGCCGGATGGGCAGGAGCTCCTCTTCTCGTCGCTTCGCACCGAGGACTCCGAGCTCGCTTGGCGCGAGTCCGAGGTCTACTCGGTGGACGTCCAGAGCGGTGACATCACCCAGCTCACCACTCGGCGGGGCCAGGATACGAGCCCGCTCCCCTCCCCTGCCGGCGATCTCATCGCCTACAGGGGGTCGGACTTCCACACGGACACGTATCGAAACGCCGGCGTCTACCTGATGAACCGCGACGGGTCGGGCTCACGGCTCATCTCAGGCGACTTCGATCGGAACATCAACTCCATGCGGTGGGCCCATGACGGCAGCGGCATCTACGTAACCATCAGCTACCAAGGTGCTCGGAACCTGCACTTCATCTCGACGGACGGTGACGTGCGCGAGCTCACGACCGGCGCGCACATGCTCGGCATGACCTCCTTCACGGAAGACGGGTTGGCCGTCGGGACATTCTCGAGCCCTCAGGTGTCCTCGGACCTGGTTTCGTTCGATCTCGATAACCCGATGGACTTCACGCAGCTCACGCGGGTCAACCAGGATATTCTCGCGGGCATTACCCTCGGCGACGTCGAGGAAATCTGGTACGAGTCGGTCGATGGCTTCCAAATCCAGGGTTGGATCATGACTCCACCCGACTTCGACCCCGAGCATCAGTATCCGCTCATGCTGAGCATCCACGGCGGACCGCACGGCATGTACAACACCGGCTTCAACTTCGCCTGGCAGGAGCACGCCGCGAACGACTTCGTGATTCTGTACACGAATCCGCGCGGAAGCTCCGGATACGGAAGCGCCTTCGGTAACTCGATCAAGAACGCGTATCCAGGCAAGGACTTCGACGACCTCATGAAAGGCGTCGACCTGGTCGTCGACCGCGGCTTCATCGATGAGCAGAACATGTTCGTGTACGGCTGCTCAGGTGGTGGCGTTCTGACTTCCTGGGTCGTAGGGCACACCGACCGTTTCGCGGCCGCCTCCGCGAACTGCCCAGTCACGAACTGGCTGTCCTTCGTCGGGACGACCGATGGCATCGGCTGGTACAACAACTTCGAGAACTTCCCCTGGGACGACCCGAGCGAGCACCTGCGTCGCTCGCCGCTGATGTACGTCGGCAACGTGACCACCCCGACGATGCTCATGACGGGCGTCAACGACCTGCGGACCCCGATGCCTCAGACCGAGGAGTACTACGCGGCGCTGAAGGTGATGGGCGTAGAGACCGCGATGGTCAGGTTCAACAACGAGTGGCATGGCACCAGTAGCACGCCTTCGAACTTTTTGCGGACGCAGCTGTTTCTGCGGGAGTGGTTCAAGCGACACGGTCGGACGAGAAGCATCACGTTCTAGCGAATCGGCGCTAGCCAATGCATGGGAGGGCCGGCGCGTTGGCGCCGGCCCTCTGTTCGCAGTCGACCGAGCTCGGGGAGCGAGCATGTGAGCGTCGATCGCATCGGTCTTGGCGAGTTGACCCGTGGACTTGGCGAAGTCTCTCACCTGTCGAGGGTTGGTGATGACGACCGGGATCTCGGCGGCTGCGAGGGCCGCGGCGGCGGGAACCTCAAAGCCGCCTGTGGCCTCCCTGTCACACACGAACGATCTCGATCGTCTCTACGTTTGACGACCCGATGACGGGTCTCATCCACAATCCGATCCTGTGAACGCTTCCGCCACGCAACGACCGACCCACGTCGACTTCGACGCCGTCTTCGACGAGCACTATGCGGACCTGGTCCGCTATTGCCGTCGACTGACGGGTGAAGACGACGCGGCCGAGGACATCGCGCAGGAGAGTGTTTGCCGTCTGTTCGGCGATTCGCTCAAGGCGGGACCTGCCGACCTCAGAGCGTGGCTCTTCACCACGGCGACGAACCTTGCGCGGGATCGGTACCGGACTGCGAGTAACCGAAGGCGACTGCTCGAGGCGCACCCGGTTCGGCCCACCGAGCCCGAGTCGCCCGACAGGGCACTGGATCGTGAAGAACGACGCGCGGACGCACGTGCCGTATTGGAGACCATGATGCCGAGGGATAGGGAGATTCTGCTGATGCGGTATTCCGGATTCAGTTATCGCGAAATCGCAGAGGCCGTCGGCGTTGCGGCGTCGTCGATCGGGACGCTCCTCAGCCGGGCAGAACGACGATTCGCCGAAGCCGTGAAGCAGACAGAGGCCAGCACATGACACACCCGAATGAACGCATGCTCCTCGCACTACGCGATGGAGAGTCGATTCCCGAGACGGATCGGGCACACATCGATGCCTGCTCCGCCTGCCTGGCCGCGCTCGACGAGGCACGCGCGCGGGCTGATCTGATCCGTGATGTCCTGGACGACGTCGCGGCCCCGATCGATATCGAGGCTGCGAAGGCTACCGTTCGTGCCCGGCTCGATCGGACTCGGGGCCGCCCACGTTTTCCGGTCCTCGGGAGCAGCTTGCGTCGCGCAGCGGCCATCCTGCTGGTCGCGGCCGGAGCCGTGTCGGCCATGCAGTCGCCCCCTGTGCGAAGTTGGCTGTCGGAGCGGTTCGCCGAACCCACGGACCAGAGAGGCCAGCCGGTGGGAACGGCGAGCCCTGCCGACGAGCTTCATGCCGTCGGTGTCCCTGCGCTGCCGGATCTCGTCATCGCACTCGCCGGGGCTGAACCCGGGACCCTGATGTCGCTCGTCTTCGAGCCCCGTGACGAGGTCGAGGTTTCGGCCGCCGAGGGCACCCGGTTCGCCATCGCGAGCAACCGCGTGGATGTGTCCGATGTCGTGGGCCCGATCGTGATCCGCGTACCGGAGGGTGCTCCTTCGCTCACGATCACGTCCGACGGACGTATGATGTTCAGGGGTACGGAGTCGCAGCACGAGATGGATGCCTCTGGGGTCCAGGCGGACGGACGGTGGGTCTTCCGTACGCCACAGTCCTGACCGAAAGAAGGAGAAGGGCGGCTGTGATGAGGAGACGGCGGTACCCCCCCGCGGGCGCGTGGCTTCTGCTCTGTACACTCGCGGCGTCGGCCGCGCCCTCGGCTGGGGCCGGGCAGGATCCAGATGCAGTCCGGGCGTTGCCTGCGGCCGAGCTGCGGGGCGTCGTACGCGGTCGGTTAGGGGACAGCCTTGAGCGTCTGGGCGATGCGACGGTGGAGCTGTCGGCCGGCGACGGGCCCCATTCGGCGCTCTCCGATCCGGACGGCCGTTATCTGTTCGTCGACCTCCCAGCGGGACCCGCCCGTCTTCGTGTGACGCGCGTCGGATACGCCCCGCTGGAGCTGACCGTTCGTTTGCCGTCGACGGGCGTTCTCCAGATCGATTTGGAGTTGACCGCTTCACCGATGCCGCTGCCCGGGGTGCTGGTCGAGACGACCGGTGACGTCCCTCGAACGCCGGCATCGGAGGGCGACGTGCCGGTTCCCGTACCGGATCCACACTTCGAGGTGCGTCGACTCGAACTGTCACCGGGCGTCGTGGAGTCCGGTGTGCTCGAAGCCGTGATGGGCATGCCGGGGAACGATCCGTCAGACCCGAGCGACGTGCTCTTCATGCGTGGGAGCACAACAGACATGAAGCTGGTGCTGCTCGACGGTGTGCCTGTGTATGCTCCGTTCCATACGGCCGGGCTGCTGGCGAGCTTCGAGCCCTCCATGCTGGCCAGCGCCGAGTTCCACGTCGGGGGCGCTCCCGCGCGGTACGATGGTGGACTCACCCATGTGCTCGACCTGCGTACTCGAACGGCCCGACGTGACCGGACGCGGGCATCGGCCACGGTGGATCTGTTGTCCAGTGCGGTCGTGCTGGAGCAGCCCCTGGGCCGCAGGGCGGGCATCCTCGCGTCGGCGCGAACACTTCACGACGTTGGGACGACCGTACTCGGAGGTGGGGCCGGTCCATACGGATACGGCGACGTCTTGGCGACCTTCGATGCCGATCTCGGTGCAGCTGGTACGGTTCGGGTAACCGGCTTCCGGAATCGGGAGTCGGTCGTATTGGACTATGCCGATGGCCCGGGAGACGCGAGTTGGGGCAACAGTGCGATCACCGGGACGTGGGGTCGGCGCCTCGGCTCCGCGGATGTCCAGGCCACCGTCGGCGTGAGCCGGTACGACGTCCGACTTCCTCTTCAGCCGACGCCCACCCCAGACGATCCGACGCCGTCGGCGATCGTCGCGGTCGCGGACAATGATCGCGCGCGTGGTGTCATCGAGGCGGCGTGGCGGGATCGCGACATGCCACTGCGCGTGGGACTCTCCTTCGAGCATCAGACGCTCGCGTACCAGGCGGAGCGCACCGACGGTTCACGTCGGTTCCGGCGGGCCGGGGCAAGATCCGTCGTCGGTGGGTACGTCGAAGCGTCCCGGACGGTGGCCAGCGGGGTCACGATTCGTGGTGGGTTGCGGGCGGACGCCTTCGGTCTAGACGCCCCCCGACTCGCCCCTCGGGCGTCGGTGGCTGTCGAGGTCGGACCGACCGCGCTCCTCACACTCGCGGCCGGGCGCTACCATCAGATGACACGGCTCCCTCTCGATACGGGAGTGGATGAGACGCTCGGGCGGTTCGCGGACGGCGGTATCACCGAGACGCTTCCGGTCGCGACAGCCGACCATTTGGTCGTAACGCTTGCCCAGCGGCCGACCGAGTCGGTCTCGCTCGGTGTGGGCGGCTACTTCAAGCACTTCACCGGCGTCGGGCTGGGTGGTGGTACGTTGGAAAACTCGGGCATCGACCTGCAGGTGGTCGGAGCGACCGGCCGGGGGGCTGCCTGGCTCGGATACGGCCTCGCATGGTTCTGGTCGGACCGACCGGGTTCAGGAACGGCCTCGGACTTTACAGGGAGGCACCTGCTCACGGTGGGAGTGTCCGGTCGGGTCGCGGGCCCGATCCAGCTGGAGGCGCGGTTTTCCTACGGAGCCGGCTTGCCGTCGACCGGCATCCCGTTCAGCGGCTCCGGCGACCTAGCGGACGAGGCCGGCCCCGGAAACCAGCTCGTCGGCGCCGGCTCGGGCGGCATCGCCGGCTCGGACTTCCTACTCGATCAGTCCTTCCTGCGTCTCGATGTAGAGCTTCACACCCTCATCGAACGGGAATGGTGGGGTCGGTCCTGGCGCATAAGGCCCTACCTCCGGCTGCTCAACGCGCTCGACCGCCGCGATGCGCTCTTCTACTCGTATCAGCCGTGGCGCTCGAACGACGTGACCCCTCTGGCCGTACGCCCGATCCTCCCCGTCTTCGGGATGTCGATCGCCTACTGAGGGCGTCGCGTCACAAATCGCACGCTTCGCTCGTTCACTGGACAGCGCACACGGGTGCGCGTGACTTGCGGAGGGAGCGGTTCGATGAGGAGAGACCTGGTTCGTATTGCCGTCTCGGTGGCGGCGTTCGTCACGCTTGCGGGGCCTGGCGTGGATGGACAGTTGATCCCGATCCGGACGGTGCCGGTCGCGTCGGGTGACCAGTTCAGACTCGCGCCTGCCGCCCGCATGGGGATGGGCGGGGTTCGATATGCGCTGAGAGACAGCCTGGCCGACGGCTGGTCAAACCCCGCACGGGGTCGCGACCTGTCGAGCAGTCTGTTCCTGGCGTCGCCGACGTTCTATGGGATCTCCGACGCCGGTGGCGCCGGTCGCAGCTTTCCTGTGACCGGTCTGTTCGCCGGGTCGAGATGGTTCGGCGGGGCGTCGGTCGCCCTTCAGCAAGTTGAAAACGACCCGAGCGGGGGTGGGAACTCGCTGAGCGATCGGCTCGGACGCAACCTCTACGTGAGTGGCTTCATCGGGACCCGGCTCGGCGACGGGCCCTGGGCGGTCGGGATCGGCCTGAGTGGCGCTTCACTCCAGGCGATGGACGGGGTCGACCTCCTGTACGCGGGGTCCGACCGCATCGAACAGTCGGGCCGGATCGTCGATATCCGTCTCGGACTCGATCGAGTTGGCGATACCGACCGACTCGGCATCGCACTCGTGAACAACCGGGTTTCCATGGAGCACGACGTCACATGGACCCGGTGGGTCCAGATCGACAGCATCCCGGGACAGTGGGAGCGAACGGTCGAGTTGAACGAGGACAGGACGAGTTCCTGGGCCGGCCAGGTCATGTGGGAACGAGACCTTCGTGCGCCGGGCTGGCGGATTGGGGCGTCCGCGACCGTGAATCGGAAGTCGCATCCCAAGATCCCTAACTACGTCATTCAGAACATCCCGCGTGACCCCGGGACGACGTGGGCATGGGAAGCCGGATTCGGCATCGCTCGGACGGCTGAAGCAACCACCTTCGGCCTCGACATCGCGCTCCAGCCAATCTGGAGTACGACATGGCAGGGAGCGGATTCGATCGACGTCGCGAACTCCGGGGGACGCCTGAACATCGGCGACCGCTCGATCGAGAACGACTTCCTGTTCACGAACGTGATGCTCCGATCCGGGGTGTCGCACCGAATCGACCCGGTGGAGTTCCAGCTCGGCCTCGACATCCGGTCGTACGGCTACGAGCTCGATCAGGTGAATTGGGTTGAGGCCACGCAGCGGAAGCAGACGGAGTCGTGGGTCGAGTGGTCACCGACCGTGGGGATCATCGCCACACTCGACGCGCTCGACATCCGCTACGGACTCCGCGTGACGAACGGAACGGGTCGCCCCGGGCTGGCCATCTCGTTCGGTCCGGGGGACCAGTTGGTGGGGGATGGGGGATCCGACTTCATCCTCGCCCCGGGGGCTCCGCTGACGCTCCAGGATGCCCGGGTGACGACCCACCAGATCACGGTGAGCATCCCGATCCGTTGACCACCCATACACCACCCATCCGCTCTAGGATATATGCGAGGTCCGATGCTCACACTCAGAACGATCGTCTTGACCCTGACTGACGTGACCCCCTGAAACGAGGCCAGCGCGGATGTTAGGATCTTGCGCTGGTCGCAGATTCAGGGAGGAGGTCAGAAATGAGCAGGAGACGACACACG
>Ga0209554_1002466_pt1 | contig 12728 bp, 13 predicted proteins | sample MarorgKNORR_S2LV_5_FD_188221 | JGI IMG/M metagenome (GOLD analysis project Ga0209554, IMG submission 188221) | Marine microbial communities from the Southern Atlantic Ocean, analyzing organic carbon cycling - Bottom_A/KNORR_S2/LV (SPAdes) (version 2) | ecosystem: Environmental > Aquatic > Marine... | reverse complement strand
AACTTGGATATCACATCTGATGTTACAGTAAAAGTATTCTCTCTGTTGGGTGAAGAAGTAGCTACTATTCATAATGGTATGCTGAATTCAGGAACCAACCTGGTTACCTGGAACGGTATGGACAATGCTGGACATTCCGTAGCATCAGGTGTTTACTTGTACAGAGTAGAAGTAGGCACACGCGCTCTCACAGGCAAAATGATGTTTCTAAAATAATCTCTTTTTATGAGATGGAAAAAGGGCAGGTTTTTACCTGCCCTTTTTTCTTGTTCCGTATCATGAAATATTGTTCCTTAGTTCTTCTTTTATTTTTATGCCTGTCCTGTGAAAGTGCCAGACCCTATTTTTCTATTAATAATGAATCTTATTCTGATCGTGATGTTTTTAATTACATCGATCAAGAATCATTTGCAACGCTTGGGCCATCTGAAAAAGAAACCCAATTGAGATCCCTGGCAGGGGACCTGCTCCTGTTGAAGGAAGGTAAAAAGCTGGGGATTGATACGCTTGAATCCATCCAATTTAGGATCCAGGAAAAAATACATAACCGATTACTGGATTCCTTGCTAAAGCAAAAAGTGGTTCGTCCCATGTTTTCTGACAGCAGCCTGATGAATGCCTATATCCAATTGCAAAAAACGGTTGGTCTAAATCACTTGATCATCAACCACAGGTTCTCGAAAGGAAAAGCTGTGAACCGAACAAAGATCAAAGCCAAACAACTGGCAGAGAAGGTCAGGATGTTGATCAAGTCTGATTCCATATCATTCGAGCGTGCGGTTTACCGTTATTGTGATGATCCTTTATTAAAAGATGAAAAGGGGCGGCTGGGGTATATCCACTACGGCAGAATGATACCCCAGGTCATAGAAGTGGCTTGGGACCCGGATTCTCCAAGATTTCCACCCGTCATTGAATCGGACTTTGGGTTTCACATCATAGAGATATTGGGATCGAAGCAGATTCCACAGGATCCCTTTGAAAAGGTGAAGCATGAGATCCATAAAATGATATCCCTAAAAAAACTGCCGGAAGCGGATTTCTCCTTTAGCAGGATGGAAAATTTGTTAACTGAAAAGTATCATTTCAGGCTGCTCAATGACGCCCTGGACACGCTCTATAAACTTGTGAAGCCCGGGAAAGTGAGCCCCACTATGGGACTGGTGACACAGGCCAAATTTCCGGAACCGATAGCCATGATCGGTGATGAAGAAGTGACTGTTTCCTGGCTCAGGGGACGGGTAATGGCTAATACATCCTTAAGGGAAACCGTATGCTATATGTCATACACTCTCATAAAATCCATCCGGGATGTGATCTTCCGAGAATTAGGAAGCCGCCATGCAAGGCAATTGGGTCTGATACCCGATGGTGAGTTGGAACGGTTTGAACGGCGAGTGGAACTTGCAACCATTCAAGATGGATTATTGTCTCAATTATTAAAGGAAGATAAAGGGCTTACGAATGAGATCCTGAGGAATCGCCTAGTCTTTAAAAACGACATCAAGATCAATCAGGAAATATTGATTTAATCAAAGATCCGGGTTAGCATTTCATATAGGGCCGGGTTTGGCATTCCCTGCCCCAAATAAATTTCCCGCTCATTTTTCATCAGGATCATTTCCCAGTGTAAATGGGACCCCTCCTTAGACCCCAGAGTACTTTCCCGCATCCCCGTATTGCCGGTATGGCCAATAATTGCCCCTGATACGACCCTTTCCCCCGGAATAATATTGCCCTCAATACCAGACAGGTGGGCATAAATTGTAATTACCCTGAATCCCGGTACAAGATCAAAGCCATGATCGATAAAAATAGCCTGTCCAAGGAGCACGCTGGAAAATATATCGGAGGGCGTATGCCCCACCCGGGTACTGGTATGAAGCAAATTTTCCCTGAAATCCGCTGGCACCTCCTTAAAGTGATGGTCTGCCCGGATCACAATTCCCGGGGCAACAGTATGGACAGGCGTTCCCCAATTCGCAAAAAAATCAATACCACGGTGGGTTCCGGACCTGTAATCCCGGGGCGCATTTGGGAGACGCATTGTCCGTTCTGGCACAGGCGCATTATTGCATGGCAGGCTCAGTTGTAATGAATCAACCCAGGATGTATCAAATGTTGTCGGTGGTTTTTCCAGATCCTGTATTTTGATTTTTGCCAGGATATTCAACGGGGAATTACTCGGATTTTCCCCTGTTTGCGCCTTAAGAACCAAGCCACACAGGAAAAATAAAATAATATTTTTCATTAGCCGGTTGTAATAATATGATCAATCCCCTCTTTACAGGCTTGGACAGGTTGCCCCGTAAAAGAATGAATGTGGTCACCGGCAAGGATAGATTCAGATACGGGTGTGCCAAAGGAATAGGGCTCATCAAAATAAATAACTGAAATTGGCAACCCGATCAGGGCGAGGGTTTCAGTCAGGGTCCAATCGTTTCGTGCCCAGGATGTTGGGATCAGAAGGACACCGTTTGCATCCTTTCGATTCCGTTGTAAAAAATTGATCGCCTGGAATTGCTTATGTGTTTGTAAAGATTTTAATTCAACATCTCTTCCATGAACATGTTTACGGATGGCTTTATTCAGTTTATCCAGGGTAAGACGATCCCCCGCCTGGCTTGATTTCACCCCGAGTAAATTCAGATTAGGACCCTGTAAAATTAATATTTTCATCTTAATGGAATTAAATGACCCAGAATATATCCAATGATAATTCCCATCAACAGCCCCAGGGTCACAATCCGGCTCTTGGCCAGTTCGATTGCATATCCTTTCTTGATCGCTACACCGGAGATAACATATCCCATGGCATTTAAGACCCAAAAAACCGGAATGGAAATGACTTTAATGATCAAGGGACCAATAAATGGAACCATGGCGATCAGCGCTCCCAATCCTGCAAAGATCTGGGTAAAGATACTTACGACAAATGTGATGAACAGGATTACTTTTTTATCAATGCCGTAGTACAGGGCACCACAAATAGCTGCTGTGGCTAATAACCACCACAGGATCTGTTTCCGATATAATTTGATAAAGGACGGTTTACTCATTGATCATTGCTGTAACTGGGAACCACATGGCTTTAATAGATGCCTGGATAATTTTTTTAGGTGCTTTTCTTGAAACCCATAATTCTCGCACAATACCATCTGCCACAACTCCTTCCATAAAATAATCCGTTTGCATCATGAATTTACCGATTTCTTTTTTTATTTCGATATCAAGACGATAATGGTCACATAGTATAGAATCTTTTCCATTCCAGGTAGGGGTTGAATCTGACCACACAAATCTTGCTTTTCCTAATTGCCCCTCATGCTCATAATCAAACCATTGTGTATCTAACGCTTCCATATCCCTGAATTGTACCATAGCAAGTAAAGTAAAAATTGTTTGTGTTGCATCCTGAATATTGACCTTTGTTTTATTATCATAGACCAATGAACCCGTAGAATCAAGCTTAGCAGACACATTGGATTTGAATTCGCCCTGTTTAATCTTTTTTTGCCATTGAGTGATCCCAAAGGTCTCAGGGTCATAATGGCTTGAATACACATTTCTGGCGGGCCAGATCATATCAAAGATCCCCCGATTCTGTGTCTTGAATTCGATCCTGCCCGGGGTGCTCATGTCCTGTTCCACATTTACAGCGGGTAATCCCAAAATATTGATGGTATAGGACTGACCTGTGCATAAAGCAACGCAGGTCAAAACAGTACCGATCCTGATCATGATTTCCAGGTAAACCTGTTTAGGGTTCCCATGAGCCCCACCACTGGGATATAAAGTGGTTGAGCCAGCGCCCAGGCAAAATACACAAATGGGTTTACTGGTGTTTCAAAAAGTCGTCCCCCAAAGTAGATCACGCCCCCTTCAAAAATGAATTTCATTAGAAGTGGGAATCCCCAGCCGGGGATTCCCAGGATCACAGAAACAAGAATGAAGGTGTTGGTAAAAAAAACGGAGAGGATAAATAGGAAAAACAGGGGCCGCTGGTTTAGACTGGTTCTTGAATTAGAAGACCATCGTATCCGTTGATTAACAAATTGTTTGATCGTTTCTACGGGTTGGGTGTACACAAAAGAGTTGGGGTCGATATTGAGAGCACCAGATTGCATGTTGGAGATGGCCTGAACAAGGTACATATCATCCCCGGAAATTTTATTTTTTACGGGTTCAAACCCGCCTATGGATTCAAAATCAGATTTTTTATAAGCCAGGTTTTGACCTGTTCCGGACCAGTAACTCCCCCAGCCAGCCACACCTGCGTTGGCAGTAATGATCCCCAGGAAATCCATCCGTTGGTATTGATCAAAAAATGAATCTCCCTTGACACTGGAATATCCAACCGTTATACCCCCGTTTTGAACAACAGAATAAGCCATACTTGAGACCCAGAATTTTGGAACACGACAGTCTGCATCAGTTGAAACAATAATATCTCCTTGCGCTGCCTCAATACCCAGGGTCAGAGCATGCTTCTTTGGAGACAATTCCGAGGATCTTTCATCAATACGAATATGCTTGATGAATGCATAATTTTCAGCAGCTTCCGTTAAAATGCCTCCCGTAGCATCCGATGACCGATCATTTACAAAAATGATCTCCAGTTTGTTCATGGGATATTCCTGGTTCACCAGATCGTGGATCAGATCAGGTAAATTCTTTTCTTCATTTCTGGCAGCGATCACCACAGATACAAAAGAAAGGTCAACAGAAGGTGTAATACTAGGATCGTTGTGCCGAAACAATCCTGTAATAAAATACAGGAGGAATGCCAGGTATAACCCAGCGCTCAGAATGAGAAGGATGGACATGAATCAAATCGTCAGGAAATATCCGGCAATTACGAAATAAAGCAGTACACCGAGAATATCAATACTTGTGGTCACGAATGGTCCGGTAGCAATGGCAGGGTCAATATCCAATTTTCTCAGGACCAGGGGGGTGAACGTCCCTACAGCGGTAGCAATCAACATAGAACAGCATATACTTAAACCCACCACAAACCCCAGCATGGGGTCTGCATCCATGAACCTGAAATTCGCAAAAACTCCCAGCAGGAGGCCATAAAGCACACCCAAGATCATTCCCACCCGAATCTCTTTGAGCAGGATTTTCATTTCACTCCCGATCTCTATTCTGCCCGTGGCGATTCCTCGTACAATAATGGTGGATGATTGCGTCCCAATATTTCCACCCATCCCGATGATCACAGGGATAAAGGCTGCCAGGGCAATGATACTTTCCAGCATATATTCAAATTTACCGATCACAGCCACTGCAATAATACCCCCGATCCAGCTTGCAAAAAGCCATGGCAGCCGGGCACGGGCGTTTTCCCAGCTGGACTTCAATAGAATCTCCCGGTCCTTACCGGCGCCTGCCATTTGGAGAAAATCTTCTGTGGCCTCTTCCCGGATCACATCCACCACATCATCAACGGTGACGATACCTAAAAGATGATCATCGCCATCCAGGACGGGCACAGCGAGATAATTATACCGGGCAACGATTTGAGCCACATCCTCCTGATCGGTTTCAGGCCGTACGGAATGAACGCGCTTAACCATGATATTTTTTAACAATGTATCCGCAGGAGTGGTGGCCAATGCACGAAGGGATGCGACACCAACCAAGCGATCATCTTCATCTGTGATATAGAGATAAAACACCATCTCAGCTTCACCATGATCCTGAAGTGTTTTTAATGCATCCCTGCAAGGGGTATCCTGATAGAGCGTGAATATGTCAGTTGTCATCATGGCACCAGCAGAATCTTCCGGATATCCCATGAGTTCTTCGATCTCTTCCTGTTCCTCCTTCTTTAAAAGATCAATAACAGACTGGGCCTGGTCTTCTTCTAATGTCCCCAGTATATAACTTTGGTCATTTGCAGAGGCATGTTCGATCAACCCGGAGATTCTTTCAGGCGTTTCATCTTTCAATAAATTTGCGAGAAGCGTATCGTCTAACTCCACCAGAAATTCCGCAGTATGTTCATTCTCGCCTATGAGAGCAAAGACTTGTGATTGTTCTTCATCCGAAAAATAACGAAACAACACTGCCAGATCAGCAGGGTGTGTCTTATTGATTAGCTTTGTAAGATTGATGTGGGCATGCCTGCGTAAAAGGCGGCCGAAGGTATCGCGTAAAATTGTGATCTCGTGTTCAAACATTTCTTTTCTCATGATCGCACCTTTATGCTGTTGATCTCCTTAAAACCAAGAATAACACATCCTACAGCAAGGACAAGGATCCAGGGTGCAACGTGGGCATTCCAGAGATAAAAACTTTGGTTTCCGGCACCGGTGAATGAAAACACCATCGCACCGCCATTATTCATGCCATGAAGCAATAAAGGGGGCAGGACCGACCCGGTCTTCCATGATAAAAAACCAAGCGTAATCCCCAGGATATAGATCTGAACAAACCAGTAAGGATTCATATGAATCACCGCAAAGAAAAGTGCTGTTATCAAAATGGCCCGGGTGACGTCCTTCCAGTGTTCCTCGAGAAATTGTTGCAAGAATCCACGAAATAGTAATTCTTCTCCCAGGGGAGCAATCAAGACTACAGCGGTGAATAAAAGGATGAACCCCCCAACTGATTCTGGTTGGAGCAAACCATTCAAGTTTAATATATATTCCGGAGCAGGGATGAAAATTTGTATGATCCGGTCTACCTCATCAAATACAATAATTAAACCAAACGAAAAAAGGAGTGTAAATAAGGCAGTCTGCCGAGGAATAGGGTTGAGGCGGAGCCTTTTAAACAAGGGTTCCCTATGGAAAATTAAAAACCAGAACAGAGGAACCAGCATGAATCCCTGCCCGAGAATAAAAGAAATAAATGTATATATTTTCTGGGGAGAATCAGGATTGGATAGACCGATCCCTAAGACCACCCCGCCCACAAGAAATGCAGAAAGGATGGATACCACAACAATGCCGAATGCGGCGCGAATACTGAACGTGTTGTTCATAAGGGTCAGGTTCCTGAAGATTCATTTCATAAAAGTTACGGCTCTCATCCCGATTTTCGAAAAGATGATTTTCTCTAATCTCCTACCTGATCCGCTAAGCATCACAAAGAAAAAATAAAAAAATATCTTATTTTTTAATTATTAAAAGTCATTTTTTTCTTAATTCACATCTACAATATTTTACCATTAGAAAGTAAATTTTTCTTGCATCTCACCATCGGGAGAATTAGGTTTTATTTCGTCTTTTACTGACGATAAAAAGATTTAAACCAGCACAAATTGCGGGTTCATCGGAGTGAACCCGCAATTTATTTTATAGCCTGCCACGCTTGTATTGAGCAAACCCGAAATGAATAGCGATAAGAATTAAAAAGGAAAAAGAATAATGCTGTCATTCTGAATCCCGCATGCGGGATTCAGAATCTTCTAATGGTGTAAATCCAATCTAGATTCTTCTCTCGTTCAATTTATTGAACTCGATCTGAATGACTATAGTTTTTTCCCTAAGCCAACTTTTCCATCACAATAGAACCGGCGACACCCACATTCAACGATTCACCAAAACCTGTTTTTTCAATAGAGATCGTTTCATCGAGTCGCTTACGGACAGAATCAGATAAACCATGGGCTTCGCTCCCCAATACCAAAACAAACTTATCGGGAACTTTGAAGTCAGACAGATCATTTCCGCGGTGGTCTGCAGCAACCAATATGTGTGAATCAGCAAACAGATTTAATTCAATATTGGGTTGAATCGTGAGCCCGAAATGAGCACCCATGCCTGCACGAACAACTTTCGGATTGAATGGATCCACACAACCGGGGGAAAGGGCTACATCAGTGAAGTTAAACCAAGCCGCAGACCGGAATAAGGTTCCCATATTGCCAGGATCGGAGATATTATCTAGATAAAGCCATTTATTTTGATCCAGATCTGCCTTACCCCGATCCGGAAGGCAACACACCGCAGCAATCCCGGAAGGCGATTGGGTAAATGAAATTTTGCTGAATTGCTTGGTAGGAATCTGCTTAAACGAAATATCTGAATTCTGGATTGAATCAACCATTTCCATATTTTCAATCCGAAACGGATCTGTGAAATAGACTGAATCAATTTTCGCACCTAATTCCAAAGCTGACTGAACCAACCGCTTGCCCTCAATAAAATATTGACTGAATTCCTTACGGAATTTCCCCCGCTGGAGAGACTGAATTCGTTTGATATCGTTATTTGTCATTATCTTGGAGATGCCGCCATTACTTATATGCCGTCTACCCTATGTAAGAATTTAAGGATTTTTTCTAATTGATAAACCGCGGTCGCGATTAATAATTATCAAGCATATTTTTTTCGTTTTAACTATTCTGAAAAATGACCATTTAAAGGGTTCCGCCACTTTATTTGGTGAATTTTCTGGAGATTTTGATTCACCCCCCTTTCCTGCCAGCCCTCTTTATCGTTTGGGAGCCGGCTGGAATTCCCCTCCGCCAGCTTGCGGAGGGGGGTTAGGGAAGAGTTTTTTCTTATACTGTCATAACGGAATGCGTCACGCATATCCGGTATCCAGAAAAAATGCTCTAGGTCTGGCGGAATATGGATTCGGGGTATTTTCAATGAAAATTCCGGATTGAGAAATAAAACTCATATGAACTTTGTGTTTAACATCTTTGGAGCCCCTTTGCCCGTACCGTAATTTTCCCGTCTATATAATTAAGAAATACTTTTTATTATGAGCAAAGGATTACCCAACCGAGATACAGATTTTTCCGCATGGTACAACCAGGTTGTAAAACGGGCTGATTTGGCTGATCATGGTCCCGTTAAAGGAACCATGGTTATCAAGCCTTACGGCTTCCAACTTTGGGATAATATTAAAGAAGCATTTGATAAAATGATCAAAGCCACGGGCCATGTAAATGCCTATTTCCCGCTTTTTATTCCAAAATCATTTTTGGCAAAAGAAGCGCAGCACGTGGAAGGGTTCGCCAAGGAATGCGCTGTGGTTACACACACCCGTCTCAAGGCTGATGATGAACACGGCATTATTGTAGATCCGGAATCGAAGTTGGAAGAAGAGATCATTGTACGTCCCACCTCCGAAACAGTGATCTGGTCCATGTACAAAAAATGGATCCAATCCTACCGCGATCTGCCGGTGCTGATCAATCAATGGGTCAATGTAGTCCGGTGGGAAATGCGGACGCGATTGTTTCTTCGGACGTCCGAATTTTTATGGCAGGAAGGGCATACAGCCCACGCTACGGAAAAAGAAGCCCAACAAGAAACACTGGATATATTGGAGCTTTACCGGCAACTGGCTGAAGATTACCTGGCAATGCCCGTGCTCACAGGACTCAAAACAGAATCAGAAAAATTTGCCGGTGCAGAAAAGACTTACTGTATCGAAGCTATGATGGGGGACAAGCGGGCGCTCCAGGCCGGTACATCCCATAATCTGGGACAAAATTTTGCCAAAGCTTTTGATGTTACTTTTCAAACCAAAGATAACAAAAAAGAATTGGTCTGGGCCACCAGTTGGGGTGTCAGTACACGTCTTGTGGGTGCTGTGATCTTAACCCATGGAGATGAAAAAGGTCTCCGTCTGCCGCCGAAGATTGCACCAATCCAAGTGGTCATTATTCCCATTTCCCGGAATGAAGAGCAAGAAAAATTAGTCAAAAATTATCTCGCTCCCATTGTTGATTCATTGGAGAATAATAGTATTCGTGTTCACCAGGATTGGACAGATAGATCTCCGGGATTCAAATTTAATGAATGGGAAATGAAGGGGGTGCCCCTGCGGATGGAAGTGGGTCCAAGAGATGTAGAAAATGGAAATGTGGTTTTAGCCCGAAGGGACACAGGAGATAAATCATTTTTATCCAAAGATGAAGCTGTTGCAAAAATTCCTGATTTGTTGGATGAGATCCAAGATGGACTTTTCCAGCAAGCATTGAAATTCCAGCAGGAAAACACCCACAATGTTTCGAACTATGACGACTTGAAAAAAGTTATTAAAGAAGGTGGGTTTGTTCGTTGTGGTTGGGACGGGACTGACGAAACAGAAGCAAAGGTGAAAGAAGAAACCAAAGCCACCATCCGCTGTATTCCAATGGACGAAGATCCGGAAGGATTAACCTGTGTTTATTCCAGCAAGCCTGCTAAGCATGAAGTGATTTACGCCAAAGCGTATTAGGCACTTTACTTTTTTAGACCACCCCTTTCGCCCTCTCATATGATGGGGCGAAAGGGGTGGTCAAGATTATAAAAAATTCCCATGATCATCCATACACCCGCCATTGTGTTAAAATCATTCCCCTACGGTGATACATCTCTCATCGCCCGCTGTTTTTCTGAAGATAAGGGCAAGATCAGTCTTATCATTAAAGGTGCCCGTTCGCGAAAATCCCCTAAATCTGCCCAGTTCCAACCCTTGAGTTATGTGGATGTGATCTACTATAATAAACCCAGCCGGGAATTGCAGGTGTTATCCAAGGTCAATTTTCGGGAATCCTGGCCCAAAATACTGGAAGACCTTCGATCCGTTACACTCTCCATGGCCATTTTGGAAATGACGGAAAAAACATTATTGGATGAAGACCCGTATCCGGGGTTATTCAAGGCGCTTGTAGATACATTACGGGCATTCAACGAAAAGAAAGCAGACCCCAATATTTTGTTCTGGTTCTATGAATGTGCGCTTCTGACCCACCTTGGATTTCAACCCAACTTAGATAAACGGGACTTCCCCGGACTTACATTAACAGATCCCAATGCCGGTCCAAATAGCGGATTAATTCTTGCCAGTTTACTGGCTGAAGATATTGAAAATCTCCCCACAGATGAAGTGACACCCATGGATCGAAAAATCATAGGCGATTATTTATGGACATCCCTTCGGTATCATTTCGATGGGCTCGCCAAGATCAAATCCATGGATGTGGCGCGCAAGATCTTGGCGGATTAGATCATGGTTCACGGGAGGCTTACACAGGAAAATGGTGTATCCTTCATATTGGATGAAAACGGTATGCGCCATTTTGAAAGCCGTGTTATTTGGGATGGCTATCTAAATCACTGGAGTGGACAAAATGTTTTTGCCCGTGAATTAACACAACGGGATTACGATAAGGACGAACCCATCATCATCCTTTGGCCCGATAATCCAGATCCGGACGGACCATTTATTGATTTGTATTACAATGAAAGGCTCATTAAGTATACTGTATCATTTCTTGGTCATACCGCCATCAATGTGAATGGATCTATTTTTAATTTTTCCCATCTCATAAATGAGAACGAGATCATGGCCAAGGAAGAATATTTTTATCGTCCTGCCCTGGGTGAATTTGCACCCTCGCCCAACAATGGACTGTTCGAGATTTTGGAAGGTGGCAGGGCGTTTTATGACAAATTCGGAAGAAACTTTATGCGGACCATTCACCGGATTCGTGTTTTTGGATTGGATACTGAAAAAATGATGGCTATCCTAAAACAAAGTCTGGCAAACATTCTGAACACCCCACCAAATCCAAAAAACCCGGAGAAATACCGGGATTTTAGTATGGTATCCAACAATTGTGCTACCGTGATTCGAGATGCTTTCAATGAATGCGGATTTCCAGAGATCAAAGGTCGATTCCCCAGGGATTTATTTGTGAACGCAACGTATCATTTATTTCACCATCCGGAATTGGATGTGCAATACACAAAATTACCCCAACTTACGGTAGCGGAGGCACCGAAGAGTATGGTATCTCCATTGGTGAATCCGCGGAACTATTTCCGATGGCATGAATTACGTATATTCGAGAGTTCATGAGATTTCAATTTCAATCAGATCCCGGGCAGTTTTCCTATAAACCGGCCCTGTTCACAGATGCCATAAAAATATTGGTTTCTGTGAATTTTGGGATCTTTTTACTTCAAACCATGGCCAGGACAGAGGGCTTATTTTTCCCCCTGTTTGGACTAGTACCAAAAATGGTCTGGTCAGAATTCATGCTTTGGCAGCCATTCACGTATCTATTTTTCCATGGCAGTGTATGGCATGTACTCATCAATATGTTTGTTCTTTGGATGTTCGGGAGCGAACTGGAAAGGCTCTGGGGAAAAGAACGTTTCCTGAAATTTTATTTCGTCACCGGTGTAGGCGCAGGACTTGTGACCATGCTGTTCGGACTCAACTCCATGACACCCATCGTCGGTGCAAGCGGGGCTGTCTATGGTATCCTTCTCGCTTATGGCCTCACCTACCCAAACAGGACCGTGTATCTCTATGGTATCATTCCTATCAAATCTCTTTGGTTTGTCATTGGAATTGGCACCATCGCATTTATGTCCTCCTTTGATAATGTATCCCAGATCAGCCACTTGACTCACTTAACCGGGATGGTCATTGGATATTTAATGTTGAAGCGTCCGGTTCGTTTATATGATCTTTGGTTCTCGATCCGTAAAAGAACCCTCGAGTACAAAATTCAGCTGGAAGAAAAAAAGACATCGCATCAACAGGAAATTGAACGGAATATTGATAGCATCCTGGACAAGATCAATCGCGAAGGATTTGACAGTTTAACAGAGGAAGAACACGATAAATTATATAAAGGCAGTCAATCCCTTTCCCGCACCAAGAAAAAAGATTGATTCATCACTGTTTTAAAGTATAAACTTCACCAACGGAAGTTTTGTCTATTTTTAAATAATTAAGAAGGTAGAAAAGAAAAAATGGAT
>Ga0209554_1002464_pt1 | contig 12732 bp, 11 predicted proteins | sample MarorgKNORR_S2LV_5_FD_188221 | JGI IMG/M metagenome (GOLD analysis project Ga0209554, IMG submission 188221) | Marine microbial communities from the Southern Atlantic Ocean, analyzing organic carbon cycling - Bottom_A/KNORR_S2/LV (SPAdes) (version 2) | ecosystem: Environmental > Aquatic > Marine... | reverse complement strand
CGTTCACCATGCCGACTGCTTGCATGAAGGCGTAACAAATTGTTGGACCGACGAATTTGAAATTATGTTTTTTTAAGTCTTTTGCCAGCGCTTCGCTGATTGGTGTTGCTGCTGGAATTTGCGCATCAGTTTTCCACATGTTTACAATTGTTTTATAGTCAACATGCTTCCATAAAAAGTCATCGAACGAGCCCTTGCCCCCTTCCATTATTTCCAGCCATACTTTTGCATTTGCAATCGCACCGTTGATTTTCGTACTGCTTCGAATGATGCCAGCATCTTTTAATAATCTGTTGACTTGTCGTTTCCCATATCTTGCGACTTTTTCGGGATCAAAATTGTCAAACGCAGCCCTGAAATTGTCTCGTTTCTTTAACACGATGATCCACGATAACCCTGCCTGAAAACCATCAAGGCACAACTTTTCATATAACGCTTGATCATCATGTTCAGGAACCCCCCACTCATTGTCGTGGTATGCCACGTATATTGGATCATCACCACACCACAAACACCTCGCCATCAATTACCACCAAACAAATCTTCAATGAGTTTGACAGGATCAATCGGTTTGTTGTTCTCGCCACCACCAAACACATCATCGAGGACTCTGCCAACACCAAGTTCTAGCAAGATCGCACCAAGGTCAAACGAAGGATCCACATTAACTATGGGGTTGTCGATCGTCCCTGTAATCAGAACCGGCACATCAATATCTGTCGCGAGCCCACGTAATTCCTTGATGGAATATCCAAGACCAGTGAGTGGAATCGCTGTTTTCAAATGCAACTTACGGTTAACTAAATTTATTGTTCCTGAGTATGGGATCGTGTATTTGTTCGCGAGCGTGAGTTTGAATTCTTTGTATGTTGCAATACCGTTTCTTATGGAGATGTAAATCTTGTCGAAATATGCAGGAATGACCTCGACATGCTTTGTGTTAAACATGGGAAGGAGTTTCATGGTGAAGGAACCACTGTCTAGGGCAACTTCACCAATGTCAATCATGACGTCGGCGCTGAGTTTTGAAAGATCGCCATTTAATAGTGATGATGCGTTTGTGATTTGTAACCCAATAGGTTTTTTGATTGAGCGAATATCTGAAAGAATGGGGCCAAAATTTTTGAGCAAGTGTCTTGTTAATTTCTTCGAAAGTTGTAATTCTGCAAGCGTTGGTATGTTGGTTGTTGTCGAAACCATGCCATCAAGAAAGGTCATCGATGTTTCGAACGCTGCGTTTGGCGAAGTTCCACTAGCTCTCACAACGGGATTGCTGAGCATGTTTTCGCATATCATTTCGACTGCAATTGGGGAACCAAGGGTATCTGCAAGGATGCCATTGGTCTTACAAAAAGCATCAAGCAAATGGGTGTCGAGGCCCGTTGCAGAAACTTGGAGATGAAGGTCATCATTTGTATCATTCAAAACACGAGAGGTTTTTCCACGAAGAACGGTATGTTGTTTACCAATATCAAGCGTGATGTTGAACGATGCGTTTCCTTCCAAATCGACTGAAGGTACAACAACGTGCAACGTCGAAGTTGCACCAATGTTCGTTCCAACGAGCAGTGTTGCAAGTTGACTTGTAATAACTGCGGTCACATCTACATTATTAAAACCAACAAGTTGGTCGCCTTTAAATTCACCGACACAACTTGCGAGTACCCTTTCGCTTACGAACGATAGATCTAGAGTATCCCAGTTGAGAGTCGCAGTTGTGCTAAATGTGTTTCCTATATCACGTGTTGCACTCATGCGATCGTCAGGGATGTATGTATCAAGAATGGTAGATGAAACATTCTTAAGAGCGATCTCCCCAATTCCACGAGGGAGTTGACCCACAATTGTTTTCCAAAGATCTTCAATACCATCAAGTTTGTTTTTATTTGGTGAATGCAACGTTACAACAAATGTGGAGTTTATTCCGTTGAGTGTCGCACTGCCTGATGTTGCAAGAAAGCGTGACAACACGTCGCCATCTAAACTTGCATGAACCTCTTCGATGTTGACGTTTGTTGGTTTGTACAACAACTCGCCTACAATGTGGAGTTCACCAGAAAGCGAGTTTTCCCCTGTGCCCACTGGAACGAGACGATCGAGGTGGATGGTTACTTTCGGGTCGCCCGACAGGTTGCCGTCAGTGAGCGCGCTGAGCAATTCACTGTGAATATTCGCTTCTACGTTGACCTCTGTAAGTACCCCCATATCAGAATCTACGATTGCAGAGAGTGTCAAATCCCTCGTGCTGAATGTTGCAAATGGCAAACTGTCACTGTTTGGGCGACTCAATTTAGCGCTCATTGTTGGGCCAAGGTCCCGCAACGTATCGATTTTGGCAGAATCAAGAAAGGCAGCAAGAATCGTTGTTGGGACTTCTGAAACATTAACAGTTCCCATGACAGACCAACCGCCAAAAGTAAGTGCACCCTTATTTGTAGATTTTACAAACTGTGTTTTGCAAAAGATGTTTCCGCGTTCTTCACCCAACTCTGTAAGAGATCCATTCATTGCAACACTAAATGATTCAGACATATTGGGCGAAGTAATCACGCCCGAAAACGTACTGATTGCCCAATTAGCAATACCGTTGATTGTAGGAAGTTGTGCGTTTTCAATCTTCAAGGAGATTGTGCCACCACCTTCTGCATTTAATTCGCCAGATGTATTGATCAACGAAGGTGCATTGCACGCTGCGTTTATTGATCCACCAAATATAGTTTCTGCACTCAGTTCTGCGACAAAATGTTGTCCCGGATCGACATCAAGTGAACCTTGAACATTGTTATAGAAGAGTGAATCTTCTCCCTCAAGAGTAAGAGTGTCGAGTTCTAAGGTGAGATCGAGTTTTGGAAATACGAAGGGAACTTTTTGTTGTGCAACGGTATTGGCAAATGGTTGCACGGTGACCTCTTTTGTACTTTCTTCTATTTCTTGCGATAGCACGATGATTCCGTCACCAGTGATCAGAACCTTGATTGGTTGAGATTGGAATAGCAAAGAAAAGATAGAATTTTCAATTTCTATATCAATGTCTGCAGTTCCCAAATGATGCTCCACATGCACGCCGGTGAGTAATTGAGGACCACTCCAGCTGACAACAACCTCTTGCACGACCGACCCATCTTGCTCAATTGCAGAAATAATCACGTTTTGGGCTATTTTTGGGATTGCAAGATAAGCCACAACACTCAATATCACGAGAATTGAGAGGCACAGAAGTAGAATTTTTCTTGTCTTGGACATACAGTGTGAATCCTACCTGTTTGTTATCCTTACCGAAATATGCGCAGGACAATTGAAACAACTGCATTAGCAAAAATCAACCTTTCCCTTTCAGTAGGATTACCTATTGAAAAGAAAGGCATGATGCATCCCATCGCTACACTGATGTCAACAATTGATTTTTGCGATGTATTGACAGTGACGCGACTAGATGAAGGGGATCTTTCGCGATACGCCATCCTGTGGAACGAGGACGCTCGCCAAAAAACCCCCATTGATTGGCTAATAACGAGTGATTTGGCCGTTCGTGCCCATCGTTACCTTGAGGCAAAGGTTGGTCACCCCCTACCAGTACAACTAAAACTTGAAAAACGGATTCCAGTTGGCGCCGGTCTTGGGGGCGGGTCATCTGATGCAGCAGCAATGCTAAGAGCAACGGTGGCTCTTTTTGACCTTGATGTTGACCTACATGCAATTGGGGTCTCAATTGGTTCTGATATTCCGTTTTTAATAGGTGGTGGAACACAATTGGTTACCGGTTTTGGCGAGATTCTTGAACCCATTGACGAGGAAAACAGGTCACTTGTCCTCGTTTTGCCCGCTTATGGCTGTCCTACTGGCAAAGTGTATGGCGCGTTTGATGAATTATCCAGCGCGAAACTTGATCTCGAACGCGTTCGTCGGAGAGACATATTCAATGACTTAACCAACGCGGCGATGGAGATTTCCGAAGAATTATCGAACGATATGGCACGTTTACAATCGATTGCCAAAGAAGAGGTTCATCTTTCTGGGAGTGGCTCAAGCATGTTTGTGATCTGCGATAATACGATGCACGCAGAGGCTCTCGCCCCCGTGATTGAAGAAAAGACAGGACTGGTTGCAATTGCAACGAAGACAATAGTTCCAGCAATGGAAATGGAGAAAACAGAATGACAACTATGATGATGACTGAGTTTGTACCTGCAGATATTGACGCTTCAACGTGGGAAAATTTACAACCCTACTATCAACAACTGTTAGACCGTGAATTCAAATGTTCAGGTTGTCTAGAGCAATTTTTACTCGACCTTAGCGAACTTGACGCTGCTGCTTACGAGGCTGGTTCAGATCTTTACATTGCCATGACGTGCAACACCGAAGATGAAGATGCGAAAAACGGCTTTCTTGCATTTGTTGAAACTGTTGAACCAGAGTTAAAAAAAGTTGGGTTCGAACTCAACAAAAAAGTTGTTACCAGCCCACATGTCAAAGATTTAGATACGCAGCGGTACGCTGTTCTCTTACGAAACTGGTTTGCTGATGTTGAAATTTTCCGTGACGAAAACGTGCCGCTTCAAACAGAGGACACAAAGTTGGGTCAAGAGTACGCAGAACTTTGCGGTGCAATGATGGTCGAGTTTGACGGTGAAGAAAAAACGATGCCTCAAATGGGTGTGTATCAACAAGATTCAGACCGTGCAATTCGAGAAGCAGCGTGGAGAGCTGTCGCAGAGCGAAGGTTGCAAGATCGTGAAAAAATTGATGGCATGTTCGACACGATGGTCAAGAATCGAAATCAAACTGCGAAAAATGCTGATTTTGAGGATTACCGCGGGTACATGTTTGCAGTGAAACACCGATTTGATTACACACCAGAAGATTGCATTGCTTTTCACAGTGCAGTTGAACAAACGTGCATGCCAATTGTTCGCAAACTTGCAGAAGAACGCAAGACTGCACTTGGTGTTGATACGCTTCGGCCTTGGGATCTTGCTGTGGATCCACACGGTCATCCACCACTTAAACCATTTGAGGATGCAGATGAATTAATTGAGAAGACATCGAAATTATTTCATAGAATGGATGGTGAACTTGGCGAGATGTTCGATACCATGCGTGATGGCGGGCACTCACTTGACCTTGATTCACGTAAAGGAAAAGCACCCGGTGGGTATCAAGCATGCCGTGATCGTAAGCGAAAACCGTTCATATTTATGAATGCAGCTAGTCTTCCGCGTGATCTTGACACGATGGTGCACGAGGCAGGACACGCATTTCATTACATGTTATGCCGACACGATGACTTGGTGTGGTATCGAGGTGCCCCATTAGAATTTGCAGAAGTTGCATCGATGAGTATGGAAATGCTGTCTTATCCATTCTTGGAAGAATTTTATACATCCGAAGAAACAAAACGTGCAATTCAAAAACACCTTGAAGGCATTGTGAATTTTTTACCTTGGTGTGCAACGATTGACGCGTTTCAGAACTGGATTTATCTCAACCCAGACCACACACGCGAAGAACGAACTGCCCATTGGTTAGAACTTTGCAAACGCTTTGGCAGTGGTGTTGATTGGTCTGGCCTTGAAGCAGAACAAGAAGCAGAGTGGCACCGACAGTTGCATCTTTTTCAAGTCCCCTTTTATTACATTGAATATGGCATTGCTCAACTTGGTGCACTACAAATGTGGTTGCACTACTGTAATGATTCAGAAGCTGCACTTGCGTCTTATAAAAAAGGATTGGCCTTGGGAAGTAGTAAACCACTTCCCGAACTTTTTGAAAACTCTGGTTTGAAATTTGACTTTACCGCCCAGATGGTTGGAACGCTAATGAAAGCAGTCGAAGAAGCACTCGATCAACACGCGTAAATGAAAACACAAGGCGGATTTCAGTCAATTCGATATGTGTTGAAAAAAGCAAGGAATGCGGGGGGTTTACGCGCAATGTGGAAAGCGATGCGTTCTTCAAATACATGTAAAACCTGTGCTTTGGGTATGGGTGGACAAAAAGGTGGGATGGTAAACGAGGCAGGTAAGTTTCCACAGTTTTGCAAAAAATCTGTGCAAGCGATGGCTGCTGATATGCAGGGTGCAATCACAGAGGAGTTCTTTGAGCGATATACAATCGCACAACTCTCTGCGATGTCACCTCGTGAACTTGAATCGTGCGGACGACTTACTTTTCCAATCTATGCAGGTCCACTTGATTCGCATTACAAACGCATTTCATGGGAAGAGGTAATGGAGCGCACATCAAAAGCAATTCGCGAAACCGAACCCTCGCGATCGTTTTACTACCTCAGTGGTCGCTCAAGTAATGAAGCAGGTTTTTTATTACAACTTGCAGCGCGGATACGGGGTACCAACAACGTCAACAACTGTTCGTTCTTTTGTCATCAAGCAAGCGGTGTTGGACTGACGAGTGTTACGGGTTCCCCAACAGCAACGGTAGTGTTGGAAGATTTAAGCAAATGTGACTTGCTCTTTCTTATTGGATGTAATCCAGCTTCTAATCATCCAAGGTTACTCAAAAATCTAATAGACCTGCGTCGCCGTGGTGGAAAAGTTATTGTCGTGAATCCGATGAAGGAACCGGGTCTTTGCAAATTTAAAGTGCCAAGTGACCTTCTTAGTTTGCTATTTGGATCAACAATTTCAGACATCTATGTTCAACCAAATATCGGCGGGGACAGCGCATTTTTTCTTGGCGTGATCAAATGGTTGGGAGAACACGATGGTTTTGATTCGCAGTTCCTTGAAAACCACGCTGAAAATTTTGATGCGGTTGCGAAGCGATCTTCAGAAACACCATGGGCAAAAATTGTTGAACTTTGTGGAGTTTCACAAGAAGAGATCGGGCAAGTGGCAAGTGCGTACAAGGAGTCTTCGGGAACAATATTCTGTTGGGCGATGGGTATTACCCACGTTGAAGGCGGCGTCGATAGCGTCAGAGCAATTGCAAATACTGCAATAGCACGGGGAATGATTGGACGAAAAGGCGCTGGCTTGTTACCACTTCGTGGACATTCAAATGTTCAGGGCATGGGGACAGTTGGGGTTGTACCCACCTTAAAAGGCAAAATGGCTGAGGCAATTGAAGAAGAACTACAAATTATATTGCCCAAAAGTACTGGAATGGACACGATGGCATGCATGCAAGCCTCCCATGGCGGTGAAATTGATTATGCCATGTGTCTTGGCGGAAACTTGCTTGCAGCAAATCCAGATACGCGTTTTGCAATTGACGCCATGTCAAAGATTCAATTTGTTTCTTACTTATCAACAACGCTGAACAAAGGTCACTTTTTGGGAAGAGGTTCAGAAACTGTTGTGTTACCGGTTCTTGCTAGAGACGAAGAAGAACAAATCACAACCCAAGAATCAATGTTCAACTTTGTACGTCGCAGTGCTGGTGGCATGCACCGTCATGTTGGTCCAAGGAGTGAAGTGAACATCATCGCTGAACTTGCACATTCAGCAATCGGTGGTATTGCGTGGGAGCAATTTCAAAATTACAGTTCTATTCGTGAATTAATAGCAAAATGCGTCAGTGGTTTTGACCCAAACGAAGAGCACCAGATTGAAGGACGAACGTTTCATCAGCCAAATTTTCCAACTTCAACAGGAAAAGTGGTCGTGCACGATGTTGTACCAAGAACACCAAGCAAGTTAGAAGACAATCAATTACGGTTGATGACAATTCGAAGTGAAGGACAATTTAATACTGTTGTGTACGAAGAAGAAGACATATTTCGATCGCAGACAAGGCGGGATGTTGTGTTAATGAATCCTAACGACATGAAAAAGTTGCAGTTTGTACAAGATCAGCAGGTTCTTGTTCGGGGTGAAGCCGGAGAGATCATGGTGTTCGTTCGTGTATTTGATATTAGAGAAAGCAACTGTGCAATGTATTACCCCGAGGCAAATGTATTGCTCTCTAACAAAATTGATCAGGAATCAAAAACACCCATCTTCAAAGGTGCAGTTGTTGAGTTGCTCTCTTGTGTTGATGTTTGAAAGTTGTTTTTTGGCACCACCTGGTCTTGGAACAACGGTGCACACAAGTGTACGTAGAAAACCATGCAGTGATCTTCCTCCTTCATCTAAATACGTGGAACACGCGTTAGAAGCCTGACTGCTCACAACAAGCGGGAGAGGTGTTGGAAAGTCAACATTACTGTCACCCTCAAACACAACAACATCACCTTCACCAAATAGTGGTCGGACTGTTTCTAGCTTGAGCAATGGCATGTCACACCCAACAACCAAATAGCGTTCATCGAGGTTAGACCTGAGTAATGCTTCAATACCAGCAACGGGACCAAACCCTTTCCGATGATCAAGAATGCAATGTTGATTGCTATATGTTCCACCAACAACCACCGTCTTGTTTGCAGTTGTGGAAGCGAACTCAAGCATCGCCTCCATCATTGTTTTGCCATTTGGCAATGTTACTTCATGCTTAGGCGAACCCATGCGGCTGCTTTTTCCACCAATTAAAATTGCGACTGTGTGCGGCCACATGCGATTAGTTTTTATTGTGAACCGTGATGGATTCTCCAAGCGAAATCGTGTTTTCAACAATGACTTTTGCGAGATATCCACACCGACCAATGATGTCAGTTTTAAGTTGTTTTCCAAGTGGATCAAGGACAAAACACGGCTTTCTTGCTTCAACCAGTTCAATAACTACCCCACCAGAAAAAGCGAGACGATCTCCCGGTTCAAGTGATTGCAGATGTAGGTCTTTGACAGTGATGTTTTCACCAACAGCACCCGGACAAAGATCGTAACCTTCTGTGACAAGTTGATCTAGAATTTCTTTGTCAATCAAACTGATGGCTCTATTTGGATTGACGTGTTTACTGTGATCGTGAGAGTCGCCATCAAGACCCTCAACTCTGATAGCACACTTTTCCACAGGTAGTTTTGGTATTCCCCCTTGCGAAACGTTGATAGAAAGCACAGTTGGCATAAACGAATTATACTCTACTCACATGTACTTTTTGACGCTCACCATCTCTTGTGGTTTATGTTTGCTCTTGCAATCTACACCTGTTGAACTTATACCGGTAGATGCTGGGGTTGAGGACAGAACAGTATTAAGTGAGTCGTTGAGAGTTGAGCCTTACGACATGCGGGAAAATCAATCCTTTGAACAGTTGTTTCGCGTTGAGGGAAGTCCACAGATCTATGTCAGACGCGCTGGTTCGCTACACGCTGTATTTCGTGATCCTCTGTACGTCGAAACAGTTGGCGGGTCTATTCCACTTGTTCCAACAAGCACTATTTACTGTATTGGAGAAGTGACACAGAACGTACTTAATCAACTTGGCGTGATCGCTACTGGAGAAAAAGTAATTGTTGATGAAGGGACGTCAGTACAGGAGATTGAAAAGTGGAACCCTGTTTCTCCAGCAATTTCACATACACCGCTGATTTCGATTCGCTTTCTTGATGATGAAGGATACCGAAGACGCCGATTGGCATCCTTTGTTTTAGAAATGTCATTTCGAAGATGATTACTTAAGCAGCTGTTGGGGGGTCATCATGAAGATTCCAAACACCCATCATTGATGCCATCAGGTAGATTCGTTGTTGCGCTTGGGCAACTGCGACTTCATCAATCTTGCCGTGTTGACCCCGTTCATCACCTAGCGATGCAGCAGCCTCACAAGGGAATGGCAACGAGAGCCTACTCGAACGAACGATCGGGTCCGATTGTAACTCGGGAGTTGGGAACCCTAGTCCGGTGTGTGGGTTTGGATATGGGATGTGATTTTCCATGCTTCCGATCCATCGACGGAAAAAAGAGCCGAGTTTTGTCAAATATCCAATATCAGTGTGAGTTCCACAGGTAACCCCCACCCCAAACTACCCATTTTGCCATTATTGACTCCAAGTCAATTAATACCATCGTAATGACGCTATTAAAGAAAGATAAACAAATAAAAGATCCCAGACATGCGGCTCATTTAATTGACTTGCAGCCAATTAAATGAGCCAGGGTGCGCAAGAGTGAGGTTACGATACCGCGCTCATGACACTTACCGTTGAAAAAGTCAAAACGAATATCAGCGATCCCCTGCTTGAGCCAATTGCAGAGAAGGCACGCCAGGGCATTCGCCTTTCTGAAGCGGAGGGGTTGCAACTTTATGAAACAAAAGACATATGGACGCTCTGCTCACTAGCAGATGAAGTACGTCGTAGATGGCACGGCGATGTGGCGTACTACAATATTAATCGCCATATTAATTATTCAAATGTCTGCGCACTGAGTTGTAAGTTCTGTGATTTTTATCGAAAAAAAGGTCAAGACGGCGCGTATGAATATTCTATTGAGGACATCAAAAAAGAAGCACGAGGCGCAATGGAAGCTGGAGCAACGGAGATACATATCGTTGGTGGATTACACCCATGGCTTCCATTTTCGTACTACACCGATATAATATGTGCAATTAGAGAAGTCGCCCCAAACATACATGTGAAGGCGTTTACTGCAGTAGAAATAGTTCACCTTGCAAAAATTTCAAAACGCGGACGCGACGGAAATGCAGGAATTGCCTCGGTCATAGAAGATCTAAAAGAGGCGGGGCTCGGTTCACTTCCTGGTGGTGGAGCAGAAGTGTTCGACGACCGTGTACACGACGAAGCATTCAAAGGAAAAATACGTGGCCAACAATGGATGGACGTGCACCGCGTTGCACATGAACTTGGTTTAAATACAAATGCAACAATGTTGTATGGACACATTGAATCAAGAGAAGAACGTTTGCACCACATGTCATTGTTACGCGAGGAACAAGACCGAGCAAATCAGGATGGCACCCAAGGAAAGTTCCAAGCAATCATTCCCCTGCCGTTTATTCCGGGCGTTAGCGAACTTGCACATCTACCTGGACCAAGTGGTCTTGAAAATCTAAGAACAATTTCAATTGTCAGGTTAATGCTCGACAACATTCCACACGTTAAAGCGTTTTGGATCATGCAAACACTTCACATGGCACAACACATGTTGCAGTGTGGAGCGGACGATATTGACGGAACTGTCGTTTGGTATGACATTACAAAAGTCTCTTCAAGTTCTACACATCAAGAGTGCACGGTTAAAGATTTAGAGAGAGCTATTGGCGATGCAGGTTTTACACCCGTGGAACGCGACACCCTGTACAGAAGAGTGCTAAGAGATGGCACAAACTGGACAGTAGGTGAAGAGTGCAATAACGTCCGATAACCATGGACGGTACTACGCCGCTTTCCGAATTCCACTTACATTTTCTTTTGGTATTTTTGCCACTAGGCGATCAACCGCCCAGGATTGCAACACTCTTAGGAATCTTGCTCTTGCAAACTTTTCTGCCTCATTAGAATCAACACCAGAAGAGGGGTTGAGTGAAATGCAGATCTTATTTGGAATACTTTGCATCAATCCCGACATCGTCACTTCATAGGAGTATGTTCTGTTGAATATTACATTTTTGGTTTAAAACCTAGGCGATCAAAAATACCCTCGAGTTGTTCGTTGTCAAAAAACTCAATGAGCAGTTTTCCACTGCCTTGCTTTGGACCAAGTGCAATTTTCACTTTCGTACCGAGGTGATCACCAAGTTGGCTTGACATGTTCTCTGCAAACATTTCAACTGCCGTGGGCTCGGTTTTCTGTATCTGCTTTTTATTTCTAACAGTATTCTTTTTAAGTTGTCGCTCTAGTTCTCGAACAGACCACTGCTCACTTGCGCACTTGCGAGCAATCGCTTTGCATTTTGACATCTCAGGAATTCCAAGGAGTACCTTAGCGTGACCCATTGATAACCGGCCATCGCGGACTGCGTCTTTCACAGAAGCATCTAGGTCGTTAAGACGAAGAAAGTTAGCGACGCTGGATCGATCAATTCCAAGCTGCGTAGCAATGTCTTGCTGGGTAGCTTGGAAATCAACGACGAGTCGATCAAATGCCTCGGCGCGATCAATAGGGTTCAGGTCTTCCCTTTGAAGGTTCTCAATCAATGCCCATTCAGCTGATGTTCGATCGTCTAAATCTCTGATGAGTGCAGGCACATGTGTGAGCCCAGCAATGGATGCTGCCCTCCACCGCCTTTCTCCAGTAATTATTTCATATCCAGATGACGAGTTCCGAACAACGATTGGTTGCATCAACCCCGCAGTCTTAATTGAATCTGCGAGCGATCTTAGCGAATCATCATCAAACACTTGTCTTGGTTGCCGAGGATTAGGAACAACGTTTTCAACTGGAAGTTGAACCAGCCCTCCCTCTAAATCTGGCGAACTTGGTGAACGAGAAGCGCCCTCTGGAGAGTCAGCCTCAAGGACACTATCCTCAGCGGTAGGTGGGTTGAAAATTTCGACAGGTTGGTTCAACAGGCCCCCAAGCCCCTTGCCTAGACGACGAGCACTTTTCTTTTTTGTAGTTTTTGCCACGGTGGTTACTCCTTTAACCAGACAAACCAGATATCATGTTCCACGTGGAACACTATATTGCATCACAACTTCGCTTTATCTCAGGAATAGGTCCGCGCGTCAAGACCCACGCAACAAAATTGTTTAGAATAAAGAAAGTCCGATAACAAGTAATTTGCCCAATGTGCCGGCGTGGCTTGCAAATAAATGTCTCTTAATTACGCTATTTTAGTTGATAATACAACTAAATACTGTGAACATGTGCAATAACGCAGTTTACAAAGGAAGTGGAATGACGTCACATGGATCCACTGTCATATGTAAC
>Ga0209554_1002463_pt1 | contig 12733 bp, 17 predicted proteins | sample MarorgKNORR_S2LV_5_FD_188221 | JGI IMG/M metagenome (GOLD analysis project Ga0209554, IMG submission 188221) | Marine microbial communities from the Southern Atlantic Ocean, analyzing organic carbon cycling - Bottom_A/KNORR_S2/LV (SPAdes) (version 2) | ecosystem: Environmental > Aquatic > Marine... | reverse complement strand
ACATTATTATTAGATGAATCCACTAGCCTCCCAGCAGTAGGGCAAGGAGCACTTGGTATTGAAATACTTAAAACAAACACAAATTTACAAGAATTATTAAGTCCGTTAAATCATCAAAAAACTGCTATTTGTGTTCAGGCAGAACGTGCAGTCAGTCGTGCTTTAGCTGGAAGTTGTACCGTTCCGCTTGGAGCTCATGCTATTATTAAAAATAACAAGCTTTACTTAAAAGGCTTTGTGGCTCAAGCTAATGGGAGCCAAATAATTTACGCAAGTGAAGAAGGAACGATTGATAACCCAGAGATGCTTGGTAACAAGTTGAGTGAAAAGTTAATTAATCAAGGGGCAAAATTAATATTGTCGTCTTGATAATAAACTAAATGAACGTTCATAATCAGTTGTTAAAAAACAAAAGTAATATAGCGTTAGTGTTAACGCGTCCAAAAAAACAAAATCAAATTTTGATTAATGAATTACTAACCTCCACTAATATTCACCCGATAGAATTTCCTTTAATAGAAATATTGGAATTGGAAGATTACCGTCTTTTTGACTTTCAATTAAAACAATTAAACCGATATCATCATATTATCTTTATAAGCTCAAATGCAGCCCATTTCTTTGGTGAAAGAATGAATCATAATGCTCTAAAGTTACCTAAAAATATTATATTATCAACAATTGGCCCAGTCACTAAGAAAGCATTATATAAACAATATAAAAGAGATATTTATTCCCCTAACCAATACTATGACTCAGAGCATCTTGTTCAAAATAAAATATTCAATGATATTAAATCCAAAAATATACTCATTATTCGTGGCAAGCATGGAAGGGAAACATTAAAAAGATTACTTCAATCAAAAGGAGCAATAGTAGATTATGGGGAATGTTATAAAAGAGAAAATTTAAATGTTGATTTAAAACAACTACATGAAACTTCAAAATTATACGATCAAATCATTTTCTTAGTCACTAGCAATGAGAGTGCACGGTATTTTATTTCCTTGGTTGATGCTGAGGATCTAACCTGGCTTAAAAAAGCCTACTTTATTGTTAATCACCAAAGAACAGCGGAAAAATTTAAACAAATATCAGAAAAAATAATCGTCAAAGAAAATTTACATTTATCTTCAATACTCGATGCAATTAATAATTTTTGATACCAATTAATAATTTTTGGTTATTTGACTGGGGGGGCAAAACTAAAAGCGTCAGAAAAAAATTCATCTTCAGGTAATCCTTGTTGAATGAAAGTATTACAAGCTATATCAACCATTACGGGGGCGCCACTACAGTAAACCTGAAAATCTTTAAGCGTCTTAAAGTCATCTAAAACCGCTTGATGGACAAACCCTGTTCTTAATTTATTACTCTCATCTACAATCTCTGAATACACTGGAACATAGGTAAATATATCCAATTGGTTTTTCCATTGTTCAGGAAGCTGGTCCATATATAAATCCTCATGGCTTCGCACCCCTCTATATAAATAAATTGGACGACTTATTTTCTTAACGATCATATCTTCAATAATAGATTTAATGGGGGCAAATCCAGTTCCTCCTGCAACAAAAATAATAGGACGATCACTTTCTCTTAAAAAGAATTGCCCCATAGGAGCTTCGATTCTATGAAGAGATTTTTCTTTCATCTCATTAAAAACAAAGTTTGTAAATTTACCACCTTCAATTAGCCTTAAATGAAGCTCAATAAAAGATTCATTGGGAGCATTGGCTATTGAAAAAGCTCTACGACTACCATTAGGCATCAAAAACTCAATATACTGCCCTGCTTTATACTTTAATGATTCAGAACCTGGAAGCTTAATCATCATCTTCATCACATCATGGTTTAATTCTTCCAGTGCCTCAACTCTCACAGGAGTAATTTTCGGTACCAAAGTTTCGTCTGCCATTAATTCACTTACCTCTATAGTCAGATCTTCAGTCGCTAATGCTTTACAACATAAAGTCCAACCTTCTGCTTTTTCAGAATCAGAAAGTGCGGACTTTTGATAGCCTTCAAGCATCACCTTCCCCGCACTAAGTTTGCTTTTACATGAACCACATGTTCCATTTCGACACTCATAAGGAATATTTATTCCTGCAGCTATAGCCGCCTCTAAAATAGTTTGGCTAGGTTTAGCCTGAAATGTTCGACCTGATGGATTAACAGTGATGGTATAGCTCATAATTTCTTTTCTTCATCTTCTCGATGATATTCTCCTTCAATTATATCGTTATTATTTTTTGTATGCCGCTTAAAGGAAGAGTTACTTTTATTAGTCTGATTCTTAATTGGGATTAATATCAAAAACAAGGCAATAAAATCTGTAATAACTCCGGGGAATAAAAATAATGCACCGGCTAATAAATTCTTAGCTGTCCCCATAATTAGCGTAATGGGACTTCTCCCCTGATGCATCAAGCTCATAAGCTTTGGTAACACTAAGGATTTTTCTTCACTGATAAGTTGCCATCCCAATATGATCATTATAAGTAAGTACACAAAAAACCACCAACCATAAAGGTTAAAAAAATAAATCAGCCCAGCTATTTCAAAGCCAGGGAGTAAAATTAAAAAAAGAATTAAGATTTTTCGCATAATTAATGAGTTATGATGTTGAAAAAAAAGATTGAGGTCATAAAAACACAAATCCATATAGTGATTTTGACCTAATTATAACCTCAATCATTACTTTAAAAAATGACAAAATATTTAAATTTATTTTTAATTAGTATTTTTCTTCTTTGCTTTAGCTTGACCTCTTCAGCCGCTAATAATTTCTCTTTTTACAAGCAAGAAGAAAAATTCTTGCCCGTACACGATGCTTTCCTAATTAATTTATCTCTTTCAGACAATCCAAAAGAAATTTGGCTTAATTTTGAAAGTAAGCCAAGCTACTATCTATATAAATCTAAAATAAAATTAAATGCATCGCCTAATCTAAAATTTAAGATCAATCTCCCAAAAGGTAAAATCAAAAAAGATCCATACTTTGGAAAACAAGAAGTCTACTACGGGAAAGGTAAGGCCATTATCCAAATGACATCACTTCCTCAAAAAGAGCACCAATTTACTATCGAATTCCAAGGCTGCAGTGAAAAAGGATTATGTTACCCGCCCACAATCAAAACTTTTAATTACAGCTTATTAAAAAATAAGAATCTAAATAATTTATCCGAAACTGACATTTTAGTTTCACAACTTTCATCACAAAGTCTTTTTCTGACATTGATAGGTTTCTTTATCTCCGGCTTACTCCTTTCCTTAACGCCATGTGTTTTACCTATGTTACCAATTTTATCTGGCATTATTCTTGCCTCAACACCAAAAAAATCAATTCCTTACACGCTAAGTTATGTTGCCGGTATATCTGTTACCTACTCTACGCTAGGAGTTATTGCCGGACTTACAGGAACATTATTATCTTCAAGCTTACAAAATATAAACTTTATAATCCTAAGTGGGATCATTTATTTAATCTTTGCATTTGCAATGTTTGATTTCATTCAAATTAATTTACCAACTAGCTTACTAAATACATTCAATAAACTTCTAAATAATTTAAAAAAAAATAGTGCAATAAATATCTTTTTTCTCGGACTTTTTTCTTCTTTGATATTAAGCCCATGTGTGGCTCCACCCCTTGCAGCTGCCATTCTTTTTATAGGGCAAACACAAGATGTAATGCTTGGCGGTATTGCCTTATTCAGTATGAGTATAGGAATGAGCATCCCCCTGCTTATTATAGGCTTTTCTTCTCAAAAAATTCTCCCCAAACCGGGGCCATGGATGAAAAAAGTAAAATATTTATTAGGATTTATTTTAATTGGCATGAGTATTTATATACTTAGACCATTAATGAGCGAAATTCTCTTTTTTACTTTATTGTATATATTATTAATATTCACCTTTGTCTATTTTTTATTGTCTTCAAATCAACCAACAATACGATATAAATATTTTTTAATTTTTGGACTTATTCTTTCTGTTTTATCTGCAGCATATAATTTAAAGCCTTTCTGGCTACAGGGGGAAAACGGAACATATTTAACTCAAGCTAAGCCAACATTCATACAAATAAATAATTTAAATGAACTTAATTTTCACCTTACAAACCTAAACAATAAACCAATATTTTTGGATTTTTATGCAGATTGGTGTGTTGCATGTTTAGAATACGAAAAATTTACCTTTCGCAATAAAGAAGTTCTTTCCTTAATGAATAACTTTGTTTTACTCCAAGCAGATGTTACAGCAAATAATGATGGCCATAGTACGCTTTTAAAACAATATGGACTCTTTGGCCCCCCTGGTATTATTTTCTTTGACACAACAGGCAAGGAAATAAAGCACCTTAGAACTATTGGCTTCAAAAGTGCCTCTGAATTTTCTTTAATCCTTAAAAAGGTTATACAAACTGAAAGCTATAAATAAATTTATAATAATTATTATAATTGGACTCGTGGCAACAGGTCTTGGGATAACTTTTAAAAAAAATTATACTCTTCCTGAGACAAACAAAGACACGCATACTTTTTTTACAACAACCTTAATTGATCACAATGGCAATAAAGTTAAGCTTAACCAATATCGACAAAGTTGGTTGCTTATAAATTTTTGGGCCACATGGTGCGCACCATGTCGTAAAGAAATTCCTGAGCTCAACAAATTTTTTCATAAAAATAAAAATCTAAACATAAATTTAATTGGTATTGCTATAGATGAAATAGAGCCTGTAAAGAAATTTACTCATAAAGTGCCTATTGATTACACCTCTTTAATTTCTAATATAGCCGGAATAAATCTAGCAAAGTCTTTAGGTAATAAAAGAGGAGTATTGCCTTTTACTGTGCTTATTGATCCCGATGAAAATATAAAAAAAATATTTTATGGTAAAGTTAAAATAAACGAATTAAATCAAACAGTAAGCACCTTAATACAGTAAGCTTTATTACTTAAAAGTAACTAAAACCCACTAACTTGTAGACAAATACTGTTATTTTCGTCAAAATAACTATTTTTCATATCTAGTTGAGATTTAAAATTATGTCCATTAAGAGCGTTACTATTATTCATGGTCCAAATCTGAACCTCCTCGGTGAACGTGAGCCCGATCATTACGGAAAAATAACTTTACTAGAAATTAATCAAAGGCTAGAAAATGAAGCAAAAAAGTTATCAATTAAAATTGATATATTTCAGAGCAATAGTGAATCAGATATTATTAATAAGATACAGTTAATCACAAGTGACTTTATCATTATCAATCCTGCGGCCTTTACTCACAGTTCGATTGCCATCAGAGATGCCCTTTCAGCTAAAAAAATTAAGTTTATCGAAGTACATATCTCCAATATATTTGCCAGAGAGCCCTTTAGAAAAGAATCATACTTTTCTGATATCGCTGAAGGTGTTATATCTGGATTAGGAGCTGAAGGGTATAGCGCTGCATTAAACTATGCAGTTAAAGCATGTTAAATCAATCAAGAGGTGAGAAATGGATTTAAGAAAATTAAAAAAACTAATAGATTTAGTTGAGACATCAGATATTTCAGAGCTCGAATTGACTGAGGGTGAAGAAAGGGTAAAAATTAGCCGAAAAAGCCATGCATTTCAACAACCTCAGATAAATTATATTCCTCAACCTCCCCAAGCATCAACTCAAATTCCTGCCTCATCAATCAACACAGAAGTTAAGCCAGCTACCTCAGAACAACATGAAAACGAAAAAACAATTACATCTCCTATGGTTGGAAGTTTTTATCGTGCCTCATCTCCAGATGCAGCAGCCTATGTAGATGTTGGAAGCGTGGTGAAAAAAGGAGATACATTGTGCATTATCGAAGCCATGAAACTTCTCAATGAGATTGAATCAGATAAAGATGGCATTATAAAGAAAATCCTAGCTGAAAATGGGCAGCCAGTAGAATTTGGTGAGCCATTATTCATTATCAATTAACCATATGCTTAGAAAATTTTTAAAATATGTTTGATAAAATTTTAATTGCTAACCGAGGTGAAATAGCACTTAGAATACTTCGCGCTTGCCAAGAAATGGGCATTAAAACTGTAACAGTACATTCTCAAGCGGATGCAGAAGCAAAATACGTAAAACTCTCTGATGAATCAGTATGTATAGGTCCCGCTGCCTCTGCCCAAAGCTATCTTAATATTCCAGCTATTATAAGTGCAGCCGAAGTAACTGATGCTCAAGCCATTCATCCTGGCTATGGCTTTCTTGCAGAAAATGCTGACTTTGCGGAGCGCGTTGAAAAAAGTGGCTTTGTTTTTATTGGACCACGAGCAGAGACTATACGCCTTATGGGTGACAAAATTAGCGCTAAAGAAGCTATGAAAAAAGCAGGAGTGCCTTGCGTACCAGGCTCTGATGGTGCACTACCTGACAATCCAATAGAAATTAAAAAGATTGCGCAAAAAATAGGCTATCCAGTTATCATAAAAGCCTCTGGTGGTGGTGGTGGACGAGGTATGCGAGTAGTTCATACTGAGGCCGCATTACTTAATTCAGTTGCCATGACTAAAAATGAAGCACAGGTTGTCTTTGGCAATCCAATAGTTTACATGGAAAAGTTTTTAGAGTCTCCACGCCACATAGAGTTTCAAGTGTTAGCAGATGAACATAAAAATGCTATTCATTTAGGAGATAGGGACTGCTCAATCCAAAGAAGACATCAAAAAATTATTGAAGAGGCTCCGGCGCCTTACATAACAAACAGGCAAAGAGAAAAAATCGGTACGCGATGTGCAAAAGCTTGTCAAAAAATAAATTACCGGGGAGCGGGTACTTTTGAATTTTTATATGAAAATGAGGAATTTTTCTTTATTGAGATGAATACCAGACTTCAAGTGGAGCACCCAGTGACGGAAGCAATAACAGAAACAGACCTTGTTCATGAACAAATTAAGATAGCTTTTGGTGAAAAGCTATCTTTCAGACAAAAAGACATTCAATTTAAAGGTCATGCCGTTGAATGTCGGATTAATGCCGAAGATCCTTACAACTTCACTCCCTCACCAGGTACAATATCGAGATTCCATCTTCCTGGTGGACCTGGAATTAGAGTAGATACTCATGTCTATGGTGGATACAAAGTTCCTGCACATTATGATTCAATGCTTGGTAAAATTATCGCCTATGGTAAAAGTAGAGAGCAAGCCATTGCAAGAATGAAAATTGCATTATCTGAAATTGTTATAGAAGGTATAAAAACAAATATCCCTCTACATCGTGATCTTATGAATGATCTTGGGTATGTCAATGGAGGCGTTGGCATACATTATCTAGAAAATAAGCTAAATAATCAGTCCTGACACATGACCTGGACAAGCTTTATAGTTCATTCTGATGATCTACACGTTGAATTAATTAGTGATTTTTTTATTGAATTAGGCGCTATTTCAGTTTCTATCCAAGATTCAAATCTCAATCAACAAAATGAAGAATTCATTTTTGGTGAGCCACATAACGGACCTCAACAATTCTGGCAAGACAATCAAATACAAGCACTATTTGATCAAAATAGTGACAAAGAAAAAATAAAGGTCAAACTAAAAGACAAATTTAAATCGTTAGAAATAAATATTATTGTCTCCTTAGTTTCAAATCAAGATTGGATTAAGCTCACACAATCTCAATTCAGTCCAATATCAATCAAAAATAAACTTTGGATTATCCCTTCCTGGCATGACATTATAGATGATAAAGCAATTAACCTTATCTTGGATCCAGGGCTAGCTTTTGGAACTGGTGCGCATCCAACCACCCATCTTTGTATTGAATGGTTAATAGAAAATATGCAACATAATTATGATGTTCTAGATTATGGGTGTGGTTCTGGTATCTTAGGAATTGCTGCAAAAAAATTAGGCGCAAAAAAAGTAATTGGGGTTGATATTGACCCCCAAGCCATTCAATCAAGCCAAGATAATGCTAATCAGAACAGCACTAAAATCGAGTGGATTAATACTAATAAGCCTTTAAACTACCGAGCAGATCTAATTGTTGCAAATATCCTATCTAGCGCACTGTCAGTATTAGCCCCTGCACTTGCACACCATTGTAAAGCTGGTGGAAAAATTGCATTATCAGGAATTCTTAAATCACAAGAATCAATGATTAAGGAAATTTATACCGAGTGGTTTGATTTTGAACCATCATTATTTAAAAATGGCTGGGTCTGTATTTCTGGTATTAGACGACAAAATCTTTAACACATACAATAGCTATATGAATACATACATAATCCATTTGTTATTCGTAACTTTCCTAATAAGCCTTACTGGGTGTGCTTCGCAATCTCTACAAAATGAAGAATATCCAGCACCTCATAATAACTATACTGGAATAATAATTTCACAACATTTTGAAGATGAGGATGTAAATATTCAAATGATTCGCGCTTGCCAAATTTATGGGGGACTAAAACAAAAAAGCATTACTAATACAGGTAACGATTTATTACTCCAAAACGTCATCACATATCAATGTAACTATATTAACAAAGATGATGGTGAGTTAAATATTAAGGGAAAATCATCAAGACGCCTTTCAGGAACAGTGGCAAGAATAAAATGTGTAAAATTAGACTTTAAAATAGGTACCGAAGATTTCACACGATGTATGACGGAGCTTACTCAATAAAAAAAATTATAAAGAAATTATTACTGATGCACACTGCACGCATGAAATATTGAGCTAAGTGAGCAAACAACCAACTATATTAAAGATGCATATGAGCCAACCTAACTTTCTATATTGCAAGTTAAAATATACCATTCAAATATTATTATTTCTTGTTTTATTATTATCAATTGCTTTAGATACAAATGCAAAAGGGAAAACTATAAATTACCAATGCATAGGTCTTAGTCAATTTGAAATAATAGGATCATCTGGCGTTAAAGAAGAAATGAAAACGAATACTTATGAATTTATTAATGGTACCTTACAAGACTTAAACAATATTAAATGCGATTGGCAAAATCCAGCCATAACATGCGAATCTAATTTTCTAAACATTCGAAAACTAACAATCAATCAACAAACAAACAAAATTACTGATTTCATATCCGGTAACAAAGGCTTTGGGCAATATATTAAAAGATTTAATGGTAATTGCACCGAAAACCAATCAATTCTATAATAAGTCTTTATTTATTAGACGTAAGTATGAATATCTATCTTTATAATTGTATTAAATTAAAACTTTTTTCAAAAAAAACATATGATTTCAATAAAAAAGATTGACACTACTCATTACCAAGTTAATATTTCCAAAGATGGAGAAACACAACATAACGTTACACTTGATACAGAAACCTATCGACAAATTACCAGTGAGAAAATAACACCGGAAGAACTGATAAAACAATCCTTTATTTTTCTCTTAGAACGAGAATCTAATCAATCAATACTTCGTCAATTCAATCTTAAAGTCATAAAGCAGTATTTCCCAGAATATTCCGTTGAAATTAAAAAATTTTTGAATTAAATGGCTAATTACAATGTCAGTGAATTAATAACGATAACCAAATTAACAAAAACAAAAAAAAATTGGTTTATATATATTCTTAAATGTTCTGATAATACTTTCTACACCGGTATAACAACTAATATTCAACGACGCATTAAAGAACATGACGTTGGAAAAGGGGCAAAATATACTAAAGGACGCGCCCCTTTTGAATTAGTCTATCAAGAAGAATGCTTAAATAGGAGCGCAGCTAGTAAAAGAGAATATCAAATAAAAAATTTGTCTTTAGACGATAAACATAAATTAATTAATAAAAGAGGATCCTCATCTTTAAAAATTACTCTCCTAACAAATGAGTAACTTTTTTGCAGTTATAGATTGAAAACTGTTTACTTTCTATTTTTTCAAAATCATTAAATATATCACTTGTTAATTTTTTTTCGATCATATTAAACGTAATTGATTCAAAATCTTTTTTGCAAGTTACTGACACATCATCACTAGAGCAACTTTCCCAATCATTTCGATTCAACGTCTGTTTAAATCCAAAATAATAATTATTAAGTACAAGTATTTTTTTGTCCTGAATTCTTTCAACCTGATCTTGGGTACCAAAAATTAACATCTCTACCGCACGATATATTTCTAATAAACTTTCTTCTTCTTTAGATAAGCTTCTACTCTTCTCATGTTTAATTTTTTCAATAGGTGAAAAAATCGTCCCTGCACATTCAAAATAATATTTTTTTGGGTAAAAATAACCAGCAATTATTACTATTAACAAAATACATAAAGTTATTAATATCGACCTAAAATTCATTCAGCTTCAATTCCACAAACGGTCTTAAATATCTTGTATACCGATGTATTTATATTGTGACTTAGTGGTCTCCACGCTAGGCTCGCGCTTGACTGAGAAGATACGGGGCCCATCGCTTTATTTTTTGAGTAAGAAACAATATGTATCACCCTTCTTGTTTTTTGTTCACAATGATATTCTGTTAATATCTTCGCCGATAATACATTTTCATAGACAGATGCATTAAAATCCATAAGTGACCACATACGAAACAAGGGATAATTTACTTGAAGTGATTTTTCATCAAAATACAATGTCATCTTTCCGTCATGACTAATGTAACCTCCTTCCCATTCAGCCATAACTGACGTTACAGGCATGATTAACAAAATTAGGTAAAATATTTTTTTCATTATTAAGTGAAATCTTAATTAAATAATTATCCTTTATCATAACCAACTTTCACTCTTTAAAATATAAAAAAATAGTTTTAGCTCTATAATCTAAAAATTTGCTTTATTTTCATATACCTATATACTTCGCACTCGATGCAGATTGACTTTAAGTATTCTTAATTCACAATCTTCGCAATTAGAATAACTTAAGGATATATATTTTGTCATTTCAAACACTAAATCTTGATCACTCAATACTTAAAGCCATCAATAATATAGGCTATAAAGATGCAACGCCTATTCAGGCTAAAGCCATCCCAGAAGTAATGCTTAATAAACATGTACTAGCTACGGCTCAAACAGGAACAGGAAAAACTGCTGCATTTGTATTGCCAATTTTGCATCACCTTACTCAGAATGAAAAAAAGGTCAAAGGTCCACGTGTATTAATTATTAGCCCAACACGAGAATTAGCTAATCAAATTACTGACAGTATTAAGAAATATGGGCGCTACCTAAAGATAAATTCTGTAACCATTACTGGAGGCATATCCTATACGCTACAAAATAGATTGCTCTCTAAGCCAGTAGATATATTGATAGCAACACCAGGACGCTTGCTAGATTTATTTCAGCAAAGAAAAATAAAATTAAAAGATACAGAAATAATGGTCTTAGATGAAGCTGACAGAATGCTGGATATGGGATTCGTTCCTGATATCAGAAAAATATTTAATGCAACAAATAAAGAACAGCAAATGCTAATGTTTTCAGCAACTCTAGATCAATCTATATCTAAAATTGCAGAAGAATTTCTTAAATCTCCAGTCAAAATAATGATTAAATCAGAAACGTCAGGGCATAGCAATATTGCACAATCACTTTATTATGTAGACAGCCAATTCCATAAACAGCAATTACTCAATCATTTCCTAGCAAGCGAAGATATGAATCAAGCTATTATTTTTACAGCAACAAAAAGACAAGCAGACAAACTCTCTGATGAACTATATCATTCAAATATAAAATCCTCAGCCCTCCATGGAGACATGTCTCAAGGTAGCCGAACTAAAACTATTAATCAATTTAAAAGAAATGAAATTAAAGTGCTTGTGGCAACTGATCTGGCTTCGAGAGGTATTGATGTTAAAGACATTACTCATGTATTTAATTACGACCTCCCAAGAATCGCGGAAGATTACGTTCATAGAATTGGTCGGACGGGCCGAGCCAATAAAAAGGGGTTGGCCATCAGCCTTGTAAACCCAACCGATCGAGAACATCTTCGAAAAATAGAAAAATTCACAAATTTTAAAATTGAAATAAAAGTTGTGTCAGGAATGGAGCCAACAAAGGTTGTCCCAATTAACACCGAAAGAAAAAGAAAGAGAAGTGGTAAAAAAAGACCATTCATTAAGTCAACAAAATCTTTTAAAAATCATACTAATGCTACAAAAAGATTAAATCGTAAAGCCACTGTAGCGACTAGCGTTTAGCCAACAAAAGCCAATTCATTAATAGAATATATGCCCGTTGGGCGATCTTTATCTGTCTTCCAGAATTTTCTTTTTACGATACAGCAACGATCGCGGTTTATATCAGAGGCACCAAATTTTAATTTTGCATTAGGAATAATTCTATAAATATGCCTTTCAATTCCATCAATTGTCTCAGGAGCATCATCATGTGCACAAAAAATAATAATATTCTTTTGCCTCTTTTCTATTTGCCGCACACAAACCAAATCATCCCTACCAATTTCTTTAAGATGTCGACGAATTTTTTCTACCTCCTGATCCGAAATTGGCTCAAGTCTTAATAAACTTACTCGCTTCATTAATGAAATTGCATTTGCATTAATTTTTTCTTTATTTAATATTTGAGGGATGAATCGTACAATCCAAACATCTTTTTCTTTAGATGCTTTTAGGTTTTTTATAATTTGTTCAGCAGGATATTTTGTTAAAATTGGTGGTCGCATAATTATATTAACCAATAATTAAATTTATACAGAATCCAACAATATAAGCTACCAA
>Ga0209554_1002461_pt1 | contig 12736 bp, 11 predicted proteins | sample MarorgKNORR_S2LV_5_FD_188221 | JGI IMG/M metagenome (GOLD analysis project Ga0209554, IMG submission 188221) | Marine microbial communities from the Southern Atlantic Ocean, analyzing organic carbon cycling - Bottom_A/KNORR_S2/LV (SPAdes) (version 2) | ecosystem: Environmental > Aquatic > Marine... | reverse complement strand
CTATTGTAATTAATGGTAGCGGAGGAGGGATTCGAACCCCCGACACGCGGATTATGATTCCGCTGCTCTAACCAACTGAGCTACTCCGCCACGGATGAGGCCAGGGGTATAGGAGGCGGCGCCGGGACTGTCAAGCGACGCTCGATCCAGCCGCCGCCGAGAACACGGCTGCCCTGGTAGAAAACGCAAGCCTGGCCCGGCGCGATGGCTTCCTGGGGTTGGTCCAGGGTGACTTCGGCGCGATCGCCATCCAGGCCGCGAAGGGTGGCGGGAACCGGCTCGGCCTGGGCGCGCAGCTTGACCGAAAGCGGCCATTCGCGGGCCGCCAAATCTTCGTCGCCGAGCCAGTTAATGCCGGCCAGGGTGAGGCTTTGCCCGAACAGTTCGCTACGCGGGCCGACCACGACCCGGCGCGTCTCCGCCTCGATGCGCAGCACGTACAGCGGCTCGGACCCGGCGATTCCGATCCGCCGCCGTTGACCAACCGTGTAGTTGACGATGCCGTCATGGCGGCCGAGAACGGTCCCCTCGCCATCGACGATGTCGCCGGGTACGCAGGCCTCGGGGCGCAGCCGCGCGATAAGTTCGGCGTAGCGGCCCTCGGGCACGAAACAGATATCCTGGCTGTCGGGCTTGTCGGCTACGGCGAGGCCGAAGCGGGCGGCGATCTCGCGGGTCTCGCGTTTATCGAGGCCACCCAGAGGAAAGCGTAACATGGCGAGCTGATCGCGGCTGGTGGCGAACAGGAAATAGCTCTGGTCTTTGTGGCGGTCGGCGGCGCAATGCAGCTCAGGCCCCTCTGCCCCGATTTCGCGCCGCACATAATGGCCGGTCGCCAGGGCGTCGGCGCCGAGGTCGCGCGCCGTTGCCAGCAGGTCGCGGAACTTGACGGTCTGATTGCAGCGGATACAGGGGATCGGCGTTTCGCCGCGCAGATAGCTGTCGGCGAAGTCGTCGATCACCTCGGCCTTGAAGCGGCTTTCGTAATCGAGCACGTAATGGGGAAAATCGAGCTTATCGGCAACCCGGCGCGCATCATTGATATCCTCGCCGGCACAGCAGGCGCCGGATCGCCGGATCGCCGCGCCATGGTCGTATAGCTGCAGGGTCACCCCAATCACCTCGAAGCCCTGCCCGGCGAGAAGCGCGGCGGTAACCGAAGAATCGACGCCGCCCGACATGGCGACGACGACGCGGGTCGCGGAAGGCGGCTTGTCTATGCCTAGGCTATTCACGAGTCGGCCATCAGGCTTGGGACTTCGGCCGGCAGGGTCACGCAAAGCCCGTCGAGGACCTCGGTGATGCGGATTTGACAGCCGAGCCGCGAGGTCTTGGTCAGATCGAAGGCGAGGTCGAGCATGTCCTCCTCATCTTCGGTAATCTCCGGCAGCAGATCGAACTGATCCGCATTGACGATCACATGACAGGTGGCGCAGGCGAGCGAACCCTCGCAGGCGCCTTCGATATTGATATCATGCTCGCGCGCCACTTCGAGGATCGACAGACCCAGGGCGGCCTCGACTTCAAGGCGGTTTCCATTGGGATGGATGAAGGTCATTTTGGGCATAACAAGGCGTTCCACAGGCGCGCGCCGCGCCGAAGCAACTAAATCATAGAAATCCTGGCATCATATAGAGCATTGTCGGGCGAGTTGCAGAGGCTTCAGCAAATAAAAATAAAATTATTTTTCGCCGCGCAGGCGGGAAAGCTGTTCAGCCACCGTCTGGATGGCGTAGTCGATTTCGGCCTCGGTGGTGAAACGGCCGATGCCGAAGCGGATCGAGGCATCGGCCCTCTCGCTCCCCATGCCCATAGCCATCAACACGTAGGACGGCTCAACCGAGGCCGAATTACAGGCCGAGCCTGTCGATACGGCGAGATCGCTCAGCGCCTCGACAAGCTGCTCGCCGCCGACTCCGGTGAAGCTGAGGTTGAGATTTCCCGGGATCCGCCGTGTCCGGTCGCCGTTCAGGCTGACCCCCTCGACGCTCGCGGTGATGCCTTCGAGCAGACGGTCGCGCAGTGCTGCGAGACGCTCATTATCGCTTTCCATCTCGGCCTCGGCGATGGCGCAGGCCTCGCCGAAACCGACACAGCTCGGCGTCGGCACGGTGCCTGAGCGCATACCGCGCTCCTGACCGCCGCCGTCGGTCATCGGAAGCAGGCGGACGCGCGGGCGGCGGCGCATATAGAGTGCGCCGACACCCTTGGGGCCGTAGACTTTATGGCTTGATATGCTCATCAAATCGATATTCATGGCGTTGACATCAAGCGGAATTTTGCCGACTGCCTGGGCGCAATCGCTATGCAGATGGGCGCCGTACTCCCGGCATAGAGCACCGATTTCAGCCAGCGGCTGGATCACGCCGGTCTCGTTATTGACTCCCATGACCGAGACCAGCAGCGTCTCATCGTTCATCACATCCGCCAGCTCGCCAAGATCGACGAAGCCGCGGTCATTCACCGGCAGGGTGACGATTTCAAGGCCGTCGCGCCCGAGATGCTTGCAGGTCTCGATGACGCATTTATGTTCGGTGACCACGGTGATGACGCGGTTGCGGCGGCCCTTGTGATGTTCGTATTCGAACGCCGCCACGCCCTTGAGCGCCAGATTGTTGGCTTCCGTGGCGCCCGAGGTAAAGATGATTTCGCGCGGATCGGCGCCGATCAGCGAGGCAACTTGCTCGCGGGCGCGCTCCACGGCGTCGGCGGAGGTCGATCCAAATACATGGGTGCTTGAATGGGGATTGCCGAAATGCTCGGTTAAATACGGCATCATCGCTTCAAGGGCGCGCGGATCGAGCGGCGTCGTCGCCTGATAATCGAGATAGATGGGAAGCTTTATATTAGCGCTTGCTTGTCTTAATACGGTCAAACTCATGATCTAATTATACCTCATGTCCTGCCGATCCTCCACATCCCTGGGAGCGAAGATCGGTCCAGACATCGATCACTCGCACGACATCTCCCACTGACGTGCGCCATCCGAGGCTAATACGGACTGCCCGCGAGGCCAAGCCTCTATCTATATCCATGGCCTTAAGAACATGTGAAGGGCCGACCTTGCCCGATGAACAGGCCGAGCCGGCGCTCACCGCCACGCCGGCCAGATCGAACCCCATGACCTGGGTCTCGCTGGGCATTGTCGGCATGGCGATACAGGCGGTATTGCACAGCCGGGGGACGCGATTGCCGATGAGGCCGCCGCCGAGGGCGCTGATTTCCGCCTCGATTCGATCCCGCAAGCTAGCGATACGCGCAACATCGGCGAGGTCATCTTCCGCCAACTCGGCCGCAACCCCGAAACCGACGATGCCGGACATGTTCTCGCTGCCCGCCCGGCGGCCGGTTTCCTGACGGCCACCGGCGAGCTGCGCCTCGATTTCCACGCCGTCCCCCAGGATCAAGGCGCCGATCCCCTGGGGCCCGCCCATTTTATGGGCCGACAGGCTCAACAGATCGGCGCCCAACTGCGCCCGGTCGATGCTCAAGCGCCCGGGCGCCTGAACCGCGTCGCAATGGAGCAGCGCGCCATGGGCATGGGCGATTCGGGCAGCCTCGGCGATCGGTTGGATCACTCCGGTCTCGTTATTGGCCAGCATCAAAGAGACCAGGGCCGGCGTCTGGTCCTCGGCGAGGGCAGCCTCAAGGGCGGCAAGGTTAACAAGGCCATCGCCGTCAACCGGCAGGATCGAGGCATCGGTCGCGGAGCCGAGTACAGAATCATGCTCAATCGCCGAGATCAGAAGGCGGCCTCGCCCGGTGCCCTTGAGCGCCAGATTGTTGGCTTCGGTGCCGCTCGAGGTAAAGATCACATCACCGGGCTGTGCGGCCGTCAGGGCGGCCACCTGCTCACGGGCCCGCTCTACCGCCCGGCGCGCCTGGCGGCCATAGCCGTGCACCGAAGACGGGTTTCCAACCTGGGCCATGGCGTCGCGCATGGCGTCACAGACGGCGGGCTTGATCGGCGCCTCGGCGTTGTAATCGAGGTAACAGTCCATCAAGAACTGTCGTCGTCTTTGTGAGCGTCCTGGCCGGTGTTCCTGCGGCGCTGTTCGGCCTCCATTTCCTGGATACGGGACGACAGCTCATCCATCTGATCGAGCAGGCCATCAATGGCGCGGCTCGTCGGGTCCAGCATAGTGGCCGACGGCGCGCCATAAGGGGCAAACGGCGCCGGCTTGGAGGCGTCGTGACCGCCGATGGTGCGCGCCGGAATGCCGGCGACCGTATGACCGGCGGGCACGTTCTTCACCACCACCGCATTGGCGCCGACGCGGGCGCCCTTGGCAACGGTGATCGGCCCCAGCACCTGGGCGCCCGAACCGACGATCACGTCGTCGTCCAGGGTCGGGTGTCGCTTCTGATTGACCTGGGACTGGGAATCGACCGACGGCGCGATGCCGCCCAGGGTTACCCCGTGATAGAGGGTGACATTATCGCCGATTTCGGCAGTCTCGCCGATCACCACCCCCATGCCGTGATCGATGAACAGGCCCTGGCCGATAATGGCGCCGGGATGAATTTCGATGCCGGTAAGAATGCGTCCGAGATAGGAGATGAAGCGCCCTAAAAGCTTGAAGTCGCGGCCCCAGGCCCAATGGCTCAGGTGATAAAACAGCAGCGCATGGAAGCCCGGATAGCAAAGAATAACCTCGAGTCGCGACCGCACGGCGGGGTCGCGCTCGAAAACAACACCGATTTCGTCCCTTATCCTCTTGAACATCATGACTTCCGGCGGATAGTATGGCGCGCTTCTGGCCCGGGCCTCACTGCGCGCGTAACGAAGCGCTGTCGCGGTCGGGCCTTGAAGGTCATATAGATACCCGCCCCTCCGGTTCAAGCACGTCTATCCTGGTCAATCTCGATCATCGCGGTCAAGTTCTTCGACGTGCATAGCCCATATTACGCAAGTTGCATCTTTTTATGAATTTCAAACATACGCGCATTTGCCATCGGCCTGGACGTCTCCATGCCTGAAATTATCATCAACGGACCAGAGGGTCGCATCGAGGGCCGCTATCGTCATGGCACCGTGGAAAACGCCCCGATTGCGATAATCCTCCACCCCCACCCCGAACACGGCGGGAACATGAACAACAAGGTGGTCTACTCCCTGTTCCACACTTTCGTGCGTTACGGATTTTCGGTGCTGCGCATCAATTTCCGCGGGGTCGGCCGCAGCCAGGGCAGCTTCGACAACGGCCAAGGCGAGCTGAGAGACGCCGCGTCATCGCTCGACTGGCTACAGAGCTTCAACGCCAAGGCGAGTAACTGTTGGATCGGCGGCTTCTCGTTCGGCGCCTGGATCGGCATGCAACTACTCATGCGCCGGCCCGAGGTCGATGGTTTCATCTCCGTCGCCCCGCCCGCCAATCTCTACGACTTCACTTTTCTCGCGCCCTGCCCGTCATCGGGCCTGATCGTTCAGGGCGGCGCCGACGAACTGGTGCCTGAGCCTTCCGTCGACCAGCTGGTCACCAAGCTCTCCCTGCAGAAACGGATCACCGTCGATTATAATGTCATCGAAGGCGCCAATCATATTCTCAACGATCACATCGACAACCTGACGGGCCACGTGGAGGACTACCTCACCAAACGTCTCGGTGAAGCACCGTCCTCCTAGGCTCACGCCTTCCTAAGAACGATATAGAACGCCGCCCGTCAGCGGGCTCGGCGCGCCGGTGGTTGTCGGCAGGGTAAGCGGCAAATCGTCCAGGCTGCGCAGGGCGAGATAGGCAAAAGCCTGGGCCTCGATGGCATCGCCGTTCCAACCCACAGACTCGACCGGCTCGACAGGAACCGATAGAGCCGCCGCGAGGCCGGCCATCATGGTCGGGTTATGGCGGCCGCCGCCGGTCACCAGCCAGCGTTGCGGCCGGCCCGGCAGATGTGCCACCGCGCGGGCAACCGCGCCGACCGTGAAGGCGGTCAGGGTTGCCGCGCCATCGGCGACCGAAAGATCGGCGTCAAACAGATCAGCCACCACGGCGGTGAAATCATCGCGGTCGAGAGATTTGGGCGGTTTGCGCTCGAAATAATCCTCACAGAGCAGCCGCTCGACCAGAGCCCGGTCGGCAACGCCGCTGCGCCCCAGAGCGCCGTCCGCGTCGTACGCCACATCGAGATGCCGGCGCATCCAGTCGTCGAGCAGGGCATTGCCCGGTCCGGTATCGAAAGCCAGAATGCCGCCATCCTCGCCCAGCCAGGTGATATTGCCGACGCCGCCGAGATTGAGCACCGCCAGGGGCCGATCCAAACCCTCGGCCAGGGCCGCATGGTAGAGCGGCGCCAGCGGCGCGCCCTGACCGCCGGCAGCCACGTCATTGCTTCGGAAATCGCAGACCACGTCGATACCGGTAAGCTGGCTGAGCAACGCGCCGTCGCCGATCTGCCAGGTCATCCTCTCCTCGGGCCTGTGGGCGATGGTGTGGCCGTGAAAGCCGATCACATGAACCGCGTTCGCCTCGAGGCCCTCGGCCGCGAGCAAGGCGGCGACCGCGGCCCCATGGGCATGGGTGATACGGTTTGTTACGCCGTCAATGTCGCCGGACCCGCCGAGACAATTGCGCAAGCCGGCGCGCAGCTCCTCTTCATAGGGGACCGTGAGCCAGCCCCCGCGCTTGACCAGGGCGGCGCCATCACTCTCGATCAGCGCCACATCAATGCCGTCGAGCGAGGTGCCGCTCATCAATCCCAACGCCAGCCGAAGGTCGGACATAATTCATTCTTTCGCCACGGAAGCAGGCTGGTATGCTAAATCACCATCGCCTGACACACCAGATGACGCGGAATAGATGACCACACTTAAATCCGAATTCCTGCGCGAGATTACCGCGCGGGGCTATATGCACCAATGTACCGATATCGACGCGCTCGATGCCCGCGCCGCGAAAGGCCCCATCACCGCCTATATCGGCTTCGACTGTACGGCGCCCAGCCTGCATGTGGGCTCTCTGGTGGGGATCATGCTGTTGCGCCGGCTGCAAAAGGCCGGTCACAAGCCCATCGTGCTTATGGGCGGCGGCACCACCAGGATTGGTGATCCGTCTTTTCGCGATGAATCCCGTCCCCTGCTGTCCGACGATGTGATCAACAGCAACATGGCCGGCATCAAGACGGTGTTCTCGCGCTATCTCGATTTCGGCGACGGGCCGACCGACGCCATCATGGTCAACAATGCCGATTGGCTCGACGATCTCGCCTATATCCCCTTCCTGCGCGATTACGGCCCCCATTTCTCGATAAACCGTATGCTGGCCATGGATTCGGTCAAGCTGCGTCTGGATCGCGAGCAGACCCTGAGCTTCCTCGAATTCAACTATATGATCCTCCAGGCCTATGATTTCCTCGAGCTGTCTCGGCGGCAAGATTGTGTGCTGCAGATGGGCGGCTCGGATCAGTGGGGCAATATCGTCAACGGGGTCGAGCTCGGGCGGCGCGCCGCCGGCGTCGAGCTATACGGCCTGACCACGCCGCTGATCACCACCGCCTCGGGCGGCAAGATGGGCAAGACCGCCCAGGGCGCCATGTGGCTCAATGAAGACATGCTGTCGGCCTACGACTACTGGCAGTTCTGGCGCAATACGGACGACGGCGACATTGGCCGCTTCCTGCGTCTGTTCACCGAATTGCCGCTCGATGAAATCGAGCGCGCCGAGGCGCTGGAGGGCGCCGAGATCAACGATGCCAAGAAGCTGCTTGCCCATGCAGCCACGGTCATGTGCCACGGCGAAGACGCGGCGCGCACCGCCGCCGAGACGGCGCAAGCAACCTTCGAGCAGGGCGCCCATGGCGAGGCGCTGCCGGTGATCAGCCTGCCCAGAGCCGAGCTGGAGGCGGGCGTTCCTGCCTTCACCTTGCTCCATCGCGCCGAGCTTTGCGCCTCGGGCGGCGAGGCGCGGCGGCTCATCAAGGGTGGCGGCGGACGGCTCAACGATACGCCCATCACCGATGAGACCTATCTCATCACCCTGGCCGACATGTCCGATGACGGCGTCATCAAACTGTCCGCCGGCAAGAAGCGCCACGCCCTGGTGCGCGCCGACTGACTAGCCTAAGCTGTCTTCTTCGAGCAAAACCAGGAGGCCCTATGTCGAGCTTCAATTCTGAAAAAATCGCGGAAATCCACCGGGAGTTACACAGCAAACTGCCCAGCGAACCCGCGCTCCGGGTCAAGGCGCTGGAGGGTCTGCTGGTCGAGAAGGGGATGATCAAGAGCGAGACCATCGACGCCTGGATCGAGCATTACACCGAGGAGATAGGCCCCAAGCGCGGCGCCCATGTGGTGGCGCGATCCTGGCTCGATGCCGCCTTCAGGGACAGGCTCATGAGCGACGCACCGTCCGCCCTCGACGAGCTCGGCTATCTCGGTCACGCCACCGGCCATTTGAAAGCCGTGGAGAACACGCCCACGATCCATAACCTGGTAGTCTGCACCCTGTGCTCCTGCTATCCCTTCGGTGTGCTTGGCATGGCGCCGAATTGGTACAAGACCGCCGCCTATCGCAGCCGTGCGGTGCGTGATCCACGCGGTGTGCTGGCGGAATTCGGCGTGCGGATCGGCGATGACGTGGAAGTGCGGGTGTGGGACAGCACCGCCGAGCTGCGCTATCTGGTGATCTCCGAACGACCCCAAGGGACAGACGGCTGGGACGAGGCGGCGCTCACCGCCCTGGTCAGCCGCAATTCCATGATCGGCACCGACCGCGATCTCACTCCTTTTGTTTCAGGGTGGACTGACTGATGGACGGCGCCCATGATCTCGGCGGCAAGCAGGGCTTCGGCCCGATCGAGGTAGAGACGGATTTCATTGCCTTTCACGAGCCCTGGCAGGCGCGTGGCTGGGCGATCACCCGCTCGACCTTCCGATCCGACTGGACCATCGACTGGTGGCGTCACATTCGTGAACTGATCGATCCGGTCGATTATCTGAGCCGGCATTATTTCGATTCCTGGCTGCAATTGCAGACCGCTGCCCTGATCGATTCCGGGGCGCTCACCATGACGGAAGCCGTCTCGGGCCAGGCCGCCGACCTTGCCCCGGATGCCGATCCCATGGCGCCGGAAGCGGTGGTGGCCATAGCGGCCAAAGCGGCCTACTTCGACCGGCCCATCGACAGCGCCCCGGCCTTCAACCCGGGCGACACGGTGCGCACCCGGCGTATGGGCGCCATTGGCCATTGCCGTCTGCCCGCCTATGCCCAGGGCCGCTCCGGCCAAATCCACGCCTATCACGGCGCCCATATCTTCGCCGACGACTCGGCCCGAGGCGATGAGCACCCTGAACACATCTATAGCGTGGTGTTCGAGGCCAGCGAGCTGTGGCCCGAGGCGGCCGGACGGCGCGACCGCATCTATCTCGATCTGTGGGAACCCTATCTTGAACGCGCCTAACGACACTACAGACAACGCCCTGGGCCCGCTGAAACGCAAGGATGGCGAGCCTATCTTCGACGAAGCCTGGCAGGCGCAGGTGTTGGCCATGGCCGACAGCCTGACCCGGCAAGGCGCCTTCACGCCGGGCGAATGGTCGGAGACCCTGGGCGCCGAGTTACGCCGCGCTGAAGCCGACGGTGCGCAGGACGATGCGGAGACCTATTACCAGGCAGCCTTGCGGGCTCTGGAAAGCCTGCTCGACGGCGGCGGCGCGGTGAGCGTTGAAGCCGTAACCGAACGCCGCGATGCCTGGGAACGCGCTTATCTCGCAACCCCCCACGGCCAGCCGGTGACTCTCAAATCAGTTTCAGGCAAGTAATTTTTAGCGATTCGAATCCACGGACGGGTCTGTGTCGTCCGGGTTTTCGATATCCGCACTGAACAGGCCGCGCAGGAAGCCGGGCGCCAGCACCGATAACGGATTGACGGTAACCACCGGGTCGTCGAGCGGCCCTGACAGCTTGTAATTCATCGCGAAGACGCCGCCATCCTCCTCTCCGCCGACGAGAAGATCGCCGAGGATGGGGATTTTCCCGAAAATACTGTTCAGGGCATAGGCCGGCACCAGGGTGCCGTCGAGATCGGCGGTCTCGGCCTGCTGGTCGATATGGCCCTTGAAGGTAAATCCGATCGCCGGGCCGAAAGCCCGCGCATCCTTGATTTCCAGCTGCTCGCCGCGTTTGGTGAACGGCACCACCAGCCGGCTGAGCGGCAAGCCATCGCCGGACAGCAGGTCGAAGACGCCGGTCAGGGTGGCGATGGTCAGGATGCGGGCCAGAACAGGCACCTTGCGAAGGGTGAAATTCCGAATTCGAAGTTCGCCGTCGATCGCCTCGCTATTGCCGTTTACGCCATCGAGGGCGGCCAGCAGGGTAATCTCGCCGCCAATGGCATCGTCGAACACATCCAGCGCCCGCAGCACCTCGCCGCCGTCATCGGATTTCAACCAGAAATACCGCCGGTTATTTTCCCGGCGGATGCCCATGGCGAGGCTATTGCCGCTAGCCAACAGCCCATCGATCCTGGCCGCTTCCCACTGCCCGCCTTTGGCGAGCAGCTTTGCTTCCACGGCGGTCAGGAATTGGTCGTCGCGGGTCATCACCCGGTCGATGGTGGCGGCGATGCTCATCTCCGGCAAAACATCGTCCTCGCTGTCGTCTTCGAGATAGGGCCTCAAATCGAGGCTTGGGCCCTTGATGGTCATGCGATAGCCGCCGCTCGTATCGACCACCATGGCGGCGCGAAAATCTGTCTCGCCGAAGGCCAGCCGATCGAGATCAAGCCTGACCAGAGCGCCTGTCTCGTCGTCGAGATCGGCCCGTCCCTGGGCGATGAGGTCGCCCGCCGCCAGATTGAAAGAATCGACAGAGAGCGGCATTCCCGGGCCATTTTGCAGGCGCAATTCCAGCAAGCCCCCGACCCCGGCAAGCTTCTCCCAATAGAGTTCGGGTATGCGAATGCGCGCATCATCGAGGCCGGCGTCGACGTGCCACAGAAGGCGGCCGTCAGCCTGGCCGGACACCTCAATGGCGATATCGGTCGGCCCGGTGATGTAATCGCTGCCGGGCATCCCGAGCGCCAGACGCTGTGTATCGGTGAGCCGCCCGGCGAAGGTAAAGCGGCGCTTGAAGGGCTCTTGGTCGGAGAAGTTTTCGCGCCAGGACCCCTCTCCGGAGGCGACACCCAGGGTGACCGGTCCGGATAGATCCAATCCCGTATTATCGAAGGTGAGCCGCAGCGGTCCCCCGCCTATATCGAAGCCGTCGAACAGGCCGGCGGCGTTCACATTGGTCAGGGTCGAGGTCGCCGTAATCACCACGTCCTCGGGCGTGAGCCGATAGGTGATGGGAAAGGAAAAAGCCATGGAAGTACGAACATCGCCGGTAACCGACCCCGGATCGAGGCCGAGCTTTCGCGGATAATCGAGCAGGGGATGGGCAAGCACGGCCAAAGCGTCGCTGATCGAGCCCTGGGCCTCCAACTGGATGCTGGTATCGTCGATGATACCCAAATCCGTTATTTTCACCCTGGCCTCCCGCAGGGTCAGGCCGTCCATGACGCCGCCCCATAAACGCATGTCCAAATTACGTCCGGTGATGGTGCCGAAGGCATCGACGCCAACCACCTTGGGCAGGGGGTCGTAGTAATTGACGGTGGCGCCCTCAATTTCCAGGGTGGTGCGAACGGCGGCTTCGGGCAGGCGCGGCAGCGCGAGATCGCCGGGCTTGAGGTGAAGGCTGGTCCGCGACTTGGTGAGCATTCCGCCGGTGATATTGTTCACCACCCATTCGCGCACGACGGGAACCAGCGCCACCGGCCAATAACGGGCGATATCATCGCCCGGCAGGTTGCTAACCGTGATGCCGGCGGCGATGAAGGGATCGGAATTGAAGCCTTCAACAACCCCATCGAAGTCGATTTTCGGGCCCCCGAGATTAATCGACGCACTTTTGATGCGAAGGCTCTGATTGGTATTTACATAGGTGCCGACCACCTCGGCGCCGACGATCTCGATCGGCTCGGTGAGCCAGTCATCGAAATGTAGCTGGCCGGCCTCGGCGCCCAGGTTGAAGGCGACTTCGGTCAGGTTTGCCTCGGCGTCGAGGGAGAACTCCATAACGCCGCTGACCGGAAAACCGCCAGTGCTTAAAAATTCGAGTCCGGGCGCTTCGAGAGCGATCCATTCGGGGCGCACCTCGGAGAAATTCACCCAGACCTTAAAATCACGGCCCTGGCCGCGATAGCGCGTGCGAATGCCGACCGGCGTTGCCCTGCCGCCGATATCGACCAGCAGGCTGGCGTCGATGCCGATGCCCGAGTCGTTGCGGGTTATGTTTATGGTGGCGCGGGGCGCCGTCCAGGCCATGTCCAGGCTATAGTCGATGACCGCGAGATCGCCGCGGATGATACTGATACGTTCGAGATAGCCCATCGCCTGCGTGCGGTTCGGCGGCGCCAGCAGATCGGCGAACAGCAAATTGAATGAGTCTGATGCGTCATCGAGGATTTTTCGTCGATCCACGTCCCCCAGACCGAACTCGAAGCTGCCGTCGGCGTTGCGCACCAATCTGACACTGGGTTCGATAATTTCGAGCGCCGTCGGCGCGACCATGCCGCGCCATAAGGCGGGCATGCTGAGACTGATGGATATTTCCGGCGCGGTGGCGGCAACCTCACCGTCAGCACCCCTGGCGCGCACGTCGAGGATGCGGATGTCGAGAGCCCGCTCCCAGCCGGCCCAGGTCAGAATGGTATCGGAAAATTCGAGCTGAATGGGCGAATCCGTTTGCTCAAGCGC
>Ga0209554_1002460_pt1 | contig 12739 bp, 11 predicted proteins | sample MarorgKNORR_S2LV_5_FD_188221 | JGI IMG/M metagenome (GOLD analysis project Ga0209554, IMG submission 188221) | Marine microbial communities from the Southern Atlantic Ocean, analyzing organic carbon cycling - Bottom_A/KNORR_S2/LV (SPAdes) (version 2) | ecosystem: Environmental > Aquatic > Marine... | reverse complement strand
GAAAGATGGCGGTGCGCAGGGTCGGGGAACAACCTTGTGAATGGCCGGTGGGTAGGGCAACTGATCGAAACTTGGACTGCTAGATGAAACTCCGTGGAATAACAGCGGCGCTCACGAAAGGTCGCCAAAAATCGGCCCCGGTGTCTGACCGCGACGCCGTTCCTAATGAGCCGCCGGTAACGTCGTCACACGCACGGGCCACGACCGAGCTCGAGGATTATCTTTTCGCGCACGTATTTGCCAGGAGCGCCAACATGGTCGTGCAGTTCCGGGGCGATACGCCGTATGACGTCTCTGTGGAACTCGATGGCGGACCTGCGCCCGTCGCGGGGGCCGGACCGGATCTGATGTATGACGAGAGTGGGGCAAGTTTTGTGCGCGTCAACGAGTCTCGACTTTACGGGCTGTTAGAGCTGGAGGCGTTTGGAGAGCACAGGCTGATCGTGAGGTCAGACTCCGATCAGTTCGCCGTCAACTCATTCACCTTCGGGAACTACGTACAGGGCCCGTGACCTTCCACCCGTAGACATTCCCCGTAATTTTTCGCGGGAGCCGTATCATCCACGGCACCTTTGATTTCGCAAATTGGGATCTCACCACCGGGATCGCCCGGACCGGCGCACCCGAATCGCCGGTAGACACATATGGAGAGGAATACATGGGCATCCATGACGGCAAGGTCGTAATCGTGACTGGCGGTGCGCTGGGCATAGGTGGCGGCGCATCGCGCGTATTTGCTGAAGAGGGCGCCCGGGTGATCGTGGCGGACAAAGACCCTGAGGCCGGCCATCAGACCGTTGACGAGATTAAGGCCGAAGGCGGGGATGCGACCTTTGTCCAGGCGGACTTCAGCTTTGCCGCGGACCCACGGCGGGTGGTCGAGCAATCGGTAGCCGTCTACGGCGGCGTTGACTTCGTTTTCAACAACGTCGGCATACAGCCGCGCACCTCGTACACGAATGCCGAAGACACGACCGAGGAGATCTGGGATGCCATCATGTCGGTCAATCTGAAGAGCTACTGGTTGATGGCCAAGTACGCGATACCGGCGATGCGAGCTCGGGGCGGCGGCGTGATCGTGAACAACGCCAGTGTTCAGGGTCAGCAGTCTGCGCCGCTCGTCACGGCGTACGCGGCCAGCAAGGGCGGCGTGTTGTCGCTGACACGCCAGCTGTCGCTCGACTACGCTCGGCAGAACATCCGAGTTCTCGCCGTATGCCCTGGCTCGATCGACACCCCGCTGATGCGTGACGCCATCTCCGGGGATTCGGGCGAAGTGCCGGACGATATGGAAGCGGCGATCTATGCCGCCGGCGCGCGATCTCCGATAGCCCGGATAGGAACGCCGGAGGATATCGCAAACGTCGTGGTGTTCCTGTGTTCAGACAAGGCATCGTTTATGACGGGTGAGTTCGTGAATGTCGATGGGGGAGTGATGGCGCAGGGCGCGTGGGCGGACTTGAGTCCAACGAAGTAGCATGGCCGCAGGTCGGAGGTTCACATGCATATTGAACTGAACCTGAATCCAGGCTGGCGTAGTTGGACGGTGGGGTAACGTGGTGCATCTAGTCGTCGGGACCACAGGACGGACGGTGAGGGCGGGGAGCTTGCGCCGCGTATTCAGAGCGGCCTGGATTTTCGCGATCGTTGCCGGCGGTCTTCTGTCGCTTATTGCCGCTGTCCGATTAGACGCCGACGGTCACGCCTCAAACGAGGTGTTCGTCGTGGAGCTGGACGGTGCGATCACGCTTGTAACCGAGCGGTTTATCTCACGTGCACTCGATAAAGCGGAGGAGGACGGCGCAGAGCTCGTCATCATCCGGATAGACACCCCCGGCGGCACCCTGGACGCCACGCGGGACATTGTGACAAAGCTGCTGGCGTCCAACGTTCCCATCGTTTCCTACGTCGCCCCTGATGGAGCGCGCGCGGCCAGCGCCGGGACTTTTGTAACGGCCGCGGCTGGGCTGGCGGCGATGGCCCCGACGACAAATATCGGCGCTGCGGCGGTCATCACCGGCGAGGGTGAAGACCTCCCGGAGACCCTCGGAAAGAAGATCACCGAGGATACGGCGGCGCTGATACGAAGCCTCGCAGAATTGAGGGGGCGCAACTCGGACGCGCTTGAGGCGATGGTCCGAGACGCGATCGCTTACACGGCCAGTGAGGCGGTAGAACTGGGCGTTGTGGACCTGATCGCTGCGGATCTGGAGGATCTCCTGGCGCAGATAGACGGTCGCGCGATACCGACGGCGTCCGGCCCGCGTATTGTTTCGACCAGCGACCTCACGGTCCGTGAGATCGAACAGACATTTGTGGAGCGTTTCCTCGGGTTGCTGGCAGACCCGAACATTGCGTTCCTGCTGCTGTCACTGGGTGGACTGGGGCTCATCGCCGAGATCTGGAGCCCGGGACTCGGGATACCGGGTGCGCTGGGGGTTGGCTTCCTGATCCTGGCCTATGCTTCGTTCGGAACACTCCCGTTCTCATGGGCCGGCATAGCGCTTGTAGCCCTGGCGATTGCGCTGATAGCTGGAGAGATGCACGCGCCAGGTGGCGGAATCCTTGGCACTCTGGGCGTGATTGCATTGATCCTTGGCGGGTTATTTTTATTCGACTCGGCCAGCGGTAACGGTGTGTACGGTCCGTCGGTGAGGGTGAGCTTGTGGGTACTTGGAATTGTGAGCGGCACCGCGGCGGCGATCGTCGGGTGGCTCGTGTGGGAAATGAGAAGGTCCAGCTCAGAAGAAGAGTACGTTCAAGAAACATCACACGAGGCGCTGATCGGCCAGACTGCGGTGGTAACGCGAGCATTGGACCCATCGGGCGAGGTGCTGGTCAGCGGCGAGCATTGGCAAGCTGACGTAACCGAAGGGCTTGTGGTGGACAGCGGTGCATCGGTCGTAATTCACTCGGTTGAAGGGCTTCGACTGGGGGTGGAACTGGCCGACCAGGCTACTCAAGACGAAGAATCGTGATTTTTGATACCGAACCGGCATAATGCCCGGGTCCGGACGTTGACTAGAGCGAGAAGTACAGAAAGAGTCGGGTATCGATGGCGATAATCAATTTTATTCGGGACTACGAACGGCTTGCCCGGTTCAAGTTCGGACGATTTCAGGGGATGTTGGGACCCGGAGTCGTATTCGCGATCCCGATCGTCCACTCGATAAGGAAAATCGATACACGGATCGAAGTCGTTGACATTCCGCGGCAGACCAACATCACCCGGGACAACGCGCCGATCGTGATCGACTTCCTCGTGTACATGAGGGTCGATATCGAGGAAGCACAAAAAGCGGTGCTTGAGGTCAGCAACTACAAAGCTGCGGTAATCGGGCTGGCGACTACGACGCTGCGAGCCGTCATCGGCGATATACCGCTGGACGACGTCCTGTCCCAGCGTGATCGGATAAACGAATTGATTCGCACACGACTCGACTCCGAGACTGCACGGTGGGGGATCAAGGTCACGAACGTCGAGATTCGTGAGATCGAGCCGCCCCGCGATATTCAGGATTCCATGAACCGGCAGATGACCGCAGAGCGGGTTCGTCGTGCGGTGGTGACCGAAGCTGAAGGGACTCGCGAGTCCAGCATCACGGTGGCAGAGGGAGCCAGGCAGGCAACCATCCTGGCTGCGGAAGGCGCCCGGCAGGCGGCGATCCTTGAGGCCGAGGGCGCCCGGCAGGCCTCGATTCTGCGTGCAGAGGGGTTCGCCGAAGCGCTCAACACGGTGTACGAAGTTGCCCAGAACGTGGACCAGAAGACGATGAGTCTTCAGTACTTTGAAGCGCTGAAGAGCCTGGGAGAAGGCGAATCTTCCAAGATCATCTTCCCGATGGAGTTCACGAAGTTCTTAGGGCCGATAGGCGCCATGTTCGGGTCCAACGGGTCAGACGTGGACGACGACTAAGCGGAATCGGCCTCAGGTTTCTACCCAGAAGGCCTCTCCCATCAGGGGAGAGGCCTTCACGCGTCTAGATGTAGGCGATGGCCCCGTCCGAGAGCTTGCGGTCGCCCCTGTACCAGTTTGACTCGAAGGGGCGCTCCGCAATGGCGTCCACGTCTAATTCGATGCCCCAGCCCGGTCCGGCCGGGATCTCATGGTGGCCGTCTTTGACGACCGGGGACGATTTTACGAACGACAACTCGACATCTTGGAACGGGCGCATCTCCTGGATCAGGAAGTTGGGGATGGCGGCGTCAAAGTGCAGGTTGACGGTCGTCGCCAGCGGACCCATCGGGTTGTGGGGCGCGACCGAGATGTCGTGCGCCTCGGCGTCTGCGGCGATCTTACGCATCTCCGTCATCCCGCCCACGATGCACACCTCGGGCTGGATTATGTCCGCAGCTCCCGCCCTGAATAGCTCGCTGAACTCGAACTTCGTGTACAGGCACTCGCCGGTCGCCAGCGCATACGGCATCTTCCTGCGCAGCTCACCCATGGCATGCCGGTTCTCCATGCGAAGCGGCTCCTCCATGAACATGGGCGTGTTGACGATGTGTGCGTTCGCCAGTTCTAGAAGCCTGCCGGGTTCGAACACTGCCGCGTGCGCGTCCATGCCGATCTCGGCGTCCGGACCGGCTTCGTCACGAAGCGCTCCAACCAGCTCCACACCGGCGTCTACAGCTTTGAGCCAGGGGAGATCACGCCAGTCGTTGGGCAGCGGATTGACCTTGAAGGCCGTGTATCCGGACACATCGATTGCTTCACGAACAGTAGATCGCATGGCATCCAGGCCGCTTCCGTCACTGTCCCCGAGATGTACGTCCAGGTAGCCGCGAATCCTGTCTCGGTAGCGGCCGCCGAGAAGGTCGTAAACGGGGATGTCGTACGAACGTGCCGTGATGTCCCACAGGCTCTGGTCGATCCCGGAGAGCGCCGCCAGCCCGGACGAGCCTGGGGGAAAGCGGGCGCCCTGGTACATGAGCGCCCACAGGTACTCGATCCGTGTCGGATCGTGTCCCACGATCTGATCGGCAAAATAGCCGACCCACTCTTTTGTAGCCAGGTCCGGCCCAACACCGTAGGACTCGCCGATGCCGATGAGTCCTTCGTCTGTGTGCGTCACGACGAACATGCTGTTGCCGGCGCCGAGAGTTTCCGGGGTAGAGCGGCTGGCGACCAGGCATTCCACTTTTGTGATCTTCATCTGGAGTTGAGGGCCTTTCAGGTGGCTGGCTGCTGGGGATTTGGCGTTTAGATGAACGCTGGTGCGCCCTCCGCATCGGTTGGGAAGCCGCGGTTCCAGTGTTTTGGAGGGTTGGAGGCGATCGCCTCAAGGTTCAGTTCCATACCGAGTCCCGGCTTTGTAGGCAGCTCAAAATAGCCGTCAACCGGCGCCCACATCTCGTCTACAAATTTGGCCCGGTCACGTTTGTGGTCGCCGTGATACTCGAGGATCGTGAAGTTGTTGATGCTGGCTGCGTAGTGAACGCCGAGCGCCGTGGAGAGCAGCCCGAGCGGGTTGTGTGGCGCGACTGACACGTAGTTGGCCTCCGCCATCGCCGCGATCTTGCGGCCCTCAAGCAGTCCGCCGCACACGAGCAGGTCAGGCTGAATGATGTCCACGGCGTCTTGGTCGAACAACTCGGCGAACTGGGTGATGCCGAAGAGGTTCTCGCCGGTGGCCAGCGGGACCGTCAGTTCGCGCCTCAGTCGGGCGGTACTCGGGATGTAGTCGGGCCGGACAGGCTCCTCTATAAACATTAGCCGGAAGTCGGATAACGCTTCGGCGATCTGTTTGGCGCGCATCGGTTCCCGGAGCTTGCTGTGGAGATCGACGGCGAGGTCAATGTGGTCGCCGACGGCTTTCCGCAGCGTGCCGATACGGTTCACGACTTCTCTTACGACGGCCAGCCAGGGCATCTGTTGCCACTCGGGCGGGAACATTGATGCCTTGAAGGCGGTGTACCCCTCGGACAGTAGTTCGAGGGCCTCTGCGGCCTGTTCATCGGCGCTATCGCCATGAATCTGGTGGTAGACGCGCACCCGGTCCCGGGTCGGACCTCCGAAGAGTTTGTATATCGGCACACCCGCGCGCTTGCCCGCGATGTCCCATAACGCGTGGTCGACTCCGGATAGGAACGACCACTCGACCGCGCCAAGAGGGAAGCGCATGGTGTTCTTCGCCCTGCGGAGCAGCCACTCGATGCGGGACGGGTCCTTGCCGATGAACCAGTTCTTACTGGATTCAGCCGTGGCGATGATCGCCTCGTCCGGACCGATGGTGTAGGGCTGGCCGTTGCCGGTGATCCCTTCGTCCGTGAACACCTGCAGGAATATCGAGGTACGGCGACCATCGTGGCAGTGGTAAGTCTTGATGTCGGTGATCTTCAAGGGCTGGCCTCTTGTCTGATCTGAACACGATGAACGGGACGCGGTGATTCAAGTGGCTGAGATGGCGTTGCGGAGCCATGGTGCGGCGGCAGTATAAGCCCGGTAGAGATGGGGTAGAGGGGGAGTTCTTTATGCGGATCAGCGTTCATTTAGTGATGTGTATTCGTTCACATGATGCTAACGAAAATGCTGTATTAAACCAATATTCTCTGTCACTGTTACTAAAATTCCAAACACACTAATAAGATGTATAAAAGTAGATGTAACCGCAAATGTATTCAATTTGTTGCCCAAATATTTTCCAGGGCATCATTGCGGAAGGTCCGCCGGATCGGATAGCCACAGTACTTTCGTACCCGGCGCGTCCAGTCTCGCGAAGCACCATTAGCAAAACATAACGGTAAATATGCTTCGAATAATGCCGGGTAAACGGCATAAACATCAGCGCTTTGGTTTCGCCATCGTTTCATTACCGGGACGATGATGTTAGTGGCGGTATGAATGCGCGGACTAATTCGACCGCCACGCGACGGAAAACTGCTCCGATTCGAGTTCAGGATGACCCGGCGACCAGATCCAGGGTTATGTCGCCGGACAGATGTGTGTGGCAGGGCGATCTAACTACCGAGAAGGCGCTGACGAGCCGGAAACGCCCCACGATCACAACTTAAACTACGTAGCGATCGACATTGGGTGGCAGGGCGGACGCGCGGGATGGTGCGATTGTCAGCTGGCGGATTCCCACTCGGCACCTGGTTGAGGTTGTTCTATTCGTCTCGATGATTCCACCTGGGGGACCTTATCGCCCCAAGGACATCTACCTGTGGCTCTGGACACCCCATACGGCTTAGGTTGAGTTCGAGCCGCACGCTCTCGGCGGGGTAGAGGCACAGCCAGCGATCCATTCATTATTTGACAACCTGTTTCCCTACACGCATTCGTGTACCCCCGGCGGTGAAGGCAAGAGAAGGCGTAACTGCCGCAACACTCGGGCATTTAGCCGCAGTCCCCGGCAAAAGATGTATCTGAACGGTGGACAAAAGGCTAATATGGCGGCATAATGCTGAAACGAACGGCATACAGAACGGGTAAATGCCGCATGTGCCCGGGAAACGAGAAGCATGTACGCCCCTGCAACGGGATAGTGTTTTCTCAATCGTGCTGCCGATATGAGGACGTGAGGCCGTTTTATTTACCGGTGGGGGTGTCACACTCCCGTTTCGTATGAATTGCGGCTCTCCGGTCGATATAGGCCCTATTACGGGTCTAAGTAACCCGCAGTCAGGTATGGAATATTGGGGAAATTAAGTCTCTACGAATACCCGGATGCTTCGCTGAACGATTCACTTGAGATCGGTCGGAGAATAGCGCGAGAGTTTATGGGCTCAGTTTCACGAGCCACCCTGGCAAGCGCGCTGAAGATGAGCGATCGTGGCGGTGGCTTTGGCGCGCGTATCGGTGCCATGCGCATCTGGGGTATCGCCGAAGGTCGTGGAACGATTCGCCTGACAAGGAACGGCTTGCGTGCTGTTAACCCGTTGACGCCCGAGGAATCCTCGATGGCGCGCCGTGACCTTGCGGCCTCTGTGCCGCTCTTCATGGAACTGGCTAACCGACTTGATGGTTTGCCACCGGACCGTGCGCGTCTTGCGCTTCTGCTTGAAGACATAACGGGCGCGAACCGGATCGAAATCGAGCGTCGGCTTCCGGTGGTCTCCCGCGTATTTGAGGACGTGCTGCCGTTGCTGCCAGCTTCAACTGGTTCGGGAAGAGGTAGCCGTTCCACCTCCGGCGAAGACCAGGCCAGGCCCAGAGATGTGCTCGACGACCCCGGGCTCGGGTTTCTCGACATTCCCGAGCTGCTGGAGCAAAGCGCGGCGGCGTCCGGCGGAGCTCCCCCAGCGCCGGAAGACGTTGGGGAGCCACGCATCGAGGTGGTCTTCCCGGGAGGGCGCATCTCGCTTCCGGAATCGATCGCAAGCCTGGACGTGATCATCCAGGTTCTACAGGAGCGCCGGAGCAACCTGACCCGGGGCAGCGGGCCATCGGCCTTCTAAATGGGGTCCCCGACAACCGGTCTCGTGACCCGGAGACGGCCTTTTCACAACCGAAAAACCCACCCTGCGGGTGTGTTTAGATCTTCAACAGGATCTTGTTTGCGCCGCGTTCCCTTGCGTGCAGTTGTCGGTAACCTTGCTCGGCGTCGATGAGCGGCATGACGTGCGACACGAGCGGCTCTAGATCGAGAGTGCCGCCCCATAGAGCGAGCATCGTTTTGGACACATTCGCTCTGGTCGGTGGCGCTGCGAATTCGATCGTGATGGCACCTTCGATTGTGAGCTCCGGTATCGGCCGACCCGGCAGTTCCGGCTCGGCCAGCACCATCACTCCATCCGGTCGTAAGAGCCGGAGGCCGAGTTCCATCTGAGCGCGACTGACACCTGCTCCTACGATCACGGCGCCGAAACCATCGCCGCCGGTCGCCTCTCTAACGGCGTTTTCGACACGTCGTTCAGATGTGTCGAACGTGGTCGCCCCTAACCTGCGAGCGAGGCCGAGCCGCCGTTCTTCGTCGTCCAGGCCGATCACGCCCGTAATCCCGGCCGCAGCGAGAGCGATCAGGGTGGAGGCGCCGTACGGATCGCAACCGATCACACAGACGTCGGTGGCGCCGAGTTTGGTTGCCTGTGCGACAGCCGATGCCCCGAGTCCGTAGGTGTCGCCGAGCAGCAACGCCCGTTCCTCGATGCCGGGCGTGGGGACCTTGAGCAGAGTGTCGTTGGCGAACGGGACGCGCACGTAGAGCGCCTGCCCTCCGTCGAGGTCGTTCCAACCGAACCCTCTACGGCCGTTGTCGGAATCGAACACGCCGATGCCGGTCACAAGATTGCCGAGATCTACCGTCGAGACGCCTGCGCCTACCTCATCGACCAGCCCGCAGAACTCGGCGCCCGGGATGGTTCCGGGGCAGGGGTTGTTTCCTGCATATCTCAGAATGTCGCGTGAGCTTATCGCCGTGGTGGTCACACGAACGATGGCGTCCATATCGTCCTTGATTCGGGGGCTGCGGCGCTCGACCACTTCGACGTGCTCGGCGCCGTTGAAATTCAGGGCAAGCATCTAGGGGGCGTGCCGGAATCGCCAGATATCCCCGATATCAAAATCGGAATTCGGCGTCCGCAGGTCACACATTCTCTTTTACGCGTTCCGCCAGTTTGCGTGTCATGCCGGGGGATGCCGCCAGATCATCTACCGACGCTTCACGTATTTCCTTGAGCGAACCGAACTGTCGCACAAGCTGGCGCTTTCGTTTTGGCCCGATCCCCGGCACGAGGTCCAGCGCCGACTGTCGGGCACTTTTCGAACGGAGATTTCGATGGAACGTGATGGCGAATCGGTGTGCTTCGTCCCGTACGCGCTGGACGAGGAACAACCCCTGTGATCCACGGGTGAGGATGTACGGCTCCGGTGAGTCCGGGATGAAGATCTCTTCTTCCTGCTTGGCGAGGCTGGCGAGGGGAACGCCCTCGATGCCCAGTTCAAGCATCACCTGGAGCACAGAACTGAGCTGGCCCTTACCGCCGTCGATCAGCACAAGGTCAGGCACTATGCCGAACGTGTCGTCCTTCGCCTCTTCGCCGGCGGCCCGGGCGTCTACCGCTTTCTTCAAGCGTGAGAAACGCCGGTGCAGCACCTCGCGCATCGAAGCGAAATCGTCGTTCTTGTCATGGGTCTTGATCTTGAAGCGCCGGTAGTCGGATGTCTTTGGCTTTCCGTCCTCGAACACCACCATTGACGCAACGGTGTTGGTGCCCTGGATGTGCGAGATGTCGTAGCACTCGATGCGCTGTGGGAGACGGGGCAGGCTCAGCTCCTCCTGGAGCTGTTGCATCGCCGCCTCCATCACGTCGGAATCGGACAGCCACTTCAATTTAAGCTGCTCCAGACCTTCCCCCGCGTTCTGGGCGACCATCTCAAGCAGGCGTCGTTTCTCTCCGCGTTTCGGGACCGACAGGTTCACCGGGCCGTCGCGTCGCTCTGAGAGCCATGATTCGATTATCTCCGTTTCCTCGATCTCTTCCGGAACGAGGACACGGCGTGGCACGTGCGATGCCGATCCGTAGAACTGTTTGATGAACTGGGTGAGGATGTCCGACGTGGTTTCGTCACGTGTGCCAGACATGATGAAGTGGTCGCGCCCGATCAAGTTTCCCCGGCGCACGAAGAACACCTCTACCCATGCCTCGTCCCGGTCACTGGCCAGGGCGATGACGTCCATGTTCTCTTCCGTCATCGAGAGGACCTTCTGGCCCTCGTACACGCGTTCTATGGCTTTGAGTTGGTCTCGCAGCGCACCGGCGCGTTCGAACTCCAGCGCGTCGGACGCGACCATCATCTCGTCGCCGAGCCCCTTGACGACGCTGTGGGTATCGCCCTCAAGGAACATCACGACCTGGTTGATCACGTGCATGTACTCTTCGCGATCGACGGCTCCGATGCACGGCCCAACACAGCGCTTGATGTGGAAGTCAAGGCATGGTCGATCGTCGGTGCCGGTGATCGTCTTTGTGCAGGAGCGGTAGGGGAACAGCCTTTTGATCAGGCCGAGTGTCTTGCGGACGCTACCGGCGCTGGCGAAGGGGCCGAAGTATCGAGCGCCGTCCTTTGCGGTCCTCCGGGTTACGTAGACCTGCGGGTACGGCTCGTTGACGTCGATCTTGATGTAGGGGTAGGTCTTGTCGTCTTTCAGCCTGATGTTGTAGCGCGGTTTGTGCTGTTTGATCAGGCTGTTTTCGAGCAGGAGCGCTTCCTGCTCAGACTCGGTGACGATGTACTCAAAATCGTCTATGCGCGCTACGAGCTTGCGCGTCTTCACGTCGTGGCTTGAGTTAATGCCGAAGTAGGAGCGCAACCGGTTGCGTAGAACGGACGCTTTGCCGACGTAGAGGATCTCGCCGGATTCCGCTCGCATCAGGTAGACGCCGGGCAAAGTTGGGACGGCCGAGAGTCGGCTTGAGAAGCGGCGTTTGCGGGCCGCTGGTTTGCTGACCTGTGTTTTGCTGTCTGGGGTCGATGGCATCAGGACTAGCCTAGCCGAATCGTCAAATCACCGGGTATGGACTGGCCCATCGCGGGCCGAATTGTGAGTTTGGGGGGTTTCGGGCGTTAGCCCAGAAACACGGTAAGGACGCCAAGGATTATCACCGTTCCGCCGACCATCACCCCGAGCTTTTTCAACTCACGGGGAAGGTTTTGCGAGAACACTGCAGATCTGTTGCGTGCGCCTGCGCCGCGTCGTGCACGTGCTGCCCGACGTCGCTCGGCCCGTTTGCCGCGTGCGGCTCCTCCGGAAGTGGCCGTGGCATCTTCCGACGAATCGTCGTCTTCCTCGAGATCGCTATCGTCCAGGAGGAGATCATCGTCCTCGGTTGTTGAGTCCTCGGGAACGGGTCCCATGAACACGTTTGGCGTGCTTTCGCGACGGCCGTGCAGTCGGTTCTGTGTCTGGGAGGTACGACGATTACGACGAGGCATTGGTGGTTAAGTAACCCTGTTTAATAAATGTGATTTGTTGATGTTGAACGGGCAGGGCGCTTAACGTAATTCACGCCCGGCTAGCGCTCCGGAGGCATCGATTATCCGGGCTGCTGCCCAATCGTCGCTGACCTCGGAGAGATTCCACATCACATGATACAGGAAGGGGTCGAGCGGATTCGTGCCAAATGCGCGCTCAAAATAGCGGGCCTGGGCCGTATCTGACTGCGACACATACTGCTCAGCGGTCTCCATATCCTCGAACTGGAGCTGGGACAGGATTCTGCGGGCGCGGTCCGAGCGGCTGGCGACGAGTCCGACCCTTAGGACGTCTGGGCGGTCCCGGAGTATCGCCACAGCGCCGCGGCTGACTATTACGGCGTTGTCCGCCTCAGCCACGTCGCGAATTACCTCTGCGGTCGTCTGGATAAAGTGCTTCTCGTCCAGCTCCTGCCCGGAGGTCATCGGTGAATCATTCATCTCTGCGTATGGACGGGCGATCAGCGTGTCCACGCCGGGTCCGAAGTAGGGATCGCTGCCTGCCCCGCCAACGGATGAACGTTCAAGCATCCTCTGGACCAGGCCGATGATGCGTTCTCCCCTGCCCGGTAGCCGCAAAGTTGAATCCTGAACAGCTTCGACGGTGGCGCCGACCCGTCGTGCGATCTCGGCGAGCAGCAACCTGTCCACGAAGTCCAGGTCCAGCTCGCGCGCAACAACCCGGGCGACGTCTACGACGCCCGAGCCGGCTCCGCCTTCAATCGCTATTACGGTCATGGGTATCCCGAGTCCAGATCTTCAAGATCTTGAAACGCACCGGGAAACGCCCAAGAAACGCACCGGGCGCCGCAGTTTATCGCA
>Ga0209554_1002459_pt1 | contig 12748 bp, 10 predicted proteins | sample MarorgKNORR_S2LV_5_FD_188221 | JGI IMG/M metagenome (GOLD analysis project Ga0209554, IMG submission 188221) | Marine microbial communities from the Southern Atlantic Ocean, analyzing organic carbon cycling - Bottom_A/KNORR_S2/LV (SPAdes) (version 2) | ecosystem: Environmental > Aquatic > Marine... | reverse complement strand
ACCAAAAGCAGGGCTAGTTGGATTCTCTGTATCTAATTTAGAAATCCCAGACTTTATCCAACCCTGGGAAAGCAATCAAATAGGAAGACCTAAACGAATAGCGTCGCCGTTACAAATTATGATTGATGGTCCTATAGGGGCGGCAGCTTATAACAATGAATTTGGTCGCCCCAACATACTCGGATATTTTAGAACACTTGAGACTCATGTTAATAACCAGTATCTGGGTTACCATAAACCTATCATGCTCGCAGGTGGTGTAGGCAACATTAATGCTTCGCACACACATAAAAAAACATTAACAGAAGGCAATCTACTAATTCAATTAGGCGGACCAGCAATGTTAATTGGACTTGGTGGAGGTGCGGCATCAAGTATGAAGACAGGGTCAAATGAAGCAAGACTCGACTATGCCTCAGTGCAACGCGGTAATCCTGAAATTCAAAGACGATCTCAAGAAGTTATAGATCGTTGCTGGCAACTTGGTGAAAAAAATCCAATTTTAAGCATCCATGATGTTGGGGCTGGAGGGCTCTCAAATGCTTTTCCTGAGCTCATCCATGATGGAGGGGTGGGGGCAACATTAAATCTACGATCTATAAATAATGAAGAACCTGGAATGTCGCCAAAAGAAATATGGTGTAACGAAGCTCAAGAGCGCTATGTATTGTCTATCGACCAAAAAGACTTAGAGATTTTTTCTCAAATCTGTAAAAGAGAAAGGTGTCCTTTTTCTATTGTAGGAGAAACACATAACAAAAAAACTCTAATAGTTAAGGATAATTTACTTAAAGATGATATTGTAAATATGGACCTTGATGTGCTTTTGGGCAAGCCCCCCAAAATGACAAAAAAAATACAAACTGTTTTATTTAATCACAAAAAAAATGAATATCCAATTTTAAATTTAGATACCACAATTCATCAAATATTAAAATATCCAGCAGTTGCAAGCAAAAACTTCTTAATTACCATAGGCGATCGATCAGTAACCGGATTAATCGCTAGAGATCAAATGGTTGGTCCGTGGCAGGTGCCCGTATCGAATGTAGCCGTTACGAAAGATACATTTGATTCATCAAGTGGCGAAGCATTTGCTATTGGTGAAAAAGCTCCAATTGCAATAGTCAATGGAGCGGCATCAGCCAGAATGGCAGTTTGTGAAGCTATAACAAATATCGCGGCTAGCGCAATTGAAGATATCAGCTTAATTAAATTGTCCGCTAACTGGATGGCAGCGTCAGGAAATGAGGCAGAGGATCAATCACTTTTTGAAGCGGTTAAAACAGTCGGCATGTATTTATGTCCAGAGTTAGGAATTAGTATTCCAGTAGGCAAAGACTCAATGTCAATGCAAACGAAATGGAATGACGGTCAAAATAAAACAGTGACATCGCCACTATCACTTATCATTACTGCATTTTCCGAATGTTATGATGTTAATAAAACATTAACACCACAATTAATAGCCGATGAAAATACGTCATTAATATTGATAGATCTTGGATGTGGTAAAAATAGAATGGGTGGATCTAGTTTAGACCTTATAAATAATTCCTTCAGCCCAGACATCCCAGATGTAAATGACCCTGCCTTAATTAAATCGTTTTTCAAAGGAATACAGTCTTTAAACAAACAGAACAAAATATTAGCTTATCACGATCGATCTGATGGAGGTTTAATTGTTGCTGCCCTTGAAATGGCATTTGCAGGACATTGCGGCTTAAAATTAAAATTAACACAAACTGATTCAATTTTAAAATCACTTTTTAATGAAGAGCTTGGAGCAATCATTCAAATTGCTAATGATGATCTAACGGATATTCAAAATTATTTACATAAAAAGTTAGGTTTGTCTATTGAAATAATTGGCTATCCAACAAAAGATCACACAATTAGAATATTTAATGGTACAGATGAAATTTTTACAGACACAAGAGGAAGCCTACAACAAAGCTGGGCTGAAACAAGCTATAAAATTCAATCGCTTAGAGATAATCCAAAAACAGCAAAAGAAGAATACGACCTTATCTTAGATGATCTCAATCCTGGCATTCAACATCAGATTAATTTTGATATCCCCAAAATTAATATATCTAAACTAAAACCAAAAATTGCTATTCTTAGAGAGCAAGGAATTAATGGTCATAATGAAATGGCCGCAGCTTTTAATTATGCAGGATTTGAAGCATATGATGTCCATATGTCTGACATCAGTAGCGGTGTAAAAAGCTTAAAAGATTTTCAGGCTTTAGCTGCATGCGGAGGCTTTTCTTTTGGAGATGTCTTAGGAGCTGGTGAAGGCTGGGCAAAATCTATCTTATTTAATCAAAAAATACGTGATGAATTCGAAGTATTTTTTAACAGAAATGAAACAATTGCTCTAGGAGTATGTAACGGTTGTCAAATGATGAGTAATATAAAAGAAATTATTCCTGGGACAGAGCTATGGCCTCATTTTGTGAAAAATGAATCAGAACAATTTGAAGCACGCTTTGTTTCAGTAGAAATTAAAAAAAATAATTCTCTATTTTTTAATGGAATGATAGGTAGTACCCTTCCAGTTGTCGTTGCACATGGTGAAGGTAAAGCAGAATTTTCAAGTGATAATCAACTCAAACAAATAGAATCATCAAATTTAATCACGATGCAATATGCCAAAAATCATTCCAATGGTGCCTTGATGTACCCAATGAACCCAAATGGCTCACCTTTAGGAATTACAGGCATGACAAATATAGATGGGCGTGTAACTATAATGATGCCCCACCCAGAAAGAGTATTCCGAAGCGATCAAAACTCATGGCATCCAAAAGGATGGAATGAATTCGGTCCTTGGTATAGAATGTTTACCAATACAAAAAAATATTTTAATTAATGCATATTAAGGATACATATGAAAGCCCTAACAACTTGCTTTACAATACTTATGATTTCACTATCATTCAACACATTAGCTTTAAATGACGATGAGGAACTTGAATTTACTGGCGCTGTCAATGAAGGAAATATTAAAGTAGTTAAAAGATATGTGGAAACAATGAATGTAAATTTAGAAGATAGTTATTTTGCTTGGACACCAGTTCTTATGGCGGCGGCAAAAAATCAAATGGAAGTGTTGAAATATTTAGTTGAAAAGGGTGCTGACATTAGCTACACACATCCAGTTACTAAATGGAATACATTCCATCATGCAGTATTTAATAATAATAAAAAGATGGTTAAATTTTTAGCTGATTCCGGTATTGATATTCAGCAAAAAGTTAAAGGTGACGTTTCAATTATACGATTGATTCGAGATGAAGGCAGGAAAGATATGACAAAATATTTACTATCAATCGGGGTTCTTGATAATGGTTGTGAAGAAAGGTATTGTTTTTAGAGTTGTAATATTTTTGTAAAATAAGTCTTAAAAATGATTAATGGAAGAATTATATTTAAAAATTAGCTCTCTGTTATCGATGGCTTTATGCAGTATTCCATTTGCCGTATATGGTGATGCTGCGTCATACGCACCCCCCCCTAGCCCATTAAACCTTCAAGTTCCCCCTGGATTTGAAATCTCTATATATGCCAAACTTCCAGGAAGTAAAAATGGCTTTGCCACAGGACCTCGCATGATGGCGCTTGGACCTTCCGGAGAGCTTTATGTCACCACTGGTAGGTATGATTCTATTTATAAAATAATCGATTATGATCAAGACGGAAGTTCAGATAATCAAGAAGTTTGGTTAAATAATTTAAACATTCCTCATGGTATAGATTATTTTGAAGATTATCTTTATATAGCTAACCAAGATGAAATTATAAAAATATCGATAAAAAATCCTAAAAAAAAAATTACGTTAGTTAAAAATTTGGCCACCGGACATCACACAACAAAAAATATTAAGGTTGGTCCTGATGAACATTTATATATCAATTTAGGATCAACATGTAATGTGTGTATTGAAGAAAATCCAACGAGAGCAACTATTGAAAGATATACACTTAATGGTAAACCTGCAGGATCAATTAAAACTGTTGGTAGACATAAACCTATCGCAACATGGGCTAGAGGACTAAGAAATAGTCAGGGATTTGATTGGCATCCTGTCACACAAGAAATGTATGCTACTAATAATGGATCTGATATGAGATCAAATATAAAGAATGGTCCTATTGATGACGAACTTCCTCCTGAACATTTAAATATTATCAATCCTGGAAAGCACTATGGCTGGCCATACTGCTGGGGGAATAAAGTACCCGATCCAAATTTTGTACAACCACAAGGGTTTTGTAAAAAAACTACGCCTCCTTCTATAACTTTTAGAGCGCACTCCACCCCCATTGGCATAACCTTTTTAAATAAAACCAATTTTCCAGCCAAATACAAATCAGATGCGATTATTGCACTTCATGGTTCTTGGAATAGAAAAAATCCTACTGGATATAAGTTAGTTAGGGTTAAATTTAAGAATAATAAACCCTCTAGTGTTGAAGATTTTGTAACAGGATGGTTAACCGATAAAAGTGCCTGGGGTCGCCCTACCGGAATAATTCAAAGACCAAATGGAGGTTTATTTATTTCGGATGATCGCTCAGGCTATATTTATAATCTTTCATATACAGGAGAAACAAAAAAATAAAAGATGAAAAATAATTTGATAATTTTAATTATATTTTTACTAACATCAACTCAAGTTTTTGCAAACAAAAGATATGAAAATTTTATTAATCCAGAATCAGTGGCTATTGGACCGGATGGAAATATCTATGTATCAGAAATAGGTGAATTTAAAAAAGATGAAGATGGCAAAATTAGTAAAATTAGTAATGATGGAAAAATTACAGATATTGCAATCGGGCTGAATGACCCTAAGGGTATTATTTTTTATAAAAATAAATTATACGTTACTGATAATAACGTCATAATTGAAGTAAATCTCGATGGTTCATGGAAGGTATTTGCCACGACCTTGGCCTTCTCGAAAGCACCAATATTTTTAAATGATATTGATGTAAATGAAGATGGTATCTTTTACATCACCGATAGTGGAAATTTAAAATCAGGAGGTGCAATTTTCATGATGGATCAAAAGGGTAAAATTACCACTCTTTTTGATGACACCAATCCTTTAATCAAAGCACCCAATGGTTTTTTGGTTTTAGGAAAATCAAAATTTTTAATGGTAGACTTTGAAACAGGTGAATTATTCGAAGGAAATGCAAAAACTAAAAAACTAAAAAAAATTACCCAAGGATTTCCTGGTGGTGATGGAATTGTTAAAATAAAGAAAACTATTTATATCAGCAGTTGGAAAGAAGGCAAGATTTATGAATATAAAAATGGAAAAATTAAAGTTATTGCGGATCACTTTATAACTCCGGCAGATATTGCATTGGATAAAGACGGGAAAAATTTAATAGTCCCCGATATGAAAGCCGGAACTATTACGTTATTACCAATCAAATAAGAAACTATTTAAATGGAATTAAACTTCTATTTCAATAAATCTAAAACATAGTTCATTGTAATATTAAAAAACAGTAAACAAATATTTCTAATCATTCTGATATTATGTTGGAATTACTTAAGCTAAATCATTCAAATGAATCTACACGAATACCAAGCAAAAGAATTACTTAAACTCAGCGGAATAAATATTCCTAACGGTAGAGTTTCAAGCACAGCAAATGAAACAAAAATCTTTTCGGAAGAGCTTCTAGGAAGCTCAATTGCTATTAAGGCTCAGATTCATGCCGGCGGGAGAGGTAAATCAGGTGGAGTTAAAATAGTTAAGACTCCAGAAGACGCGAAAAACTTTGCACTATCAATTCTAGATAAGAATTTAATTACATATCAAAATAAACCTTATGGCCAACCAGTTAATAAATTATTAATTGAAGAAACCATTACAATAAAAAAAGAAATGTATTTTTCAATTTTAGTGGACAGACAACTAGAAAGTATTGTAATTATTGCTTCAGCGTCAGGTGGAATGGATATTGAGGAAATAACTAAAAATGACCCTAGTCTAATAACCAAAGAATATTGTCAAATAAATGAACGTCTTACAGTAGATCAAATTAATAATTTGGCTACTGGACTTGATTTAGATAAAAAAATATTTCCTAAATTTAAAATATTTACTGAGTCAGTCTTTGAGATTTTTATCAACACAGACTTATCTCTTCTTGAAATAAACCCGTTGGTTCTTTCAGATGAAGATAAAATTATTGCACTTGATTGCAAGATTAGCTTAGATGAAAATGCGCGCTTTCGTCATCAAGAATTAAAGAATGAATTTGATTGGACTCAAATAGAGAGTAGAGAGTCTGAGGCGTATCACGCCGGACTAAATTACATTGCCTTAGAAGGCAATATTGGTTGCATGGTAAATGGTGCAGGATTAGCTATGGCCACTATGGATTTAATTAAACTATCTGGAGGCATGCCTGCTAACTTCCTTGACGTAGGAGGGAGCGCCACATCAGAAACTGTTAGCAAAGCTTTTAAAATATTACTGTCAGATCAGAAAGTTAAAGTGGTACTTGTAAATATTTTTGGTGGCATAATGCGATGCAATATTATTGCTGAAGGAATTATTTCTGCAATCAAGGAAGTAGGTATTAAGATTCCTGTAATTGTTCGCCTAGAAGGAACAAATGTTGAGCTAGGCAAAGACATCTTAAATCAAAGTGATCTAAATATTATTTCTACAAATGGCTTAACTGATGCAGCCAGAAAATCTGTAGAACTGGCAAAATTATAGGAACCAAATGGCTATACTTGTAAATAAAAATACAAAAGTACTCTGCCAGGGATTTACTGGAAAACAAGGGACTTTTCATAGTAAGCAATCAATTGCGTATGGTACAAAGATTGTTGGTGGGGTTACCCCTGGAAAGGGTGGATTAACCCATCTTAATTTATCTGTTTTTAACTCTGTAAAAGAAGCTATTAATGAAACAGGTGCGAATGCTTCTATGATTTATGTTCCTTCAAAATTTGCAGCTGATTCCATCATAGAGGCAAGCGAAGCTGGCATAGAAATAATTGTATGCATTACAGAAGGTATTCCTGTTTTTGATATGTTGAATGTTAAATCAATCATTCAACAAAATAAATCAACTCTTATTGGCCCAAATTGCCCTGGAATCATCACTCCCTATGAATGCAAGATTGGCATCATGCCAGGTAGTATACATAAAGCTGGTTCAGTAGGTATTATTTCAAAGTCAGGAACGCTTACTTATGAGGCGGTTCATCAAACATCCCAAATTGGTCTAGGACAATCAACTTGTATTGGTATTGGTGGTGATCCAATTAAAGGCCTTAATTTTATTGAATGTCTTGCTATGTTTGAGAAAGATACTAAAACCGAAGGAATTATTTTAGTTGGGGAAATAGGCGGTACAGACGAAGAGCTAGCAGCAGAATATATCAGTAATAATATAACAAAACCAGTCGTTGCTTATATCGCGGGGCTAACTGCTCCTACAGGAAAAAGAATGGGGCATGCTGGAGCAATTATTTACGGAAATTCCGGCAAAGCTATAGACAAAATAAATGCTTTAGAAAAAGCAGGTGTCTGGATTGCCCGATCTCCCGCTGACATGGGAAAAGTAATGGCTGAGGCTTTAAAAAATAAAAAATGAAATTTTTAATTAAAACACTAATCATACTCAGCATTGTTTTTAGTATTAATAATTCCTTGATAGCAGTTGAAATACCATATCTTTTAACAGCATCAGCCAAAGGTGATATTGAAACCGTGAAGGCTATTATTGAAAGTGGTGGAGATCCTAATACAGAAGATAAAGATTATGTTACCGCACTAATGTATGCGGCAAGAAAAAATCAAATTGAAGTAACAAAATATTTATTATCACATGGGGCTAAGGTCAATAAAACTGAAACAGATGGATGGACTGCTCTCATGTACGCTACAAAAAAAAATTATACTGAAATTATTAAAATGTTACTTGCAAATGGAGCAAATCCAAAAATTACTGACTCAGATGGATGGTCTGCTTACGGCCTGGCCGCAACATCAGGATTTCATAAATCTACTGAATTATTAATTCAAGGAGGTGTTGATCCAAACACTCGCAATAGCTCAGGAACAACGGTCTCAATGCTTGCTTGTAAAAGTGGGGATGCTCCCACCCTAGATATTCTTGTAAAAAATGGTGCTAATCTCGAATTAAAGGACAAATTCGGAAAATCTACTTTAGTTTATTGTGTTAGCAATAATCAAATTAATGCTACAAAATATCTTATTAAACAAGGAGTAAAAATTGACTCAATAGATAAGCATGGATGGACTCCATTAATGTGGGCTGTTAAAAAGAATCATAATGAAATAACAAAATTATTAATAAAAAATAATGCAAATATTAATCATAAGGATGATGAAGGAACGCCCTTAATTCATTATGCTGTCTATAATGGTTCGATCGATTTAATACAATTTCTGATTAATATGAATGTTAATCTAAAGGCAACGGATCAATATGGATTAACACCATTGGTATACGCTTTAAAAAGCAAAAATAAAGAAATTATAAGTACCATCAAAGCTGCTGGAGGAAAATACTAGCTTTCATGAAAATTAGCCTAGGACAAATTAATAGCATTGTGGGAGATATAAAATACAACTACAAGCTAATCATCAAACAAGCAAAGATTGCCCAAAAATCTGGCGCTGAAATATTAATTACTCCAGAACTTGGTTTAAGTGGGTATCCACCAGAAGACCTACTCCTCAATAATGATTTTATTGAAAATTGTGAGGTTTATCTAAAAAAACTATCAAAAAAATTCCCAAATATAAAAATTATTGTTGGTTACCCAAGAAAATATCAAGGCTTGTTATTCAACTCAGCCTCAATTTTATACAAAGGGCAAATACAAAAAACATATGACAAACAAATACTACCTAATTATGGTGTCTTTGATGAAAAAAGATATTTTAATCCTGGTAAAAAATCATTAATCTTTACTCACAAGAAACACAAATTTGGCTTATTAATATGTGAAGATATTTGGATTAAAGGCCCTATAGAAGAATTAATTAAAAATAAAGTAAATTACATTGTTTGTATCAATGCATCGCCTTATGAAATAAATAAGCGTGAATCTCGACTTCAACAAATCAAAAGAAGAATTCCCTTGAAAGGCCCAACAATAATTTACCTTAATTTAGTTGGAGGGCAAGATGATCTTCTATTTGATGGCGGATCTTTTGTTTATAATAAAAAAGATGGGCTCTTATGTGAGCTTCCACAATTTCAATCAATTAACACAGTTATTGAAACTGAAATAATTAAAAAAATACAAAAAAAAATAAGTAAAAACAAAACGCAAATATTGCTGGATGGATTAACACTTGCACTTAAAGATTATTTGAAGAAAAATTCAATAAAAAATATTTTTATTGGATTATCTGGTGGGATTGATTCAGCTATTGTTCTATATATCGCATCCATTGCATGTAAAAAAGAAAATATCACAACAATTATGATGCCCAGTCAATTTACTTCAAGAGCAAGTCTTGAGGATGCAAAACAGTTAGCACAAACTTTAGGAGTTACATATAAGATTAGAGATATTCAATCACTTACTAGTTCATTTGACAAATCACTTGCTTCAGACTTTAAAGGCCTAACTAAAGACATTGCCGAAGAAAATATACAAGCGAGAGTGCGTGGAGTTTTGTTAATGGCTTATGCTAATAAATTTGATGGGATTGTTCTGGCCACAAACAATAAAAGTGAAGTTGCAGTTGGATATTCAACAGTATATGGCGATATGGTCGGAGGATTTTCAGTTCTAAAAGACATTCCTAAGACTATGGTCTATCAACTTGCTAAACATATTAATATGAATGAAATAATTATTCCCACAAGAATTATTAATAGAGCCCCTAGCGCAGAACTAAGAGACAATCAAACTGATCAAGACTCACTTCCAAGCTATCATATTCTTGATGGAATAATAGATTTATATATTGAAAAGAATAAAACCCAAAAAATGATTATTAATAAAGGATATTCATCAAAAATTGTCAAAAATATTATAAATTTAATACATCGGAATGAATTTAAAAGAAGGCAAACGGCTCCTGGGCCCAAGATAACCAGTAAAGCATTTAGTAGAGATAGACGCTTTCCAATTACAAATAATTTTAAATAAATTATGAGAGAGGGAAAATGAAAAAAATTGAAACAATAGGAATTGGAGCGGGAGAAGAGGTAATTGAGTAATTCAATTACTCAATTACATATAATTTTTTTTACTGCAACTAAATCTTCTAATGTATCAACTCCTTTAATAAATGATCCTTGGTAAATTATAACCTTAAGAGGAATTCTATTTTTAAGAGCGCGAAGTTGTTCTAATTTTTCTGTTTTTTCAAGTTCATTAGTTGGCAAACTACAAAAAGTTTGAAGTAACTTCAAACTATAACCATAAATACCGATGTGATGATAAGAAGCATCTCTATTCCAATCTCCATCTGATGTATTAAATGGAATAAGAGCTCTGCTAAAATAAATTGCGAAATTATCTTTATCAAAAACAACTTTCACATTATCTGGACTTACAAATTCTTCTATGCTTTGAAATTTAGAACAAGCGGTTACATAATCCAGCCCTCCTTCATCCATTGCAGTTGCAATCATTGATATAAGCCTAGGGTCAATCAATGGTTCGTCCCCTTGTACATTAATTATCACCTGATCATCGAGCCATTTTTTTTTATTAGCTACCTCCAGAATTCGATCGGTACCTGATATATGTCTTTTTTGTGTCATAACCGCTTCAAAGCCGAATGATTCTGAAGCTTTTTTGACTCTTTCGTCGTCTGTTGCAATTAACACCTCTTCAGCGCCAGACATACTTGCTCTTTTAGCCACATGAATTATCATTGGAATTTCCCCGATTTTAATCAAAGGCTTCCCAGGAAGTCGAGTGCTTTCATATCTAGCAGGGATAACAACCTTAAATCCCATTTATTTATTTCCAGTAATTTTTCTTGCTTCATCTTCAAGCAAGATTGGAATACCCTCTTCTATACGATAGGCAAGTTTGGCCGATTTTGAAATTAATTCATTATTTTTTTTATCGTAAACCAAAGGTCCTTTAGTAACAGGGCAAACAAGAATTTTAAGTAATTCCTTATTCATTTATTTTATTCCTAACTTATGGGCTAATTTTAAAAATAACTTTTTATCAACTTTTGTTCTAATTGGTAAGTACCAAAAATTTTTCTTAGCAAAGTCTTTACATTTCACCGCGTCCTTCTCTGTCATTACTATATTTACGTTTTTATAATCTTGAAAGTCATTTTTATCAAATATGTAATGATCATTAAAAATTAATTTTTTAAAATTTAACCCCAACTCCGAAAGTTTTGCAAAAAAATTATTAGGGTTACCAATTGCTGTCACAGCAATATTATTCTGATCGGCTAAATTCTTAATGTTTAATTTCTTCCCATTGTTAGAATTTACTAAATAATCTGACTTATAACTCATCTCAAAAAATTTTGGATTGTTCGATTTACCATTAATTACCACAGCATCCACCGAATTAATTCTTGATTTTGGTTCTCTAAGAGGTCCAGCAGGAAAAATATAGCCATTCCCAAATCCTCTATTTGAGTCCATAACAAGAATTTCAAAATCCCTATCTAATTTATAGTGCTGAAGACCATCATCAGAAATAATAATATTCACATCAGGATATTTAGATAATAATACATTAGAAACTATTACTTTATCTTTCCCTACAAATACGGGCACATCTAATGTAGATTTAATAAGTAAAGGCTCGTCGCCTACATCTATAACTTTTGAAGTTAGTAAAACTTCACCTGGGGTATTTGCTCTGGAACCGTAACCTCTTGATATCACGCCTGGCTTTAGTCCTAAACGTATCATCTCAGTGACCAGATGCATAACAAGTGATGTCTTCCCAGTTCCTCCAAGGGTAATATTTCCAACCACCACCACAGGTACTCTAATTTTATATTTTTTTAAAATTCCAATCTTATAACAATACCTTCTCAACAAAACCAATCCTAAGAAAATAAAACTCAATGGAATAAATAAATATATCCAACTAGATTTCTCATAATATTGATGGTTCAATTTTTGATGCATTGAACCCAAATTACTTAAGACCTTCTTTATAAATTTTGGAATAATGTTTATTATTTTTAATCAAATCTTTATGTTTACCCACCCCAACAATCTTACCCTGATCAATCACTACAATTTTATCTGCATTTATTACTGTACTTAATCTATGGGCAATTACAATAGATGTTTTTCCTCGCATCAAGTTATCTAACGCTTCTTGAACTAAAGTTTCTGATTCTGAATCTAAGGCAGAAGTCGCCTCATCCAACAATAGAATTGGTGCATTTTTTAAAATTGCCCTAGCTATTGCAATACGCTGTTTTTGTCCTCCAGATAAGCGCACACCCCTATCCCCAATAATATGATCAAAACCATTAGGTAGTTTATCGATAAATTCTATTGCATTAGCTGCCTCAGCAGCCTGCCTTACTTTTTTTGAATCTATTTTATTTAAAATTCCATAGGCGATATTATTAAAAATTGAGTTATTAAATAATATTGTGTCCTGACTAACTAAGGCAATATGATGTCTTAAATTACCTAATTTTAAATAATTAATATCTTTTCCATCAATAGAAATTCTTCCGCTATCTAAATTATAAAATCTTGGAATAAG
>Ga0209554_1002456_pt1 | contig 12752 bp, 10 predicted proteins | sample MarorgKNORR_S2LV_5_FD_188221 | JGI IMG/M metagenome (GOLD analysis project Ga0209554, IMG submission 188221) | Marine microbial communities from the Southern Atlantic Ocean, analyzing organic carbon cycling - Bottom_A/KNORR_S2/LV (SPAdes) (version 2) | ecosystem: Environmental > Aquatic > Marine... | reverse complement strand
ATACAATTGTGGCTTGTGCTACGCCTCGGGGCGTTGGCGGGGTCGCTGTTGTTCGGGTTTCGGGGCGGGATGTCGAGCGGATCTGTAAGGAGATGTTGGGCGGCCTCCCGGCGGCTCGCGTAGCGGAGGTGCGGGCATTTCTGGATTCTTCCGGGAGCATCGTTGATAAGGGGCTGGCTTTGTATTTTCCGCGGCCCGAGTCGTTTACCGGGGAGTCGGTGCTTGAGTTGCACGGACACGGTGGGCCGGTCGTTGTTGGGCTTCTGGTTGACGCCGTGGTGGCCAGGGGAGCTCGGCTCGCCGAGCCCGGCGAATTTACGATGCGGGCGTTTCTGAATGACAAGCTTGATCTGGTCCAGGCGGAGGCTATCGTCGATCTTATCGGCAGCGGCACTCAGCAGGCGGCGCGGGCGGCGTTGCGGTCGCTGTCGGGGGCTTTTTCGAAAACGATTGATGCGCTCGTCGAGCAGTTGATTCGGCTGCGCTTGCATGTTGAAGCCGCCATCGATTTTCCGGAGGAGGAGATCGATTTTTTATCGGATCAAAAACTCATGGATCGTATCGTCGAATGCGCGGCGGCGTTCGGCGAAATTACGAACGTCGTCTCTGTAGGGCGGGTGCTTCGTGACGGCTATCAGATCGTCATTGTCGGCAAGCCCAATGTGGGTAAATCGAGCCTGCTTAATTTGTTGAGCGGGTACGATGCAGCCATTGTTACCGATGTTGCCGGCACCACCCGCGATATTCTGCGCGAGCAAATTGTGATTGATGGCCTCTCGGTTGAACTTGTCGATACCGCCGGTTTGCGAAGCGACCCCGACCTGATTGAAGCAGAGGGCATTCGGCGGGCGAAAGAGGCGCTCGGCAAAGCGGACGCCGCGCTGTGGATACAGGACGCATCCGCGGATGAGATCGACACCGGGCCCGGCGAAGATTTCCCCAGGGACATTCCAGTCGTTGTCGTCCGTAATAAAATCGATCTTACGGGCGGTGCGGTGGTGACGGACACCGACGTAATTCATGTGTCAGCGAAAACAGGGGCGGGCGTCGACACGCTCCTCGCAAAAATAAAAGCGCTTGCGGGTTACGAAAATCTGGGCGAAGGAGCGTTTACCGCCAGACAGCGGCACCTCGACGCGCTGACGCGGGCCGAGGAGCATTTCCAGCAAGGGCGAAAAGCATTGGCCGACCAGCGGGCCGGAGAAATATTTGCCGAAGAGCTGCGTCTTGCACAAACAGCGCTGGGAGAAATTACCGGCGTGTTCACAAGCGACGATTTGCTGGGGCGTATTTTTTCGGAGTTTTGTATTGGCAAGTAAAAAGGCTTATATGAACACGATATTTTACAATGCACCGGCGCGGCAGAAAATGTGAACTGGGTCCGGGCTCGTGCGGCAGAAATGGTTATTTTGCGGCCTCCTCGACAGCGCAACAAAGGGTACCAAAATAAAACACGCAATCACTCTCTTGCTTTTCCTGGGTCTTGGCAACGGGGCTGCGGCCGACGGGTTCAACTACAACTTCGTTTCGGCGTCTTACGGAACGGTAGATTTCGATGATCCTAATGTTGACGGCAACGGGTTGGGTTTTGGTCTGTCACTGGCGATAGCCGATGAATTTCATCTTTTTGGCCGTTATCAGGGCACGGACCTGGGCTTCGGGGCTGACGGAAGTAGCTGGAGCGCCGGGGCCGGCTTTAACACACCCATCAGCGACGTTATCGATGTTGTGGCGACGGTTTCCTAAGAGTACGTCGAAGTCGATGGGCCCGGTTTCGGCTCAGCCGATAATTATGGCTTTGGTCTCAGTATTGGCGTTCGCGCCGCCGTGAGCAATCGTGTCGAATTTGACGCCGCAATAGGTTACGCGGACCTGAATGACGGCGGAGACAATACCGCGTTTTCGGCGGGCTTTCTTTTCAATGTGACCGATGCTATTTCATTCGGACTTAGCGGCAGCTGGGACGATGACATCACCGGTTACAGCCTTGGCGGCCGCGTCTACTTCGGCAACTAACGGGCGATGCCCGCGATGAGATCAGCCGAGCAGTCCTTCGCGGCGATACAGGCGCGCGCAAATAAACGTCGCCAGCGCGCCGATGGCCAACGTGCTGCTGGATGAGATGGCCACATGCAGCATGTTCATGGTCTCGTTTTTGATCAGGCTGACCAGTAACAGGTGCTGACTGAGGCTTGGCACGAACATCAGCCCAGTGCTCGGTCGAATCATCAATATGCTAACCACCAGAATGGGCAGTGTCGGAGCAAGCAGCACGACGCTGACCCAGGTCTGTGCTTCCTTGTAACTTTTTGTGAACGACGCAACCAGTGTTATTAACGCGGCGCCCAATAAAACAAACGGGACCAGCAGGAAGAAACCAATTACCACGACATCGGGGCCGAAGCTCGGCGTCATCCCGAGTTCTTCCAGCGGCACAAACTTCAGCGTCACATAGAAGGTGCTTAGACTAAGAAACAGCGACAACGACATAAACAAACAGGCGGCCAGAATTTTTCCCACGATGAGCTGGTCACGTGTCACTGGCAGACAGAGAAGCGGTTCCAGCGACCCGCGCTCACGCTCGCCAGCCGTTGAATCGATTGCCAGATTCATTCCACCGGTCAACAGAGCGAAAATGAAAAAATAACTCAGCATACCGAGCAACATAGCCGAGCGCCCGCTGGGCGTTGAGACGTCTACCGTGTCTATGTTTAGCGGCCGCATGACCCGCGGACTCACGCCGCGGACGGTAAGGCGCAGCGCAGCGAGCTGCTGGTTGTAATTTGATAGTGCGCTTACCAGGCGGCGCGACTCCCGCCTCGCCGTAGTGTTTGCGCGGTCCGATATGACTTCGATGCGGGCCGGTATTGTGGCCGCAAGATCATCACTGATCGACGCCGGAATGATAAGAACGACCTCGCTGTCCCCATCCAGGACGGCCCGCATCGCTTCTTCGCGATTGGCCGGGACGTCGTCCGTTGGCTGGATATTCTGGCTTTCCAGGAAGCGCATAAGATTTGGCGCGTATTCGCGGCCAATGACCGGGACTTCAAGCACCTCTTCTTCGTCGGTCATCGATTGCTTCAGCGAGAGATTGATGACAAAAGCAAACAAAATCGGGCCAAACAGGGGGCCTAGCAGCAACGCCGACAGCAGCGTGCGGCGATCTCTGAAGTTATCGAGTACCTCTTTGAGAAAGACAATCTTCAGTGCGCCGCTCATACCGATTGCACCGTTTCCGGAGTCACCATTTCAATGGCGCAGACAAAGGCGTCTTCCAGGTCGTCGTAGCCGGTTCGTTCGCGAATGTTGTCCGGCGTGTCATGCAAGGCGACCTGACCGTCCGCAATGATGATGATCTCATCGCACAGAGCCGCCACTTCCTGCATGACATGACTTGAGAACAGCACACATTTGCCGCTATCCCGGAGCTTGCGTATCAGCTCTCGTAGCGACCGGGTCGCCATTACGTCAAGGCCGTTGGTCGGCTCATCGAGAATGATGTTGTTGGGTTCATGCACCAGCGCGCGCGCCAGCGCGACCTTGGTTCGCTGACCTTGTGAAAAACCTTTGCTGCGCCGATCCGCGAAATCGCCAATACCAATTTCGTCAATGACGGCCTGAATCCGCTCATTCATGCCGTCATCGGGCAGGCCGTACAGTTTTGCGTAATACTGAATGTTCTCTCTTGCCGTCAGGTGCGGGTAAAGCCCGGCACCGTGAGGCAGGGCACCGATGCGACTGCGGGCGAGCAGCGGCTCTTTGACAACGTCAGCGCCGTCGATAGTGGCGCGACCGTGATCCGGTTTTAAAACGGTATACAGCGCACGCAATGTCGTGGACTTGCCCGCCCCGTTGGGCCCGAGCAAACCGGTGATGCGACCATTTTGTGCCGTGAAGCTGATGCCGCGGACCGCTTTCACCTCACCAAATGACTTATGCAGATCTTCAACGACAATCATGGCGAGGGTCCGGAGTAATCAAGAAAAAAGGGCATGGCAAACTGTCGTTCCAGACAAGACGTGTCCAGATCGGCGACCGTTGCATGTTCAACGAAGTCGGCCATCACTTCGTGCATGCAACCACGCGGCGCCTGACCGTGCCCCTGTCGCTTGCCAATCAAATGCATGTAATTGGAAAGATCGACGGCAGCAATTTCTGCAAACCCGGGCGGTGTGATCGGGTCCGCGTCGCCGGACAAAAGCAGCACCGGCAAATCAGACCGGAGCGGCGCCTTGAAGTCTTCGTCAATAATGCCGGCCGGCCATACGGAGCAAATCGTTCGCAACGCGTCGACCAGCATCGGCCCGATATACGTCGCTCCCAGCTCTTCCTCGGAAATTCCTTCACCGCCAAAAAAGGGCGCGTCCTCGGTGCACATAACAGCGTTATGCATGCCCAGGCTCAAAGAATCGGCGAGCGAACCGGCGATCATCAGATATTGCGATGCGAGCGGTGCGAATTGGCCGTGTGCCGCCGCGTCGACCAAAAACGGAATCAACGCAACCGTGCTTGGGTGGTAAGAGAGCAGCCGAATCGCTCCCGCCAGTTGGTCTTCGTTGAAAGTCACCTCTTCCGGCGCGCCCGTAACAGGGTGAGGGAGTGTTAGCGTCACCGATTCGGCGGAAATCCGGGCCTCCAGCTCGGCAAACGTGGCGGCAATATTCGGGTAGCGCGCTGCGCACGATTCGCTCTCGGCGCACCTTGCAAAGATGGCATCGAGTGCGCGCTGCGCTTCCGTGGCAATGGCCGGCCCGAGGGCCAATTGAGGCGGCACGACACCGTCCAGTATTACGGTCCGGGTCGAGTCTGGATAACGACGCGCGAAATGTTGCGCTACGCGCGTACCGTAGGATATGCCATAGAGATTAAACTGCTCATACCCAAGCGCTTCTCTGAGCGCCTCAAGATCCCCTACTGCGACAGTGGTTGTGAAAAAACGCGGATCGTGCGGCAATGACTCCAGACAGGCTTCAGTCGCAATCCGCGTCTGCTCCGCCGACATCTGACCCTCGACGATATCGTCATCGACATCGCAGTCCATGCGAGCAGAGTCCCCCGTTCCGCGCTGATCGAGCAACACGATGTCGCGATTGCGGCGAATATCTTCAAACGCCTCGTATGTCGATGCATAAAACTCGCTGCTGCCCTGTCCCGGACCGCCGGCGATCGGTACCAACGGATCGGGCGCGGGATCCAGACTCAGCGCCGCGACCACGGCGACACTCAGCTCCAGCATCTTGCCATTTGGCTGCTCGGGATTCTGCGGGCGAAGAAAAACACCGCAACGAGCCTTGATGCTGGGAAAGGGAGCCCCCGCGTTGATGCGGCAGTCCTGCAGAACAAGCGGCTCTGCTGCCGGTGCCGCCGAGACCAGCAGGGTCATAAGTGCTGTAGCAGCAAACACTTTATGGGGCATGAAGCAGGCGACCGTGTCTTCGACAGCGCGCTATCTTCCCGGTAACGCAGGACCAAGTAAAGCGCTTAATTTCAACGAGGTAAGGGTCTAATGCGCGCAATTTCTGGCGATCGGCGGACTTGAGCTATAGAATCCGCCTGCCATTTCTATTGCCTGTGCTTTTGCCAATGTCTGTCGAGCGAACATTTGATGTGATTGTGATTGGAGGCGGTCACGCCGGAACGGAAGCGTCGCTCGCTGCCGCGCGCTCCGGTGCGCGCACGCTTCTCATCACGCAGAAGATTTCAACGCTCGGACAAATGAGCTGCAATCCGGCCATCGGCGGCATCGGTAAAGGCCATTTGACGAAAGAAATCGACGCCCTCGGTGGCGCGATGGCAAAGGCGGCCGACCGGGCTGGTATTCAGTTTCGTACGCTCAACGCGAGCAAGGGCCCGGCCGTACGGGCCACTCGGGCACAGGCCGACCGACAGCTTTATCGACAGGCGATTGGCAGCATGCTGGAGAGTCAGCGGGGACTGCAGATTTATCAGGAATCGGTTGAGGACCTGATTGTCGATAAAGATCGTGTCGCCGGCGTGGTCACGGAGCAGGGTCAAGAGTTTTATGCTCCGAGCGTTGTCTTGACGGTCGGTACATTTCTCGGCGGGCGTATTTTGATTGGCGATTCTGAGGAAACGGGAGGCCGCATTGGCGACCCGGCATCTATCCGCTTGGCAGACCGCTTGCGCGAGATGCCCTTTCGGGTCGCGCGGCTTAAGACCGGTACGCCGCCGCGGCTTGATGGCAAGAGTCTTAACTATGATGTGATGACAGAGCAGCCAGGCGACGAGCCCAGGCCGGTGTTTTCATACCTCGGCAGACGGCAAGATCATCCGCGGCAGGTTTGCTGCCACATCACCAATACCTGCGAAGAAACACACGATATTATTCGTGACTCGCTGCATGAGTCGCCGATGTACAGCGGCGCTATCGACGGAGTAGGACCGCGCTATTGTCCGTCCGTCGAGGACAAGGTCGTTCGCTTCGCCGAACGATCGTCGCATCAGATTTTTGTCGAGCCCGAGGGCCTGCGAACGGATGTAATCTACCCGAACGGCATTTCAACGAGCCTGCCGTACGAGTGCCAGCTCCGCTTTGTTCGATCGATCCCGGGCTTCGAAAGAGCGATCATCACGCAGCCTGGTTACGCGATCGAATATGATTATTTCGATCCGCGTGATCTCAAGCCGACGCTTGAAACCAGGTTTATCGAGGGCCTCTATTTCGCGGGTCAGATTAATGGCACGACGGGCTACGAAGAGGCCGGCGCGCAGGGTCTTCTGTCCGGAATAAATGCATCGCGCCGGGCGCGCGATCGCGAAGGCTGGTACCCGGCTCGACATGAAGCCTACCTTGGCGTGCTTGTTGACGATCTCATTACTCGCGGAGTCAGCGAGCCGTATCGGATGTTTACGAGTCGCGCGGAATACCGACTGCTGCTTCGCGAAGACAACGCCGATTCTCGATTGACGCCCATCGGGCGCGAGCTGGGTCTGGTTGACGATCGGCGTTGGCAGCATTTCGAGGCGAAGCAGGCCGCTGTTCGGGAAGAACAACAGCGGCTTGAAAAAATCCTGGTGCGCGAGTCGGAGCTGAGCGCAGATGATTCGCAAATTCTGGGTCCGGACTTCAGGCGCGAGGCTCGCGCCGCGGAGCTGCTGCGGCGACCGGAGCTCAACTATCGCCGCATTACGTCGCTGCCCTGTGTGGGAACGGGCGACTGGCGAAAGAGCTTCGACGCCGAACAGGCAGAGCAGGTCGAGACTCAACTCGACGTTCAGGCGACGTATCACGGGTACATCGAACGTCAACAGCGCGAGATCGACCGACAAGCTAAACAGGCGTCGCTGAAGCTTCCGGAGAACATCGACTACGACCGCGTTGCAGGGATGTCCAACGAAGCCCGGCAACGACTTGAGGCGGTACGCCCAACAACGCTCGGTCAGGCATCGCGACTGGAGGGCGTTACGCCGTCAACCGTCTCGTTGCTGCTTGTCCACCTGAAGAAGCGCAGCCTGTGCAAACAAGTCTCCGCCCAATCATCGCGGCAATTCACGAATAGTTCGGGTTAGGCGAATGGAATCACGCAGCACAGCGGATAAGTTTCGTGCTGGCGCAGCCGCGCTGATACTCTTTTTCATAACGGCATGCGGGCAATCGACACAGGTCGAGAGTGTTGCATTAAATCGAGCGGGTGGGGCGGAGCCGGGAACGCTGGATCCGCATCGGGCACGTACGATGCAAGAGCACCACGTTCTGCGCGATTTGTTCGAGGGCTTGCTGCGCTATTCGGCCGATGGGCTGCTGACAGGGGGTGCCGCCGAGCGCTGGGACGTGTCCGCCGACGGCTTAACGTATTCGTTCTGGCTGCGCCCTGAAGCACGTTGGTCGAATGGCGAAACAGTGGTTGCTGAGGACTTCGTCTACAGCCTGCGGCGAACCGTCTCCGACGCCCGGAAACGCCAGCAACGAACCACTCTTAAGCGTGATTCGATGTTGCCCTTCGGAAGTAAACCAGCCGCGATCAAAGGTCTCGGCTGTAATGATGATGTCGTCGTTCTCGGCTTGCAGCCAGCGCAGATTTTCATCGAGATTTTTCTCGGCAAAATGACCGACGATGCCGGGAGACACCACAACGATCAGGGCACGCGAAATAAGCAGAATGATGGGCCAGCGTTTCACGATGGGGCTCCGATGAGGGATTTGATGATGAATACTAGCGCCTTTTCGAAAGGCTGCTAGCGGATTCTCTACCGGCAATCTTCCCCGGCTATGGAATTACGTGCTGGCTGGCTCTACCATAGCGGGCATTCGACACCGTCGGGCCCTGTCCGGCGCCCCTGGTAACCCCTGGACCACAGTGAACAGATAAATGACCAAGCGATTACTGCCCGCGGTGACGCTGATTGCGTCCCTGTTTTTTGTACACGCTGCCGTGGCGGGTGGTGATGTCGCCAGCGGCAAGGTGCTCGCCTATACCTGCCTCGGGTGTCACGGCATTGAAAGTTACCGAAACGCCTATCCGTCCTTTCGGGTTCCGCGACTGGGTGGCCAGCAAGATGAGTACCTGGTCGCGGCACTGAGGGCGTACCGCAACAACAAGCGCCCACATCCCACAATGCAGGCGCACGGAAACAGCCTGTCAGATCAGGATATGGAGGATCTTGCCGCGTTCTTCCAGGGCGAGGAAGCCGTTCTCGACTCGGTCACCAAGGATAGTGTTGGCGGCCTGGAGGCGGCGCGAGCTTGCCTGGCGTGCCACGGAGAGGGTGGCGATACGGTAATCCCGAAACCGGCCACATTGTCCGGCCAGCAACAAAGTTATCTCGTGCATGCTCTGAATCAGTACAGAGACGGTCGACGCAGCGGTACGGTGATGAGCGTCTTCGCCGCGACACTAATCGATGAGGACATTGCGAGTCTGGCGACGTTCTATAGCAAACAAGCCGGGCTGCACACGTCGCCCATAACAGAATAAGAACAGGCGACTCAGGAGCAATGATGCCAAACGAGGCGGCGCGCACGACCGAACTGGAATACGGCATCACCGCCGTTGATACGGTCTATGTTCGGCCATTGCTTGATGCCAGCCATCTTATTGTTGAAAACGGTCGCGCGGCATTTGTGGACACCGGCACCAGTTTCGCCGTTCCGTTTCTGCTCGATGGACTGAAGCAACAGGATCTCGATGTTGGCGACGTGGACTACGTCTTTCTGACCCATGTGCATCTCGATCATGCCGGTGGTGCCGGCACCCTGATGCAGCAATTGCCGAACGCCAAAGCTGTTTTGCATCCGCGCGGTGCACCGCACATGATTGATCCGGCCAAACTGATCAAGGGCGCTGAGGCGGTGTATGGTGAAAAAGCGTTTGCCGAAATTTACGGCGAGATAACGCCAATTGACGAACAGCGCGTTGTTATCGCGGCCGACGATCAGGCGTTTAGCCTCGCGGGTCGCACCTTGCGCGCCTTCTATACCGAAGGTCACGCACGACATCACTATTGCCTCGACGACCCGACCTCCAAAGGAGTATTCACTGGGGACAGCTTCGGCGTTTCCTATCGCGAGCTGGATACCGCCAAGGGCGAATTCATCTACCCGACAACGACACCGGTGCATTTCGACCCGCCCGAAGCGCACAAAGCAATCGATCGAATTATCGCCTGCAACCCGGAGTCTCTTTACCTGACCCATTACTCTCGAGTAACACATCCGGTGAAACTGGCGGACGACATGCATCGCCGCATTGACGACTTCGTCGGGCTTGCCCGTCGTCACGCCAATGATCACGACCGCAACGCGGCGATACAGGCGAGCATGTATGACTACTTACTGAATAATTTACGCGAACATGGCTGCAACGCCAGCGATGAGATCTTGCGCAGCATCGTCGAAATCGATGTTGACTTGAACACGCAAGGGCTTGAGGTCTGGCTGGATCGCATACACTGACTAGAGGGAACAAAATGCAAAATTTTCGTGCTTACCGGATCGACGAACTTGATGGCAACAGCAGCGCCGACTTCTGCAGACTGGATATCGACGACCTTAGCGAGGGCGAGGTCACGATAAAGGTTAGCCATTCGACCATTAACTACAAGGATGCACTTGCCGCTACCGGCAAAGGGCGGATACTGAGAACCTATCCGCTCGTCGGAGGCATCGATCTTGCCGGTACCGTGGTGAGTTCGGACAACAAAGAGTTTGAGAGTGGCCTGCCTGTCCTGGTCAACGGCTGCGGTCTCGGTGAAACACGCGATGGCGGCTATGCAGAATATGCGCGAGTCCCGGCCGATGCCGTTGTACCGATACCCGAGGGAATTAATGCGGCGCAGGCCATGCAAATCGGCACGGCTGGATTCACGGCGGCGCTGGCGATACACCGGATGGAGGAATGCGGGCAAAGCCCCGAACAGGGCCCGATCGTAGTGACCGGAGCGACCGGTGGTGTGGGCAGCATCGCCATCGATATGCTGAGTGCGCGTGGCTATGAGGCGGTCGCATTTACCGGCAAGGCGGGTCAGGCCGACTACCTCAAAAGCATTGGCGCGAGCCGCATACTCGTGCGCGGTGAAGTCGATTATGGCCGGCGGCCCATGGAAAAAACCGAGTGGGCGGGCGCTATTGATAACCTGGGTGGAGAGGTGCTTACCTGGCTGAGTCGAACAATGGACTACGGCGGAAATATTGCCAGCATTGGGCTGGCCGCCGGCATCGAATTGAATACCACGGTTCTGCCGTTCATTCTTCGTGCCGTGTGCCTGCTCGGCATCAATTCTGTACACACGCCGCGCGATTTACGTCTCGCGGTATGGCAACGAATCGCCACTGACCTGCATCCGCGACACCTCGACGAGATAGCCTGCAATACGATCCGCTTCGATGAGATGCCGCAACATTTTGATGCCTTCGTCAACGGCACGGTGGTCGGACGAACCGTTATCGAGATCGAGTGACCGCGATGAAAATACGATTGTTAGTCGCTCTGTCGACGCTTGTCTGCGCGTGGACCGCCGTAGCGGACGAAGCACCGGAGACAGGTACGCAACTCGTATTGCTTGGAACCGCCGGCGGCCCGGCGGTCAAGAAAGGTCGCTCACAACCGGCCAATGCGGTGGTGGTGAACGGCGATATTTATATTGTCGACGCGGGTGATGGCGTGTCCCGCCAACTTTTGCTGGCGGGGTTCTCCGTCACAAAAGTGCGGGCAGTGTTCATAACGCACAATCACTCAGACCATATGGCGGACTACGGTACGTTACTGTATCGCTCCTGGGCTACGGGTCGAAGGGAATTGACACAGGCCTTCGGTCCGGCGCCACTCAAAAAAATAACGCAGGACTATCTCGAGTACATGCGATGGGATATTGAAAATCGACCGTCGAATGCCAACAGAGCGCCCTTACGGGATCTGATCAGCGTTCATGAGATCGATGGCGACGGCCTCATCTACGAAGACGAGAACGTCAAGGTGACTGTATTTCCCGTCAGCCATGGCGCCGGAACTCCGGCCTATGGGTACCGTTTCGATACGGCCGACAAGAGTATCGTTTTTTCCGGCGACACTGCGCCGAACGAAAACGTCATCAATGCGGCGAGGGATGTCGATATTCTCGTGCATGAGGTGCTTAACGTTGGCTGGGTCGATGCCCTGCTCGGGCCAGTATCTCCGGAAAACGAAGCGTTGAGAAAGCATCTTCTCCGTAATCACACCAGTACTGATGAAGTTGCCGAAATCGCGAACAAATCGGGTGCGAAGTTACTGGTACTGTCGCATTTCGCCGGTACCGGGGACCCTGTCTTTGACCGGCCCGAGGTGTGGGAAGCCGCCGTTCGAAAAAACTACTCCGGCCCGCTTGTCCTCGGCGAGGACCTGATGATCATCGACTAAATCCGGCGCAGGTCAGGGGCCGTATGCGGCCACCGCATAGGTGCAGATGTCAGTAACCATCAGCGCTGTGTAAAATTGTCCAGTTGGACAATTTGGGAAACGGCCCTCCGGTGGTTTAGAATCCGCTCCCGCGATTTTAATCGAGATTAAAAAACGGAGCTGAAATTGTCTCACAGTGCCGGCGCCAGATTCTGGCAAGCCCTTGAAGAAGAACGACCTTTGCAGGTCGTGGGTACGATCAACGCGTACGCCGCCCTGCTCGCTAAAAAAGCCGGCTTCCGGGCCATTTATCTGTCCGGAGCCGGCGTCGCGAACGCCTCATTTGGGCTGCCCGACCTGGCCATGACGACATTGCATGACGTTTGCGAGGACATTCGCCGCATCAGTTATTCCTGTGACCTGCCGCTGCTCGTTGACGCGGACACCGGCTGGGGCAGTGCGCTCATGATTGGTCGCACGATTCGCGAGATGAGCCGCGCGGGCGCGGCCGGGTGTCACATCGAAGACCAGGTGTCGGAAAAACGCTGCGGTCACCGGCCGGGCAAGGCGCTGGTTGCGACGGAAGAAATGAACGACAGGCTCAAGTCTGCAGTCGATGCGCGCAGCGATGACAAATTCGTAATCATGGCGCGGACCGATGCACATGCGGTCGAAGGGCAGCAAGCGGCGATCGACCGGGCGCATGCGTACATCGAAGCGGGCGCGGATATCATTTTTGCTGAAGCATTGACCACGCTGGGCGAGTACCAACAATTTACGGACGTGATTGATGTGCCTGTTCTCGCCAATCTGACCGAGTTCGGTAAAACACCGTTGTTTACGACGACCGAGCTCGAATCCGTGGGCGTCCGCATGGCGCTGTATCCATTGTCAGCAAGTCGGGCAATGGCCGCCGCT
>Ga0209554_1002454_pt1 | contig 12757 bp, 12 predicted proteins | sample MarorgKNORR_S2LV_5_FD_188221 | JGI IMG/M metagenome (GOLD analysis project Ga0209554, IMG submission 188221) | Marine microbial communities from the Southern Atlantic Ocean, analyzing organic carbon cycling - Bottom_A/KNORR_S2/LV (SPAdes) (version 2) | ecosystem: Environmental > Aquatic > Marine... | reverse complement strand
AACGATTCAGCCGTAATATCCGAAGAAGATGAATTGTACGTTGCGCAATGCCTAGAAATAGACGTCGCGAGCCAAGGTGAATCCGAAACGATCGCAGTTAGCAATCTGGGTGAAGCCATAGAATTGTATTTAGACGAACCACGGGCCACAGCGCTTCCTCGCGTCCAAACATTCGAGATAAAAGTTTCTGGAGATGAAACATGCCGTACGTAGATAACGCAGGCGTCAAGATTCACTACCACGTCGAGGGTGACGGTCCTCCGTTGGTGATGCAGCACGGCGTCACCAACAGCCTTGAAACCTGGTACGCCTACGGTTTCGTTGAAGAACTGCGGAAAGACTACCGGCTTATTCTGGTGGACGCCCGCGGCCACGGGCGCAGCGACAAACCTCATGATCCCGAGGATTATGACTTGAAGTTGCGGGTGAGCGATATCTTGGCCGTGATGGACGACGCGGGCGTGGACAAAGCCCACTACCTGGGCTATTCCATGGGTGGCCGCATCGGTTTCGGCCTGGTTCAGTACGCCCTGGACCGGTTCCACTCGCTGACCATCGGCGGGATGGGCGCGGACGTCACCAATACCGACACTCCTCCCCAGGCCCGGATCGAGCTGCTGCGCCAAGGTATGGCCGCTTACGTAGCCGATGCGGAGTCCAAAGAGGGCCCCATGGAGTCCGGACGCAAAGAACGGTTGCTTCAGAACGACCCTGAGGCGCTGATCGCGGCCACCCTTGCTCCCAAGGGCACTGATGGGGTGGAAGCGCTGCTGCCGGGGCTGGAATTGCCCTTCCTGCTCTACTGCGGCGACGCCGACGGGTTCTACCCCGCCGCTAAAGCGACGGGCGAGGCCATACCGGGCGCGGTATTCGTGACATTGCCCGGTCTGAATCACGGCGAGGTCTCCAGGGCCGGGGAGCAGGTGCTGCCCCACGTGATCAAGTTCCTGAAAAAGGCCGCCACAAAGGTGGGAGCCGGCCGCTAGTCTCGGGAACCGGCTCAATATTACGAAAACAGAGCGTTGAGGAGTGAAGAATTGGCTATAGGTTGGGGATTTATCGGCACTGGGAACTATTCCAACTCCAGGGTGGCTCCCGCTGCGGCATCAGCTGAAGACACATCGATCATCGCAGCCTATAGCCGAGACCAGCAGCGCGCAGACGAATTCGCCAAAACCCACGGCGCGCTGGCCGCCTATACCTCCGTTGAGGAATTGTTGGCGGACTCCAGGGTAGACGTGGTCTTTGTAGCTTCTCCCAACAATCTGCACGCTTCACACGTCCAACTCGCCGCAAAAGCCGGGAAGCATATCCTGGTTGAAAAACCGATGGCGACCACGGTGCCCGACTGCGTGGACATGGTCAAGGCCTGCAACGCCAACGGCGTCAAGCTCGGCGTTGGGTTCCAGTTGCGGTTCCATCCAGGGCACGTGGAGGCCAGCAGGCTGGTCCGGGAAGGCGGACTGGGCGAGGTGGCCTTGGCGCAGGTATTGCTCGGTTCAGGCGTGCGAGGTGAGTTGAAGCGGGAACTTCGCACCGGCCTACGGGAATGGTGGGAGACGCCGGACATGGTCGGGAACTCCAGGTCCATGATCGGCACCGGAGTTCACTGCGTGGACGACCTCGAATTCATACTCGGCCAGACGGTGGTGGAAGTAGCTGCTATAACCGACGGCCAGACTGCGGAAGCCCCTCTGGAAAACCTGGTCTCGCTCTCCCTGAGGTTCAGCGGCGGCGCCATCGGGACGATGGTCTCCGGGAGCCGCATGCCGGACGCCATCAATGACCTGACGGTCTACGGCAGCGACGGGCGTGTTTTGCTGAAGAACGCCGCCAGCCCAGCGCTGGGAGGGACTCTGGAGATAACCAGCGAGACGGTGAACTCTGAAGTCTCCTACGAGCCGGACCAACTGGCCCTGGTCAAGTGGCAGATCGAGGGTTTTAATAAGGCCGTAACCCTAGATGAAGAGCCACGCGCTTCCGGCTTGGACGGTCTCCGGTCGGTGCAGATCACCGAGGCCATGATCGAGTCGGTCAAAACGCGCCGAACGGTCACGGTTGAGCCCATCCAGTTCTAGCCTCGATCCCCCGAACCGGCCCTCCTCAGGGCAAAAACCTATTTGGGAAGACTAACCAAATAGCTAGGCGTATTCATCCTCTAATGCCCGTAATGCCCGCGTTGCCGGGCGCCGAGATACGCGTCCTCCATGACCGGTTCGAGCATGATCCCCTTTGGACTCACCCGGTCACGCCCACTCATATTTTCCTGAGCCATTCGGAATGATTGATGTATTCGGCGATCACACACTCTTTCCGAAATAGTTATATGATTACTGAAATGATTTGCAAGATAACCAGCCGTTGCTGTTGGTTTGAGCTGTTGGTTTTACATGTACCTACCGTTTGGAGCAGGCCGGTTGGCTTCGGAGAAACAGATGGAAGATGTTTATTCAGGTCAGGTGAGAGCGTATGGATCGAAGCTTTTAGGTGTCGATTCAGACGGACAGGCCCAATCCGATGAGGAATACGCAGAACTGAAGCGGCTCATCGAAGAGAAGGGCCTCATGGACCGGCAGCCGGTCTTTTATATCTACAAGATCACGTTCACCCTGGGTTTGTTGGCAGCCAGCCTTTCGCTGATCTTGATTCTAGATAATCTGTGGCTTCATCTGCTGAACGCAGCGCTTCTGGGGTTCGCCTTTGGCCAAACTGCATCCATCGCCCATGACGCAGGCCACAATCAGATATTCAACTCCACAAAAAGGAACAATGTGGTGGGCCTGGTCGTCAGGTTCCTAGTGGCCGTGAGCAAAAGTTGGTGGGTGGACCAGCACGGCATGCACCACCGGTATACCAACGATATCGATCTCGACCCCCACAACGTTTTGCCGATCGTCGCGTTTTCGGAGGAGCAAGCGAGCAGGACCACAGGGTTCCTCCGAGGTTTGATCCGTTATCAGGCGGTTTATTACGTGCCGTTGTTGTTTTTTGAGTCGTACGGGATGCGGGTGATCAGCGTCAGGTTCCTGTTATCAGAGAGAACCCTGGGTTACCGCCTGGAACTATTGATGATGGTGGTCCACTTCGCCATGTACTTCACGGCTTTGTCATTTGTGTTTGGCGTTTGGCAGATGTTCCTGTTCGTAGTTGTGCATCAGGGGGTCTTTGGTTTCTACTCAGCCTCGATATTCGCTCCAAATCACAAAGGCATGCCCGTTAACGATGAAGATACGCGACGGGATTTTTTGAGGTCGCAAGTCACCAGCAGCCGCAACCTCAAGGGAAACAGTCTTGTTGATTTCTGGTACGTCGGCCTTAACTTCCAGATCGAACACCATCTATTTCCAAGCATGCCTCGCAACAAGCTGAGAGAAGCTCGAATCGTGGTCCGGGAATTTTGTATGGCGAGGTCGATCTCCTACTACGAAACGGGCGTTCTTCAGTCGATCAAGGATATCTTGCAATTTCTCAATCAGGTTGGCGCCTCGCGCGGAACCAAGCCCACCGGTCCAGTGATCGAGTGATCGGGTTGGCCCCAGGTTATCTGGAGGTCCGGCCTTTGCCCAGTTGACCGCAGACCCTGGAAAAGTGGGGGGACAACATGGCAGACCAAGCACAGGTACAGGAAACCTACGACTACTGGGACCGACTGATACAGATCAACCTTGGCAAATTTCCAGATTTCACCAACGCCTTTTATAACGGCGACTACTCGTTGACGTTGGAACAGGCGCAAAAAGCCAAACACGAGTACGCCCTTAATGGTGTTGGCTTTGAAAAAGGGTCGCGGGTACTCGATATTGGATGTGGCTGGGGACCGGTCCTAAACGCGGTCCGCGAACGGGGCGGGGCTGGAGTGGGAATCTCGTTGTCGCCCAGGCAGATTGAAACGTGCAATCGATTTGGACTGGAAGCCTACCTCAAGGACTGGAAAGACATAACCGTCGAAGATTACGGCGGGTTTGATGGGGTTATCTCAGTCGGAGCGTTCGAGCATTTTTGCTCGGTGGAAGAATACCTGGAAGGGCGGCAAACCGAGATATACCAGAATTTTTTCAATCTATGTCACACTCTGCTACCTGAAGAGGGCAGAGTATTTCTTCAGACTTCGGTTTGAGACCGCAACGTGCCGGAATATCAAAGCGTCACGTTGCAGGCGCCGAAGGGCTCAGATGAACGTCACATCGCGCTGTTGGAGAATTTCTTCCCCGGTTCTTGGCCGCCGATCAGTAAAGCCCAGGTGATCGATTCCGCCCGCGGTTTCCAGTTGGTCGAGGCTATCAACGGCCGCCGCGACTACATACAGACAACATCGGAATGGGGAGATCGTGGCCGAAGGATCACCCTGTCAAAGATCTGGGCCATGGCAAAAGTGGTGGCGCCGAACCTGGCAAACAGAAAGTTTTGGTACCGCTTGGAATTCGGCCGGTCCCGGGTCTTCGCCGCCGGTCTAGAACGGGAACTTCTGGACAACTGGCGCTTTATCTTTCAACGTACGCCGTAGCCAAAAACCGGCCTTTGGCGATGCCGGCCTCCAGTGACGGTCCTAGGTAGACCCCAACACCACGCTGACGATGCGTTTCTCCAGGATCTGACCCAGTTCCACCACTTGTTCCAACCGGTCGTGGTCGCCCACGGCCCCGATGAACACCACGCCCAGCAGGCGGCCGACCCGGAAGTCCACCACGGTTGAGGAGATCAGGCCGTCTACGCCGCCTTGGAGCACCTTAAGGCCCACTGCTTCGTCGAAGAATCCCGTGGGCTCCAGCCGGGTGGCGGACACTAATTGGTGGCCCTGCCGCACGCTCTCGCCGACCCGGTCTTCAAAGTCCTTCAGAAAGATGTCGTGCATCCAGGATTGGACCGAGTCCGGGCTGTCGAACAGGTGCACTACTGTGGCGGCCATGAAATCGAACCCATCCGACATTCCCATGTTGGACGTCGGGCCCAACTCCCGCATCACGCCGGTCACGCGTCCCGCTTCGAAAAAGCGTTCGGCGGAGGCCCCTTCAAAGCCATTTTGGGCTAGGGTCTCGTTGTCCAACGACCCTTCCCGGACCACCTGATGACCTTGGAATAGTTCGGGGAACCCTGTTTTCTCCAATACCATTAGATCCAGGGCGCTTTCGCCGATGCTGTAAGTCGCCCGGTCAATCGAAGAGCTTGTCAATCCAGTCTCCTGTATTTAGGACGTGCCTGTAGAACGGGACTAGCCTTTTCGTTTGCCCCGTGCCAGGCGGTCGATTTGAGTCTTAGCGGAGCTTGAAGGGCTAACCGCAGACCATCGGGTAAACGTGCAGGTAGCGGGAGCTCTCCCCGGGGAGAACGCTCTTGGACCAGTTGCTGCCGCCGTCGGAGCTGCTGTAGACCTCTCCGCTGTAGGCTGCGCAGTAGATGTGGTCCGGCGCGCCTTGGTCGATGGCGATGGCCATCATGCGTCCCGGCACGGTCTCGCCCAGGTCTAAGCGGTCCCAAGTCTCGCCCACGTCGCGGCTGCGGAAGAGGGCGCCCTCCTGGACTGTATCCTTAGGAGCCGCCCCACCGCCGGCGCCGGCCGCCAGGTAGAGGGTCTTGGGGTCGTCAGGCGCGACTTTGAGGTCGCGGCAGTACGAACCGCCGGGGAACATCTCTTGTACCTGAACGTGCTCCCAGCGCACACCCTTGTCCCGGCTGCGGAACATGGCGGTCTGGGTGGCGATGTGCACCGTGCCTGGAGCAGCCGCGCTGACCTCAACTTGATGCAGGTCCAGCGTGTTGTTCTTGAGGTAGGGGCCATCGATCATCGAGACCCAAGTATCACCACCGTCACGGCTCGCTAGCAGTCCGCCCACTTCCACCGCGGCATAGATGTCCTTGGGGTCGGAGGGGTCGAAGGCCATCCCAATGACCCGCTTGGCCGTGGGAGGCATGTAGGTGGTTATGAAGGGGTACACCACCTGGCTGGTGTCCATCATCTTCCAGGTGTCCCCGCCGTCCTCGGAGCGGGAGATGGAGCAGGGGTCGTATCCGGCCAGGATCACGTTGGGGTTATCGGGATGGATCGATAGCGACCACACCTCGCTTTCGGGGGCGGGATTGCTCAACGTCTCCCAGGTCTCACCGCGGTCCTTGGAGCGGAATACGCCTTTGTCCGTCCCGGCGAAAACTATCTGCGGGTCGTCGGGCCGGATGGCTAGGGCCCGCACCTGGGCGTTGGCGGGCAGGCCTTTGGAGATGTCGGTCCACTGTTCTTCGCCGTCGGCGCGGCGCACGATACCGCCCTCTCCGATGTAATCACCCTCGCCGGCCAGGCCGACGTATACGTAAGTCCGGTGTTCTGAGGCTACCATGGTCTTCCTCCAGCCTTGTTTGTGTGTGAGTTTAAGATACACGAATTCTTGTAGTATTCAATCCCGATGTCAAGTTAGGCTCGGGATGAAGTTGTTTGGACCTTGATATGGCGGGGCTATGGCGTGCCGCAGCAGTCTGCGGTAGTATTTAACAAGCCTAGGAAAGGGGGATTCCAGACCCCTTAAGCTTAATCTTTACCTAAGGTTATTCATGAAGAACAAGATCTATGAAACCATGGATGCCGCCGTGGCTGACATTCCCGACGGCGTCACCATACTCAGTCCCGGTTTCAGCGGTGTGGGCGTCCCCAGGAACCTGTTGGCCGCGCTGAACCGCCAGGGGGCCAAGGGCCTCACCGGGGTGTCCAACAACGCCGGCACAGTTGACGAGAACGTGGACATCGGCACATTGGTGGAAGCCGGCCAGATGAAGAAGATGATCTGCGCCTTCACGGCATCGACCCACCCCTCCCAGGTCACCCCGTTCACCCGCATGTACAACAACGATGAGATCGAAGCCGAGTTGGTGCCCCAAGGGACACTGGCCGAGCGGCTGCGTTGCGCGGCAGCCGGTATCGGCGGGTTCTATACTCCCACTTCGGTTGGGACCGAGTTGGCGGAGGGCAAGGAGCACCGCGAGTTCAACGGCCGGATGCACGTCCTGGAATTGCCCCTGCCCGGCGATTACGGCCTGATTCGTTGCTGGAAGGCCGACACCGCGGGCAACTTGGTGTTCCGCCTGACCCAACGCAACTTCAACCCGTTGATGGCGATGGCCGCCACGGTGACCATAGTGGAAGTGGAAGAAGAGATCGTCGAGGCCGGCGAGTTGGACCCCGACCTGATCCACGTGGCTGGCATCTACGTTGACCGGATGGTTCGCATCCCCGAAGACGGCATCTGGGTTTAGCGAGCAATCAGCATTCAGCGCTCAGCTGTCAGCTAGCTGGTGGCCGAGAGCTAATATACCGGAGATGAAAATGGCTGAGAAAGTGAAACTGGAACGTCAGGCGATGTGCGACCGCCTGGCCATGGAATTTCAAGACGGTTGGATCGTGAACCTGGGCGTCGGAATGCCGACCCTCTGTTCCAACTACTCGGATTCCAGCAGAGAGATCATAAATCACGCTGAGAACGGGGTGATTGGCTACGGTCCTCTGGCCAAAGAGGGCGAGGAAGACCGCCACTTGGTGAACGCCGGTGGCCAGAAGGTCACCCCTCTGCCAGGCATGGCCTGTGTGCACCACGCCGACTCGTTCATGATGATCCGGGGCGGCATGATCGACGTTACCGTGATGGGCGCCTATGAGGTCGCGGAGAACGGCGACTTCGCTAACTGGCGCATCCCCAGCCGCAAGGGCGGCGGCATCGGCGGGGCCATGGACCTGGCGGCCGGAGCCAAGCGCGTGTTCATCGCCATGGAACACAACACCCGCGACGGTGGGCACAAGCTGCTGAACAAGTGCAGCCTGCCCATCACCGCTCCCGGCGTCGTGAAGATGCTGGTCACAGACCTGGGTCTGTTTGAGATCACGCCAGAGGGCTTCAAGCTGATCGAACACGCCCCAGGCTGGAGCCCGGAAGAGATCCAAGAGCTGACCGAGGCCAAATTGATCATCTCAGACGACCTGAAAGAGTTCCGCTTCCGGAGTTAGGGGAGAGCGGTTTCGTCAGACGAACCGTCTGCCGTTGGTGCTGATGATGCGGTCGATCTCTGTTAGTGCATATCCCGCCAACTGTTTTTGGAGGGCGATCTTGGCGGGGTCTTCCTCGCTCAAATTCCCGATGACCACGATTTTTGCCATTTAGCGCGGTGGCCGGTTCCGTGTAATTGAAGCTGCTGGCGATGATTAATTGCTCGTCTATCACCATCAGTTTGTGGTGGAGCTTTTTTACTCCTCCGGTCCTTCGGGCCAGATAGAGTTCGACGCCCTCGGCCACTAACGGCCGGCTTGCGGCCCATTTTTGGTTTCCTTGTCCAAGGTCTAGAACTCCACGAACCGCGATATTCCCGCGTTGAATGGCAATCATTGCGTCATCGATTCCTGAAGACGTGGCAAATGTGAAGATGGCGAAATCGATGCGGCGTTTCGCCTTGAGCATCTGCTTCATCACCTCCATCTCCGGCGAGTGGTCAGGCGCAAACAGTATTTTTACTGGAACGTTGGAGATCTGATAGACCGACGGTTTGGGTTGGTGACGCGACCGTTTCTGGCCAAAGGTCCCGGACCACAACTCTTCGAACTCACGCCGGTAGACTTTGGCCGTCCGCTTGCTCGTGATGATCACGATGTGATTGAGGTTGACGCTGGTGCCCGTAGGAGTGAAATTAGTTGAGCCGGTCAAAACCTGGGCCTTGCCGCTGGTCCTCCAGTCTTTCACCATGAATTTCTGGTGAAAGATATTGGGGTTCAGGTCGGTGATCACGTGGGCCTTGGCCCGTAGCAGCGCTGCGTAGATCTTCCTGTTGTCTATATTGTTATTATCTTCGTCTTCGACCCAAGGATCATCAACGGGCGATCTCTCGCTGAGGTAGTCACGCTCGATCACCAACCGCACCCGGACCCTTCGTTTGCGGGCCCTCAGAATCGCTTTGGCGATCGAAACAGACTCCAACTCTTGGACCGCTATCTCCAAAGTGGAATCCACCGAATCGATGAAGTCGATGATCGGTTTTTCCAGGTCGTCCGGAGCTCCCACCTGTTTGGGCCCCATGAAGAGTTCGATATTTCCAATACTGAGCGGCATAACTACCTCCAAGTGACCTTGTTAGAAGCGCTCGACCGTGTTCTTATCAACGCGGCGGACCGGGATCAGGTCTGGTCTTCGATTGGAGCGGAGGGAGCATTCTCCTTCACGGATTGGATCCCGTTCTCCGCTCCGGCTTTGGACGAATAACCTTCGCCTGAGTCCGCGATGATGTTCCCGTTGTCATGACGAAGCCGCCACCGGTATTCCCCCGCACGGTCCTGAAATAGCTCGAACGTTGCTGCCATGGTATTTCCTCCTAACCGATTTTTGGACAGAATTTTCAATGCGCGTCTCCGCGCCATGGGTCCGATTTGATCTCTTTGTCGAATTTCCGCAGTGGGTGCCTATCTGGGTCAAGGGGCGTTCCGGCGTCCCACGGCTCAAACGCGTTCCTGATGTTGGCCAGCCCAGTGTTGGCAAGCTCTGGGTAGTTTCTTAGCAGGACGGCCTTGAGATCTGAGTCATCGATCCACTTAAGCCCTTCTTTGGTGTAAGTCTCCTCGTTGTAGCAATCTGTGTAGAAGCGGTCCGCCTGGAGCCGCCGGCTGGCGTTGAGGATAAAGATCTGGAACACAGTCTCGCCGAAGCCAAACCCCTGTGGTCGAACGTCTTCTGCGAGGCCGCCGATCATTAGATCTAAATTCTCCACGTCTTCTGGCTGATCTCCGTACATCTTCTTCAGCCTTTCAGCCACACTCTTATCAGTGGTGAGGTCGTCGAAAGAGCTGATCGGATTCAGCAACAACTGGCGCCTGAATTCGTTGTATCTTGGAACGCCCCGCTCCCGTGCCCTGAGGATATCCACAGCGCCCAAGTCGAATAGAGGATTACCGGGAATGCTCATTTCCTGCATGAACCGGGGAAAATTGTTCAACACCAACTGGCCAGGATGCTGCCGGCCGGCAGAGTAAAAGAGGTTGGGAACACCCACTCTCTCGGTCAACTTCGGCGAACCGGCTTGGCGGGTTTCCGCAAATGGTATTTCTTCAATTTCTTCGCCGCCGCCAATCCGCCGTACGTGGATGGACTCTGGCAGGAGTGAATGTAGTCGATAAACCTCCACGAACTCCTCTGAGAAAGTCAATGGCTGACCATGTTTATTGAGCCGATTGCCGACCAGACCGCCCATCTCGGGGTTCCTGACGTTGAAATTCGACAATGTCTTCCGCTTACTGCCGACCTTTAAAACATTGGTTAAAAGACCGAACTAGTTGGCGTTTAATCCTGCGTCCAGCGCTTTATTGGGCAGGATAGCCGGTGTCCATTCGATGGAGTGGATCTTGGCGATCAGCGCTGCGTTGATCAGGCGGGCCACGTTGAACAGCCGGTTGTCATTCCAGTCCGGATATGCTCGGTTCAGGTGGTCACAAATGGCGTTATGCTCTCTGGCGAACAGCGTATGAAGCAATGCCAGGCCGATCCACCAATTCCGGTTGAACCCTGTGTCCTCGACTCCGTTATCGCCCAGGGGCAGGGTCCCATCCTCGGTGATCTTTAGCCTGCCTCCCTCGCCACTGCGGAGCCGGTCAACCGTTTCTTGATCGCTGCCATAGATCTGCGAAGCATCCCACCAATGTGTCACCTCGTTGATGAAAGAGCTTGTAGATTCCTCCTGGCCGGGCATACGGGTTGGGTCCGGCTGGGATTTTGGGAGCAGTATCTTCGTTTGTTGGAACTTCTTGCTGGCGGGATCGTCTTCCGCCAAAGGGATTTCGTGGTGTTCGTTGGTCAAGGTTTGGCCGTGATGGATCCAGTCATGGTTTTGGAAATTTATCCATGAGGCGGCCAGTAGATTGAGGAATGGGACTTCCTTCATCTCACCATTACGTGTTAGAAACTCCCGGCTTACTTCCCTGGGATTTGGGGTCATGAGCTTATCGCCGGTCTCCGGATGGGAAGCATCGTCGTCGACATTTCGCGAGAACCTAGTGCCTGCCGCCCCTTCTTTGGGATCAGAAAGGTTGTTCCAACTACCGTCTGCAGTGCGATAGTGAGTCACTCCATCTGGCGGAGTTTGCCCCGGTGGCTGAAACCCGATCAACGTGCCCTTGGGATAGGGATTTTTGAGATTGTTCTTGGTGAGGACAACGCGAAGGTAGGCCAATGTATATGTCCCGACCAGATACCACCTGGTAGACCAGTTCGTCCACAATTTGCCGCGATATCCGATAACCTTTCCCACGAACTGGACAAGAGCATCGGTGATTACACCCGCGACCGCCCCGAAAGCCGTTTCTGGAAGTGAGATTAACCATTTGAGCAGTCCCCGTCCGCTTGGTTTCGGAGGCCGTGGCGGCAAGGCTCCTTGCGGCACGACCGGCTTTGCCAATAGCTCATCGCGGTCGAAGAAGTAAACATCAGGTACCGGAACTTGTATCTGGGCGACCGTATTCGCTCTGGCCGTGTCCAGCATCTCTTGCCACGTTGGGTTGTTGGAATCTAGCCCGAGGGCGATCTCGTAATGCTCAACCGCCGGCCCATATTCTTCCAGGTGGCGGTGGGCCAAGGCCAACAGGGCGTTGACCTCTCCGTCAGTGTCAGTACCGAGGTGTTGGGTCAGCAGTTTGACCGCATCCCCGTACTTTCGGTCTTCGATATGCTGGATAGCTTCTACGATTACCGGAGGCTTAACATCGCTACTCAATATCCACCACCTTTACGCCGTTTGAACGCCGATCAATCGTTTTAGGCTTAGGGCCTATCTAAAAACGCTCTTTCCCCGTCGGCTCTCTCCGCTCGATGCCGTTGTTGTCCAGACGGAAATCCGACAGGGCCTTCATGACGTCTCTTCTTGCCCGGTTGATGCCGCCCAATGGACGGTGCTCAGGCAGGCAATGCCAAGGGTTTAACGACATGGTTTCGTCAAACTCGTTCTGCTCCGGCGAGCCGAAGGTCTGGGAAGGAATCTTGATCGAGGCGACCTTCCTGAACGGAGACTTGCTTTCTCTCCACGGGATCAAGAGGTTCTCGATGGGCATCTTGTTGGCGTCGGTCTGGAACTGGACCATGAAGTCGAAGTGAGCATCACCGTCGGCCAACTGGCTCTGCATGACGTTGAGAAGGTAATCGCCGGACGGGTTTTCTGGGACCTGGCCTCCGGATTGCAACGGGTTGATCGAGAGTTTGACCGCTCGATCACCGTAGAGAAACGGGGCCGCGCTGAACCACCGAATCTCCAACGGGCTGGGGAAGACTTTCTGGCCGATTATCGGGTTCAACAGGTTTCTGGGGCGGGTCAGAAAGAAACGGATACGCCGCCGGCCGGCAGCCAGGTTTTCGAAGAAGTCGCTGAATTGCTGAGCATCGGCCGCGAAAAACGTGTCGTGGGCGAAGAAAACGGAATCCTGAGTGCCTTTTTCATCATCCAGCAGTTTCTCGCCAGGCACATCAAACAGCTTGATGGCGAAACCGCGCAGGTCCTCTTTGAAATCTGGGGTGACCCGGTCCACGGCGTTGGAGAAGCGAATCCATGCGTTGTCGGTCTTGGGCTCCTTGAAGAGCCCTACCCTCAGTTCGTCCGGCAGCCCGGGTTCGACCGTGAACTCCGCCCGCACCAACCCGTTGGATTTGAAATGCGGGCCACGGAGTATCCTTCCACCTTGGTAATCCTTGGCTGTCTTGCCTTTCAGGATCCGAATCGCCCTTTCAATGTGCTGCGGCTCATCGGCAGGCAGATA
>Ga0209554_1002452_pt1 | contig 12771 bp, 10 predicted proteins | sample MarorgKNORR_S2LV_5_FD_188221 | JGI IMG/M metagenome (GOLD analysis project Ga0209554, IMG submission 188221) | Marine microbial communities from the Southern Atlantic Ocean, analyzing organic carbon cycling - Bottom_A/KNORR_S2/LV (SPAdes) (version 2) | ecosystem: Environmental > Aquatic > Marine... | reverse complement strand
ACTCTGCAGTAGCGGCGGCAAGATCCCACGTGCCATTGACAACTTGTTCAAGTGGTTCATCCATGTTCATAGGGTGACCAATCCACGCGACCTTACCTTCGCCATTGATGATGAACGCAGTTGGAATACCACGTTGACCCGATGCTTCCATAAAGACGCGTGAGGTTGAACGGTCTGGATCAACAGTGACGGTGTAGCGCATTCGATCACTGTTTAGCATGTTGTCTTGTTTATTTGTTTCTTCAAGGAAGTTTGTGACTATTTCTAGTTCTTTTTCACTTGAGACGCCAATGATTTTAACTGTGTCGCCATACTTGTCTTGTAAACTACTGAGGTGTGGCATCGAAGTAATACATGGTGGACACCACGTTGCCCAAAATTCCATGACATACACTTGACCATCTTCAAAATCGCCAATCGCATCACCCTTAACCCAATGATCAATTGAAATTGCAGGGGCATCATCACCAATTGCAAGAGGGGTGAGTGGAGTTTCTGCAGCGCCCACATTTGCTTCTATTGGGACGATTGGAGTTGCAGGAATAGACGCAGTTGTTTGGGTTGATTCGCAGCCTATGAGGGTTGCTGCTGTGATTGTTGCGAAAGCGAATGGGATTGTGCGTTTCATGGGTATCTTCCTTTTTATTTAAGACGTGATTGAACAGTGTAGCGTGTTAATTCACAGAAGATGCGAATAAAATAGTCACCACAAGGTCATATGCAGCGTGGGTGCCCGCAGCGACACCAAAACCTCGGTTCACGTAAATCAGGCTGAGATAAATACCTGCGAAACCGAAGAATAGAAGGGCGCCAAGGCTGAGTGTTCCGAAATCGGGAAGGTCATGGTACATCGCAAATGTAACTGCAGAAATGATGATTCCTGCAGACAAACCTGCAACATTACTTTGCTTGAACACATTGCAAACAAGTGTGTGAACGCCTGTGATGAGAAGCCATCGGAATATGAACTCTTCGTAAATTCCTGCTCCGAGGCTCACTGCAATGCGTTCAGATAGTCCAAAGCCAGAGATCACTGATGGGCTTGTTGCTACTGCTACTATTGTGAGCAATGATCCAAAAGCAAGCAGTGGAAAAGTAAGTAAGATCGACTCGACTGTCATACCAACAATCACTTTTGGTTCGATAGCCCAGCGGTCTTTTGACATGATGTGCTTGATTGCTAAGATCGTGACGATGGCAACACCACCGAGGAAAAGTCCCTGCGTTGGTGGCATGTCAAATCGTTCAAAAAACCGAATGAGAGCATCGTGGGCTTTGATTTGAATGTTTTTGTTTGCTATGTACAAGGCAATTTCGTAGTACACAATCATTGGCAGAAGAAAGGCAAGGATGTACAAGGGACGTTTTGAGAGTTCTGTGTATTTTTGGCGTGATCGAGCAGTTTGTTTTGCGTGACGTAGTGGCTGAGCCATAACGCGCAATGATAGCGGTACCCGAGAAATGAAGAAGTGTATTTTTTGTAATTAACCCTGTTTGAGTTCAAGAAGGCGTTTGGAGTAACGGCTCTTCCTTCGTGCAGCAGTGTTTTTGTGAAGTGTGCTCGTGCAAGAAAATTTGTCAAGCAAACCACAGACTTTGCTGTATTCAGTCTCTGCAGTTTTTACATCTTTTGCAGCAACCGCATCTAAGAATGCCTTGGATTGATCTTTGATGCGTCGCTTTCGCCAGTGATTCATGGCGCGGCGTTTTGCATTTTGTCGGACAGTTTTCTTTGCAGATATTGATTGAGGCACGTTTGAACTCCAAGTACAGAAACATTCCCCAAACAGAAGGGGAACGCGGCATTATCGCACAATTGTTTAATCTGTCAACTCGCACGAGTGCCAAACTCGTGCAAAGCGCGGTGCCTAGCACCAAGAAGGCGCTTGTGGTACCCTTCGCGTCCTTGATAGAGGGACGCTAGCGGGTGTAGCTCAACTGGATAGAGCATCGGTCTACGAAACCGAAGGTTACAGGTTCGAGTCCTGTCATCCGCGTTTTTGGGGTAGATTTTCTTACACACCTTTAGCACTGTTTTTACACCCACCGGACTGGTATACTGCACTAATTGGAGCAATTCTTCATTGGTAAAAAATGGACAAAGTAGATACAGAACTCAAAAAGACATGCATCGATTCACGTCATTTGCAGTTAGAAAAAGCCCCATTGCCAGAATCTGGCATCCTAGCTGGGTGGCTACGCCAAATGCTCCTGATACGAGAATTTGAAGTTCGTACGATGCAGGCATATCAAAATCGCCTGATAGGTGGATTTTGCCACGTCTATATCGGTCAAGAAGCAGTTGCAGTTGGGTCGATCGCATCGCTGAACCCCGATGACCCTATTGTCCTCGCCTATCGTTGTCATGGGCACGCACTTACCCGAGGAATGGATCCTAAATATTGTATGGCAGAAATGTTTGGTCGCATCGGCGGATGTGCAAAAGGAAAAGGCGGATCAATGCATATGTTTGACGCCCCGCACCACCTCTATGGTGGACATGGAATTGTCGGTGCGCAAACCCCACTTGGTACAGGTCTTGCCTTCGCGACAAAATATGAAGATGAAGTTCTAGTTGATGGTAAGTCATCACATGTCACACTTTGTTACTTTGGTGACGGTGCTCTCAACCAAGGTGCTTTTTACGAAGCAATGAACCTCGCAGGATTGTTTGATCTACCACTCATTTTTGTTTTAGAAAATAACCGCTATTCAATGGGTACTGCGATCGAACGTGGCACAACCATGGCACATGAACTACACACGAAATCCGATGCCCATGGAATCGAACACGCAATTGTTGATGGCAAAGATGTTCTTTCTCTGTATCAATCATTCAAGTCTATCGTTGATTGGTGTAGAACAGAATCCCGTCCGTTTTTCGTGGAAGCCCAAACATATCGGTACAAAGGTCATTCGATGTCCGATCCTCGGAAGTATCGAACAAAAGAAGAGGAAGCAAGGGAAGAAGAGTTAGACTGCATTGCTCGTTTAGAAAAATTTCTCTGCCAAGAGCACGACTTTACACCTGATGGCATCAAGCAAATGACTCGACAAGTAAAAACCCAAGTTCGCGAAGCTGTAGAGTGGGCAAAAAAATCACCTGAAACCCCAATGGAAGAACTATACAAGGATGTGTACGTCGATCACTGGGGACCATTTACAGGAACTTCCAAACCGCAAATGATGCAGGATGAAACGCAATGAGTGAGCGAATCATCGAATTTCGAGACGCACTATGCGAGGCAATGTCAGAAGAAATGCGAACGGATCAAAAAGTATTTTTGCTTGGTGAAGAAGTTGCGCAGTACAACGGTGCATATAAAATAAGCAAAGGCATGCTTGACGAATTCGGCCCGCGGAGAGTGATCGATACGCCGATCAGTGAAAGTGGTTTTTCCGGCATGGCTATTGGCGCTGCAATGCGAGGACTTCGTCCAATTGTTGAGTTTATGAGTTGGTCGTTTAGCCTTGTTGCTGCAGATCCAATTTTGAATAACGCTGCAAAAATGTTGTATATGTCAGGTGGACAATTTGGTTGCCCAATTGTCTTTCGAGGAAACGACGGCGCAGGTGGGCAATTAGGTTCAACACATTCATGGTGTGTTGAAGCGATGTACGCGAACGTGCCCGGTCTCAAAATAGCAATTCCATACGACGCGTACGATGCTAAAGGCTTATTGAAAACTGCGATACGAGATGACAATCCTGTTTTCTTTTTAGAATCTGAGCGACTTCTTTCAATAACAGGACACGTTCCTGAAGAGGACTATACCGTCCCATTTGGGCAAGCCCTCATACGACGTCAGGGAGCAGATTGCACGATCATCAGTTTCGGTCGTCCACTTCACTTCTGCCAAGAAGCTGCAATCGAACTTGCAAAGGAAGGGATTGATTGTGAAATTATCGATGGAAGAACAATCCGTCCACTGGATATAGAAACGATGGTTACTTCTGTGAAAAAGACAAATGCATGCGTCGTTGTGGATCAATCTTGGCCTTTTGCCTCAATTGGTTCAGAAGTGGCCTCTCAACTCCACAGATATTGCTTTGATGATCTTGATAATTTTGTGCATCGTGTTCACAGCGATGATGTCCCTACCCCCTATGCTTCCAATTTGGAGCAAGCATACTTGCCAAATACGCGTAAAATCTGCGAAGCAGTACGCGGAGCAACGTACAACACGTAAAGGAATCTTCTCTCATGCCAATTGAGATCACAATGCCAAGGCTTTCCGACACGATGGAGGAGGGAACGCTTTTGCATTGGTATAAAAAAGTGGGAGATGTTATTTCTTCAGGCGATGTACTGGCAGACATCGAAACCGACAAAGCAACAATGGAATTGCAATCGTTTGATGATGGAATTTTCTCGGAAATTATTGTGCAAGAAGGTGAGAAAGTTGGAGTTGGCAAAGTGATTGCTCTCTTAACGGAAGAAGATGAATCTCCTGCTCCAGAAGTTTCTGAACCGGAACCTGCTCCAATAAAACAAGACCATGAGCAAGGCATGACGATCAGCCCTATCGCACGTCGTTTGGCTGATGAGTACAAAATCGATGTACATAACATTCAAGGTAGTGGACCAAGTGGACGCGTCATCAAGCGCGACATCTTACAAGTTGTTGATACGACTAAAGAAACTTCCTCAGCGGCTGCAACAACCCAACCAGTCGAAATTATTCAACCTCTAGTTTCAGAACCAGAAGTTGTTGCAACGTCTCATCCGATTGTTCCCATTGCTGCATGGCGAGAGAATCGATCAGAGCCGCTTTCCAATATGCGTCAAATTATCGCGAAGAAACTTGTTGAATCGAAGCAAACGATTCCTCACTACCAAGTCACCATGTTATTTGATATGGATCCACTACTTGAGATGCGAGCAACGCTCAATAAACAACTTGCAAGTTCAGGCGTAAAATTGTCGGTGAATGATTTTCTCGTGCGATGTTGTGCACTTGCAATGGCGGAACATCCAGCATTCAATGCTTCATTTGGCGGTGACTGTATTTATTATCATGGCCCAGTCAACGTAGGTGTTGCTATTGCGCTTCCAGAAGAAAGAGGCGGAGGTTTAGTTGTTGGCACGATCAGAGATGCAGATCAAAAAAGTCTACGAGCAATCAGCCAAGAATCTGCCAGACTTTCAAATAAAGCAAAAGAGAAGGGCTTATCCATGGAAGAGATGAGCGATTCAACATTTACTATTTCGAATTTAGGAATGTTTGGAGTCGAACACTTCACTGCAATTATTAATCCACCAAACAGCGCAATTCTTGCAGTTGGCGCAGCAGTTGAAAAACCTGTTGTGCGCAGCGGAGAACTTGTTGTTGGCCACGAATTATCTGCAACATTAAGTTTAGATCACAGAGTCATCGACGGTGCAATGGCCGCTCGATATCTAAAAACATTGAAAGACCTGATCGAAAATCCAGCAGCACTGCTGGTCTAATTTTGAGGAGTTCAGTCATGACATCCAAAACACAAAAAGACATACGCCCAAGAATTTATGATGGTGATGGCGACACGCTTATGGAGGCGGATCGGCAATCAAACAGGTTGATCATCATGCCAGTAGGTGATCCTCGTGAAGTAGATTCTTCGAGAAAAAGAATTCGAATTCAATGGGGACAATTCTTACTCAACGACATGTTGACGAGCAAATACCGAACACTTGTTTGTGGTGTAAATCCAGTTGATAATAGCCGTGGCATCATCAATTTGATTGCCCAAGCACTCCCAACAAGTCAGTGGGATAATGAGAGTATTACGAAATATGCCAAGGGGTATGCGGAACTATCACCAGAAAAAACACTCGTCTTGAAGTATGACATGGATGACGTCAAAGTCTTTGCATTGCTGCGACCTCTTAATCGAGATGTGTTTACGTTAGAAGAATTCAAAGCAGGATTCGAAAAAGTTGCCCAAATGGCTGAAGGAAGAAGGGACCGGATGCCAATGGCAAGCGTGAGTTTCCTTGGCGCAAAGTCGAACCGTCTTGTAGGCGAACATGGAAATGAACCAAGTTTTGAAACTGTTTTGAGAACAATGTTCGAAGCAGGATATCGCGGTGATGTATATCCTTCTATCCGGATGTGGGAACTTGCCCCTACAGGAGTGTTTGCAACGTATCCTTTCCCCGACAGTTTGAAAGTCATGCGTTCTGGTGGATTTTGACCTAGAACCGAAGCATTTCTATTAAAAGTGAAAGACGCTTCGCGTTAGTTCGTACCAGCAAGCCTCCGAACCGTCATGACGAATGACGCGGCGATTGATCGGAGTAACCCCCAACTAGCCAAAATCCAAATTGCACCTGCAATTGGCGCACTGACAACAAGTGCGATGCTTGTTTGGGTGACACCTTCTTGGATGAGTGAAGGAAAGATTCCACTTGCAGGCGATGTTATCGCAATCAAGTATGGAACTGGTGAGAGGCTTGCAACGAACGCACCGGCAACACCCATGCTTCCAGCGGGCGTCATACAGATACCAAGACCAAATGAAATCGCGAGCATCATCATCAAGGTGCTTGTAATTGCGCGGATTGAGCCCTTACTTCGAAGTGACCACTGCAAACCAAGTGTTACGCAAAAGGAAAGATATGGGATGAGTACTAAGGGGAGTAGCATTGCTGGTCCCCACAGTGCAAAGGGGATTTTCATCTCTCCTTCTTGTATACCAACTGGGATGTCGGAAACAAAAGAATGTTCACCACTAAAGAACGCGATGAATCCCACGATAAACATTGAAATACAGGGAGTCGACGCCATCGGCAACAAGTGGATAACGATTCCGTGAACTTTCCCAGTGAGGTACGTGCGGGGAGTCATGGATGTTGTCAACAAAAGATCAAGTGAACCATCTTCGCGTTCTTTGGTAATAGAGGAAGCCGAGACGTAAATCGCAGCAAGAATGACAATGATGATCTCTGCACCAATGATGATTCCAATCACTGCGCGGTAGATATCAGCACTCCAATATTTTGTTAAAAAGAGTGTTGATGTCACAATAACAATGAGTAATCCAACTGCTAAAAATCCCCACCTTCCAAAGAGTGAACTCATGTTGCGATGCCGCGTGACTCTCTCACGCCAAGCAATTGGATTCCCCGAGACAAGTTTTGGTCTGTACGGGGTTGGCATGGTTCGTTTCAGCAGTCCCGAATGCTGTTTTGAACGATCGCCCAATTTTCTTACCTGAAGTGATGCCCAGATCACGATGGCGAAACTAATAATCACAGTGAACCAGCACCATGCAGAGACAGGGTTTGTCAATGCAAAGCCAAGTGGCCATGTTACATCGCTCGAATCAGGTATCACATATGATGTTGGAAAGAGAAGAGCCTCGAGAACAAGAAGTGGATTCAATGGAGTCAACATGGTTGTCCAAGAATCGGGTGATCCTGCTGAAACAGGGACTCGTAGTCTTTGATCGAGAGCCCATGTGATTGCGAGGTAACAAACTGTTACGACAAAAAATGTAATCACAGCTTTCCGACCGGCAGTTCTCGTGACGCTTGTTGCAATAGCACATGATCCTATAAGCATGGCGAGGCAAAACGCAATGAGTTGTGTCAATAAGATTGTCTCTCCGCGAACCCCGCCAAAGAATTGTGTAATAGCCATGAGTGGAAGTGCACTGAGTAATAATGTTGCAACAAAGAATAGTCTCCCTAGTACATTGCCAAGAATAATTTGCAGTGCTGAAAGCGGTGTAGTGAGCATGATGTCCCACGTTCTGGGTTGTGCTTCTTTCGAAATTGCACCTGCCATAAAAATGGGTGTGAGTAAACAGATCAATAGAAGTTCCGCAATTGCAAGAAATGTGAAAATTTGTGCACTTCCTGCTGCTAGATCGCGAAGCGAAAGTCGCCCTGATGCCAAGATTGCAAAAAGTCCAAGAAGAAGGTTGAAGGCTAATAACGTGACAAATCCAGTCCGAATGAAATAATCGCGATTTCTTCTTGAAGCCGCTCCAACGAGCCTGATCGCGATTGGATTGAGGACTGTGAGCCGTAATGCGGCGTGTAAGACTCGTGGTAGGGGGATTTGACTCATGTTTGGCAGTGGTTGAGGTCTTGACGAGAGGTCTAAAGCATGGAATACTATCAAACATAATAAAAGTTACCGCAAATTGGTTGCGGTGTCATCGTTTTTTCGACCTAAAGCATCAATTTGCAAGGGTCGGTTGTTCCGGCGTCTGCCGGCAGTAACGCCTAAATAGCACCAAAACTAATAGGGTGCACAGGGGAATGTGGGGATTTCAGCGTTACTGGATAGATTGATTGAGTATTTGGACATCATTTTGCTACTGGAATTGAAGCAAAATGAACAAAAAGTAAAGAACGAGACGAACGGTATGCGTTCGTCCTCATGCACGCATTACTTAGTCAATGTTTGGCATATACCCTATAGGGTGTGCCTCGGCAATCGTCACTCCAATGCAGCAGGTTTTTTCTCCCACAGGAGGGTGGTTTTTTAGCCGCAAATACTTATGCTCGCGAATATTGTCCTAGAAATTGGCATTGGGGTAGGTGGGTTACTTCTTGGTGGGGTTGGAGGTTGGTTGTTTTTGCGTGCAACGGCAGGTGGCACGATTCGCCTTGCAAGGCGTGAAGCGGAACAAATAATCACCGCTGCTAAAACGGAAGGCGACGCGGAGAAGCAAAAAATTGAACTTGAAACCGAGCGGCAAGCCAACAAGCGTCGAAGTGCTTTAGATACTGAAATCACCGATGCTCGAAGTGAAATCAAGAAAGATCAAGCACGCCTTGAGAAACGTGAAGATAATTTGGACAGCAAACTTGATCAAGTGGCTGAACGTCAAACGAAATTGGATGAAATGCGTTCGTTACTTGATACCCAGACAAAAGAGTTGGACGAAGCCCAAGAATCTCTAACAGGACGAATCAGTGAACTAAAAAAGCGTCTTGAAGAGGTTTCAGGTATGTCAACCGAACAAGCAAAAAATCAACTCTTAGAAGAAATTCGCCAAGATACTGAACACGATGCAAATGAGTTGATTCAGCAAATTGTTGATGAAGCAACACAGAACGCTCGATCTAAGAGTCGAGAAATCACCTTGCAAGCAATTCAAAGATATGCTGCTGAACATGTCGCAGAATCAACAGTGCGAACAGTAAGAATTGCATCTGATGACATGAAAGGTCGTGTGATTGGACGAGAAGGCAGAAATATTCGAGCACTTGAGCAGGCAACGGGGGTGGATATTCTTGTTGACGACACTCCCGGAATTATTTCTGTGTCTTGCTTTGACCCAATCCGCCGAGCAATTGCAGGGCGGTCGCTTGAGAAACTTGTCGCTGATGGTCGAGTGCATCCTTCTCGAATTGAAGAGGTCGTTGAGTCTGTTCGATTAGAAATTGATGAGCAGATCATCAAAGAGGGCAACGCAGCTGTAATGGAGGCTAACATCCGAGGTCTTCATCCCAAAATTGTTCAAGCAATGGGTCGGATGCATTTTCGAACCAGTTATGGGCAAAATATCTTGCGCCATTCGATTGAAGTTGCATTCCTTTGCCAAGTCATTGCAGATGAACTTGGACTTGACAGTGAACTTGCTCGACGTTGTGGATTTTTGCACGACATCGGTAAGGCGATGGATCATGAAGTTGAGGGAACACACCCGCAAATTGGTATGGATTATTGTAAAAAGTATGGCGAAAAGGCGGAAGCTGTGTTGAATGCGATCGCTGGCCACCACGGCGATGTTCCATCAACAACGCCCTACACTCCAATTGTGATGGCTGCTGATGCAATTAGCAGTGCAAGACCCGGGGCTCGTCGTGAGTCAATGGAGGCTTACGTGAAACGACTTGAACAACTAGAAGCGATCGCCAAAGAACAGAATGGTGTTGATGAATCTTATGCAATTCAAGCGGGGAGAGAAGTTCGAGTAATCGTTGATGCAAAAAGTGTTGGCGATGGTGAGGCCTTTGCAATGGCCAAACGGATCGCTTTACGAATTGAGGAAGAGATGACTTTTCCAGGCGAAATTAAGGTTACAGTATTACGAGAAATTCGCGCAGAAGCGACTGCGCATTAAGCATCACTGCAAAGGGATCAGAAATGGCAATCAAAGCAATTGAACTTAGGCGCGGTCAAGCACTTATTTTCGATGGAAATTTACAAATTGTGATTGGCACAGAACATGTAAAGCCCGGCAAGGGACCTGCGTATGTTCAAGCGAAAATGAAAAACATTGAAACAGGAACGATTAAAGTGAATCGTCTCAACTCATCTGACAAAGTCGAAGATGTCAATATTGACAAGAGGAAAATGCAGTTCCTCTATGACAACAGTGGTCACGGTGCTGGTCCATGGGTTTTCATGGACAATGAGACATACGAACAACTTGAACTTGATAAAGATGTGATTGACAAAGATCAATCGCAATGGTTAAAAGATGGTATTGAAGTGTTGGTGATGATGTTTGATGGAAGATCACTCGGTGTCGAATTGCCTGCATCTGTGGAATTAACAATTACCGAAACAATTGATCAACCCAAGTCAGCAACTGCGACGAATCAGTTAAAAGAAGCAACAGTTGAAACGGGTGCAAGAGTTCGCGTTCCGCCTTTTATTGAGATTGGTCAAGTCATCAAGATCAATACCGAGACGGGCGAATATCTCGGGAAGGCGTAACGCTGCAACGGCTCAGTGAAATTCGAGAGATGCTTGAACAGCGGGGGCTATCTCCGCGACACCGCTTTGGGCAAAACTTTTTGCACGATCACAATGTGCTTACAAAATTGGTAGATGCTGCAGACCTTTCACAGGGCGATGTAGTTTTGGAAATTGGTCCCGGAACAGGGACTTTGACAGAAGTATTGCTTGAAAAGGGGTGCCGCGTTGTTGCATGTGAACTAGATCGTGGTTTGGCCGACTTAGTTGAAGAGAGGTTAGGAAGTTCTATCACGCTCATTCGTGGTGATTGCCTAAAAAAGCGTCATTTGAATCTGGAGATTGCTGATGCACTTGGAGATTCATCATGGAAATTAGTATCTAATTTACCCTATCAAATTGCTAGCCCGTTAATTGTTGATCTTCTTGCAAACTATCCAAACTGTGTAGGAGAGTACGTCACCATTCAACTAGAAGTAGCACAACGTTTGATGGCCCGTGTAAATTCTTCTTCTTGGGGGGTACTTTCAATTCTTACGCAACGACTTGCTGATGTATCGTTGATTACAAAGGTGCCTCCTACATGTTTTTGGCCTCCTCCAAAGATCACAAGCGCGTGTGTTTCGATTGATCGCAAAACGACTTTTCCTCCTGAGGAAAGTGAAGCATTTGCAAGATTTGTGACCCAACTATTTACGAAACGAAGAAAGCAACTTGGTTCGATACTTGGACGTGATACGAAGTTTCCCGCTGGCATTTCTGCATCCGCGCGTCCTTCTACAATGACAATTGAACAGCTTGAGTCGCTATGGCGAGTTTGTTTGAGTTGAATGCTTCGATTGTCCCCCGAATCAGAATTTCAACAACCGAAATGCAATCCCAAATGAGGTTTCATCTCTGATGCTGTTATGTGTTACAAGCCCAACAAGATCAAAATCAGGATAGTGTCTTGTCAAAGTTAGTCTCAGCGATTGCAAGTCTTCTTCCTTCAGGTTCCACGTTGGCCTAGCGTGGAATGAGTATCGCTCACTTAATTTATATTGAATACCTAAAGCGAGGTACTGGTCATCATTGTTTGCAATTTCTCTATATTCGATGAAGGTTCTGACATCTCGCCCATGATCAAGTTCCGCTCCAATAGAACCGCGAACCATTCTTCCATTGTCTGTGAGCCACGTACCGTTACCAAGGAGTGCAACACCATCGCTGATTTGCCAAACACCACTTGCCATCACTGAATCTTCTAGAGAGGAGTACTCGGGCCGCCAACTAAAAAATTGTGGGGTGTCATATCGTCTTGTTGCCTTGTTATCAACAGTCAGAACTGCAACATCAACAGTCAACCAATCGACTTCATACCAACGCCCCGGTCCTCCTCGCCAAGTTTGCAATCTGTTTTTGACACCAAGCCATGCAGCAATACCAGTTGAGACATTGTCTACGAGCGCATCGTATTGCGGGATAGAGGTTGGGTTTACGCTTCCACTCCCGTACCAAATTGTTGCATAAGGCTCGATGACGTGTCTAAGGCGGTGCAGATCAAGGATGTCGTTGTGAACATCGTTGAATATTCGCTGGATTTGTGTTGAAGCACGAACGCCAATGGTTGAAAACCACTTTGTATCGTCCTCACTTGCATCATTATTATTGAACGGTACATCTGCTTGCAACGTTCCAAAGGGAGCAATTTTAAAGTCGCCTATCGTGAAGGGAGCAGTAAATTCATGACGCGTTACAAATCTATTTCGGTACCCTTGAGTTAGTCCGTCTGCTGCCAATAAATCGGAGAATTGCTGGTTATTTCCTAAGTAAGAACCATCTGGGAATGTGAATGCTCTTCTTTTTAAGCCATTGGACGCAGGTGTTCCGTCCTGAAAGACCATGCGTTCTCTTGTGATTCGAGTTTCACTTGACCACGTTAGTGCACCATTAAAAAGATCATCGCCATATCGAAACAAACCAAGTTCTGGTGATTTTTCAACCGAGTATTGTCTTGAAGCGAGAAGCCAACTGTTTGAAATGAACTGATTGACATCGTAGGAAGCAAGTGCAGTAAAAGCCATATTATTTTTCTGATACTTCGCATACAGACTTGTCTCGTACTCTCTTCGATTTCTAAATTCTGCTC
>Ga0209554_1002449_pt1 | contig 12779 bp, 12 predicted proteins | sample MarorgKNORR_S2LV_5_FD_188221 | JGI IMG/M metagenome (GOLD analysis project Ga0209554, IMG submission 188221) | Marine microbial communities from the Southern Atlantic Ocean, analyzing organic carbon cycling - Bottom_A/KNORR_S2/LV (SPAdes) (version 2) | ecosystem: Environmental > Aquatic > Marine... | reverse complement strand
GGTGAAAAATCAAGTTGAATTTCAATTATGGAGATAATCTATTAATTTCCCAATTATAATCGGAAAGTAATCGATAACGAATTCTATCATGGAGTCTATTAGCACGTCCTTGCCAAAATTCGATTTCTATTGGTTTTACTATAAAACCACCCCAAAATTTTGGTCTTTGTATTTCTTTGCCCTCCAACTCTTGTTCCAATACTTTGAGTTCATTTTCTAAAACGGTTCTGTTTTTTATAACTTCACTTTGATTAGATACAATAGCACTTAACTGGCTTCCTCTAGGACGAGACTCGAAATAACCATCGCTTAAATTTTCAGCAATTTTTTCAGCAGTTCCTTTAATAATAATTTGACGTTCGGCACTTTGCCAAAAAAAAGATAAACAGACATTTGGATTTTTAGCAATTGCTTTTCCTTTTTCGCTTTTGTAGTTTGTATAAAAAATAAACCCTTCATAAGTATATTTTTTAAGTAGTACTACTCTACTCTTTGGATATCCATCTAATCCAATAGTTGCAATGGTCATTGCATTGTTTTCGTCTTTGGGAAAAAACTGATCTACCTCATAAAACCACTTTTGGAATAATTCCATAGGATTTTCAGGCACATTTTTTAATAACAGTTCGTGCTTTTCATAAGATTTTCTATAATTGCTTAAATCTTTTTCCATAATACTAATGCAAGTTACAAGAAAATACTAAATCATGAACGTCTTGCCATCATCAGCTAATTCAATATTGTTAAAAACCTCAAGAGCTTCTTCTTTAAAATCGTTTACATTGTCATAACGTGTAGAATAGTGACCTAAAATCAAGGTTTTTACTTTAGCTTGTTTGGCAATCCTTGCTGCTTGTTTTGCTGTACTATGTTTTGTAGATAAAGCCAATTTTGAATTTTTCTCTAAAAAAGTAGATTCGTGATAGAGTACATCTACCTCTTTAATTATAGGAATTATATCTTCAAAATACGCAGTATCACTGCAAAATGCATAGCTTTTTGGTTTAGACCCAGAAAATGTAACATCTTGATTTTTTATCAATTTCCCCTCTTCATTTTCTACATCAAAACCTTGCTTTAATTTTCTGTAATAAGCGACATCTATTTTAGCATCTTCAACTTTACAAATATTTAGCTTTCGCTCTTTTTCTTTTTCTTTGAATAGAAACCCATTGGTATAGATACGATGGTCTAACGGAATGGTATACACTTCTACTTTGTCATCTTCAAATATTATTTCAGTCTTCTTTGATACTAACTCATGAAAAATAAGTTTGTAATTTGTCCATGAACCCGATAGTTTCATATGAAGCGTAATGACTTCTTTTAATCCTTTCGGTGCATAAATATGCAAATCGGCTTCTCTGGTTAACAATCTAAATGTTGAAATTAATCCTACCAAACCAAAATAATGGTCACCATGCAAATGCGAAATAAAAATATGTTTTATACGTGAAAATTTTATTTTGTTTTTTCGAAGTTGAACCTGAGTTCCTTCACCACAATCTATTAAAAAAATATGATTACAGATTTCTAAAACCTGTGCTGTAGGATTGGTATTTATTCTTGGTGTTGCACTATTACAACCTAAAATAGTGAGTTTCATAATTAAAATCCTAAATCGCGTTCTATTTCTTCCATTTCTATTATATCGTAAGCTTCATGAAGTGTTGGTACTATAAATGAGTTCGTCAGGAATGTCATCAATATCAATTTTATCAGTTACTAAAACAAAAGAATGTTTAGCATTTCGATACCGATTAGATATTTGTAAAAATTCAACAACATCTTGTATAATTAAAGGTCTTAAGCTCGTAAGATTAACAATAATATTATCGTTTTTAAATCGACTATAAAGTATTTGTAACTTTTTAGCAAGTTCGGTAATTGAAGCTCGTTCTTGAGTAATAATAGATATATTTCCGTCTCTATCAAAAATCATTTACTACTGTTTAATTTTTGAAGCTAATAAATAAATAACAGCCATTCGTATTGCTACACCATTTTCTACCTGATTAAGAATTATGGCTTGATTAGAATCGGCAACATCGCTTGTAATTTCTACACCACGATTTATAGGTCCTGGATGCATGATAACAATTTCCTTGTCCAACGACTCTAAAAGTGCTTTATTTACTCCAAATTGCTGTGTGTATTCTCTGGTTGAAGGGAAATAACTTATATCCATACGCTCATTTTGAACACGAAGCATATTAGCAACATCACACCAATTTAGTGCTTTACGCAAGTTAGTTTCAACTTTTACTCCCAGTTTTTCAATGTATTTGGGAATCAATGTTTTTGGTCCGCAAACCATCACATCTGCACCTTGTAGTTGTAGTGCAAAAATATTTGACAGCGCAACACGACTGTGTAATATATCTCCAACAATTACAACGTTCTTACCCTTAACTTCGCCTAATCTTTCTCTTATGGAATATGTATCCAATAATGCCTGTGTTGGGTGCTCATGCGTTCCATCTCCTGCATTAATAATACTGGCTTTAATATGTTTAGACAAAAATACTCCTGCTCCAGCATTTGGATGTCTTATAACAACCATATCAACTTTCATTGATAGAATATTGTTTACTGTATCAATTAAAGTTTCTCCTTTTTTTACAGAAGATTGTGATGCTGAAAAGTTAATTACATCGGCCGATAAGCGTTTCTCTGCCAACTCAAAAGAGAGTTTTGTTCGTGTAGAATTTTCGAAAAATAAGTTTGCTATTGTAATATCACGGAGCGAAGGTACTTTTTTTATGGATCGGTTTATAACTTCTTTAAAGTGATCGGTAGTCTCAAAAATAAGCTGAATATCTTGTTTGTTAAGATATTTAATTCCTAATAAGTGATTGACACTTAATTCGCTCATATTCTTTAGTATTCAGTTTGCAGTTTTCAGTTTACAGTTGACAATTATTTATTTTTCTTATTTAATTTAAATTCAAGTTCTGAAACAATTTTATCATTCTTTGTGAATTCTAAACAAACATCTGCATCATTCAGGAACTCAAATTCATTTAAAATTGGCTGCATAGTTTTAAATAACACTTCGGCATTGTTACCATAGGCAAATAACCTTCCATCAGTATCATCCATATTTACTTCATGACCATCAAAATAACCAATATCTTCAGGTATGGTCTCGAATAATTTCATATCAACTTTATGAATTTCATCTAACCCATTAAACTTTCCAAAACTAATGATTACACTATCCTGTAAATCAGGTTTTTCAAAATTAAGTTTATAAAACTCTTCTAAAGTCATTTTTAATTATTCATTATTAATTAAATACACTGTATCTTCGCCTTCATTTTCTATCCAATTCACTTTTACTTTTTCGTTATTAATAGCATCTACTTGTCTTCCTCTATAATCTGGTTGTATAGGTAAATGTCTGCTAAAACGTCTGTCAATAAGCGTTAAGAGTTCAATTTCGCTTGGTCTTCCAAAAGATTGTATTGCTGTTAATGCAGCTCTAATACTTCGTCCTGTATATAAAACATCGTCTATAAATACTACATTTTTATTTTCAATAATAAAATCTATCTCAGTAGTATTTGCTTCTAATGGTTTGTCTCCACGTCTAAAATCATCTCTAAAAAATGTAATATCAAGATGTCCAAGTTGAATGTTTTTTATTTTATAATCGTCTTTTAGCATTTTAGCCAAGCGATCAGCAAGGTATTTACCACGAGGCTGAATACCTATAAGTACTGTATTTGTAAAGTCGTTGTGATTTTCAATAAGTTGACAAGCCAATCGATGAAGAATGATGTTTACCTCTTTTGCGTTAAGTAACACTTTTTGACTCATAACGTATTTGGAATGCAAAGATAATGTAAAATTTTAAAAGTATAGATGTTTAACTTTAAATAAAAAAGACTGCCTTTTCAGACAGCCTCTTTATAATAATAAATATGAATAGAAAAACTTAAGCCTTTCCGTCCATTTTATCTTTAAGTGCTTGTAAAGTTTCATTGGCATCACCTAGAGTAGGTTTAGCTTCAGCGGCAGCCACTTTAGCTTTTTTAACTTGGGCTTTAACATTTTTAGCTTCTTCTGCTTTAAAAACTGCTGTATGTGAAGCTACAACGCGTTTAAATTCTTTATTAAACTCAATAATTTTAAACTCGGCTGTATCTCCCTTTTTAAGTTTCTTACCATCTTCTTTTTCAAGATGACGAGAAGGAATAAAAGCTGCGATGTCGTCATTAAAGTTAACAATAGCTCCTTTGTCTACAATTTCAGAAATCTCTGCTTCATGAGTTGTATCGAGAGCGAATTCTTTTTCGTATTTGTCCCAAGGATTATCTGTTGTTTGCTTATGACCTAAACTTAATTTACGTCCTTCAACATCCAACTCTAACACAACAACATCTAATGTGTCTCCAACCGAACAAAATTCACTTGGGTGCTTAATCTTTTTAGTCCAAGATAAGTCTGAAATATAAATTAAACCGTTAATACCTTCTTCTAATTCAACAAATACACCAAAGTTCGTAAAGTTTCTTACAATGCCTTTATGCTTAGATCCTTTAGGATATTTAGTTGTAATATCAGTCCAAGGATCTGGAGTTAATTGCTTGATACCAAGCGACATTTTACGATCTTCTCTGTCTAAAGTTAAAATTTGAGCTTCAATCTTGTCACCAACGGTAACAAAATCTTGTGCTGAACGTAAGTGCGTTGACCATGACATTTCTGAAACGTGAATTAATCCTTCAACACCTTCAGTAACTTCAATAAATGCACCATAATCTGCAATTACAACCACTCTACCTAATATTTTATCTCCAATTTTTATGTCTTCGCTTAAAGATTCCCAAGGGTGTTTGCTTAATTGTTTAAGGCCTAATTGAATTCTGGACTTATTCTCATCAAAATCAAGGATTACAACATTAATTTTCTCATCCAATTCTACAATTTCGCTAGGATGATTAATACGTGACCAAGATAAATCTGTAATATGAATTAAACCATCTACTCCACCTAAATCCATAAATACTCCATAAGAAGTAATATTTTTAACAGAGCCTTCTAACACCTGACCTTTTTCTAATTTACTGATGATTTCTTTCTTTTGAAGCTCAATATCGGCTTCAATAAGTGCTTTATGAGAAACAACTACATTTTTGAATTCGTGGTTTATTTTCACCACTTTAAACTCCATGGTTTTGTTTACATAAGCATCGTAATCTCTAATTGGCTTCACGTCTATTTGAGAACCTGGCAAGAATGCTTCAATTCCAAATACATCTACGATCATTCCACCTTTAGTACGACATTTAATAAAACCATTAACTATTTCTCCGGTATCATGAGCTGCATTAACACGTTCCCAAGCTTTAATAACTTTGGCTTTTCTGTGAGACAATACTAATTGTCCTGTTTCGTCTTCACGTACATCAATTAGTACTTCTACTTTGTCGCCAATTTTTAAGTCCGAATTGTAACGAAATTCATTTAATGAAATTACACCTTCAGATTTTGCATTGATATCTATAATTACATCTCTATCCGAAATATGAATTACTACACCATCGACAACTTGATTATTAAGAGTATCTACAAAGTTTTCAGATACTAATTTTTCAAATTCTTTTAATTGTGCATCATCAACAGGATCAATTCCTTCTTCGTAATTGTGCCAATTAAAGTCCTTTAAAAATTTGTCTGGATTTGCTTGTGCTTCAGAGAGTACTGGAGCTTCTACGGTTACAGCTTCTGTAGTTTGCGGTGTTTCTACTTTAGCTTTTTTTACTTTTTTTACTTTTTTTTCAGCCATTGCTGATTAAAATTTGTATTCTGCATGTATTCAGAAGATTTAAGCAAGTTACACACAGAAGTGTTAGAGTTTGTTTTCAGTTCCTTTTATCTTTCTGAATATTGCTAAAAGGAGCGCAAAGATAAACACATTTTATGGAATTGCCTAATTTGATTTGAAGTAAATCCCAAAAATTAAAAACTATTATTCTAATTTTAAAATCTTATTAATCAACAGCATGATTTGAGTAAATTGTTCTTTTAATGAAAGATTAGAATTATCAATTTCTATGGCATCTTTAGCTTTTTTTAAAGGTGAACTTTTACGATGAGAATCAATATAATCACGTTTGTTTACATTTTTCAATACTTTTTCAAAAGATATATTTTCGCCTCTTTTTATTAACTCATCATAACGTCGTTGTGCACGAATTTTTGGTGAGGCATTCATAAAGATTTTTAATTCTGCAGTTGGAAAAACAACAGTACCAATGTCTCGACCATCCATAACTACAGCACTACTTTTTCCTATTTCTTGCTGTTGCTTTACCAGTCGATTACGCACTTCAGGAACTGCAGAAACTACACTTACAAAATTAGAAACTTCCATAGTTCTAATTTCTTTTTCAACATTTTTTCCGTTTAAATACATTTCAGAAAATCCTAATGATGGATTAAATTTAAACTGGAGATTTATATTATTCAACTTCAAAATTAAATCGTTGCTATGAAATTTTTCATCAGAAATAAAATCGTTTTGCATCGCATATAGAGTTACAGCACGATACATTGCTCCTGTATCTACATATATATAATCTAGTGTTTTAGCCAATTGTTTTGCAATGGTACTTTTACCAGTTGATGAAAAACCGTCTATGGCTATAGTAATTTTATTCATGTGTATATATTCATTGTTTTTTAACTGTCATCCCGATAGTTATCGGGACTGTTCGCTATTAATCATTTTCCATGAGTGATAAACTTTTAGCATGCTCGTTTCATCTTATTGTAGGTCTATTTGTAATCCGAAAAAACTGGCGTTTCCAGCACCTGAATATCTTGCATGTGTATAACTAAATCTCATTTTTTTAAGTTTTATTCCAAACCCAAAAGACAACCCTGAAAAGTTTCGTTGATCTAATATTCTTAGTTCTTCAGCTCTTCTAAAATTGTATCCTACTCTAACATTAAATCCTTTATCTGGAAATAATTCTGCTCCTAAAATTAAATGTCTTAACGTTTCGTTTAAAAATCCTATTTCCTCTTCTGTTTGATTTCCATCTAAATCACTTGTAGTTCTTGCAGGATTTGGTTTTGCAATTGGCCACTTTTGCAAATTTTCGAATGTTACATGCCAACGCAAAGGTACATTTTCTAAAGTTTGAGACATCCCAAAATCTACCTCAAAAGGCAAAGGTTCATTCAATCCAGCATAAGTTGTTATTTGTGATCCTAAATTTCTAACAACTATTGCAGCATTAAAATTAATATCTTTATTTATGTATAACAATCCGAAATCGGCAGCAACTCCAAAAGATGTGTATTGTTCAAGTTTCGAGGTAATTATTTTTAGATTAGCACCAAAATAAAAATCGGTGTATCCAATTTGCAATGCATAACCTAATGATATCGCAGATTCGGCACCTGTAAAAGATCCTGTTGAAATTCCATTTTCGTCATAACCATCAAAATCTCCATAATTTATATAAGTAATTCCTATATGAAAAGTTTGCGTTCTTCGGTCCCAAGTATAAGCATAAGCAGCTGTTCCATAACCTATTCCACCCAAATAACTAGAATAATTAAGTGCTAACTGATTATTCATTTCAACATTAATCGTAGCCGGATTATAAAGTCCTTGTGTTACATCGTAATCCACATTAGTAAGTACTTTTCCTCCTAAAGCAGCTTGTCGAGGAGAAGATACCAAATTTAAGAATTGGTAAGTCGCTTCTCCTCCTACTTGAGAAAGCAAAGAAGTAACAAGAAACAAAAAAAACAGAGTGATAATCGTTCTTATCATAAAGTCGCAAAATAACTAAATCTAACTTAAAACGATTGTATGAATAATTTATTTTTGAATCTCAAAAAAATCAACATCAAAATTAGCTCTTTGTCGTTTGTATTGGGTGAATTTATGGGGTATTATTATTTTTTAAACTCCACAAAACAAATTCCAAATTCCAAAAAAATCCAAATAACTATCCTTAGGCATCAAATTTAGTGTTATTATACATTTATTATAAGCATACTTTTTTTTGATACAAAGTTTGTGTTTTGAACATTGAAATTTTGAATCTGAATATTGTTTGATATTTGTGTTTTGATATTTGTAATTTCAATTTTCAACCACAATTTGGCATAGAGTTTTAAAATTTAAGCATGATATTACAGCTTTTTTGCGTTTTTAACCTTTTCCTGCGTTAATGCCAATTTAATAACATCGCTCATATCCGAAACATAATGAAAGGTTAATCCTTTAAGATATTCTGCTTTTATTTCTAAAATATCGCTTTTATTTTCTTTACAAAGCAATATTTCTTTAATCCTGGCACGTTTTGCTGCAAGGATTTTTTCTTTAATACCACCTACAGGAAGTACTTTTCCGCGAAGTGTAATCTCACCAGTCATAGCAAGGCTTTTCTTTACTTTACGCTGTGTAAACAATGAAACTAAAGAGGTTAACATTGTAACTCCAGCACTTGGACCATCTTTTGGTGTTGCACCTTCAGGAACATGTATATGCACATTATACTTATTGAAAATATCAGGACTAATTCCAAAAGTATCCGCGTTAGCTTTAATATATTCCATAGCAATTGTAGCAGATTCTTTCATGACTTTTCCCAAATTTCCGGTAATTGACATATTCCCTTTTCCTTTAGACAAGATAGATTCGATAAACAATATATCGCCTCCTACACGAGTCCACGCCAATCCAGTAACTACTCCAGCGACATTATTGTTTTCGTACTTATCACGTTCTAATTTTGGGCTTCCGAGTACTTCAATTATATCTTCATTAGATATTTTTATGTTGTACTCTTCTTCCATTGCAATATTTTTTGCAGCGTAACGCACCATTTTAGCAAGTTGTTTTTCTAAACCACGAACACCTGATTCTCTGGTATAACCTTCAACTATTTTTTCTAATTGTGGCATTGCAATTTTTAAATGTTTTTTAGATAAACCATGTTCTTTTAATTGCTTTGGCAATAAATGCCGTTTACCAATTTCTACTTTCTCTTCGATAGTGTAACCAGTAACATTAATAATTTCCATTCTATCGAGCAGTGCAGGTTGAATAGTTGATAAACTATTGGCAGTTGCTATAAACATTACTTTAGACAGATCGTAACCCATTTCGAGGAAGTTATCATAAAACTCAGAGTTTTGTTCTGGGTCTAATACCTCAAGCATTGCTGATGATGGATCTCCTTGGTGAGAATTAGACAGTTTATCTATTTCGTCTAAAACAAAAACCGGGTTAGAAGTTCCTGCCTTTTTTATACTTTGTAAAATCCGTCCAGGCATGGCGCCAATATACGTTTTGCGATGTCCTCTTATTTCAGCTTCATCTCGTAAACCACCGAGAGATACTCGTATGTATTCTCTTCCTAAAGCTTCAGCTATGGATTTACCTAATGATGTTTTACCGACTCCTGGAGGTCCATATAAGCACAAAATTGGGGACTTCATGTCGTTACGAATTTTCAGTACTGCGAGATATTCAATAATTCTTCGCTTCACATCATCCAAACCATAATGGTCTCTATCAAGAATTCTTTTTGCCCGCTTTAAATCGAATTTATCTTTACTAAATTTATTCCAAGGCAAGTCTAAAAATAAATCCAAATAATTACGCTGTATCGAATACTCAGCAACTTGAGGATTCATACGTTGCATTTTTGAAATTTCCTTGTCAAAATGTTTCGCTACATCGTTATTCCATTTTTTCTTTTTAGCTCGAGTTTTCATCTCTTCAACCTCTTCTTCATAACTCACGCCACCAAGTTCTTCCTGAATGGTTTTCATTTGCTGGTGCAAAAAATACTCACGTTGCTGCTGGTTTAAATCGCTCTGTACTTTGGATTGAATATCATTTTTTAGTTCTAACTTCTGAAACTCTACATTCATATTCTTTAGTGTAACCAATGCACGTTCTTGTAAATCGTTTATTTCTAAAAGTTCTTGTTTTTCTTTAACTGAAAGATTCATATTAGAAGACACAAAATTTACTAAAAACGAACTGCTTTCAATATTTTTTATAGCAAAAGAGGCTTCGTTTGGAATATTGGGACTATGCTTTATAATTTCTATAGCCAAATCTTTTATAGAATCTATAATAGCGGAAAATTTCTTGTCATTTTTTGCTGGCGAACTTTCAGGAACTTCGAGAACAGTAGCATTCATATAAGGCTCTTCAGTAATTATTTCGGCTACTCGAAAGCGTTTTTTTCCTTGTATAATAACTGTTATATTTCCGTCAGGCATTTTAAGCACTCTTAAAATTCGAGCAACCGTTCCTGTATGATGGATGTCTTTTGCTGATGGATCTTCTACCGTTTCATCTTTTTGAGACACCACGCCAATGACTTTATTTCCTTTATTGGCATCGTTAATTAACTTTATTGATTTATCTCTTCCTGCTGTTATTGGAATAACAACTCCAGGAAATAAAACCGTATTTCGCAATGATAATATTGGTAAGGTTTCTGGTAATGATTCGCTATTTATTTCTTTCTCATCTTCAGTGGTCATTAACGGAATTAACTCTGAATCTTCATCAAACTCCAGAAATGACAAACTGTCAAGACTTACAAATTTAGATTTTGCCATACTATATTTTAAGTCATTCTGTCACTTAAACAGAATTGTTTTACTTTTATAATTAATTAATTACAAAAAGATTAGCTTTAAAATCTAATGTTTTACAAGGTTTTTAAAGTCTATATCGCATCCTTAAGTTCAATTGTTATGCCATAGTAATCATAATATTCTTAAATAAAAAACAATCTTTTTTAAATAAAACTGTAACAGTCATGTATTATTTTAATCATTCCTATAAACAATTTGTTTTTTGACGCTTACTAACCACAATATTGAACAACTTGTACAGCTATGTAAATCTGAAAACCAAAATGCGCAATTGGAAGTTTACAACCGATATTACAAAGCAATGTATAACATAGCTTACAGAATTGTAAAAGATAGTTTTGAAGCCGAAGATATTATGCAAGACTCTTTTTTGACTGCATTTACAAAGTTAGAGAGTCTAAAAGACTCAATGACTTTTGGATCATGGTTAAAGCGAATTGTAACGAATAACATTATTTACCATTATAAAAAAAATAGTAAATACGAAGAAGTTAATTTAGATGATGTACTGTATAAGGTTGAAAATAATGATGGTGTAACCAGCGATTATGAATTTACAAACTTAAAAGCAAGACAAGTATTAGAAACTATGAAATCTTTAAAAGACAATTTATAGAATTTTGCTAACTCTACATCTTATTGAGGGCTACGACTACGAAGAAATTAGCGAAATTATGAATATTTCGTATGCTAATTGCAGGACTACAATTTCTCGTGTAAAAGAGAGTTTAAGGCATAAATTACAGCTTATAGCTGGATATTAAAATTTTGATTATGACTAAAAATACTTTAAATAATTTGTTTGAAAACCTAAAAGAGGATTTCGATATTAAAGAACCAAAATTGGGTCATCAACAACGTTTTTTAGACAAATTAAATAATAAAAAAGAAACAATTATAGATGTACCAAAACCAGTTAGGAAGCTTTGGAGACCTTTACTTGGTGTTGCCGCATCAATAGTATTATTAATTTCAATATTTGTGGGAATTCAACAAAACAGTAATTCAAAAGAGCTTGCGAGCATTTCTCCTGAAATGGCAAATACACAAGATTTTTTTACCAATGCAATTATCAGTGAACTTGAAAAATTAAACAGTGAAGAAACACCGGAATTTCAAGATTTAATTGTTGATGCATTATTTCAAATTAAAATACTTGAAGAAAACTACTCCCAATTAAAAATAGACTTAAGCGAAAGCGGTGACGATAAACGTGTTATATATGATATGATTAGCAATTTTCAAAAGAGAATAGACTTACTATAAAATGTAGTTGAACAAATAGATAATTTAAAACAACAAAATATTAAACAAAATGAAAACAGCACTATTATATAAAGCACTCGTTGCTTTTTTACTTATTCCTACTTTAATGATTGCCAGTAACGGTAAAAACTGGAAAGGAAGATACACCAAAGAAAAAACCATCAACAAAGTGTTTACTGTAAATCCTGATGCTACTTTTAAAGTAGATAACAGTTATGGCAATATTGATATCATAACATGGAATGAAAATCGCATAGAAATAGAAGTACATATCACTACCAGTAGTAATAATGAAGATAAAGCACAAAAGAAACTAGATGAAATTACAGTAGAATTCAGTAATTCTTCAAGTTACGTTTCTGCGAAAACAAGATTTAATAAAAGTAGATCTTGGTGGAATTGGAATTGGGGCAACAATAATGTAAACATGAAAATTAATTACATCGTTAAAATACCTATTACCAATAATGTTGATATCAGCAATGACTACGGAAACATCAACCTCGATAAATTGGAAAGTCATGCAAAAATTAGTTGCGATTATGGTAAAATAACTACCAAAGAACTAATGGCAGATAATAACATGATAAGTTTTGATTATACCAACAACAGTTATTTTGAATACATTAAAAGTGGCAAAATAAACGCAGATTATAGTGAGTTTACTGTTGGAAAAACTAATGATTTAAAAATTGTAGCAGATTATTCCAAATCTAAAGTCGAAATAGCAGAAGATGTTTCTTATAATTGTGACTATGGTTCAATAACAATTGAAAAAGTGAATAATGTTAATGGAAATGGAGATTATTTAACAGTTCGCATTGGTGATGTTTATAAAAATGTAAGCATTGAGGCAAATTATG
>Ga0209554_1002448_pt1 | contig 12785 bp, 19 predicted proteins | sample MarorgKNORR_S2LV_5_FD_188221 | JGI IMG/M metagenome (GOLD analysis project Ga0209554, IMG submission 188221) | Marine microbial communities from the Southern Atlantic Ocean, analyzing organic carbon cycling - Bottom_A/KNORR_S2/LV (SPAdes) (version 2) | ecosystem: Environmental > Aquatic > Marine... | reverse complement strand
AATGCTAAGTTTGATTTTGTTTTTGATATAAACAATTTCAAATTTAAACCTGCCGCTGAATATGTTTTTGGCATTGACAAAAAGCAGGTAGCATTAATTAAAGCTGGCAATACAGATTACTGGGTTGCTCTTGATAAAACCACAACATATAAGGAATAAATATGGTAGATACAAAAGATACAACTGAAAAAATGGATGAAGTAGTTGAAGCAACAACAGCAGCAGCAACAACAGATTCAATTCCACCGACTCCAGAGTCTAATGATCAAGGTCTTAACCTAAATGATATTAGAGCATGTGTTACAATTATTGATATTGTAACTAAACGAGGAGCCTTTGAAGGTCCTGAAATGGCTGACGTTGGTTCAGTACGTAATCGTTTAGATAATTTTCTAAAGGCAGCTGCTGAAGCTCAAGCTCCAGCTGAAGACAAAGCAGAAGCAGAAGCAACAGCTTAGTATGTACAAGTAAGTCGAAATGTGATATAATGGTATCACATTAATTATATTATGAGGTATTTGTGAAGGAATTCTTATTCGTAGAAAAGTATAGACCACAAACCATTGAGGATTGCATTCTCCCTAAAAGACTAAAAGATACATTTAAAGAAATGGTCTTTAAGGGAGAACTCGTCAATATGATGTTTACTGGTTCGGCTGGTGTAGGTAAGACTACAGTGGCCAGAGCTCTATGTAATGAATTAGATTTAGACTGTATGATGATTAATGGATCCGAAGACGGAAACATTGATACTCTACGTGGTAAGATTAAACAATTCGCAAGTACTGTATCATTACAAGGTGGACAAAAGGTAGTCATACTTGATGAGGCTGATTACTTAAATCCTCAATCTACACAACCTGCATTACGTGGGTTCATTGAAGAGTTCTCTTCTAATTGTAGATTTATACTAACATGTAATTTTAAGAATCGTATAATAGATCCTCTACATTCTAGATGCTCTATATATGAATTCGATTATGGTACTCAGAATGCTTTTATAGCTGCTGACTTTATGAAGCGGCTTCAATGGATTCTTGATTGCGAAAAGATTACATACGATAATCAAGTTCTTTCTGAATTGATTATGAAATACATACCAGACTGGAGACGTATCTTAAATGAATGTCAAAGGTATGGAATGAGTGGCACCATTGATACCGGAGTTCTTGTTACTCTATCTGAGTCAAGTATTAAGAAATTGATGGAAGATTTAAAAACTAAAAACTTTAAAAAGATGCGTAAGTGGGTAACAGATAATATGGATGTAGAATCAACAAAGTTATTTAGAATGGTTTATGACAATATGGTTGAGTATGTGACGCCTAATAACATTCCACAATTAGTGCTCATACTTGCAGACTATTCCTATAAGGATAGTTTTGTGGCTGATCATGAATTAAACGTGGTGGCATGTATGACTGAAATCATGTCACAAATAAAATTTAAATGATAATATTAATAGCAATAGCTATTCCAATAATAGTAATCTTGTTATTAATATTTAGATAGGAGACCAATATGGTTGAACAGTTAGCAAATTACTCAGCAATTATTATAGCATTGGCTATGGTTAATGTTGTATATCAATTAGAGAAGGCTGGTAAAATGTTACAGCTAATCATTAAATTCTTAACGGAAGCAGCAGATGAAGATGACAATCAATAGAAAAGATATGAAAGAATTCTTATATGATGGAATATGTGAAGTCTTATTTGAAAAGAAAGATGGTACAGAACGTAAGATGATATGTACATTAAACTCTGAAGAGATCCCTGTAAGTATGGCACCTAAGAATATTGGTAATCCACCAGACAAAGAGAATCAAGACATAATAAAAGTCTTTGATATTGAAGTCCAAGGATGGAGATCATTCACAGTTGAAAAAGTAAAATATATTAAACCAACTTTATGAATCCGTTTGAATTAATCAAATCAATTTCTTCTACTAAGAAAGACATATTAGAAAATGAGAAAGATTATAATGCCTTTATGGTTAATCGTGGTCTGTCTTACTTCCCCGATACTGTTATATATGCCAATGAAATGAATAAATTCCACCACCTTGACAACCGTCTACAATACCAATTCCTTATAAATACTATTAGAAAACGTAATCGTTTTTCTAAGTGGAATAAATCTATTGAATCTGAAAATATCAATGCTATAAAGAAATATTATAATTATAGTAATGAAAAAGCTCGTGATGTCCTTCCGCTTTTAAGTAATAAAAACTTGAATACAATAAGAGGAAGAATAAATTATGGTGGAATACAACGATGAATTGGTTAATTGGAAACCAGATATGATGTTAGAAGTTACATTAGCCGAGCCAGATGATTTTCTTAAGATACGTGAGACGCTAACAAGAATAGGCGTGGCTTCTAAAAAAGATAATAAATTATATCAGTCATGTCACATCCTTCACAAGCAAGGAAGATATTTTATAACTCACTTTAAAGAGTTATTTTTATTAGACGGTAAGCCATCTAATCTTACAGAAAATGATTTAAACCGTAGAAATACAATAGTCAAATTAATGGATGATTGGGGATTACTAAATACTGTATCACCAATTGGAGAAACAGCAGCACTAAACCAAATTAAAATAATATCCCATAAAGATAAAACTAATTGGGAATTATGCCCGAAATATAATATAGGTATTAAATAAAACCTGTATAAATAGAATTGTAGGATGCGAAAGGTCCTACATGAACGTAGCATGTTGCTACACTTTTAACCTTGCTATTTAATAGGAGGACATTATGTCAAACTTAGCATTTAACTTCCCAAGGGATACGTTCCTTGGATTCGATCAACTTTTTAATACATTAACGGAAACAAATGTAACTGATGCCAGAGGCGTAGGTTACCCCCCATATAATGTTATACGAAAAGATGATGGTCATTTTTTAATCGAAATCGCTGTTGCAGGATTTAGTAAAGATGACATTGACCTAACTCTTGAAAAAGGAGTTTTAACTGTGACTGGTAAAAAAGCAGGTCACGCTGATACGAGAGAATATACCCACCGTGGTATATCTAAAAGGGGGTTTGAGAGATCATTCACTATAGCTGACACAATCAAAGTTATTGGTGCAGATATTGTAGATGGTTTACTTGTTATTATTTTGGAGAACGATATTCCAGAAGAGGACAAGCCTCAAACTATTAATTTAGGTTCATTAAACAAAGCAGCAAAATTGCTGTTAGGTTAAATTAACTAAGGAGCATTATGGCATATTCAGAACAAGTTTTAGATCATTATAATAATCCACGCAATGTGGGTAAGATGGATCCAAACGATCCTAATGTAGGTACTGGTATGGTAGGTGCTCCTGCCTGTGGCGATGTAATGCGTCTTCAAATAAAGATAAAAGATGACGTTATTACAGATGCAAAATTCAAAACATATGGTTGTGGATCAGCAATCGCTTCTTCTTCACTATTAACTGAATGGGTTAAAGGTAAGACCGTGGCAGATGTTCAAGCAATAAAGAACACTGATATTGTTGAAGCTCTTAGTCTACCTCCAGTTAAGATACATTGTAGTGTACTAGCAGAGGATGCAATCAAATCAGCGGTAAGCGATTATATTAGTAAACAACATATATAAATTATGAGTCAAATTAAATTAATCCGATTAACTTCGGGCGAAGAGATATTAGTGTACATAGTAAACGAATCAGGTTTAACAATAACAGTAAAAGACCCAGTTCTTTTAATTCCAAATAAAGATCAAATTAGCTTTATACCTTATATGTCTTATTGTGAATTAGATACAATGACAATTAAGAAAGATCATATCATGTTCAATCTTGTACCAACCGATGATTTAAAATCTCAATACAAACAAATGCTTAAAGGTGCAAATAAAATTCAACTAAACGAGACTCCACAAATATTAACATAAGCATATGTACATTATGTATGATTTATGATATAATATATAGATGAATAGTAATACTTTCTATACCAACGCTTTTCGTTTCGGAAAGATGATCAAATATATAGGTTATGAAAATGGGAAGAAGGTAAGCTTCAATGTCCCGTTTAAACCTACCCTATTCGTTACTAACAAAGGTAATAATGCCCATGATTGGAATGCCCTTGATGGCACTCCCGTAGAGCCTATTGTATTTGGTAGTATGAAAGAAGCCACTGAGTTTACCAAACAATATAGCAATGTCCCTAACTTTAAAGTTTATGGCAATACCAATTATGTAGTACAATATCTTAATGATCAATTCCCTGGTGAAATCAAATGGGATCGTAATATGATTAATGTTTCCTCACTTGATATTGAATGTAGATTCGGTCAAGGGTTTCCTGACCCTGCAGATGCTGATCAGGAGATTACAGCAATCACAATAAAGAATAATATAGACGATGTCTATTATACATTTGGTTGTGGCGAGTACGATACATCTAAATCTCTTATGCAAACCCATGAGGTTCGTTATCAGAAATGCAGAGATGAGCATGAACTCTTACACAAATTTGTATATCATTTTGCAAAGACTTCTCCCGATGTTATTACCGGTTGGAACGTAGAGTTCTTTGATATACCATACCTTGTCAATCGTATAACAAAAATACTTGGTGAATCTCGTATGAAATTCTTATCCCCTTGGAAAATGGTTGAGGGTAAATATACATTTAATAATAATCAAACAACTAAAAAGTATGAAATAAAAGGTGTGGCTGTCTTAGACTATATGGCTATCTTTAAAAAGTTTGGTTATTCATATGGCCCACAAGAGTCTTACAAATTAGATAACATTGCCAACGTAGTTCTCGGTGAGAAGAAGCTTGACTTCGGTGAAGCCTCTGACCTTAATGAATTATATGATAATGACTATCAAAAGTTTATTGATTATAATATTAAAGACGTAGAGCTTATAGATCGTATGGAAGACAAGCTTGGTCTTATTACTTTATGTCTAACCATGGCATATAAAGGAGGAGTTAATTATGAGCAAGTTCTTGGCACTGTTGCTATTTGGGATTCTCTTATTTATAGAGATTTGCATAGCAAACGCATAGCCGTTCCCATGAATAAAGAATCATTCAAGGGTGCATATCCCGGAGGTTATGTAAAAGAACCTCAGGTTGGTATGCATGATTGGATATGTTCGTTTGACTTAAACTCTCTATACCCATCAATTATTATGCAGTACAATATGTCTCCCGAGACTATACTAGTTGATATGGATGAGCCAGGGGTTAATGTTGAAGCCACTCTTGCTGGTAAAGTAAGGAACCATATACCTAATACAGCTTTGGCTATTAATGGTGTTCGATTTGATACAAAGAAACTTGGTGTATTACCACAAATTATTCAAGAGATCTATAGCGAACGCGTAGAATTTAAACACAAACAAATTAAAGCTGAACAAGAATTAGAATTATGTAGTAACAAGTCAGAGTTCTATGCACTTGAGAAGCGTATAGCTATTGCCAAGAACCAACAGATGGCATTGAAGATCTTATTGAATTCTTTGTATGGAGCAATGGGTAATAAATGGTTTAGATATTTTGACATGAGAATTGCTGAGGGTATTACTCTTACTGGTCAAGCAACTATTCGTTGGGCCGAGAAGTATCTCAATCAATATCTTAATAAGACTTTAAAGACAAATAAAGATTATGTAGTTGCTATTGATACAGACTCACTATATGTTTGTCTTAACGATTTTGTTAAACTCTTTAGTCCAGCCAGGCCAGTAGACTTTTTAGATAAGATGTGTTCAACAGCACTTGAAGGTGTCCTAGCTAAATGTTATGATGAATTATATGATAGACTCGGTGGTATAGAAAACAAAATGGTTATGGGTCGTGAAGTTATTGCCAATCGTGGTATATGGACAGCCAAGAAGAGATACATATTAAACGTGCATGACAATGAAGGAGTTCGCTATACAAATCCTAAGCTAAAGGTCATGGGTATCGAGGCAGTCAAATCATCTACCCCAGCTATATGCAGACAAGCATTAAAAGATATATTCAAAAGGATCATCGATACAGATGAGAAAACCGTTCAGACGGACATAGCAAACTTTAAAATTGCTTTTAGTAATGCCTCACCAGAAGAAGTTAGCTTCCCACGAGGGGTTCAACATATAAAGAAATGGCAATCTAAAAGTATAGTATATAAAAAGGGTACACCTATACATGTCCGCGGAGCTATATTACATAATGCTTTAATAGATAATAAGAAGCTTCACAATAAAATAGAAAAAATAGTGGGTGGGGACAAGGTTAAGTTCACATACCTAATAAAGCCAAACCCTATAAAGGAGAATGTCATTGCATTTATTGACTATCTCCCACAAGAATTTAAACTAGAAAAGTATATAGACTATAATCTGCAGTTCGAGAAAACATTCTTAGGAGCTATAACACCAGTTCTTGAAGCTATTGGATGGGAAAGTGAGAAGACTATATCCCTTGAATCATTTTTTGTTTAGGTATGTACAAATAACAAATGTATGATATAATAGTAATAATGAATATAAAAGGAGACAAATATGTCAAGTAACTGGGTGCACGATATAAACAAAATGCAAACAAAGTATGGTGTCCGTGAATGGATATCTAATGCTTCACCATTTGAACTTAAGAAATATCTTGAGTTTAGATTAGATTTTATTAAGGAAGAATATGATGAAACACGAGAAGCATTTGTTATGGAAGATGCAGAGGAGATCGTAGATGGTCTTATTGATCTTTGTGTTGTAGCAATAGGTACATTAGATGCGATGGGTGTTAATGCCAATAGAGCATGGGATGGAGTATTAGAAGCAAACATGGCTAAGGAAGTTGGTGAGAAACCAGAACGACCAAATCCATTAGGCTTACCAGACTTAATTAAACCAGCTGGTTGGGTAGCACCAAGTCACAAAGATAATCATGGTATTATACCAAAAAGTATGGAGGTTGATTCCAATGATTTTAGCAGGTTACCAGATGAAATTGATTATAATAAAGTTGATTTTGTTAGTACTGAAAGAAGATGGGACTTCTCACCTGATGAAGATGAAGCTGAAAAAGCTGAAGATGAAATTGCTAGTTCAACAGGAAAGCTTGATTTTACAAAAGATTCTGAATACGTGAAGTTGACACCTAAGAAAAGATATATATTATGATAGCAAATTTGAAAAAATATAATATCACATATGACATGTGGTTAAAAATGTATAAAGATACAGATATATATAAGATAACATTGAAAGAGCATAAAAAATATTCTAAATTATTTGCAGCATGGCGTGAAGGTAATATAGAGAAGGTACATTGAAATTTTATTCATTAACATTATTCAAATCTATATTTGATAACAAGACTCATAAGCGTATGGACTTTAGTTCTTATGCACAGTTTGAACAATTATTATTTGAATTATCTAGGGAAAAGCGTCCAGACAAAAAGTCTGCTCCTTTAATAAGTCCTGCTATATATCATAAAGATACTACAAGAGCAAATGACAATGTTATTGGTTGGGCTGGTTGGTGTGCTGTAGATATAGATGAACATAATTTTGATGATGATATTGAAAAAGAATTAATTAAATATTATGGTAAATGGAATTATATATGTTATTCAACTGCATCATCCACTAAGGAACATCCAAAATTTAGATTAGTATTTCCATTATCTAAAGACGTTTCAAAAGATAAAATTAAACATTTTTGGTATGCACTTAATAAAGAGTTAGGTGATGTTGGAGATCCTCAGACAAAAGATCTGAGTCGTATGTATTATGTCCCTGGTCAATATGAAGGAGCATATAATTTTATATACAATAATTTTAGTGGTATCGATATGGACCCATTTGATATTATAAGCAGACATGATTATGTTGAGAGATCAGGTGGTTTATTAGATCATCTACCTAAAGAGATTAGGGCACAACTATTAGCCCATCGTAAAAATGAAATGACAAACACAAATGTGACATGGAGTAATTATAGAGATTGCCCATTTGTTAATAAGAAATTAGTTAAAGAGTATAATTTAATAACTGATACGGGTTGGTATAGAAAGATGTATGCCATTATGGTTTCTATAGCGGGTAATGCGATACATAAAAAATATCCAATAACTGCACAGGAAATTACTACATTATGTAAGGAGATAGATTATGAGAATGGAAACTGGTACAAGTCAAGACCATTTGATAAGGAAGCAGATCGTGCCATTGAGTACATCTATAGTAACATCTAAATTTAATCAAAGAGATATAGATCTTACCTTATTAAAAGAAAGAGCTACTGCAGAGTGGAAAAAGATTACACTCGTTGGTAAGAGAACTCCACATCAAGTATTAATGGACTGCTATATGGGTCAATGTGTTGAATTATATCTTATGTTATTTTGTGGATATACAGATAATCCAAATGGATTTTATGATGTATTCTCACCAGATAGTAGAGAGATAGAATGCAAAGTCACAAGATCCCACCATAATATTCCTGAAATGTTAGACAAACTTGATGAAAGACGATATGGATGGGGATATGATATTGCTGATAAAGTTTATATTTGGTTATTTGATGATCTATCTGGTGACTATGAATTCTATAAAACAGCAACAGCAAATGATGATCTAAATAGGTATGTACTTGACGATCAAATCATGTTATAATATACCATATAAATAAAGGAATAATATGCAAAAAGAATCTATATTAGTTCTGCAAGAATGTGCAGAGCTTCAATCTAAAAAGTCAGAAGACTATCAAAACGTAAATTCACAAGTAAAACAAGCAATGCATTATCGTCGTGGTGTTGATTCAATTCATGACACTATGCATGGTAAAATGTTACGAGCCCAATCCCTTCTTGAGTCTGGTGATTTAGCTAACTTCGAATCATTGGAGGACACATATAAAGATCTTATTAACTATGCATCTTTTGCTATCTCATATATTCGTGGTAAGATGGAAGGCCAAGATCCTGAACTCGATTATTTAAACAATCCTAAAAATGTTGATTAGACCACATACAGTTAAAGATGTAAGAGATTATTTTGTTGGTGCAAAGAACGACGAATATGCTATGACTACAGATAAGACAGGTGTTAAATGCCTTGAGCTTATTGGTGCAAGTTTTCATGCAAATGAACCAGCAATATTTGGTGAACCAAACATAGAGTATATAAAAAAAGAAATTGATTGGTATGAGTCAGGATCATTAAATATTAATGATATATATGGACCAGACAGACCACCACCAGATGCATGGAAATATGCAGCTGACCCTGATGGTTTTATTAATTCAAATTATGGTCATTTAATATATTCAAGTAAATATCGCAGTCAATATAATAAAGTATTAAACGAATTAAGCACATCTCCAGATGGTCGTAGAGCTATAATGATTTATAATAGACCACAGATCTGGGATGAGTATAATGAAAATGGTATGTCAGATTTTATATGTACTAATGCAGTAGCTTATTATATACGTAATGGAAGATTAGATTGTTGTGTACAGATGCGTAGCAATGATGTTGTCTTTGGTTATAAGAATGATTATGCATGGCAACAATATGTATTACATAATTTAGCGGCGGTTCTAAATTTAGAACCTGGAAAAATGATTTGGCAGGTACAGAACTTGCATGTTTATGAAAGACATTTTGATTTAGTTAAACCTAAAACATACATGACAGAATATAGTCCAGCACAATGAAAAAATGGTTAAATAATAAAGCTCTAGATATTCTAGTTGATTATTATTATCCAAGAGCTGTATGGCTACAGGATAATGTTAATTGGGGACCACTAGATTACGAAGGTCCAGAAGCAAATAAAGAAATAGATGATCCTCTTCTACAGAAGATTGAGATCTACGATTGTAAAACAAGAAATGCAGCAGGCTTTTCAAATGTATTACAAGACTTAAAGTTTGGTTCTAAGACTCCTAAATGGAGATGGCAAAACCAATTTCGTAGAGATCTTAATACAGCGAATGATAAAATAACTTGGGGTATGTCAACTTGGTTATATGTTTCTATGTGTCATCGTATTACAGGTTCTGGTGCTTCTTTCGAAGATGACCATGGATATCGTAATAATATTATTCAATATTGGAATAAGTGTCGTGACATTCAGGATATGGTTGAAGACTTAGTACAGTATAGAGCTTCGGGTAAACCTATGTTTACTTCTATTGGTAACCAACCACCTGCCCCTAAAAAAGGTACAAGCAATGTTGACTTTATGGCAAAAGAATTACCAGACTTAATTGATAGATTAGGCAATTTTCTTGTAGCGAAAAAACAACCTCGCGGCCTTAAACAAATTGTAGACTTTCTAAATGATTATAATATTTCAGCAGGACATAGAAGATTTAATTTTCAATATGCAGCCTTTTCAATGGATTGTGCAGACTATTATCCTGTACACGCAGACCCAAATTCTCATACATACCTAGGCTCTAATGCTGTACGTTGTATGAAGAAGCTATCGTCTGGTTGGAGAGAAGATGATTTTATGGATTTGCTAAGAGAAAAAACTGGTGGTAAACCTAAAGACTTAGAAGATGTTATGTGTGACTTTGTAAGATTTGGTCAGAATTATGTACCAAGAGGTAATGGAACGTATAATCATATTCCAAGTGATATAACTAATAATAGTGGATGGGAATCTGGTTGGAGACAAAGACAAGGAACACCATCAACAACATTTCAAATTGAGTGGCAAAATAATATACTACCAATATAATGCCACATCATAACCACGTTCTAGACGGATTTAATATCGACCAAGGTCTTATGCAACCCGATGAAGCTAAAAACTATTACTTAGATTTAGCAAAAGACTGGACAGACCCAAACCCACCCATAGTTGAAACGATGCATGAAGGCGTACGTTGTGTAAGAGATGATTTAATCACTGGTACAAAAATACGTGGTGCAGATTTATTGATGTCGAGTATTAAAGAAGATACTGTAGCATACGTTCAACCAAGGACTGGTCTTGCTGGTGTAAGTATATTAGATGTGGCAAATAGATACGGTAAAAATGTACGTTTATATATGCCTTCATCTAAAAAAATAAGTCATCATCAGGCCGTTTGTATTGAAAGAGGAGCTCAGTATAGTTTCCATAGGATTGCAGCAATGCCAAACCTAAACAAGATTGCTAAGGAAGATTCAAAAGTACATGGATATTATTTCATTCCATTAGGACTGAAACATAAATTAATGACTGCTGGTTTAGTAAAGGTGGCAAGTTCTATACCAGAGCCAGACGAAGTATATGTTGCAATATCAACTGGTGTACTCTCTCGTGCACTTCAGATTGCTTGGCCTAATGCTAAGTTTACATCTGTTGCTGTAGCAAGAAATTTAAAGGCAGGTGAATTAGGTAGAGCTAATGTTATATCTGCACCTGAACCATTCACTAAAGGATGTAAGCCTGAAGAGATGCCACCATTTCCATGCATAAATACTTATGATGGAAAGGTATGGAGATATATCCCAAAGAATACAGGTAGAAATATATTGTTTTGGAATGTTGGGGCAGAACCAATATTGCATCAATCGAATTTACATGAAGAAATAAATAGCTATAGAGATTGGGATAAGAACTTATGATAACAGGAACGTTTAATAAGATACCACGTAAGAAGAATAGCCATGGATATGGTTGGGCACGCACGTGGTCAGAGAATTTAAAGGTAGGTATCAATCATGATAACCATCCAGTTGATATACTATACTTAGATCATGGAGTTAATTTCGGTGGTGGTATTAATTTATTTGGTGGATTCAATGATAAACTTAAAGAGAGCATAGATAATTTTTTATTAGCTGATAAAATCTTTAGTCTAGACATTGATATGCCTGAGTATGGAAACATGTTAGCCAAGAGAAAAGATGTGATAGATAAAGCATGGTGTGCTCGTGTACAAGACAAATGCAACCAAGCTATAACATTACTATCCACAGACTTAAATACGGATTGGTTAACTATAGGTGATTCCCATTCAGCAGCATTTGCTCCGGAAGGTAGTATGATTATTAAGACTAATGGTCTTACACTTGCTGGTCAAATCAGAAAAAAGTTTGATTATATTACTGATCATATGGCTAAATGTAATAACCTACAAGGTATCACATTAGTCTTTGGCAATATAGATATAAGGCACCATCTATGTAGACTAGGATTTAGTTATTATGCTTGTAGAGATATGTGGATAGATTTGAAACGCTTTGGTGATTCATTGCCAATACAAGTTGAATATGCAGTACCCTGGCCAATAGAATTTGAAGGTAGAAAATTGCCTAAGACAGGTTATTATAAGGACAAACCATTTCATGGTTCTCTATATGAGAGACAAGAAGTATTAAAAAATATTATAGAAATTATGGACGAACAAAATATGAATAATATTATGTATCCTCGTGACTGGTTAGACATGGATCCTGAGATTTATGCTAAAGAAAAGATGGAGAATATGTCAAGTGTACATATATCTCCTGAGTGTTATAGACGAAAAGAATTTGGTAATAGTTATAATACACTACCAATATAATATATAGTATTTGTTAATAAAATAATGGACAATCAATCAAAATTATCTAAGTTAATTGATTATAATCAGAACAACACTTGGGTAACTACTAGACTTGGTCAAGTTGACAGTAGATTCAGTGATGAAGGTATGAAGAAACTATATGAAGATTTAGTTGAACATACCAAGAAGTACAACGCAGTAGGTAAAGAACGTAATAATTCTTTAGGTACTGCAATATTTAATGCATGGATGGA
>Ga0209554_1002445_pt1 | contig 12788 bp, 9 predicted proteins | sample MarorgKNORR_S2LV_5_FD_188221 | JGI IMG/M metagenome (GOLD analysis project Ga0209554, IMG submission 188221) | Marine microbial communities from the Southern Atlantic Ocean, analyzing organic carbon cycling - Bottom_A/KNORR_S2/LV (SPAdes) (version 2) | ecosystem: Environmental > Aquatic > Marine... | reverse complement strand
GACTTGCGAGCGCGGGCGGGCCATCTGTGTTTCGAGCAGGCCCTGGGCGCCGATGCCAGCGCGGTTACGTTTTTCATGGCGGATCTGGAGGCCATATTTGAACAGCACGGCAATCGTGGCTACCGGGCCGCTCAATTGGAAGCGGGAATCGTCGGCGGCAAGATGTACTTGTGCGCCCACTCTTTGGGCCTGGGCGCCACCGGCATGACCTTCTACGACGATGAAGTCGCCGAGTTTTTTTCGCCCCATGCCGAGGGGAAAAGCCTGATGTTCCTGGTGGCCGTCGGGGTACCGGGCCGGCCCAACCGGGTCCGGCCGTTCCGCTCGCAGATCGCCGTCACTCTGGACGCTCTGGCCCGAGGCGCGTCGTAGAAGAGCCTAGAAGCTGATTGGATCTGTTGAGCCACCCGCTCAAGTCCGTTCGTGGTGAGCCTGTCGAACCACCCTTCGGCTGAAGGACGGAAGGACCCTGTGACAACCTCAGGGCGAACAGAAAGAGGACGTGGCCGCTCTTCTAACCCCGACCATCTTGGCGAACCATTTACTGTATCAGCGTCTATGCTAAATACCGGCGTTCGTCTCACTTGGTTGCGATGACAAACAGGTAGTCCCCTCCCCGGTTTCCGTATGCTGCCATGACCTCATCGATGCGCCCCGATCGGATGTCCGCAGCCAGGCGCAGGCAACCGCCGGCTACCTCCGGCTACCTCCGCAGGGTCAGCCAAACTGGCGAACGTTGAGATTCCCCGGCGAACTCCTTCATCCAAGTACATCTCCGGCCGGTGCTTTCCGCTGTACAGGAAAAAGTCCTGAAGGTCGTTCCGGATGTCGAACCCCTCAGTCTCCAGGGACGTGAAACCCGCCTGGGTCAAAGCGCCGGTTACCAGTTCCAACGCTGGCATCTGTTCGATGGACTTTCGCATCGCCTCAGGAAAGTATTCATTTAACCAATAAGACTGCATCTGCTCCGGCGTGGCGGTTAAAATGACGAACTTACCCTTATCCAACACGCGGTGGACCTCCCGGAAAACAGGCAACAGGTCATCGAAGTGATGGATGGCCAAGGTGCACATGGCGCCGGAAAAAACTCTGCTGGAAAAGGGCAACGCCTGGGCGGCGCAGAGGCACCATTGCACCTGTGAGGATTTCCCCCGGGCCTCGGCAATCATTTTGGCGGATAGCTCAATGCCGGTCCAACCGCCCCCTACCGCTGCCAGAGTCGAAGTGTAGTTCCCGGTGCCGCACCCTATGTCCAGGTAGGTGCGGTGACCTTCCAGCGCCACGTGGTGGCTCAAGCGACCGGCGATGATTGGATCAGGCCGGCGGGTCACGTCGTAGCCGCTGCCTATCCGGTCGTATAGTTGCGTCATGGCGTTCCCCCTGGTAATCCCTCGGCATGAACTGGAATCGTGATCGGGTCTTTCGCGGGTCACCTGTTAGGAAGCCACTATAACTGGGATGGACAAGTGATGGCTACTCTTCGCGACGGGGCGCTACCCGTTATAATCTGACCGGCGTGCCGATTTAAATTCAAACCTCCGGCTGCGTCCCTTCTCTAAAGAAATTTGGATAAAAGCGAGGAAGTGTTATGGAGACCGTTGGATTTATTGGATTGGGCAACATGGGGGGCGGTATGTCCGTGAATATCCAGAGAGCTGGATATCCCATGGTGGTCTACGACCTGCGAGAAGAGGCGGCTAAGCCGTTGCTGGAAGGCGGGGCTAGGCTGGCTAATTCCCCGGCCGAGGTCGCCAGCTTATGCGACATAACTCTGACTTCCCTGCCGGGCCCTAAAGAGGTCGAGTCAGTATCTACTGGGCTGGAAGGCGTCTTGGAGGGGATGAAACCGGGCGGAATCTACATCGATCTCTCCACCAGCCGTCCCACGTTGATCCGGGAGATTGAGCCAAAGTTCCGGCAGAAGGGATGCCACGTGCTAGATGCTCCGGTCAGCGGTGGAAAGTCCGGGGCGGCCAGCGGAAATCTGGCGGTCATGGTGGGCGGTGAACGAGAGATCTTCGACCGCGTTAAGCCTATATTGGACTCATTCGGCGACAAAGTTTTCTATGCCGGGAGCATCGGCGCTGGCAGCGTGGCCAAACTGGTTCACAATATGATCGGCCATGGCGTCCGCCAGGCCATCGCCGAGGGGCTAACCCTGGGAGTGAAGGCCGGGGTAGAAGCCGAAGCGTTGTGGGAATGCGTCCGCCGGGGATCTCTGGGCCGGATGAGCGGCTTGCATGAAGGGATAGCCCGCACGGTATTCACCGGCGAATTCGATCCTCCCAGCTTTGCACTGGAGCTGTCCAGGAAAGACATCGGGTTGGCAACCGACCTGGGGAGGGAGTTTAACGTCCCGATGCCGGTGGCCAACCTAGTGGAGCAGATTGCCATTCAAGGCATGAACCGGGGGTGGGGAGGAAGAGACAGCAGCGTCACATTCCTGTTGCAAGAGGAACAGGCGGGAGTGGAAGTTAGGGCCACCGGCGTCGACCCGGTCAAGGCCGGCCGGTTCATCACGACTCATCCAGAGGTTTAAATCAAAAGGCGGCCCTAATTTGGGGCCGCCTTGAGTTCTCATTGAGATCGTCAGACGTTGACGAAAGCCGTGTTTTTTAACTCAGCGCTCTCTTGACTCGGTGGGTTCTTGACTCTCAGGTTCTTTTTTCACGGGCCCATTACTACTCTTCGATGCTTCACCCTTGGGAGGTGGGTCGACGATTCCGAGTTCCCTCCACAATCCCTGCAACAGATCCAATTCGCTGGGCAAGCCGTTGGCCGGCCTGGTGGGCAACTGCTCCCGGCCCCGAGTCAATATCCTGATGTCATCGTCGATCAACTCGACGATGGCGTTCCTAACGCCGGTATCCTTGCCGATGTCGGGGTAGAGCTTCCAGCAGTCGGCCATTACGATGTTCATCCACTCTTGTTCGGTTTCGGCGGCGCCCCGCTCTTCCTCGAAGTGCCAGGAATACCATGCGTAGACCATCTCGCGGAAAATAGTGAGGTCCGAAGCCGGGGCTCCAACTATGGACATCTGGACGTCAAAGCGGTGGTTATTGCCGGGATGTCCTTCAACTGCGGCGAATTTCCGGCCACCACCCAACCCACGGAGAACGAAGTCGTGGACGTTGGGCGACGTGATGCCCACACCGGCGGCGGAGTCAACGTGTCCCACGCCCACTTCGCCTATCCGCCACAGCTTTTCTTCCATGGCCGCCGCGCCTCTACGCATATCGTCAAGCAGCTCTCCCAACTCCTCACCGAATCTCATTCCATTAGAGATCAAGGAGAGGAAGCCGGCTTCCACGGCAATGGTGTCTCTAAGCTTTTCCGCGATGGCCAGCGCCAGCAGTTCCTCCAGCTCGTTTAACGTGACGCGGTTCGTGCCGAAAACCGGAACCGGATCCAGAGACATCCGCACCGTGTCTGCAACCTCTAGAATGTCCTGGTTGACCAGTTGGAAGCGGTCCAGGATACGATTTGCAATGTCTAGGGCCTTGTCCCCTTCCAACAGATTGGTCACCGTTGGGTCCTCGCTTTCGAAAACCCATACGTCGGGGTCGTTCACCTGTTGAAAGAGCAAGCCACCTAAGTTAGCGCGTTTTCTCAGTTCCCCGGTTACCTCAACCCAAGTGTCCTTATAGTCCTTGATCATCTCTTCCATTTTAGTGATGATCTCATGGATGTTATTCTGGCAGAGAGTTTCCAGCCATTCATCCGTTTCGTGGTCCCAGACCCCGATACGTTTGCCCCTCTTTTCGGCGTTACCCAGGTCTTCGTAGGAGTATTCCGAAACTTCCGGTTCATTCCGGTGGACGATCCGGGAAGACAGATTCTCCCAGCTCCTGACGGACGGTTCTTGATGAGGCGATTGGACTATTCCTTGAATAAAGAGGTTTTCCAGCTTGACCCTGACCTGCCGGTTCAACTCTTCTTGCCTCAGAGTTACCAAGTTGCGGGCCCTGGTTTGTTCGGTCCTGATCTGTTTGTTGGCATCCAGAATGATTCGGTCGCTCACGTTGGCTTCCGGATTCAACTGCTCAAACACCAGTTGAAACGCCTTCTGCACGTCTTCCAACGATGAATGGATCGCGCTATGCAACTGGTCCAGGGCGTCCTGAGTAGTGAACCCCCCGCCATCCGCATTGAGGAACGCCAAAGGATCCAACGCAGGTCGCAGGCGCTGAGACGCGTCTCGGTATGAAACTCCCTTACGTGTCCAAATCTTACGAAACATGGTGTCTACGACCTGTTGCCCGCGGTCCAACGAGTTTGCAAATACTTGCGGGCGGTTAGATTGAAAAATCCATCAAGGAGGCTGACCTCTTTGGAACTGATGGAGCCAAATCGGGCGTCTGTCTTGTTGTTGGCTTCCCTCATAGTTTCGTGATACCGGGCCCATAGGTCTGAACCGGTACCGGTAGCATCGGACACCAGGTTCTCCAGAATCCTGCCCACATGGGCTTTCTGCGCCGGAATAGAGTCTTTGGGCGCACGGTGGACGATCGCCAAGTCGAAGTGAGGGCCTACGGCCAGCACCGTCTTTTCCGGGTATACGGTAATCTTGTAGGTATCGGTGCCCGTGTGCTTCCCCTGGCCTACCTCGACCCCGGTTATCACGCGCAGGAACTGGATGGTGGCATACGCGTTCCTTAGCTGAAGTGGGTAGCTGTTGTCGGGGTCCCTCGACATGCCCCTTTGGGGCATCAATAGGTGAAGAACCAGACTGAAGTTATACGCGGTGCCCCTGGCCTCAGCCAAAGCGGCCAACAGGACGGGCAGGGCGCCGATGGTGCCGCCGCCGAGGAAACAAACCAAGTGGACTCTTAGATAGGTCTTTCCCTCGTAGTAGGGACAGACTTCCCCGATAAGAGAATCTATGTGGCCTCTAATACTAGCGTAATTATAACGGCCGGCCACACCGGCATTGGCCAGCATCCCTAGGGCCCCTTCCCTGGAGAGGCTGAGGTGCTTGAGTTCCGGGACGCACTCGGTTATCCAAGGCCGCATATCCCGGAGGTTGGAGAAATGGGGGAGTGTCAGGCCGATGAAGCTCGATCCCCGGTTTATCTCGTCTCTGGTGGCCTCCCGGGTATCAAGATAGAGGAACCCCAACGATTTTCGGTCCGAGGCGTTCCAGCCAGCCGTGGAGTCATCTAAGTGTTGGACGATCTGACATGCTGTGGACCCCAAGCCGATGATGATGGAGGGAGACGCCACCCGCTGCATCGCCCGGGCCCCTCCCAGCCGTGTCAGCAATGAATTTCGTACGGATTGACTTACCATAGAGCCTCCTGAGTCCAAGCAAGAACAAATGAATGATATAACCTATTTTTATATTACGTTCTGCTTCTATTGTCAACTTTTGTCGTCGCCAGTTAGTTATGTCTATAAACATACTCCGTTGACATCGACGCTTGCATCCCCGTAATAGTTAATTTACAGGCCCATAATAGACATATATCGGAAAAGGTCCATTGTGGCACAGGTTTTCAAGGTAGGCACGGACCTACCGGTGTTTTAGAGCGATGTGATTCGTATCCGGAGTAAAGCAGTTCGCCCAGGCGAATCGGGGCGCCGGATCTCCGGAGACACAGCCAGGATAACCTTACGTGCCGTCTCTATCTCATAGTACGTTCTACAGAGCGCCGTCGATGCTGACGTCCAGCAGCGCCGGCTTACCGGAGGCATAAGCCCTTTCCAAGGCGGGTCCCAGGTCGGCAGGGTCTTCCACCGCTTCTCCGGCAACTCCCATGGCCCTGGCTATCGCGGCCAGATCGAGGGGATTGGCGAAGTCCATGCCCACGTAGTCGCTTTGCCGTTCCTGGTCGTCTTGCATGTGGCGCAGGTATGTGTCCATATTAACCTTGAGTATCCGGTAAGACCGGTTGTTGCAGATGGCGTAGACGACCGGGATGTTGTAGCGGGCGGCGGTCCAAAGCGCTTGCACCGTGTACATGGACGCGCCGTCTCCTACCACTGCCAGCACCGGACGGTCCGGGTTGGCCAACTTCACCCCAAGGGCGCCGGGCATCGCCCAACCCAGCGCGCCGCCGCGGATACCGTACAGGCTACCCGGCTCGTCGAAGGTAAAAGCTCGCATCAACGCTGGCCGCGAGGTGATGGCCTCGTCGGCAACGATGGTGCCGGGAGGCGCGGCCTTGGCTAGTTCGTGCATCATGCGCTCTACCGGCATGGGGCTGTTGTCCCATCTCTGCTGTAGCCGTTGTTGATATTGCTCGCCGGACCTTTTCTTCTGGTCCGACCAGGTTGCCGCTCGAGTTGCCGCGGCCTCACGGTTGGAGGCGGACATCTCCTGGTCCAAGGCTTCGGCCAGTTCCGCCAGTCCGGCTCCAGGGTCGGCCAGGATACCCACCTCCGTGGGATAGATCTTCTCCAGTTCTTGGGCGCTACTGTCCAGGTGGATCAGCTTGGTCTGGGAGCCCAAAAAAGGCTCAGACACATAGAGGAAAGAAGAAAATACATCGGTGCCTACAGCCATGACCACGTCGGCTCCGGCCAATAGCCGTTGGGTAGCCGGGCTACTGGTATTCAGTATTCCTCCATATAAGTCGTGGCTGTTGGGGAAGTTTACTTCGGACATCGAGGTTGCGTAGACCCTGGCCCCCAACTGCTCTGCCACCCGGACGACCTGGGCTGCCGCGCCGGATTGGGCCACCCGGTCGCCGACCACGATGATGGGGTTGTCGGCTTGAGATAGTAGTTGGGACGCCCGGGCCACGGCATCGGTATCCGGCCGGGTGCGGAAGAATCCGGTCGACGAAGGCACGATGTTCAGGTCGCCGGTTTCGTCCATTGTGTCCCAAGGGAAAGAGATGAAAACGGGGCCGGTTGGAGGAGTCTTGGCTTCTTTATAAGCCCGCCGCACCGCCATAGGTATGTCCGATGCGTGCAGCACCTGCGTGCTCCACTTAGTGTACTGGCTGGTCATCTCCACCAAGTCCCCGGACAAAGTTGGGTCGGTTAAGAGCATCCGAGTGTCGGAGTTGCCGGCGGTCAGCACCAAGGGCGTGCCGCCCCGGAAAGCGTTGTACAAGGCGCTGATGCCGTTGGCCAGACCCCCGGCTATGTGTATATTGGCGAAGGCGGGGCGACCCGTCGCCCGGGCGTAACCGTCGGCCATACCCACCGCCGTCCCTTCCTGCAACGACTGGATGTATCTGAGCTGGGGATAGTCTTGCAATACATCCAGCAACGGCGTCTCGCTGGTCCCCGGGTTCCCGAAGATAAATTCGGCGCCTTCGGCAATCAGCATCTGGGCCAGGGCATCTTTCCCGGTCATTTGGGGCATGGTGGTTACTTCCTTATTATGAGCGATCAGCTTTCAGCCGGCAGCGGTCAGCTGGATTCTAGGCTGATTGAGAGTTCAACGTACCTCATCTTATACTCTTGGCAGTCAGCCTTGCCTGACCGCTAATTCCTCTAGGAATTCGGTGATCATGTTGGCCATGCGCCGGGGCTTGTTGGCCATCAACCCGTGTTCCGCGCCGGGGAAGATATGAAACTCCGAATGGGGAATGCATCGATGCAGATTGATGCCGCATTCAACTGGAATCGTGGCATCGGCGTCGCCGTGGACGATCATGGTGGGCATGTTGATTTCCGCCAACCGGGACTCAATGCTTTCGCCGATGTCTAGATAAGCCCGGATCGACATAATAATGCCGTCGAAACGATCCAGGTTGATCTGGCTCAGTTTCGAGAATCGCTTAGGGTCATCTTGGCGGAGGGTGGGCTGGCGTGCTTCGAGCGCTTGCTCCACGGCGGAGGTCCGGCCATGGGCTGCCTCGTTGGACAGCAGGTTGTCTAGTTCGTTTTGGCGGGCCTGGCGCTCCGGCTGACTGTTGTATGACATAGTGTTGATCAGCAACAGAGAGTCGACCATCTCCGGATAATCCAAGGCGAACCGCATCGCTATCGGTCCGCCGGCGGACGAACCCAGAACGTGGGCATGGGTCACTTCCAGCCGGTCCAGCAGTGCGCGCAGGTCTTGGACCTGATTGGGCAAGTCATACCCACCGGCTGGAGTTTCCGACTTTCCGGCGGCCCTGCGGTCGTAGCAGATAAACCGGTAATCGCTGGAGAAAACTCCGGTGTGATGCTGGACCATGGACGCCGAGCCCTCGCCACCGCCCAGGCCGCCGTGAATCATCACCAGAGGCGATCCGTCGCCCTGGACTTCATAGTACATTCGATAACCGTTGATCGATTCTTCGGGCATAGTTCCTCCGGGCAGAGATTGATGAATCGTTCCGTGACCCGAGACTTGCGTGGCTTGTGTGTGCAATGAAGCCGAACGCCGGGTTTTCCAATATTAGCCCCGCCTAAACCCGCTTGCAAGAGGAGTATGGCCTAGGTATATTCATCGGGATATATACGCGCTTCGCTAAACTCAGTTAATGACGGCGGCCCGCGTAGATCCGCTGGAGACAAGGAGATGCCCATGTTCGACCTGCTGATAAAAGACGGCCGGGTAGTAGACGGCACCGGACAAACCTGGTTTCGGGCCGGCGTCGCCGTCTCCGGCGATACTGTCCAGATCATCCGTGGCGATACCTCGGCGGTGGAAGCGGCCCAGGTGATCGACGCCGGCGGGTCCGTGGTCTGCCCTGGATTCATCGACATGCACTCCCATTCGGACTTGATGTTGCTCAACCATCCCAAGCATGACGCCAAGATCCGCCAGGGCGTAACCACCGAGGCCCTGGGGATGGACGGTCTTTCCTATGCTCCCACGTCGCCGGCCAACCTGGAGCACCTGCTGACCTACTTGGCGGCGGTCAACGGCAAGCCGCCCCCAAATGTTCGATGGGGTAGCGTCAAAGAGTTTTTGGACCTGCTGGATAACCGGGTGGCTTGTAACGTGGTCTACTTCGTCCCCCACGCTTCTATCCGGGTAGAAGCCATGGGATGGGAGGACCGGCTACCCACGGAGCCCGAGTTGGTCCGGATGCAGGAGTTGGCCCGGCAAGGGATGCGGGACGGCGCTTTCGGCTTCTCCACCGGATTGACGTATCCACCAGGAGCCTACAGCGATACCAACGAACTGGCGGCGGTTGCGCAAGTGGTGAGCGAGCTGGGCGGATTTTACATGACCCACGCCAGGTATAGCCTTGGGGACCGGCTGCTAGACCCCTTTAAGGAAGCCATCGAGATCGGCCGCCGCAGCGGCGCTCCGGTGCACTTATCCCACTATCACAGCCCGGTGGACGGCATGGGGCAGCGGATGATCGACTTGGTGGATGAGGGCCGCGACTCGGGGATCGACGTTACGTTCGACCAGTATCCCTACGCCGCGGCCAGTACCGTGGTCCACTCCCTGCTTCCTTACTGGGTGCATGCCGGGGGGCCGGAAGTGTTGTTGCAGAGAATTCAAGACCGGAGGGTCAGGGAAGAGATCGGCGAATCGGTCAACCCCATGTGGGGCCTGTCGCTGGACTACTACATCTTCAGCCACATCGGGTCGGCCAAGAACAAGGAGTGGGAGGGCCGGTCGCTGGTTGACCTGGCCAAGGCTAAGGGCAAGAAAATGGTGGACGCCATCTGCGACCTTTTGATCGAAGAGAACCTGGACGCGGCCTTCGTGGCCCGCACGGGAAATCCGGACAACATACGCACCATCGTCCGCCACCCGGCCCACATGGTGGGGTCCGACGGGCTGCTCACCGGAGACATGCCCAACCCCAGAAGCTACGGGACCTTCCCCTACGTTTTGGGCCAGTTCGTCCGGGAGGAAGGACTGCTGCGCTTGGAAGAAGCCGTGCGTAAGATGAGCGCCATCCCGGCCCAACGGCTGGGACTGAGCGACCGGGGTGTCCTGCGTGACGGCATGAAGGCGGATATAGTCGTCTTCGACCCGGACAAGATTCAAGCGAAGTCCACCTTCGAACAACCGAAGCAGTACCCAGAAGGTATTGATTACGTGGTGGTCAACGGAAAGCTAGTGGTGGATAAGGGAGAGCACACCGGAGCCCTGCCGGGGCGGGCTCTGCGAAGCCAATAAAAATCGAGCTTTCAGCATTCAGCCATCGGCTTTCAGCTTTGACACGGATGCGGTATCGGCTTGTTTCCCCTGCCTGTTTCCGGCATAATCCATACCCGGATACAGTTCCCATAACTTGATTTAACGCGGCCAAAACCGGCTGATGGCTGACCGCTGATAGCCGAAAACTGAAAGCTCATCCAACGGGAGGCAAACCATGGACTTCGAACCTACCTACACCCCTGAACAGGAAGAGTTCCGGCAGGAAGTACGGGATTGGCTCGCGGAGAACGTATCTCCCGATATCGCTCATCCACCGGACTCGATCAACATAACGGAAGAGCAATACCAACTGCGCCGAGGCTTGGGGCGTAAGCTGGGTGAGAAGGGCTGGCTGTGGGCCACGGCCCCCGAAGAGTACGGCGGCGGCGGTCTCTCCCTCGATCACGCGGTGGTGATCGAGGAGGAAGTTGACTCCTACAATCTCACCATTCCGCCTTACTACGACTCGGGGGGAAGGCTGGGCGGGGCCTCCATCATGGTATGGGGGACTGACGAGCAGAAAGAGACCTTCTTGCCGCCCATCTTCAGGGGCGAAGTCCGCACCTGGCAACTGCTCACCGAACCCGAAGCGGGATCGGACCTGGCAAACGCCAAGATGTCTGCCGACCGGGACGGTGATGAGTACGTCATCAACGGCCAGAAGATATACGTGGGCAGCTCTTTGGGCTGCGACTATATGTGGACCATCACTTGCACCGACAACGAGGCGCCCCGCCACCAAAACCTGGGCTGGTTCATGATTCCCGCTGACCTTCCCGGGATCACGATCCAACCCATGGAGCTATTGATTTCCGGAGGCGAGTCGGGAGCCGGCTCGGGAGTGAAGAACACGGTGTTCTTCGACAACGTCCGGGTTCCGGCATTCAACCTGATCGGCGGCGAAAACGAAGGATGGAAAGTCGCGACCACCCACTTGGAATTGGAGCACGGTACCGGTGGCCGCATCGGCCGAAACTGGCTGGTGGACCACCTCTTCGAATATTGCCGTGAGAACCAGCGAAACGGCCAACCGTTGACCAAGGATCCAGACGTTCGCGACAAGCTGATCGACGTCTACATAGAGGCCGAGATCGCTCGCTTGTTCAACCTGAGAAATTATTGGATGCGCCACAGTAAGGCCGACATAACCTATGAGGGTCCACAAGCTTCTTATTGGCGGAAGATGTCCGGTCTCCGCATGTCCCAATCGATCTTGGATATCCTTGGCCCTTCTGCCCTGACCTTTGATCCCCAATGGGGCGCCGCCGAAGGGCATATGGAAGCCCACCAAAGGTCGGCAATCGTAGCCATCCATCCGGGCGGAACGGCGGACATTCAGAAGCTAATCATGGCCCGGCGCATCGGAATCGGACGGGAAGTCCGGGAACAGGCCGGAGTATTGGCATAGGAGCTATCAGCCGTCAACTTTCAGCTATCAGGAAAGAACCAAGCGCTGATTGCTGACAACTGAAAGCTGACAGCGCGACCGAAGGGAGTAATCATGGACTTGGCCCTAACTGAAGAACAGGAAATGTTGAAGACTGCGGTGCGCGGTTTTATCCAGGTGGAATATCCGAAAGAAACTCTGCTGGAAATGGCGGCGGAGGAGCAGCCCGTAACGGCGGAGCCTTGGCAACGATTGGTGGCCACCGGATGGCTGGGCATCGCCATTCCCCAGGAATACGGGGGAGAGGGAGGTTCCTTCACCGACGCCGGAGTATTGTTCGAGGAATTGGGCCGTGGCCCGGTTCCGGGTCCCCACCTTTCATCCTGCGTTCTGGCAGCGTCGGCGATACTGGAAGGCGGTACCGAAGAGCAGAAGAAGGAGTGGTTACCCGCTTTGGCCCGTGGCGAGCGCATCTTGGTACCAGCGATGACCGAGGCGAGTTATAGCTGGGCCGAAGAGGATGTTAAGTCGACGGTCCGCCAGAACGGCGGCGGGTTACGGTTGGATGGCACCAAGGTCTACGTTTTCGACGCTGTTTCGGCTACCCATCTTCTATGCACCGCACGCTCTGAAGAGAGCAACCAAGTGGGCCTGGTTATCGTCCCGGTCACCGCTGATGGCGTGGAGATACGGTCTCTGCCGGGCTTCGCTTGGAATCTGGCCGAAGTCAAGCTGAACGATGTTTCCGTGGACCAGGACAGTCTGGTCGGGTCCTCATTCGCCGGCGGATGGAATGCTCTTCAGCGGGCCATCGCCCGGACGATTCCCGTCATGTGCGCTTATCAGGTAGGGGCGTGCCAGTCGGTCTATGAAATGTCGGTGGACTACAGCCGCACCAGGATTCAGTTTGGCAGGCCGATCGGACGGTTCCAGCGAGTCGAGGATCACATCATCAACCTGGTAAACCAACTGGACGCCGCCCGGTGGACCACCTACGAAACCCTCTGGAAACTTGACTCCGGCAAACCGGCTACGGATAGCATTCATCTGGCGAAGGCCGTCGGTAGCGCCGCTTACTATCAAGCATGTAATTTCGCCCACGAAGTCCACGCCGGTGTGGGCAGTGTGACCGAATACGGATTGACCCTGCACACAACCGCATCTCGGACGCTCTACCACTACCTGGGCGACCCCCAATTCCACCGCCGCCGGTTGGCCGACGCGCTGAGCCTTTAGCCTAACCCGCCCGGACCCCACCCGTTCGCCCTGACAACGTGTACGCAATTACTCCTCTGCGATTCACGTTGACTATTCAGCTCCCTAGTTAGGATGTGCCGAATCTATAACGCGGTG
>Ga0209554_1002443_pt1 | contig 12801 bp, 13 predicted proteins | sample MarorgKNORR_S2LV_5_FD_188221 | JGI IMG/M metagenome (GOLD analysis project Ga0209554, IMG submission 188221) | Marine microbial communities from the Southern Atlantic Ocean, analyzing organic carbon cycling - Bottom_A/KNORR_S2/LV (SPAdes) (version 2) | ecosystem: Environmental > Aquatic > Marine... | reverse complement strand
TTGATCGAGGCGCGGGACGAGAAGCACCTGTTGCGCTTCCAGAGGCAGTTGGCCAAATACCAGCTGCTTATCATCGACGAACTCGGGTTCGTGCCGTTAGCCGGGATAGAAGCTTTGAGAATATAGACATAGATAGCACCGGCACCTGTACTGAACCAATAAATGCCCAGGGGCCAATCTCCCAGAACCTTCATATTAGCGAGAGGGGGACCCAGTGTATTAGCGCGGTGCACTAGAACGACCCCACCCCTGGGGAGGGGGGGGTCGGGACGAGCAAAAGAAAATATCTCGGATGTTTCTGTAATCGATCCTGGGGACTGCGGAGGAGCGCTCGCGTCGAGTACGGCATCGACACGACACCTCGTTTGTCCCAGTTGGGACAGGCTGGTGGAACGGAGCGGTGGGACGGAAGAAAGGCCGTGTCAAACGGCGCAGTATGATTGCTATATGATTGCTAGATAAAAATATAGCCTAGGTAATTTTACCTAAACCATTGATAAGATTGGTGGAGCCGAGGAGGTTCGAACTCCTGACCTTCGCATTGCGAACGCGACGCTCTCCCAACTGAGCTACGGCCCCGGAGCCGGCGCGGGGCTGTTTGCCCGCCACGCCAAGCGCCGGGATAATGTGGCGGGGCCGCGCGCCCTGTCAAGGGTTCTGCAGGTGGCAAGCACAGCCAAGCATTAAGGAGCGGGGTGTCGCCGGCCGAAGGTTGCTCTATACTCCGCCGCGCGGCGCCACCGTCACGGGGCGGTGGGTAATCTTACGGGTGGTTGGTATGACGGCTATTGTTTGGCTCATCGATCAGGTGATCGGTCTCTATATCATGGTGGTGATCGGCCAGGTCATCTTGAGCTGGCTGGTCGCCTTCAGCGTGGTCAATACCCAAAACCGCTTCATCTATATGGTCGGAGATTTTCTGTTCCGGGCCACCGAGCCGGCGTTGAAACGCATCCGCCGGGTGATGCCCAGCCTGGGCGGATTGGATATTTCGCCGGTGGTCCTGATCCTCGGCCTGGTGTTTCTGCGCCAATTGCTGATCTTCGACGTCGCCCCGGCCCTGCGTTGACGCCTCGCGATTTTTATCCCCTAGCCTCCGTGTCTTCAATATAACCGCCTTATCAGGCCGCCGGAAATCCATTGTCATGGCGGGCGCCCCGCCGCATCTGTTGCAACAACTAAACTGCCGGGTTGAGGATATGAAACATGACTGAAGCCGCGATCATCGACGGCAAGGCCTTCGCCGCCGATTTGCGCGCCCGGATCGGCCGGGAAGTCGCCGCCCTGAAAGCGCTATCCGGCGTCGAAGGGGGAGGCTTCACGCCGGGTCTCGCGGTGGTGCTGGTCGGCGAAGACCCGGCGAGCGAGATCTACGTCCGCAACAAGGGCCGCGCCACCGCCGAGGCCGGTATGAACGGCCGGGAATTCCACATGGCCGTCACCGCCAGCCAGGAACAGGTGCTCGCCCAGGTCGCCGCGCTCAACGCCGATCCGGCCATCGACGGCATACTGGTGCAGCTTCCCCTGCCTGAGCGGATCGACGCGGCCGCGGTGCTCGACGCCATCGATCCGGCCAAGGATGTCGACGGTTTCCACATCCTCAATGTCGGGCGGCTGTCGGTCGGCCATGACGCCCTGGTCCCGTGTACGCCGCTCGGCTGCATCATGATGCTCAAGGCCCGACTCGGCGACCTGGCGGGCCTCGAGGCGGTCATCGTCGGGCGCTCGAACATCGTCGGCAAGCCCTTGGCGCAGCTCCTTCTGGCCGAGAACTGCACGGTAACCGTCGCCCATTCGCGGACCCGGGACCTGCCCGCGGTATGCCGCCGCGCAGACATCCTGATCGCCGCGGTGGGCCGCCCCGAGATGATTCGCGGCGACTGGATCAAGCCGGGCGTCACGGTGATCGACGTCGGCATCAACCGCATCGAGAAGCCGGACGGCAAGACCAGGCTGGTCGGCGATGTGGCCTTCGCCGAGGCGTTGAGCGTGGCCGGTGCGATTACCCCGGTACCCGGCGGAGTCGGGCCCATGACCATCGCCTGCCTGCTGCACAACACGGTCACCGCGGCCTGCCGGCGGCGCGGCGTTGCCCGCCCCGTCGTCGACTGAACCGAGGTCGACTGAACCAAGGTCGACTGAACCAAGGCTACCGGATACGCTTGCGCCATGACGGGATCACTCACAATTTTATTCATCGCGGCGGTGTTTTTCGTGGTCAGCCACTTCGCCCTGTCCCATCCGCCGCTGCGCGGCAGCCTGGTCGCGCGGCTCGGCGAGAAGGCCTTCAGGGCGGTCTTTGGGCTGGTCGCCCTGGCCGCCATCATCTGGCTGGTCAAGGCCTACGGCGCGGCGCCGTATGTCGAGCTATGGCCGACGGCCGCCTGGATGCGCCGTGTGGTCCTGATCGTCATGCCGTTGGCCGCCATCCTTCTGGTCGCCGGACTAACCGCGCGCAACCCGACGGCGATGTATTGGAACAACCCCGAGGCGGATGAACCGCTACCCGGCATTCTCATGGTGACCCGCCATCCGGTGATGTGGGCAGTTGTTCTCTGGGCCTTGGCACATATGATCGCCAACGGGGATGCGGCCTCGCTGATCTTCTTCGCCGCCTTCGCCGGCCTCGCCCTGGCCGGCATGCCGGCCATCGACCGCCGCCGCCGAATGATGATGGGCGAGGCCTGGACATCCTTCGAGGCGGCAACGTCGGTGTTGCCGTTCGCCGCCGTGGCCGGCGGGCGCGCCAAGTTCAGCCCCCGCCGGATCGGCATCTGACGGATTGCCGGCGGCGTCCTGCTTTATGGGATTCTGCTGTTCGGTCATCGGGCGGTGATCGGCGTCTCGCCGCTGATCTAGAACCTATCCCGGTCAAATGAGCCTTTAAGATCGGAACATGATCTAGACACCAAATCGGCGATTTGAGCAGCCCGCCCGCCGCTCTCCGTAATATCCTTGTATATGGTATTGCATGATCCTCGGGGACCCGGCGGCCGGGACGGCGGCTTCAGCTATCGGGAAATCTATGAATCCGCGCCGGTCTCCATCTGGGTCGAGGACTGGTCGGCGACCAAGACCTTTACCGATGATTTGAAGCGCCGCGACGTCGGCGATTTATGGGCCTATTTCATCGACCATCCGGAGCAGCTCAAAGATCTCGCCAGCATGGTCGTGGTCCTCGACGTCAATTGGACGGCGGTTACCCTGTACCGGGCGCCGAGCAAACAGGCGCTGATCGACACCACCTGGGGCGAGACCATGAGCGAGAATGAACTCAGTGCGTTTCGCGATCAGCTCACCGCCTTCGCATCGGGCAAGACCGCCGTGGTGACCGAAGACCAGGAAAACTGCTTCGACGGCAAGCCTCTGTGGGTCCGCAACCGCGTGGTGATCCACCCGCAGTATTTGGATGACTGGTCGCTGGTCATCTTCGCGGCGTCCGACATCAGCGAGACCATGATCGTCGGCAAGGCGCTGGGCGGCAACCTGGAGCGGCTCTCGGACGTCCTGTCAAACATCCCCTGCGCCTTATACCGGCGGGTGCGCAAGCGGGACGGCACCGTGACCTACCCCTATATCAACGGCCTCCGCCGCCTGCTGCCCGGTTTTGGGCGGGATATCGAGGATCGCGTGTTGATCAGCGAGGCCGTTGTCTCGGGGACGGCCAATCATCCCGACGACGGCAACCATTGGGGCGCCGTGTGGCGCCGTTCGGCCGATTATCTCGCCGCCGTCGATATCGAATATCGCATCGTCGATCCGGCGGGCCGAGCGGTTTGGATCAGAAACTCCGCCACCCCGAAACAAGGCGATGCGGGCGAAATCATCTGGGACGGGGTGATGATCGGCGTGGCCGATCAAATCGACGGGTGAAACAGCGGGGCTTCGTCTAGCTATCTCGCCGCTGGGCCAGCAGCCGCAGGCGTAGGGCGTTTAGCTTGATGAAACCTTCGGCGTCCTGCTGATTGTAGACGTCGTCTTCCTCGAAGGTCACATGGGCGCGGGAATACAGGCTGCCGGGGGCGCGGCGGCCGACCACGGCGACCGATCCCTTATACAGCTTGAGCCTGACCGTGCCGGTGACGTTTGACTGGCTCGCATCGATCGCCGCCTGGAGCATTTCGCGCTCCGGCGAGAACCAGAAGCCGTTATAGATCAGCTCGGCGTAGCGCGGCATCAGCTCGTCCTTGAGATGCGCCGCGCCGCGCTCAAGCGTAATGCTCTCCATGGCCCGGTGGGCGGCGAGCAATATGGTGCCGCCGGGGGTCTCGTAGATGCCGCGCGACTTCATGCCGATGAAGCGGTTCTCCAACAGGTCCAGGCGGCCGATGCCATGGGCGCCGCCGAGTTCGTTGAGCCGGGTCAGCAGGCCGGCCGGCGACAGGGCCTCGCCGTCCACCGACACCGGGTCGCCGCGCTCGAAGCCGACCTCGATGATCCGGGGCTCGTCGGGCGCCGCCTCGGGCGCCACCGTGCGCTGGTAGACATATTCCTCGGCCTCGACCCAGGGGTCTTCCAGCGCCTTGCCCTCGGTGCTCAGGTGTAAAAGGTTGGCGTCGACCGAATAGGGCGCCTCGCCGCGCTTGTCCTTGGCGATGGGAATCTGGTGATGTTCAGCGAATTCGAGCAGCCGGCTGCGTGAATTCAGGTCCCATTCGCGCCACGGCGAGATCACCCGGATATCCGGATTGAGCGCGTAATAGGTGAGCTCGAAGCGGATCTGATCGTTGCCCTTGCCGGTTGCCCCATGGGCCACCGCGTCGGCGCCGTAGGCGCGGGCGATCTCGATCTGCCGCTTGGCGATGAGCGGCCGGGCGATGGCGGTGCCGAGCAGATAGACGCCTTCATAGAGCGCGTTGGCGCGAAACATCGGGAAGACGAAATCGCGGATAAATTCCTCGCGCAGATCCTCGACGAAGATCTCCGAACACCCCAGCATCTCGGCCTTCCTGCGCGCCGGCTCGAGGTCCTCGCCCTGGCCGAGATCGGCGGTGAAGGCCACCACCTCGCAGCTATATTCGGTTTGCAGCCATTTCAGGATGACCGAGGTGTCGAGTCCCCCGGAATAGGCCAGCACAACCTTCTTCACACCGCCGCTCATCTGCGTTGTTCCCAAATTTTATCGAAGCGGCGCGCAGTATAGGACTTCACGACCGTGCGGCAAGGCCCTCAGACATGGCGCGGGTTTTCTGGGTCCGCACGGAGGCCGATTTGAGCTGGCCGCAGGCGGCCATGATGTCCTCGCCGCGGGGCTTGCGCACCGGCGAGGCATAGCCCGCATTGTTGACGATCTCGGCGAAGGCGCGGATGGCGCGCGCCGAGGAGCGGCCGTAGGGGGCGCCGGGCCAGGGGTTGAAGGGGATCAGGTTGACCTTGGCGGGAATTCCGGCGATCAGCCTGACTAGGGCGCGGGCCTCGGCGGGGGAATCATTGATCCCGTCCAGCATGATATATTCGAAGGTGATGCGCCGGGTGTTGCCGCCGCTCGGGTAACCGCGGCAGGCGGCCATGAGTTGCGCGATCGGGTATTTGCGGTTGAGCGGCACCAGCTGATTACGCAAATCGTCGTTGGTGGCGTGCAGGGAGATCGCCAGATTGACCCCGAGCTCGGCGCCGCAACGCTCGATCATCGGCACCACCCCGGCGGTGGATAGCGTGATGCGCCGCTTGGAGATGGCGATGCCCTCGGCGTCCATGACGATCTTCATGGCGGTGGCGACGTGATCGTAATTATACAGCGGCTCGCCCATGCCCATGAGGACGATGTTCGAGATTTTGCGCGCCCCACGCGGGCTGGGCCATTCGCCGAGCATGTCGCGGGCCAGCATGACCTGGCCGACGATCTCGGCGGCGTCCAGGTTGCGCGCCAGCTTCTGGGTGCCAGTGTAGCAGAAGCGGCAACTCAGAGTGCAGCCGACCTGGGACGAGACGCAGAGCGCGCCCCGGTCGGTCTCGGGGATATGGACGGCCTCGACCTCATGGCCGTCGATCATGCGCAGCAGCCATTTGCGGGTGCCGTCGGCGGAGGTTTGGTCGGCGCTGACCGCCGGGCAGGCGATGACGAACTTGTCCTCCAGCACCGCCCTGAAGCGCTTTGATAAATTGGTGATGGCGGCGAAATCACCCACCCCCCGGTAATAGATCCAATGCCACAGCTGCTTGGCGCGGAACGGCTTCTCGCCTAGCACCTCCATCTCATGAGCGAGCCGCTCGCGGCTCAGCCCGACCAGATTGCGCCGCCCGTCGGGGGCAAGCTGCGGCGGGGCGGCGAAGGCGGTGGGGGCGTAAGGGACGGCGGTGGGTGGGGCTGCGGGCATGACCGTCTTGATATACGGCGATCCGCGCGCAATGCAACCGGTGGCGCGGTCAGGGCGCCTTGCAGGCTATGTTTATAGCGCGCGGCAAGTCTGTTAATATTCCACCAATAGTTATGGCGGATTGGTTACTGGCGGCAGCTACGGCGAGGCATCCACATGACCAGATTGATCCTTGTGCTGGCGGTCTTCCTGGCGTTTCCGGGAGCGGCGGTCGCAGACGCGCTCAGCGACTTTTTTGTGGCTCACAAGGCCTATGCACAGGGCAACTACGACTTCGCCATACGCTACTACACCCGCGCTATTCAGTCGGGTGAGCTATCGAGCGAACACCAGGCGATCACCTTCAACAACCGAGGCCTCGCATACTACGACAAGGACGAATACGACTTGGCGATCGCCGACTACGACCGGGCGATCCGGCTCAAGCCCGACTTCGCCATGGCCTTCAACAACCGGGGCCGCGCGTACGCTGACAAGGGAGACTACGACCGGGCCATCGAACTCGATGGCGATTACGCTTTTGCTTTCAACAACCGGGGCCTCGCGCACCTTCACAAGGGCCAATTCGACCGGGCGATCGCCGATTTCGACCGGGCGATCCGGCTCAAGCCCGACTTCGCCAAGGCCTTCAACAACCGGGGCCGCGCGTACCGTAAGAAGGACCAGTACGACCGGGCGATCGCCGACTACGACCGGGCGACCCGGCTCAAGCCCGACGATGGCGAAGTCTTCTACATCCGGGGCGTCTCGTACGGCCGAAAGGGTGACTACGACCGTGCGATCGCTGACTACGACCGGGCGATCGGTCTTGGTTCGCCGTCGGACCATGATCTCGCGCGAGTCCTCGTCAATCGGGGCCTCGCGTATAACAACAAGGGCGACTACGACCGCGCGATCGCCGACTATGACAGGGCCATCGAACTCGATCCCGACGATGCCCTCGCCTTCAACAACAAGGCCTGGGTGCTGGCGACGGCCAGCCACGCGCAAGCACGAGACGGCCGAGAGGCCGTTCGCCTGGCGCGACAGGCGGTGAGTCTAGACGACGATCCCGGATACCGCGACACCCTCGCCGCGGCTTACGCCGAGGCCGGGCGGTTCGACGACGCCGTCGCCGAGCAGGTGCGCGCCATCGAGATGCTGCGGGCGGCGGGCTGGCAAAACGAGATCGCCGACTCTCGAAGCCGTCTCGGCCTCTACCGTCGTGGCCAGCCCTATCGGGAGTGACGAGCGACCGGCGTCACCAGCTTCATCAAATACACTGCCGCCAAGACCGAGCTCGCGCGCCTGGAAAACTAGGCGGCGCTCGATTGCGCCTGCGCAGGGGTCGTAATCAGGGCGCCTTGCAGGCCTTGTTGATGGCGCGGATGGCGGCGGTGAAGCCGAGCAGGGAATAGGTGTCCTTGGTTTCGGTGCCTTTCCAGGACTTGGCCCGGATGATCATTTTCGCGCCCGCGCGCATGTTCTTCACCAGGGCCTTGTCGTCGGCCGTATCGTTCGCCCAGGCGGTCTTGGCGTTGGTGAACAGGGTGAAGTTGGCGCCGCCGATGGCGACCTCGGCGGTCGAGCCCTTCTTGTATTTGTAACCGGCGTGGATGCTGACCACGTTGAACGACTTGGACGCCGGGCGGTGGGTGACCACGGTCAGGATATCGCCGCGCTTGGAGTAGTTGCCCTCGTCCTTCTTGGGTGCGCTCAAGATATAGCAGATGCGTTTGCCGCCCTGGCTGGTCTGATAGGCGATCCAGTCCTGGAAGGTTCCCAGGGTCTTGACCTGGGCGGCGGCCGGCGGCGGCGCGAGAAGAGCGAAAAAAGCAGCGAAAAAGAGAATTCTGGCGATCATTGCGGGCTCCGGTCCTGTGCTCGATTCTTATGCCTAAAGAACCCTGCCGCGTCAACCGCGCCCACGATAGGGGGCGATCCCCTGGTCGGGCAGCCACAGCCCCTCGGGCGGCTCGGCGGTCTGGTAGAACACGTCGATCGGCATGCCGCCGCGGGGATACCAGTACCCGCCGATGCGCAGCCACCGGGGCGCTATCTCATCGATCAGGCGCTTGGCGACGGCCACGGTGGTGGCCTCATGGAAACCGCCGTGGTTGCGATAGGACGCCAGGTACAGCTTGAGGGACTTGCTCTCGACGATCCACTCGTTCGGCACGTAGTCGATCACCAGATGGGCGAAATCGGGCTGGCCGGTGACCGGGCAGAGGCAGGTGAATTCGGGCGCGGTGAAGCGCACCAGATACGTCACGCCGGCCTGTGGATTGGCGACCCGCTCGAGCATCGCCTCGTCGGGCGAGGCGGGAAGCGCCGTCGGATGGCCGAGTTGGCTGAGGGGTTCGGTCATGGTGGTCTCTCTCTACGGTATTTGGGGCCGCCCGTCACATGCGCCGACAATGGTTCGGGCACATCGCCGGGGGCCATGGGCCGGCGGGGAAAGCGTCCCAGGTGGAGCAGGCGATCATACATCACCACGGCGCCGGCGGTCGCCAGATTGATGCAGATTTTCGTCGGGATCCGCACCACGTGGTCGCAGCGCGCGACCATGGCCGCGGACAGGCTGCCGCGCTCGGGCCCGAGCACATAGGCGCATCGCCGCGGATGGCGGAAGCTCGGTAACTTAGAGGCTTCATCGAGCAACTCAACGCCGATCAGCTCGCAGCCTTGGGGCAGCAACAGCGCCTCGGCGTCGGCAAACTGATACAGCGGCATCTGGCCCGGCGTGTCCGCCGTATCGGCGAGCGCGCGTTTGGGGTTGAAGTCGGCGGCGACGGTGAAGATGAAACTGGCGTCGAAACCGAGCGCCGAGCGAAACAGGTTGCCCAGGTTCATCGCCTTGCTTATACCCTCGACGCCGATGCCGAAGTAGCCTTTCATGGGCCAAACCTGCCCCGAGAGCGCCCGCGAGGCAAGCCCCAAACCAACCCAGGGATTCAGCCATGGCAAAACACCAAACCAGCACCGCCCCGATCGCCGTCGAAGTCATGCGCGGCGCGCTGGTCGAGAGCCGCCACCGGGCGTCCGCCGTGGTGGTCGACGCCAAGGGGAAAATCCATCGCCAATGGGGCGATATCGATCAAGCGGTCTACCCGCGCTCGGCGATCAAATCGCTCCAGGCGCTGCCCCTGATCGAGACCGGCGCCGCCGACGCCTACGACCTCGGCGATAAGCAAATCGCCCTGGCCTGCGCGTCTCACGGCGCCGAGGGGTTTCACACCGGGACCATCGATGCCTGGCTGGCGCGTATCGGGCTGGCCGAGGCCGATCTGGAATGCGGCGCCCACCTGCCGATCCATGCAGCGAGCATGGAGTCCCTGCTGCGCGACGGCCGCTCCGCCGATCAGACCCACAACAACTGCTCGGGCAAGCATCTCGGGTTCCTCACCACGGCGCGCCATCTCGGCGAGCCGACCGAGGGCTATATCCGCGCCGATCATCCGGTGCAACGCCGGGTGACCGCGGTGCTCGGCGAGATGAGCGGCGTCGATATGAGCCGCGTCGGCCAGGCGGTGGACGGCTGCGGCATCCCGACCCTGGCGGTCCCGCTCATCGGCCTCGCCACGGCCATGGCGCGCTTCGCCGACCCCAGCGGTCTCGTTGCGGAGCGCGCGGCGGCGGTCAAGCGCATCGCGGCGGCGATCGCCGCGCGGCCCGAGATGGTCGCCGGGACGGGCCGCTTCTGCTCCGCCCTGATCGAACATTCCAACGGCTCGATCCTGGCCAAGACCGGCGCCGAAGGGGTCTACGCCGTCGCCCTGCCGGAACTCGGCCTGGGCGTCGCGGTCAAGGTCGAGGACGGCGCAGGGCGCGCCTCCCAGGTGGCGGTCGCCGCCGTGCTGCGCACGCTCGGCGCGATCGATGAGGCGCTCGAACACCGTCTCGCCGATTTCATGGTCGCGCCGCTGCACAACCGCGCCGGCCGTCGCGTCGGCGAGCTGCGGCCGGAGCGGGATTGGGCGCAATAATGCGCGCGGTTATCTGCAAGGCGTTCGGCGAGCCCGAGACCCTGATCGTCGAGGAGGTTCCCGCCCCCATGCCCGGCGACGGCGAGATCCGCATCGCGGTGGCCGCCGCCGGGGTCAATTTCGCCGATATCCTCATGGTCGGCGGCGGCTATCAGGAAAGCCCGGAATTCCCCTTCACCCCCGGCCTCGAGGTCGCCGGGACGGTGCTCGACTGCGGCGTAGGCGTGACCGGCTTCGCCCCCGGCGACCGGGTCATGGCGGGCTGCGTCCAGGGCGGTTTCGCCGAGCAGGCTATCGTACCGGCGGGCGACGCCTACCGCCTGCCGGACGGCATGGGGTTCGATCTGGCCGGCGGCTTTCCCGTCGCCTATGGAACGGCCTATGGGGCGCTCGCCTGGCGCGCCGACCTCAAGCGCGGCGAGACCCTGCTGGTGCTCGGCGCGGCGGGCGGCGTCGGTCTCACCGCCGTCGAGGTCGGCAAGGCCATGGGCGCCACCGTGATCGCCGCGGCGGGCGGGCCTTCGAAATGCGCCATCGCCCAGGATCACGGCGCCGATCACGTGATCGACTATCGCGCGGAAAACCTGCGCCAGCGGGTGCGCGAGATCACCGAGGGCGCGGGCTGCCAAGTGATCTTCGATCCGGTGGGCGGTGATGTCTTCGACACCGCCCTGCGTTGTCTCGCCTGGGAAGGCCGGCTCATCGTCATCGGCTTCGCCTCGGGGCGCATCCCGAAGGCCCCGGCGAATATCCTGCTGGTCAAGAACTGCGGCGTGCTGGGGTTCTACTGGGGCGCCTATCGCCGCCGCGAGCCGATGCGCTTCCGCGCCGCCTTCGATGAATTGCTCGCCTGGTACGGCGAAGCCCGCCTCAAGCCCCATGTCTCGATGACCTTGCCCCTGGAGCGGGCGGGCGAGGCGCTAAACCTCCTGCGCGACCGCCGCTCTACCGGAAAAGTAGTGTTAGCCGTGGAGCCCAGGGTCATGGACTGAAAAAATGGCTCCCACCATCCCATTGTCTACTGATCGGCATAAAGCCAGTCATCCGAAGGTGTGAAGGAGAGAGCCCGAGTCTGATCCTGTAATACCAACCTGCGGTGATAAAGACCCATAGAGATCGTGTCCGCTTATTCCCGGGTGAGGTCGGAAGCCGCGGGCGATGCAAGCCGCATCGGTTAGGCAATCTCACGCACTCCGGGGGTGATCGGACACGACCGAGGCGGCGGCTTTTCGGGCGAAGTTGTGGTCCGCTGCAATTCGTTGAACCAATCCATCTGTTCCTTGGTGGCGCCCGGTATAAAAAGCGAAGTGAAGAATTGCCGGAAGGCCGGATTGTCCCGGCCCCAACCCTGGCGGATCATCTGCGTTTGCATTTCGTGCTGTTGCCGGTCGATTTCCGAGCCGCTCCGCAACCTGCCCTTGGCGAAACCGCCATAGAGTATCAGCCGGCTGACCCGCTCGAGATGCCGGGTGGCATAGGCGATCGAATAGGAGCAGCCCTGCGAGATGCCGATCAGCGGAAAGCGTTGAGCCCGACCGCATCGACCACCGCGGCCAGGTCGTCGACCATGCTCTCGAACGTGATCTCCGCAACGTCCCAGTCGGAAAGCCCGTTGGCCCGTTGGTCGAAGCGGACCAGGGAATGCTCCGCCGCGAGACCACGCAGCAGGTGACGCCAGACCGGGCTCTGCCAATCGTATTCCAGGTGGTTCATCCAGTTCGGCGCCTTGACCAGCGGCGGTCCCTCGCCGACCACGGCGTAGGCGATGTTGACCCCGTCGGGCGCGGTGCAGAACTTGATCTGCTGCTCTATCGCCGGATCGGGTTGGGATGACGCCGGAGGCGGGGCCGCCCCCGACAGCGCCCAGCGCCAGACGCGAATCGGCGTGTCGATGTTCTTGAGCCGCTGCTCGCCAAGGTCGTCGAAAGTCAGCCCGGTCTTGCCCTTGGTGCTCTGGTAGGCCACATCTGATACGCAGATGCCGCCGGGTTCGGCCATCACTTCCAGGCGCGCCGCAACGTTCACCCCGTCGCCCTGGATGTCGTCGCCGTCGATCACCACGTCGCCCATGAGCTTGACAACACGCCCATGGTGCTCATCAATCTTGGGATAGATGAGATCGGCGCGCAAGGATTTGAGGGCCGCAATCGTGCCTTCCTCATCGGCCCTGATCAGCCGCGAGTAGCCGACCACGTCAGTGACCATGATGGCGGCGAGGCGGCGTTCCATCGGCATCCTCCCTGCTGGTGAGCTTAGCGGCGAATGCCGGAGGAATCTATACGCCCCGCGGCAGGGCCGAATGTTCTTTCCCGGCGATAGCGGGTTTGTGCTCATGGCCTTTTGCATGACCGGAAAGCCGCTGGAAGCAAAAATCACGGGCAAAGCGGCCCTAGGGTCAGGACTCATTGATTGATCCAGAAGATGACGAAAGCGGCGATACAGATGGCTGAGAAGAAGGTGTGGGCGCAGCGGTCATAGCGGGTATGGATGCGTCGCCAGTCCTTGAGTTTTCCGAACAT
>Ga0209554_1002442_pt1 | contig 12809 bp, 8 predicted proteins | sample MarorgKNORR_S2LV_5_FD_188221 | JGI IMG/M metagenome (GOLD analysis project Ga0209554, IMG submission 188221) | Marine microbial communities from the Southern Atlantic Ocean, analyzing organic carbon cycling - Bottom_A/KNORR_S2/LV (SPAdes) (version 2) | ecosystem: Environmental > Aquatic > Marine... | reverse complement strand
GTAAGTAATCCAAAAGTGAAAATTTTCCCACTAACACTCATAAAAGGAGTCCATATTTCAGGTGTATTGATTAGATGTTTAGTTACTTGACTTTTAAGTTCAGGGTCTTTTAAACTCCAAAAAACAAAATCAATTACACACATTCCAATTATTAAACCTATTCCAAATATTAAGGATGGAGAACCTATAAAATTGAATTTACTTTTTGGAAAATTTCCAATTTGAGGGATGAGTAATAAAACACCGATAATCATCAACCAGTGAGAAAAATCAATTGGTTCTTGATTGTGAAGTTTTTCAAGATCATTAAAATATATGAAAATTAAATACTGACCGACTGTATATGTCAATAGACCTAAGAGAAATAAAATCTCGTTTGGATTTAGTTTTTTTAAATACTTATTCATTTCTAGGTTCTATAAATAATGAAATTGATCTGTTTAATTGAACATAGTAAAATTACAAAACTGAAATCAGACTGAGTAATCAACCAGGAGATTTGTCATTACTGATTACGGTAGAGTAAGGGTTTTTATTTTTTATCATGAATTTTTGTTGGAGTATTGTCATTCCAAAGGGTTAATATGTCTGTAGCAACACTTGCGCCACTTCCGGCAGCAATTGCAAATTGACTTCGCCATCCCGCAATAGTTCCACAAACATACAATCCTTCTTTGATTAAATGATTGCTATTTTTCAATTGGATTCTATCTTTTTTTGGATTTGCTCGAGCATGAGGTTCTACATACATATCCAGTCCGTCAATTGAAAAAGGCTTCGCGTAATTCAACGCAATGACAACAATACGACTGTGGTATTCGTTTTTATTGGTAGTAATTTTAAACCGATTTCCCAAATCTTTAACGGCTAATACTTTTTCACCTTCACGTTGAATGACATTTGGATAGGAGTTGGTTAATTGGTTTTTCCCTTTTTCTAGAATGGTCTCGCCTAGTGTGCCAGTTTCTATGCCCAAGACATTGTTAAATAAGGCACTGTGTAAATGAGATGTTTTTTGATGAAAAACAATTCCAATGCTTTTATCTTTTGCAAAGAGTTTCTCTTTTGAAGACCCTAAAATTAGGGCACATTGCATTCCAGAAACACCACCACCAATAATTAGAACGTCAAATAAATTCATGGATATCATTTTTAATGTAAAATTAGAAAACTATGTTTGTATAAAGGTAAAAAGATAGCAAAAAATAAATGTATTTTTGCCAAATGTTTCAGATAGGAAAAACCATTGTCTCAGAAGACATTATAGAAAAAGATTTTGTTTGCAATCTTTCTGCTTGTAAAGGAGCGTGTTGTATTGATGGAGATGCAGGAGCGCCATTGACAAAAGAAGAAACAACAATTTTAGAAGAAATTTATCCGAAAGTAAAACCCTTTCTACGTAAAGAAGGGATTGCTGTTATTGAAAAAGAAGGAACCTGGGTTACTAGTGATTTTGATGAGTTGGAAACTCCTTTAATTAATGGAGCAGATTGTGCCTATGTAATTTTTGACGAAAAAAACACAGCGCTTTGTGCAATAGAAGAAGCATATAATCAAGGAATTATAGATTGGAAAAAACCTGTTTCTTGCCATTTGTATCCGATTCGAGTACAAGATTATAGTGAGTTTTCTGCGGTGAATTATAACAAATGGGAAATTTGTGACGATGCCTGTACGCTTGGAAAAGAGTTGCAAGTGCCCGTTTATAAATTTGTAAAGCAAGCTTTGGTTCGAAAATTTGGAGAAGATTGGTATGCTGAGCTCGAAAAGGTTGCCGCCAAACATTTAGAGAAATAACGCTTTTTTTAGGTAATTTTTGTTGTCCTACTAGTGTTTCCATTTATTTTTCTATCCTAAATATTTGAAACAAAAAATTAATTAGAATTTCACTTCTTTTTTTAAAATAAGTTGGAGGCTTCATTTTTTAAGAAACTCAACAAAATTAAGGGGTTTAAAAAAACGAAGACAACAACTTGCTGAAAATCAATAAATTAAAATTATTTTTTAAATTGCTGTTTTTGAGAAAAAGTGAAATTTTGTTAAGAACTTCAAACATTTGTGGATAAGTATGACTTTTAATATCAATCATTTTTTCCAATCTTTGTTAATGTCATTTTCGACAAAATAGCACAAGCACAAAACAACTAAATTTTCTCAACAAGAATGCCTGCAATAGAACCTATTTTACAACCAAATGAAAACCGATTTGTAATCTTTCCAATTCAACATGATGATTTGTGGGAATGGTACAAAAAACAACAAGCATGTATTTGGACAGCTGAAGAAATTGATTTATCAGAAGACGTTATTGATTGGAATACGAAGTTGTCAGACGATGAACGTTATTTTATCAAGCATATTTTAGCCTTTTTTGCAGCTTCAGATGGAATTGTAAACGAAAATTTAGCAGAAAATTTTGTCAATGAAGTACAATATTCTGAAGCAAAATTTTTCTACGGATTCCAAATAATGATGGAAAACGTGCATTCAGAAACCTATTCTTTGTTGATTGATACTTACGTAAAGGACAAGGTAGAGAAAGATAAATTGTTTAGAGCGATAGAGGTTTTTCCAGCAATTAAAAAGAAAGCAGATTGGGCATTAAAATGGATCGATTCTGACTCTTTTGCAGAGCGTTTGATTGCTTTTGCAGCGGTAGAAGGAATTTTCTTTTCAGGATCTTTCTGTTCTATTTTTTGGTTGAAGAAAAGAGGATTGTTACCAGGGCTGGCTTTTTCTAACGAATTAATTTCTCGTGATGAAGGAATGCATGCAGATTTTGCCGTTCACTTACACAATCATCATATTGTAAATAAAGTTCCTAAAGCACGGATTAGAGAGATTCTTCTTGATGCGTTGACCATAGAACGTGAGTTTATCACAGAATCGTTACCTGTAAGTTTGATTGGAATGAATTCGAAATTGATGACTCAATATTTAGAATTTGTAACGGATAGGTTATTACTAGAATTTGGCTGTTCAAAAGAATATGACACCAAAAATCCATTTGATTTTATGGAAATGATTTCTTTAGAAGGAAAAACCAACTTCTTCGAAAAAAGAGTATCAGAATATCAAAAGGCAGGAGTAAAATCCGGAGGAACCGGAAGCATCAGTTTTGATGAAGACTTTTAAAACTTTGTTTCCCTATAAACATAGTTTTTACCAATAAATAAATTAGAAAATGCGATTCTCAGCATTTGCAAGGAATCGTGAAGAAATAAAAATAATCGCCAAAAAGTGGATGTTTTGGCGACTCAATTAACCAAAATAAAACCTAAAAAAGTATGGATGTAGTAAAGAGAGACGGCAAGAAAGAGCCAGTGATGTTTGACAAGATCACGGCCAGGGTTAAAAAAATGTGTTATGGATTAAACAAAATTGTAAATCCAACGAAAGTAGCAATGCGTGTTATTGAGGGATTATATGATGGAGTAACTACTTCAGAATTAGATAATTTAGCCGCAGAAATAGCAGCAACCATGACTACTGCACACCCTGATTATGCAAAATTAGCTGCAAGAATTGCCGTATCAAACTTACATAAAAGCACCAAAAAGTCGTTTTCAGAAACAATGGACGATTTGTATTATTATGTAAATCCACGTACAGATAAAAAAGCACCTTTATTGTCAGATGATGTGTATAAAATAATCAAAGACAATGCAGAAAAATTAGACTCGACAATTATTTATAATAGAGATTTTAATTACGATTATTTTGGTTTTAAAACATTAGAGCGTTCTTACTTATTAAAGTTGAACGGAAATATTGTAGAACGTCCACAACATATGTTAATGCGTGTTTCTATCGGGATTCATAAAAATGATATCGATGAAGCAATTGCTACCTACGAATTGATGAGTAAAAAATATTTTACCCATGCAACACCAACATTATTTAATGCAGGTACACCAAAACCACAAATGTCTTCATGTTTCTTATTACAGATGCAAGATGATAGTATTGATGGAATTTATGACACCTTAAAACAGACGGCGAAAATTTCGCAATCTGCAGGAGGAATAGGCCTTTCTATTCACAATGTTAGAGCAACAGGCTCTTATATTCGAGGAACAAACGGGACGTCTAACGGAATTGTACCGATGCTAAAAGTGTACAATGATACCGCTCGTTATGTAGATCAAGGAGGAGGAAAACGAAAAGGTTCTTTCGCGATGTACATAGAACCTTGGCATGCAGATATTTTTGATTTCTTAGATTTGAAAAAGAATCATGGAAAAGAAGAAATGCGTGCACGTGATTTGTTCTACGCCATGTGGATTCCAGATTTGTTTATGAAACGTGTACAAGAAGACGGCTCATGGACATTGATGTGTCCAAATGAATGTCCGCATTTATTTGACACGTATGGAGATGAATTTGAGAAACTATATGAAGGCTACGAGAAAGTTGGTAAAGGAAGAAAAACCATTAAAGCTCGTGAGCTTTGGGAAAAAATCTTAGAATCTCAAATTGAGACAGGAACTCCGTACATGCTGTACAAAGATGCTGTAAACCGTAAAACAAATCACAAGAATTTAGGAACTATTCGTTCTTCAAATTTATGTACAGAAATTATGGAATACACTGCAAATGATGAAGTTGCCGTGTGTAATTTAGCATCTATTGCTTTGCCAATGTTTGTTACAGAAAAAGAAAATGGCGAAAAATTCTTTAACCATAAGAGATTATTTGATGTTACCAAAAAGGTAACTCGTAATTTAGATACGGTAATTGACATGAATTATTATCCAGTTATTGAGGCAGAAAATTCGAATTTTCGTCACAGACCCATTGGAATAGGAATTCAAGGATTGGCAGACACTTTTATCAATTTGCGGATGCCATTTACATCTGAAGAAGCGAAAAAACTAAATCAAGAGATTTTTGAAACCATATATTTTGCTGCAGTAACGTCGTCTATGGAAATTGCCAAAGCAAAAAAAGAGCCGTATTCTACTTTTAAAGGTTCTCCAATGTCAGAAGGAGAATTTCAATTTAATATGTGGGGCATTAAAGATGATGAGTTGAGCGGTAATTGGGACTGGGCAAAATTGCGTAAAAGCGTGATGAAACATGGAGTTAGAAACTCGCTGTTAGTGGCGCCAATGCCAACAGCATCAACTTCTCAAATTCTTGGAAACAATGAAGCTTTTGAACCATATACCTCTAATATTTATACACGAAGAGTATTATCAGGAGAATTTATCGTGGTCAACAAACATTTATTAGAAGACTTGGTTGAATTGGACTTGTGGGATAACGACATGAAAGAAGATATTATGCGTGCAAACGGATCTATCCAACATATTGATTCAATTCCTGCTGAATTAAAAGAGTTGTACAAAACGGTTTGGGAATTGAGCATGAAAGACATTATTGATATGGCACGCCATAGAGGGTATTTTATCGATCAATCACAATCGTTGAACTTGTTTATGCAAGATCCTGATTTTGGAAAATTAACCTCAATGCATTTCTACGGATGGAAATCTGGATTGAAAACAGGGATGTATTACTTAAGAACAAAATCTGCGGTAAACGCCAATCAGTTTACACTTTCTAAAGAAAAGAAAGAAGAAGACAAACCAATGTCTGCAGAAGAATTTAAAGCAATGGTAGACTCCTCTAAAAACGACGGGCCAGATGATTGCTTGATGTGTGGTTCTTAGCCAAAAATTAAATTAAAAGTTAAAAAAGAGAAGTAGAAATGCTTCTCTTTTTTGTTAACTTCGACAATATTTTAGAATTATGATGAACTGGGAACAATTACTTTCTTTAAAACGATTTGGAGATACTGAAAAACGTCACAGAAATCAACAAGACGAAACCCGTTTAGGCTTTGAAGTAGATTTTGATAGGATCATTTTTTCGTCAGCTTTTAGGAGCTTACAAGACAAAACTCAGGTCATTCCTTTATCGGAAACCGACTTTGTACATACACGATTAACACATAGTTTAGAAGTTTCTGTGGTAGGAAGAACCTTAGGAAGACGTGTTGGACAAGTGTTGCTAGAACGTCATCCAACGTTAAAAAACCTCGGCTATACCTTTAATGATTTTGGAGCTATTGTTGCAGCGGCATCCGTAACACACGATATTGGAAATCCGCCTTTTGGACATTCTGGAGAAAAAGCAATTGGAGAATATTTTAAAACAGGAAATGGAATCAAATACAAAGAGAGTTTGTCTGAAAAAGAGTATCAAGACTTGGTAGATTTTGAAGGAAACGCAAACGGATTTAAAATTTTAACGGAAAGTAGAGAAGGAGTTCATGGCGGCTTACGTTTGTCATACGCAACGTTAGGTGCTTTTATGAAATATCCGAAGGAATCACTTCCAAAAAAGCCAACATCACATATTGTAGATAAAAAATATGGTTTTTTTCAATCAGAAAAAACAGCTTTTTTAGACCTTGTGAATGACTTAGGGTTGCAACAAAAATCAAGCACAAAAGACCTCTCTTATTATCGACATCCATTAGCGTATTTGGTAGAAGCTGCAGACGATATTTGTTATACCATTATCGATTTTGAAGACGGTATAAACCTTGGATTGATTGAAGAAGAATTTGCCTTAGAATATTTAATCAAACTGGTAAAGAATACCATTGACACACAAAAATACCATTCATTAAAACACACAAAAGACCGAGTGAGTTATTTGCGTGCGTTGGCAATAAATACCTTAATCAATGAATCTGTAGCCATTTTCTTAGAGAATGAAGCCGCTATTTTAAAAGGAGAATTCGAGAAATCGTTGCTAGAAAAATGTGCGTATGAAGCACAAATTAACGACATCATTAAAATAAGTGTTGCAAAGATTTATCGAAGTAAAGATGTGGTAGAAAAAGAAGTTGCTGGCTATAAAATTATCGCAGATTTATTGAACGTTTTTATAGAAGCAACAAACAATGATTTTGAAGGGAAAGCATCGAATTATCATCAATTAACATTGAATTTATTACCAGACGAGTACAAAGTCAATTCAAAAAAATTATATGATAGAATTATGCTAGTTTGTAGTTATATTGCAAGTATGTCAGACAGTTACGCCATTCGATTGCATAAAAAAATTCAAGGAAATTTTATATAAAACTCCCATAAGTTTTTAACTTTGACTCCGAAGCGTTTGTCAAATTCTCCTTTTAAAGTTGAATGAGCCCCCCAGCCCCCCGAAACGAACTTTGAAGTAATTGAATATTAAAAAGGAGTACGTTAAAGACTCCTACTAAAGTTTATTTAGTATCTATAAAAATATAATGATGAATAAAAAAAGACTATTTATAAGCACTATTGTATTAAGTTTTGGGATTCTGTATGCCCTAATAATCACTCAAGACTCTGAGATAGAAAAGTTGCAAAACACACACGCAACATTTTTAAAGAATCACCCTTATACTAAAACATTGGCTTTAACAAAAGCGGAAAGAAAAGCACAAGGATTGCCACCAGATAAATATTTTGAACAAGAATATTTAAATGAAATCAATCCTAATACAGGACGTACTCATAAAAAAGAGCTATTTGATTTACAAAAACAGTTAAATAAACAACGATTAGCTCAAAGAGCACCAGGAGATGCTTCAGATAATGCATGGGTGGAAAGAGGTCCAAACAATGTTGGAGGAAGAACAAGAGCGGTTATTTTTGATCCAAACGACACGACACATAAAAGAGTTTTTGCTGGTGGTGTTAGTGGAGGTTTATGGGTGAATAATGATATTACAGATGGGAATTCTTCTTGGACTCGAGTAGGAATTTTAGAAAACTTAACAGTTTCATGTATTGCAATAGACCCTAATAATTCTAATATTTGGTATGTTGGCACTGGAGAATCATATACGAATGGAGCAGTTAACGGAAATGGCGTGTGGAAAACAGTTGACGGAGGTGTTACTTGGAACCATGTTTTTGGCGGAGTAACAGGAGATTCTTCTGTTGAACCAGGCGCAACATTTACAGTAAATAGCCCCGTATCTATAGCAGGTAGTTATTCTTATTCAATAACAACTGCTTTTGGAGTTGGTTTAAATTCTTCTATTACTGGAGATTTAGTGTTGGCAGATGATGGAATAAATCCAAATGAAGATGGGTGTACTACGTTTACAAATGCAACCGCGATGAATGGTAGAATAGCGGTTATAAGAAGAGGGAGTTGCAATTTTGATGATAAAGTTAAAAATGCTCAAAACGCAGGAGCCATTGCTGTTATTATGGTAAACAATGTTGGAACTGCTCCCTTTTCAATGGGAGGAGATGACACAACAATTAGAATCCCTTCTGCAATGGTTTCAATGAATGACGGGAATGCGATAATTGCAGAATTAGGAAATACCGTAAATGTAACATTATTACCAGGTACTAGAGCAGCTGGATATAACGTTGTCCCAGGAGTGCAACATGTTAATGATATTGTTGTACGGAGTAATAATGGAGTTTCTGAAGTTTTTATCGCTGCTGCTGAATCTTTTTATTCAGCGGGATCGCCATCAACCTTGAATGGTGTTAATGAAATAGGAATTTATAAATCTACTAATGGAACTAGTTTTAGAAAGCTAGCTTTTCCTTTAACAACAGGAGGATATGCTTATGAACCAAATAATATAAAAATTGCAGCAGATAATTCTATTTATGTGTCAACGTTGTCAGATGTTTTTGGCGAAGGTGGTGGTACAATATTTCAATCTACAGATGGGGTTACATTTACGTTAAAACATAGAGTGCCAAACGGGAGAAGAACGGAGATTGCTGTTTCTTCAACAAATGCAGATGTTGTATATGTATTAGCACAGTTAAGCACAAGCGGATCTCCAATAGGGATGTACAAAACAATAGATGGATTTACTACGACTACTGCAGTATCTCTTCCTTCAGATAGAGACACAGGAATTCCTGCAAGCGATTTTACTAGAGGTCAATCTTATTATGATTTAGTAATCGAAGTTGATCCAACAGATGACACAAAAATATATGCTGGGGGGATTGACTTATTTAGAAGTACAAACTCTGGTGCAAATTGGGCTCAAATTTCTAAATGGTCAAACAATAATTTTTTGTCAGGATTACCAATTCCTTTAGTTCATGCAGATCAACACGTGTTGGTTTTTCACCCCACAGATACAGATAAGGCAATTATAGGAAATGATGGAGGTGTTTTTTATGCGAGTTCCTTGTCTAGTGCAATATTTTCAACAACAGTAATTTCAGCAAGAAATAATAATTATAATGTAACACAGTTTTACCACGGAGCTATTGGGCAAGACGCTAGTAACGAATTATTGTTATCTGGTGCTCAAGATAATGGAACTCAATTTGTTTCAGGAGCTTCAGCAGGCATAAATAGCACAACTGATGTTTATGGAGGTGATGGAGCCTATTCATTTATAGACAAAGATGGAGAATATATGATTGTTTCTTATGTCTATAATATAAAAACAAGATTTACATTACCATACACAGGGGCTGGAGTTACAATATCTAATGATCAAGATACAGGGAGTTTTATAAATCCGTCTGAATTAGATGATCATTTAGACATTTTGTATACGAACTCTTCAGGAGGAGGAGGAGATAGCATTGCGAGGTTTACAGGCATAACAACATTTTCACCATTTAGAAAGAATTTCGGAAATGCATTACTAACATCAAAAACAACAGCTTTTAAAGTATCTCCTTATACAACCTCCTCCACGAAACTATTTGTCGGAACTTCTAACGGATTGGTACTAAAAATAGATAACGCGAATACGAATGCTCCAACTTGGTCAAAAATAAGCAATGGTTTGGATGTTGCAGGAAGTGTTTCTTCCATAGAATTTGGTAAAAATGAAGATGAAATTTTAGTTGCTTTTCACAATTATGGAGTGATAAATATTTGGTTTACAGAAGACGGAGGAACAACATGGGCAAGTAAAGAAGGAGATTTTCCAGACATCCCTGTAAAAGCAATTTTGATGAATCCATTAAATAATGATGAAGTAATTATTGGTACAGAGTTAGGGGTTTGGAGGACAGGTGATTTTAAAAATAGCGCACCAACCTGGACTCAATCTAATAACGGAATGTCAAACGTAAAAGTGACGTCGTTTAGTTTAAGAACTTCAGACAATACTGTAATGGCAACCTCTTATGGAAGAGGAATGTTTACAGGAACATTTACTGCAGAAGTAGTGTCTATAGATGATGTGTTGGTAAATAAAAACGCGTTTACACTATACCCAACGGTTTCTGACGGAAACTTTACCGTGTTTGCAAAAAACACCTTGGGAAAATCAACGTTGCATATTTTTGATATCAATGGGAAACAAGTTTTTACCAAAAAGATAGATTTCAATCAGGAAAGCAAGCAAGTTATTTCTGTGAATTTAAAATCAGGAATCTATATTGTCAATTTACTAGACGTGAATAACAAAAAATCCACAGGAAAAATAATTATCAAATAACGAGCCTCTTAAAGTAAAAAGCATCCCTCTTAACAGTTGTCAAGAGGGATGCTTATTTATAGGTACTTTTCAATCTCTTTTTTAATAGCATTCGAATCGATCCCTGTTTGTAGTTGCAATTGGTTTACAGAACCTTGATGAATAAAATTGTCTGGAATTCCAAGTGTTTTAACAGTAGACGTATACGCATTGTTTGCTGAAAATTCTAAAATAGCACTCCCAAAACCACCTTTAATGGTTCCGTCTTCTACAGTAATGATGGTGTCGAATTTCTGAAAAATGACATGTAATAATTGTTCATCCAACGGCTTTACAAAACGCATATCATAATGGGCAATGTCATTCTTCTTTTTGATTTCTGTTAGCGCTTTAGAAACATTTTTAGCGATGGTTCCGACAGATAGCACGGCAATTTTAGCACCTTCTTTTAAGCAAAGTCCTGTTCCGATTTCAATTTCTTGAAAAGGTTGTTTCCAATCAATTGTAATTCCTCTTCCTCGAGGATACCGAATAGCAATTGGATTTTTTAAGCCTAATTGAGCTGTGTACATAATGTTTCGCAATTCAATTTCATTTCTTGGCGCAAAGACAATGAGGTTTGGAATGCATCGTAAAAAAGCCAAATCAAAAACACCATGATGTGTGGCGCCGTCTTCTCCAACCAACCCTGATCTGTCTAAACAAAAAACAACAGGCAAGTTTTGCAAAGCAACATCGTGTATTATTTGGTCGTATGCACGTTGTAAAAAGGTAGAGTAAATAGCACAAAAAGGAATCAATCCTTGTGTTGCCATCCCTGCGGATAAGGTAACTGCATGCTGTTCTGCAATTCCAACATCAAAGGTTCTTTTAGGGAATTCATCAAGCATAAATTTTAAAGAACTTCCTGTTAACATTGCAGGCGTGATTCCTACAATGGCCTTATTTTTTGAAGCCAATTCAACCAATGTTTTTCCAAAGACATCTTGGTATTTTTCTGGCTGAACGATTTCTTTTTTCGGAAGAATAGCACCCGTCTTTGTATCAAATTTTCCAGGGGCATGGTATTGCACCTGATTTTCTTCTGCTTGCTGTAAACCCTTTCCTTTGGTGGTAATTACATGTAAAAACTTCGGACCTTTATGATTCTTTAATCGTTTTAATTCTGATAAAATCGCTTCTAAATCATGTCCGTCTATTGGGCCAGAATACTCAAAGTTCAACGCTTTGATGATGTTGTTTTGTGCCGCTAACCTTTTGTCAGTTTTTACGTTGATTAAATATTCTTTTAAGGCACCAACAGAAGGGTCAATCCCGATGGAATTATCGTTTAAAATGACCAATAGATTGGCATCTGAAACACCTGCATGATTCAAGGCTTCAAAAGCCATTCCGCTAGCCAAAGAAGCATCGCCAATGACTGCAATATGGTGTTTTTCAGTTTCTCCTTTTAGATTGGACGCAATGGCCATTCCCAATGCCGCAGAAATAGAGGTCGATGAATGTCCAACCCCAAAGGCATCATAGACACTTTCACTACGCTTTGGAAAACCTGAAATTCCGTTTAACTGGCGATTGGTATGAAAAATATTTTTCCTGCCAGTTAAAATTTTATGTCCGTACGCTTGGTGTCCAACATCCCAAACCAATTGATCATTCGGAGTGTCAAACAAATAATGCAAGGCAATTGTAAGTTCTACAACGCCTAAACTTGCTCCTAAATGCCCTTCTTTTACAGCAACAATATCAATAATAAATTGCCGCAACTCTTTAGCAACTTGCGGTAATTGCGTTGCATGTAGTTTCCGTAAATCGGCAGGATTAAAAATAGTATCTAATAACTTTTCAGACATATAACAAAAGTACAATTTTACATCTCAAATACTTTTTGTATTATTGAAAACTTAACCATTTATAATGATAAACCCTTTTGATGACACCTATTTTATGAAAAAAGCCTTAGATGAAGCGAAAATCGCTTTTGATAAAGGCGAAGTTCCTGTGGGTGCAATTATTGTTTTTAAAGAGCAAATAATCGCAAGAGCACATAATTTGACAGAAGTATTAAACGATGTAACTGCCCATGCAGAAATGCAAGCGTTTACTGCAGCATCCGATTTTTTAGGAGGGAAATATTTAAAAGAATGTACACTGTATGTGACGCTAGAGCCTTGTCAGATGTGTGCTGGAGCAAGTTATTGGGCGCAATTGGGTAAAATTGTATACGGAGCTTCAGAGCTAGAAAGAGGCTTTGTAAAATTGAAAACAACCTTACATCCAAAAACCAGCGTTGTTAGTGGTGTTTTAGAAGCAGATTGCAGCAAGCTTTTAAAACGATTTTTTATAGAAAAACGGAATTTGAATTAAAAACAATTGGAGCGAG